>Ga0207691_10001247_pt1 | contig 25432 bp, 25 predicted proteins | sample KBSM13metaG_FD_184327 | JGI IMG/M metagenome (GOLD analysis project Ga0207691, IMG submission 184327) | Miscanthus rhizosphere microbial communities from Kellogg Biological Station, Michigan, USA - KBS M1-3 metaG (SPAdes) (version 2) | ecosystem: Host-associated > Plants > Roots > Rhizosphere >...
GCTCACCTTCTCCACGTCGATCAAGCGATTGACGGCGTTGGCCGCCTCCGCGGAATCGCCGCGCGTGTCGAGCGTAACGAGCTTCAGCTTCTTACCCAGCACGCCGCCCTGGGCATTCGCTTCCTCGACGGCCAAGCGCACGCCGCGATCGGTGTCTTGCCCGAAATGGGCGGTGCTGCCGGTCATCGAAGCGTAGTGACCGATCACGATTTCGGCCGCTTCTGCCGCGCCGCCAGGGCCGTTGTCCGTCGCCGGTTTTTTGCAGCTGATGGCCGAGGCCAGGGCTGCCGCACACAATCCGGAAATCAGGGTTCGCCGCGGGATCCGCATCGCCGGGGACGCTAACACAGGGCTGGTTTCCGGGGATAACCCCGCAGCGCTTGGGCTACTTGCAGGCGCGCAAAATCTTCAACCCGTCGACCTCGACCTCGCACAGGCGCTGGCTGGCAGGCTTGGGAGGGGTGGAGACCGGCGATGCGCTCAGCTTGATCGCGACCTTTTGCTCGCGCTGTGCGAGCACCTTCGCGCTGCCTCTGAGGGCGCCCTTGATGGCTTGAAATTCGACGGTCTCGGCGGGTGCAGCCTGCACCACACAGGGCGTGGCATCACACACTTGAAAGCCGTTTTTCAGCAAAAGCGCGCCGCTGGGCTCGCTGGTCACGTCCAGGCGAATGCCGTTCATCGCGGCCGACGGCGCTGCGACCGGCGCGGCCGGTGCGGCGCTCGGCGCTGGGGACACCAAGGCCGGCGCGACGACCGGCGCTGCGGGCGGCAAGGCAGCCAAAGCCGAGCGGGTTTCCGGCGTGGGCTGGGTGCTCCCGCCACGGTGTGACATGAACCAGGCGCCGCCGCCGCCCAGCGTGACCAGCGCCAGCAGTGCAGCGACCAGCCCGCCCTTGCTCCGCGCCGTAGTGTGCGGCCTGGTGCTCGCCTCGGCACCAACCAGGGTCTCCGCGCGCGCGGCCTCGGTGGTGTCCTTGGCTTGCCCTCGTGCACGGACCCGAGAGCTGGACAGCGGGGTCGGCGTCGACGGCGCGAACTGGGTCTGGGTCGGCGTTCCGGACACGTGCGGCGCGAACGAGGTGGGGTGCTCGCTAGTGGGCGCCGCTGTCGGCCGGTAGCCGAGCGCCGCCGCGTCCGTGCTCGCGCTGATCGCGTGCGCGAGCTCGAGCATGGTCTGGTAGCGGGCCTCCGGATCCTTTTCCAATGCGTGCATGATCACGCCCTGCAGGGAGGGCGAGATGGCAAGCTCGGGATAGACCACGTTCATCTCTGGGGTGGGCTCGCTCAGGTGCTTGCTCAGCACGCCCAAGAACGTCTCCCCGGTGAAGGGGACGGCGCCCGTGAACATCTCGTACATGATGATGCCGACCGAGTAGATATCGGAGCGCAGATCGGCGTGCTTGCCGCTCGCTTGCTCGGGCGCCATGTATTCGGGCGTACCGAAAATCATGCCGGTGCGCGTCAGGCGGCGCTTGGTTTCGGCGACCTCGGCCTCTTTGGAGCGCAGCTGCGCGATGCCAAAATCGACGATTTTGACGATTTCTTCGCCATCCGCGGTGCGCTGCAAGAAGACGTTTTCCGGTTTCATATCGCGATGTACCACGCCGTTGGCGTGCGCCGCCGCGAGCGCCCGGCAAACCTGCATTGCGATGCGAATGCCCATGGCCGCCCCGAGCACTCGCCTGCGCGACAGCTCATCGGCCAGATCGTTGCCCTCCAGGAACTCCATGGCCAAGAAGAAGCAGCCGTTTTCCAGCTGGCCAAAGTCGAACACGTCCAGCACGTTGGGGTGCTTGATGCGCGAGGCGCTGATCGCTTCCTGCTGAAAGCGCGTCACGATCTCGCCTTTGGCCGCGTATTCGGCGCGCAGGATCTTGAGCGCGAGGCGCTTCTCGATGGCAACGTGCTCGGCCAGGTACACCTGGCCCATTCCGCCCTCACCCAGCAGCTTCAGGATGCGGTAGCGCCCTGCGGCCAGGGTTCCAATCATCGCGTCGGCGGAGGTGGTCATGGCAGCGAGCGAGAGCGAGGGCGGGGCCGAGCTCAGCTTGAAACCATAGCGTTCCTTGTCCAAACGGGCCACCGTGCGCTGGCTAGGGGGTGGTAAGACAGGGTGCGCTTTGATAGGCTCGTGAGTCCAACATGATCGTGGTGATGGAGCCCGATGCGTCGGACGCGGCGATCGAGAGCGTGATTTCTTTCCTGGTTGCGGCCGGCTTCGACGTGCACCGATCGAGCGGTCAATCCCGCTCTATCCTCGGTGTGGTCGGGGATGTCAGCGCCAATGACGTTTCAGTCGTGAGCGAATTCGAAGGTGTCGCTCACGTGACCCGGGTCAGCGAACCGTTTCGGCTCGCCTCGCGGCGTTTCAAGCGGCGCTCGACGGTCGTCGAAGGGGCCTGGGGCAGCATTGGCGGCGAACGACCCTGGATCGCCATCGAGCCCGTCGGCCCGCTCGGCTCTGCGCGCAAGCGCGCCCTGGGCGATGACGACGTGCCCCCCTCAGCCGACCTCCCGTATGCGGTCGCTGCCGGCCGGCCCTTCGACGCGGCGGTCACGCGCTCGCATTTGGCCTTCGAAAACGTGGGCTCGCTGGTCTGCCTGTCCATGCACCCCCAACCCTTGCAGCAGGCCTACCCGGTGCGCTTCGTGGAGCGCGGGCCGAGCTGGGGTGCCAACGCTTGGATCGGCGCAGCGGAGCGCGAGCTCGAGCGCGGCTCCGAGAAGGTCGTGCTGCTGGAAGCCGGCGGTGAATATCCGAACGGCGCACGCACTCTAGAAATCGCGGCCATCGCGCGGGCCAAGATCCGCACGCATTTGCCGCTGGTGGTCGACGTGGCCAGTATCGCGCAGCGCGCCAAGTACTCGCAGGCCGTTGCCTGCGCAGCCATTGCCGGCGGTGCGGACGGCGTGATTCTGCGCACCTGGGTCGGTCGCGAAGGCGAAGTCCCGCGTGTCCCGGCGACCTTGCGCTGGAAGGACGCAGTCGAGCTGGCCGAGCGCCTGCGAGAGATAGGCGCCGTCGTGCGCAAATGAAGCGCCTCGCAATCTTCGGCTTCGGCTTGATCGGGGCGTCGATTGCCGCTGCTGTGCGTAAAGCCGCGCCGGGCATTTCGCTGCTCGCCATCGATCTGCCGAGTGTGATCGGCGCTCCGGAAGTGCAAGCGCTGAGCGACGAGCAGGTCGACAGCACCGACCGCGCACGCGTGCAGAGTGCGGTTGAAATCGCCGACCTGTGCGTGTTGGCCGCGCCCGTCAGCGTGATCCGCGCTGAGCTGCCCCGGCTGCTCGAGTCGGCGCAGGTCGTCACCGATTGCGGCTCGACCAAGCGCTCGATTTGCGCGTCCGTGTCGGGCCTGCCGCGCGTCGCCCGCTTCGTGCCCGGTCACCCCATGGCGGGCGGCCCGGAGGGCGGAGCGGCGCTCGCGCGGGCAGAGCTATTTCAGCAGCAAACTTGGCTGCTCTGTCCCGAGCTCAGCGATCCGGACGCGCTTTTGCGGGTCGAGGAACTGCTCGAGCTGGTCGGAGCCAAGAGCGTGCATTTGAGCTTGGAGGCGCACGATCGCGCCGTCGCTTACACCAGCCACGTGCCGCAACTGGTCGCGAGCGCGCTGAGCGTGCTGGCGGACCGCGCCGGTGCCCTACCCGCAGCTGGGCCCGCGTATCGGGCTACCACCCGCAGCGCGGGGGGTGCCGAGCAGATGTGGCGTGACATTTTCGCGGCCAACGCAGACGAGATTCGCGTCGTGCTCAGGCTGCTGGCCGCCGAGCTCCAGGGCGTCGCGCAGGGCCTCGAGGCCGCGCCGCCGGATCTAGCAGCTGCTCTCTCGCTGCTGGCCGAAGCTCGGCAGGCGCGCGCCCGGTGACTCGCCTGGCCCAGCGCGCTGGCGGGAATATTGCTAAGGCACCGGCATGAGCCGGAGAGTAGACCGCTGGTATTGGCTGGGCTTGGCCGTCCTCGCGGGATGCGGCCTCAACCCACAGCCAATCGAGCCACAGGCGGACGAGCCGCCCGGCGGGGTAGATCAAGGCAAAGGCGGAGGCCTGAACAGTGGTGTCGCCGGCTCTCCTGCGGGCGCCCCGAGCACCGGCGCCGGCGCTGCTCCGAGCGGTGTTGCTGGCGCTTCGAGCGCGACCGGCGGCAGTTCAGCGGGCATTCCAAGCGGTGGGGCTGCGGGAACGAGTAGCTCTGGGGGCTCTTTCTCGGCGGCGGGCGGCTTTGGCGGCTCGCCGGACACCGGCGGGTCTCCGGGCTCTGCGGGCAGTCTATCGAGTGGCGGCTCCGCCGGGTCCTCGGCGGGCGGTGGACCCGTCGGGTCCAGTGGATCCAGCGGCTTTGCTGGGTCGAACGGCCTTGCTGGGGCCGGGGCTGGTGGCGCCATGAGCGCTGGCTCGGGCGGATTCGCGGCGGGGACTGGCGGTGCGCCGGGCGGTGCTGGCGGCCGTGCCCACGGCGGTTCGGGCGGCTGAGCGCGTCCCATCCGACCTGACGGCCGCGTCGCGACTTGTGCCAAAGCGTGCCAGGTGCGTGCGGCGATTTCACGCGCCCTGGGCGTAATCGGTTTGGCGCAGCCCGTGCTAGGAGCACTGTAGTCGATGCGTCTTGGTTGGCACAAATGGTGGTTGTCGGCGCTGGTTTCGGCCTGCGTGCTGAATCCACATCCGGACCCCCCCGGCGAGCGCGGCTCCGATCCGGGAGGTCCTGCCTCACAGGCCGGCTCCCGGAATGCTTCGGCCGGTGCGCCTGGTGGCAATGGCAGCGTTGGCATGCCCGCGGGCGGTTCGCTCTCGCTGGAGCCCGACCTGCCCGGTTCCGGTGACGCCGGCGATCGCGGAGCGAGCGCGGGCGACAGCGGTATGTCCGAGGGAGGTGCCCCAGGTGAGGGCGGTGCAGCGGGCGCCGATCAGCTCGCGCCGGGGCCGCCCAAGTAGTGGTCGAGCACGTTCGAGATCAGGTCCGCGAGGATGCCGTCGGCGACGCGCAAGCGGCGGCTCAGCTCACGCGCCAAGTTCAGCACGATCAGCGAATACGAACGCAGATCGTAGCGGTACAGCGCATCGAGATCCGCGGCCGTGATGCGCAGCAACCGTGACGGCGCGAGCGCGCGCACGGTCGCCGAGCGCGGTTGAATATCGACGATGCTCATCTCGCCGAACCAGTCACTCGGTCCAAGCAGTGCCACGCGCGCTTCCGTGGCACGCTTGCTTCGCTTCAAGACTTCCATCTCGCCGCGCAGCACGACGTACATCGCGCTGGCGTCGTCACCCTCGCGGAACACCACTTCCCCGGCTTCCGGCGTTTGAACGGTGAGCGTGCCAGCGAGGTGCGTCAGCACTTCATCGCTCAACGCGCCGAACAAACCGATAGCGCGCAGTTCACTCGGGCTGACACTGCTTTCAGGGTAATTGCTCATGGCCGCTTCGGGCAGCTTCTATCGACGATGGGCCCTGCGTCAAACTGGAGCGCGCTTACGCCGGAAAGTCACAGGGTCTTATTGAAAACGACGCGTGGCCGCGCCGGACCGGCATAGTCCTCGACACTGGTCACGTTCCAGCCCGTCGCGCGATGAAAGGCGATCGAGCCCTCGTTGCCGCTGGTGGTCACGGCCTTGAGCCGCGTACAACCGGCTGCGCGCGCGTCCTCTTCGAACGTTTGATACAGCACCTTGCCCACGCCGCGCCGCCGATAGTCCGGATGAATGCCGACCAAATGCACGTAGCCGGTCTTGGGCGGACCCGGAGCCACGAAGCCGAGCAGGAAGCCGACCAAGATGCCGTCGTCTTCCACCACGCGTGCCATCGCGCCGAGCTCGTGGAAGAAAATCGGGTGGGCTAGCGCAGTCGTCGGACCGCCCCACCAGCGATCGATGATCTGCACGATGTGATCGTAGTCTTGCTTCCCGAGTGGCCGAGTAATCATTGGCTCAGTCTGAGTGGCGACGAAATTCGAGCGCTGGACGCTCGGGCCAGATTAACACGCACCAACCTTTGATTCTTCCCGGAAACGCGAGCTCGGCGCTTCTCGCTTTCCCGGTAACTGGCGCTCGGGTAACACTTCCGCCCATGTCCAAGCGTGAGTTCCGTATCGCCCCGTCGATCTTGAGCGCGGACCTCGGACGGCTGGCCGAAGAGGTCAAGGAAGCGGAGCTGGCGGGGGCAGATTGGATACACGTCGATGTGATGGATGGGCGCTTCGTGCCCAACATCACGCTCGGACCGCTGATCGTGAAGGCCGTACGTCGCGCCACCAAAGTGCATGTGGACGTGCATTTGATGATCGTCGAACCGGATCGCTACCTCGAGGCTTTTGCCGACGCTGGCGCCAATTCGATCAGCATCCACGCGGAAGCCTGCATTCATCTACAACGCGCGCTGCATCACTTGCGTGAGCTGAAGGTGTTGGCGGGTGTGGTTCTGAACCCGCACACCAGCGAAGATTGCCTGCGCTACATCATGAGTGATCTGGACTTGGTGTTGCTCATGTCGGTCAATCCTGGCTTTGGCGGGCAAAAGTTTCTGTCCCAGGTACTGCCGAAAATTGCTGCTGTGCGGCGCATGATCGACGAAGCGGGCCTCGAGATCGAGCTGGAGGTCGACGGTGGCATCGCTCCGGACACTGCCGGGCGTGTAGTCGCCGCAGGCGCGACGATGCTGGTTGCCGGGAACGCGATCTTCGGTCAACCCGATCGTCGCGCGGCGCTCGTCGCGCTGCGCGCCGCCGCATCATGAGCGCGCGGCCGAGCTGCGTTGCGCTGGTGATTGCGAGTGTGCTGTTCGGCTGTGCCAGTCCGCACGGGCCGACTGCTCAGGCCGCCGCGTTGCCCGTGGCCGCGCAGCCCGCTGCCACGAGCGCCACGCTGCCTCCCGCCGCTGCTCCAGCTGCGGAGAAGGACGCCGCCGCCGAGCGCACCGTGGCTCGCGCGCTGAAGTACGTCTCCGTCCTGCGCGAGCTCGATGCGCTCGGGCCGGTGAACGGCCGGATCATTTCGCGTGACGAGATGGTCGCGCGCGTCGAGCGCAGCCTCGATACCGAGATCCCGCCGGCGGTGGTCACAGCTTCCGGTGAGATCTTGTTCGCGCTCGGCACCGTGCCTGTGTCTTACGATTATCGGCGCGGCTTGTTGGACGTGATGCGCTCGGAGCTGCTCGGCTTCTACGAGCCGCACGAGAAGACCATGTTTCTCGGCGGCGATCTGCACGGTCAAGAGCTGGACGCGACGCTCTGGCACGAGCTCGTGCACGCCCTGCAAGACCAACACTACGGCTTGGAGAAGCTGCTCACCTGGAGTGACGACGCGGGCGATTGGCAGGGCGCGGTGCACGCCCTGGCCGAAGGCGACGCAACCAGCGCCATGGTCGACGGGCTGTTTGCCGATAAGGGCATGCATGCGCCCGATTTGCCTGATTCCGTGATGGATCTTCAGGGCGCACTGTCCGCCGGCTCGGTGCTGAAAGTGCCACCGATCGTGAAGCGCTCCGTGGTTGCTCCGTACATCGACGGTCTTTCGTTCGTGAACGCGTTGCGACGTCGCGATGGCTGGCGCGCGGTGGCCGCCGCGTGGCAGCGCTTGCCTGCCAGTACGGAACAAATTTTACACCTCGACAAGTACGACGCCCGAGAAGCGCCCGAACCACTGGCCGCGTTGCCACTCCCGGTTCCTGGCGCGACCCGCGTCACGTACAGCGATGTCTACGGCGAGGAGACGCTACGCATCCTGTTCGAGGAGTGGATGCCGGCGCGGGCGGCCCGCGAAGCGGCGAGCGGTTGGGCTGGCGATCGCGTGAGCAGCTTCTCCGACGGAGCCGCGACCAGCGTCGCCTGGCACATCCGCTATGACAATGACGCCGCGGCCGTGACCGCCCTACACGCCTTTGCACGTGGCGCGTTGGCCCTCGAGGACCAAGCGCTGGACACTCGCGGACGTTTGTCCGAGTTCGTACCCGCCGCTGACGCCGAACGGGCCACACGTGCCGGACAGGTGTGTCGCGAGCGGCACACGCGCGGCCCATTTGCCGTGTTAAGGCGGGGTCGTGACCTGGCCGTCACGCTCGGCCCGTATCGACGCAACTCGGGCGGAGCCGTGTCCGATGGTCAGTGCAAGGCGGCATTGAGCTGGGCCGCCGCCCTCCTGACCGAGCCCAAACTCGGGCTTTAACCGCAGAAAGTCGGGCTAATTCGGGGCAGGTCCGTGGAGACCCCCACCCGGGTACGCAGTGACCCCCGGCGGAGGCGAAAACGCGCGCTGCACGGCCGGAATCACCGTGGTGAAGGGCCGCCAATCGTTGGCACGGAATCTGCTTAAGCAGATCGACAGAAACGAACTCCTCGTTCAAGCGTTGATCAAGAAGGCAGAGGCGAAATTGGCAAACCCAAACAACACCCGAAAGCGAACGTCAGAAACGCGCTCATCGGTCGTAAGTTCTGCGGCTGCCAGCGCCTCTTGGATGGCCCTGCTCGCAGCGACGAGCCTCGGCGCGGTCTCGGTGGAGCGAATGCGCGCCGAAGTGTCCGCTCAAGATTTGGCCGCCGCCACCAGCGCCGGCTACCGCCTGATCGTTCAGTCCTACGCCTCGAAGAGCGTGGCCGCCAACCAACTGCCGGGTGCCAACCACCGGCCACTCGCCTCCGTGCAACGCGCGGTAACGGCCGAGGAGCTCGCGCAGGGCATCAACGTGGACGTGCTGCAAATCGATGAAAGCAGCGATGAGCAGGCGCCCATGATCGTCGCTTGGATCGAGCACGGCGCGCCGGACCTCGAGCTCGACGCATTGCGAGCTCGCCCCAGCCGGGGCGCCGTTTACGGCGTGGGTCAGAGCTCGGCGGGCTCCGCGCAAATCGTGCTCCGTCAGCTCGCGGCCTGAGCTGAGTCCAGCAATCGAGCGAGTCGGTCCGCGGTCTAGGCGGCCGCTCGCTCGGCAGCGCTGCGCTGCACGCGCAGCGCGCGAACCCGACGTGAGAAATCGCGGCGCTCTTCGACGCTGAGGGTGACCCCGCCGAAGCGGGCGGCGAGGTACAGCTCGGTCAGGGCCAGTGCCTCTTCTCCGACGGGGTGAGCCAGTGCTTTCAGGCCCAAGGCATGTGCGCGGGGCGGCGTCCCCGTGGGGCGGGCCACGCCGCGCGTCGCGAGCGCCGCCTCGAGTTGCCGATAGAGCTCGATGATTTCACGGGCAGCGGTTTCGCGTTCGGTGGCGGCGCGCGCCGCGGGCGACTGCGTCTTCCGTCGACGGCTGAGCCAGATCGCGCCGTACGCTGCCAGCACGAGCCCGCACAATCCCAACAGCGTGGAGCGCGGAGAAGACAGGAGCTTACCGATCGCGCCCGGCCGGTCGCGCAGCGCGCTGTAACTGTGATGCACGGATCTGAGCAGGCTGACTTGTTGCTTCAGATCGTAGCCGATTACGTGGCGATTCCAGCGCTGGGTAGTGGCCTCGACGAAATCACGAACGAACGCCAAAAAACCGGTGATATCGCTCTGCGGAGCAGCACTGGCCGGCGGGGTCGGATCGAAGCGGGTCCAACCCGCGTCGTCCAAGTAGACCTCCACCCAGGAGTGCGCGTCGCCCTGCCGAACCGCATAGGAACGTGCGAAGCGATTGTAAGTGCCGCCGATGAAGCCGGTCACGTTGCGTGTGGGCACCCCCAACGTACGCAGCATGATGGCCATCGACGTCGAATAAAACTCACAGTGGCCACGCTTGGACACGAACAGAAAATCGACCAAGGGATTTTTGGCAGCGCCCGAGCTCGAATCGACGTCGTAGCGGTAGTCTTTGCGCAAGCGAGTTTCGATTAAACGCGCCTGCAAGCGCGGGTCCGTAGTGTTGCCGGCCCAAGTTCGGGCGAGCTCCCCCACCCGCGCCGGCAAATCCTGCGGCAAAGTGAGGTAGCGGCCGCGCTCGGTCGCGGACAAAGACACGGAAGTCGGCTCATCCGCAGCGGCGAGCGAGACGTCGTAACGCAGTCCGCGCTCGTCTTGCGTCTTGTAGGTGAGCGAGCCCTCAGGGCCGCCCGTGAGCTGCGGTATGTTGTTGAGCAGCGACGCGCCCTGGCTCGAAACGGTCAGCGCTACGGCGTCTGGCGGTAGGAAGACCACCGGCGGCTCTATCGGTTCCAAGTCGACGTGCATTTGGCGGTCGTGCAACGAATCCGGAAAGCGCAGCAACTGGACGTGTCGGCCGCGTTGCTCGGCGCGCAAGGTCCCACCCGAGCTGCGCGACCAGCTCTTGCCGCGGTAGCTATCGAAGGCCGCCCCGCGCAAGTACAGCGCCACGCGCGCTGGCGCTTCCTTCGGTAAATTGGGCACTTCGACGCGCATGACGATGGTCGGGTCGCTGCGCAAGCGGCCCACGCCGCCCAGATCCACGTGCTCGGTGAAGCCAACCATGCGCTCGGCTTTGGGGTGGCTGAGCAGTAGCAGCGAGAGGCCGACCCGTGGAAATGCCACGAACAGACCCAACGTGAACAGGAAGATCGGCACCGAGAGCAGGCAGGTGAAGATCAGAAATGAGCGACCGATCACGCGTCGGCTGCGCAAGATGCGCGGCACGTCCACAGGCAGCCCGGTGCGGTCCCGCGCACCTTGACGGTAGTTGCCCTCCACTTCGCGGCGCAGGTGACTGAGCACCAGCGCCCCCGGCGCGATCACCAGAAAGCCGAGAAAACACAGGCCATAGGCCAAACCGCTGCCGAGCACGGTGGCGGCGATCAAGTGCAGCAAGGCCAGCACGATCACCTGTTGATCGTGTGCCGCACCGCGCCGCGTGGCCAAACGGATCACTTGCAGACCCGCCGCAAATTCGACTGCCGTCTCGAGCAGGCTGGCGCCGGTGAACAGACGCACGGCTTGCGCGCCGAGCAACGCCAGCGGCAGCACGACGCCAATGCGGCGCAGCAAGGGTCGATCTTGAAAGCTCTCCGGGATGATCACGGCCAGCGCCAAGCCGACCAGGATCGCGATCGCCAACCAGTGGTTCAGCTCGCCGCTAGTGATCAGCGCCAGCAGGCCGAGGGCGGCCAAGCTGTCGGTCATGATTCGGTGGATTAGCCCGAATCTCACGCGCTTTCCCGGCGCGGGTTTGGCGGGTTGCGCGTTGTCGGTTCCGCCGAGACACGGGCCGGTTTTGCCTCCAAAAGGGCCAAAAAGCGCAGCACCGGATCCGCGCCCACGGCGCTGGTGGCGCGCACCCGTTCGCCGCTCCGCGCCCGCACGGTCACGCCGTCCCCACGCTTGATGTGGGCGACGGCGCGCGACGCCACATCGCGGATGCGACGTTCGAAACGCGCGCTCCAGTCTTCGTCGGGCGCGCGGCCCGGGTGGAACGAGTCGATCACGTACGAGACGTCGCGCCGGACCTCACGCGCACGTTCGCGCACGATCAGTTGCTCGACGCTTTTCCGCCAGTAGATGTCGCGCGGATCGTCGCCCTCACGCATGGGGCGGAGCGATAGGATCTCGTCGCCGGAGCCGCGTCCGAGCGCTGAGCTGCCGCCCATGCGGTCGCCCGGCAAGTTGCTGGGGAGCTGTACGGGATCCACGGCGGGATAAATAATCAGATCGCCATCGGCGGTCAGCTCGCGCGACTTTTCGAACAGCCCGAACGGGAAGCGCGTCGCGACTCTGAAGCCGACGTGGCGATCGCGACCGCGACGTGCAGGGGTGCGCCGGTAGGCTGCGACTTGCGCGGAACGCGGGCTGATCTTCAGGAAAAAGCAGCGCTTGTCGGCAGGTTGTCCGGCGCGCAAGTCCTCCACCTCGATGGCGTACGAGGGCACGCGACGCTTGTGGTTGAAGACCTCGATTTCGACCAGGTGCGGCCGAGCGACTTGCGCCCGCGGCGGCAGACGGCGCACGACAGTGAGCTCGCGTAAGCTGAGCTCACTGAGGACTCCCGAAACCACGATCATCGACAGCAACATGCCGAGCAACAGATAGAGCAGGTTATTGCCCGTGTTGATGGCGGCGAAGCCGACGCCAAAGGTGATGCCGATGAAGTATTTCCCTTCGCGCGTGAGCTTCAGGCGCCGCGGCGGCCGAAACCAGCGTCTGAAATGCGCAAAAAATGCCAGCCAGCGTTCGCGCGCGCCGGGTGTCGGCGCATCCGGCGCCTCGCTCGAGCGCACGGTCCCCGACGCGGCTGGTTCCGGCGCGCTCGGTTCGATCGGGCGAGGGTCTGCCACCGCTCATTTCCTCGGCTAGAGCGGTACGGGGACGCGCGCGATCACCTCGCGAATCGCGGCTTCTGTCTCTTCTCGGGTGGGCGCGTAGCCTTCGGCGTGGGCGGCCAGCCGCACGCGATGCGCGAATACGGGCACGGCCAGGCTGTGAATGTCGTCCGCGATGCAATAGTCGCGGCCGTTCAGCAGCGCGCGAGCGCGAGCCGCGCGCGATAGATTCATACCGGCGCGCGTGCTGGCGCCGAGCGAGAGCGCGGGACTACCGCGGGTGGCGGTGACCAACGCTTGCAAGTAAGTGCCGAGCGCGCCGTCCATTAGCACGCGTTCCACTTCACGCTGCAAGCTGACCAGCGTCTTCGGGTCGAGCACCACCGGCACGTTTTGAATGCGGTCGTGATCGGGTTCCATCATCAGCCGCATTTCGACCTGCGGCGGTGGATAGCCGATGCGAATGCGGATCATGAAACGATCGAGCTGCGATTCCGGCAACGGGAAAGTACCCGCGAAATCTTGCGGATTTTGCGTGGCAACGACCAGAAACGGTTCGGGCAGCGGGTGCGTCTTTCCGTCCAGCGAAACCTGTTCGTCGCTCATCGCTTCGAGCAGCGCGGATTGCGTGCGCGGGCTGGCTCGGTTGATCTCGTCCGCCAAGAGCACGTTCGAGAACACGGGACCGTGGCGCAATACGAACTCGGAGGTGCGCTGATCGAAGATCGAAACGCCGAGCACGTCGCTCGGGAGCAGATCACTGGTGAACTGCACGCGCCGCATTTCGCCACCCACGGCGCGAGCGAGCGCGCGGGCGAGCGTGGTCTTGCCGACTCCCGGCACGTCCTCGATCAAGATGTGGCCGCGGGCCAGCAGCGCGGTCAGCGCTAGCTCGACGACCTCGGCTTTGCCCTCGAGCGCGCCTTCCACGGCACGGCGCAATTCGAGCAGGTGCTCGAGACGCTGGGCTGGCATCGCAAGAGCGGAAGAACTCATTCTCGAGCCATGTTAGCATGCGGCGGGCGCAAACTGCGCCAAGCCGAAATGGCCGTAATTTCTTCGGGTTTATCCAGACAGCTCGCGGCCATCGCAAGATCGACCGAGGTTTTCCGCGCGACGTTCAGTTTTCGTCCCAGGTGGCGGAAAACGACACGAGCGTCCGACTCACGGGCGGCTCCGCCGACGGGGCTCCGCCCGTGATCGAATCCATCGAGGTCCGCGCGGTCACTCGGTTGTTCGGCGCCACACCGGCGCTGCGCGCCGTGAACGCCCGCTTCGAGGCGGGCAGCATCACATTTTTGGAGGGGCCCAATGGCGCGGGCAAGAGCACCTTGCTCGCCGTGATCGGCACGGTGCTCGCACCCAGCAGCGGTCAGGTGCTGTATCACCCGCTCGGCTCGGATCTCGAGTTGGTTCGTCCACACATCGGCTGGGTGGCGCACGATTCGCTTTGCTACCGTGAGCTCAGCGCGCGTCAAAACGTCGAGCTTGCCGCGCGCGTTTACGGGGTCGAGGTCGAAGGCGCCTGGCAGCGCGTGGCCAAACGCGTGGGCGCCGAAGCGCTCGCTGATCGCCGCGTGGGGACGCTCTCCCGGGGGCAACGGCAGCGCGTGGCTCTGGCACGCGCGTTGGTGCACGATCCGGCGCTTTTGTTGCTGGATGAGCCGTGGTCAGGGCTCGACCGAGCGAGCGCGGAACATCTCGAAAATGCGCTGCTGGAGGAGCGCGCGCGCGGTGCCTTGGTGATCGTCGTCAATCACGCGGACGGGCTTGCCGAGCAGCTCGGGGCGCGTTGCGTTCGACTCGAAAACGGTCGCGTCGTTTAGGCCGGGGCGCGCGCGGGCCGACGCTCCTGTTCGAGCAAACGGTCGAGCAAGGCGCTCACTCCGCGGTCGTCATTGCGGGGGAGCACCGCGCTGGTGGCCGCGATGCCGAGCGTAGCCAGCTCCGCGGCGTTGCTGCCCGTGCTCGCGTCGGGCTCGCGCGCCCCGGACAGCACGAGGTGGTCGGGCTCGCGGCCACACGCGCGCATGGCCTTCAAGGTCGAGCTCACGTCGTGCAGTACGCCGAGCGCGTCGGCGGCCACGAGCACCCAGATCGCGGGCTCGAGCACTTGCGCGAGCTCGAAGTTGGCGACTCCGGGCCCCAGAGGCGAAAACACACCGCCGGCCGTCTCGATGACGGTCCAATGTGCACTATCTGACGCTACACGTGGTGTCACTGCATTCTCGGCCTCCCGCACCCAAGCTGCTACTTCGTGGAGGTCGATCTGAATGGCTTCCGCGCGTGCGGCGAGGTGCGGCGAAACCGGCGCGCGCAGCGCGTAAAGTGGATGCCGCCCCGGGGCCCGAACCGAGCCCGCCAGGGTCAGCGCGCTGGCGTCGGTAACCGGTGGCGCGGCGAACGTTTCAGCGCCGGAGACCACCCCGCTCTCGATCGGCTTTAGACCGAGCGCCGAGTGGCCGCGCGCTGACAGCGCGCGAAGCAAGGCCACGCTGAGCCGGGTCTTGCCGACGCCTGTTCCGCAGCCGAGGACTACGACCCGCATGCGTCTACCACCGCGGCTGCGAGGCGGGCGATCTCCGCTGCGGTAAAGGTTGCCTTGACCGTCAGCCGTAGGCGAGCGGCGCCCAGCGGAACGGTGGGTGCCCGAATCGCTTGCGCCAGGATGCCAACGGTTCGCAGACGCTCGGCGGCGGCCAGCACACGCTCGTTTTGCCCGAGAATCACCGACGCGATCGGCCCGAATGAATTGCTTGCTAGGGGTAGACGCGCTGCCTGCAACTCGGCTCGGAGCTGGGCGGCGTTGGTTGTGAGCGCGGCCCGTAGGGCATCCGCGTCGCGCACCAGTTGCACGTGTGCGCTGGTCAGATCCGCCAAGCGCGGCGAGGGCGCAGTGGAGAAGACGAAGCTGCGTGCCCGGTTCCACAGGAAGCTGCGCAGCTGGCATGCGCCGGCGATGAAGCCCCCATGGGTGCCGACCGCTTTGCCCAGTGCGCCGACCAAAATATCGGGCTTCACGCCCGCCTCGGCGCAGCGCCCGCCGCCGCTCGGACCGAACACCCCCAAGGCATGGGCCTCGTCCACGATCAGGCAGGCGTCGTGCTCGGTGCATAGTGCGCGCAGGGCGGCGAGATCTGGCCCGTCTCCGTCCATGCTGAAGTAGGATTCGGTGATCACCCAGCAGGCTCGAGCTCCGCGTTGAGCGCTCAGTGCTGAGCGCAGGGCAGCTAAGTCCAGGTGCGGGATGATGCGGACTTCAGCTTTGGACAACCTCGCACCATCGATCAGCGAAGCGTGGTTGGCCGAGTCTGAAAGAATGACTGACCCGGGGACCCCCAGCGCGGAGACCAATCCCAAGTTGGCTGCGTAGGTCGAGCTGAATAGCAGGCTGCTTTCGGCCCCGACCCACGACGCGAGGTCGGACTCCAGTTTCAAGTGCTCCGCGGTCGAGCCATGGATCAAACGTGACGCGGCCGCACCGGGGTCACCAAGTGTTTCACGTGAAACGGGGCGTGCCGCGAAGCCTAGGTAATCATTCGACGAAGCGTCTAACGCTCTCAAACCCAGACGCTCGGCCGCGGCCGCGACGCTGCGTCGAGCGGAGCCGTCATCCGGCTCGCGCAGCAGACTCGCGGCCCGCAGCTCGCTCAGTGTTTGATCGAGCAGTGATTCAAATCGCACGCCCGATGCTTAGCACCACCCGGCGCTCGCGGGCGGAGCATCCAGTCCGTTCGGATAGGCTTCGCCAGCTGCGATGTTGGCAAACCTCCCGATCCCTGCTCTCAAAGCGATGCCTTTCCTGGCGCCGAGGCGAAACGGCCTGGCCCGTAGCGACTCTGCACCCCCGTGGGGCATTGCTGCGCCCGGGCTCAGCGGCGAGAAGCCAGGGGGACGGCAAGCCTTATCTCGCCGAGGCCGTGCCTCAATGCCAGCGCGCGCCCAAGTTCAACATGGCTTTCGCGTGCGCCCGACCGCGTGGGCTTCCTCGGCCGCGCCGCTCGAGCAGTGAGCCATTTGATGGGCTCGTCCGAGGGCTGAGCGCCCTTACTCCAGCGCCGCTCGTCTCCCCGTTGCAGTTGGCGGATTGTTTTGCGAGTAAAGGATGGCAGCCGTTTCGCGATGGGCGTCCGGCGCGGCCAATTCTTCGCAGTCGACGCAACCTAGCGCTCGTTTCACGTGAAACTGATAAATACTGCGTGTATTTATTATAATACTAAGTAATTACCGCCAGTTACTTGCGCCAGCCGACATCGATGCAGCTCGAGTAGAACAATGGATTCTCATTCGTTACCTCATCGGGCGGTTGCTTATCGAAGTGAGTCACCAGAAGAGGCGGGCATTGAGATATATTGTCTCAATGAAGCCGCCCGAGGCCGAGCTCGTTCCTGCGCCCAAGCGGGGCCAGTACGACCGGGCCTTGAGTCGACAAGAGCGCCAAGCCGCGCAACGGGAGCGGGTGATTGCGGCAATTGCTGCGATTAGCGCGACGGATCGTGAGCTGAGCGTCGCACACGTCGTCGAGCTGGCGGGCATCGGGCGCAATACGTTTTACGAGTACTTCGACGACCTCGAGCACGCTTTGGCGGCGATCAACACGCGGGTGCTGCGCGACTTCAAATTGCGAGTCGATACGGCGCTGCAGCTGGCGCGCACCCCGCTCGAGCGCGTTCGCGCGCTCGCGCGCGCTTGGACGGAGAATCTGCTCGAAAATCCCACGCAAGTGAAGCTTGCGCTGCGCGCGCAAGCGGAGCCGCTCGAGGCCACGCAGCTGTCGCTGCTCGGCCAACACGTTGCCGGGCTGCTGAGTGCGGAGCTCGACGGACGCAGCGCTTTACCCGGGCTGGCTGAGCCATTGCGTGTCGCGGTGGTCGCGGCCGTGTTCGATGCCGTGAGCAGAGCGCATCTGAGCGTGCGGGCGATGACCGCTGAAGAGCTGCAGCGCGTGCTTGCTGACTGGTCACTGCGTCTGCTGCGCTGAGCGGCCCGCCTCGGCTCGGATCGTCTCCGAGCGAGACGCACGCGCGCCTAAGCCCAGCGATTGCCTGCCTGCGGCATGTTTCGGGCGCGCCTCGGCTGTCGTCGAATGGCCTTTCGATTGGCTCATCAAGCACAAGTTGTGGAGAACCTGGGCGTTCGTTGGGCGCAATCTGCGGGCCCGCGCGGCTGCCAAAAACACGAGAAGCGGCATTTCCATCGCCTCTCCAGGGTGCTAGCTTCGCACGCGCATGCCAAAAGGTCCGGTCGAGCTCCGTGTTGGGGGGCAGACCTACCGCGTCGTTGCGACAGCGGATGAGGCAGACCTGCATCGTTTGGCTGACGTGGTCGATGCGCGTCTGCGCCAGCTGACCGCACCGGGTCGCCAGGTGTCACCGCAGTCACTGCTGCTCGCGGCCTTATCCCTGGCCCACGATCTCGAGGATGAGCGCAATCGGCGGCTGCGCTCCGAGCAGCGGGCGCGGCAAGCGCTGAGCAGCTTGGTTTCCCGGATCGACGCTGCGCTCGAAGCGGACTCGGCGGAGCTCGCGGCCACGCCGCCGCCTGGCGACGCCCATTCGGACGAGCCGGAGGTCGAGTTCGACTTTGGTCCAGGCCTAGAGCCTTAGCGGCTAGCGCCGATCCGAAGCTCCCGAGCCGAATTGCTCCAGTCGCCCCTCAGAGCAGGAGGGCAGGCCGCGCACGTTCAGTGCGTTGCCCATCGCCGCCGCTCAATCGCCAGGATCGGGCGTTTTGTGCAGCCATTCGTAGCCGAGGATGAAGGGCAGGGCGAGCCACAAGCCGTCGAGTTGCAGGCCCACATACAGCGTGTTGCCGTGGCTTCCGGACACCACCGCATCGCCGCCCAGCACGATGCCGGTGGCCATCACGTAGTGGCCGTGAAAATTGTGGCTGCGTAAGCCGAAGAAGGCCTCGCCCGCGAGGCGCAGATCGCTCGCGTTGCGGCTGAGCGCGCCAGCCGAAAGCACGACTGGAAAATCACCCTCGAGGGTAGGCAAGAGCAGACTCAACCCGCCTCCGAAACGCACGTCCGAGAAGGTGGCCGTGCCGAAGGTCGCGTAGGGTCCCCAGGCAAAGTCGGCGTTTCGTTCACGACCGAGCAACAAATCGCCCCGAAATTTGCCGCAAAAACCAGTCTTTTGCCAGACCCGATCCGTGCCCAGACCGCATACGGAGGCTTGCGCGCCGACGTTCCACTCGGGATCGGCGTGCACGCTGGGCGCCACGCCCAGGACAGCCAGCAAGCTGGCAAGGAGTGGAGCTGTGCGCATGACTCCCGCTGGGGCTCACCGAGACGCGCGGCTGAGCCCGGCGCTCAGGGGGTCGGGCCGTAGGAGGGATTTTGCGACGGATCTTTGCAGATCACGAGCGCGGCCGAACATGCCGTGCACGGGAACGAGTCGTCTTGTCCGGGGATGCACGGTGGGACCTCGTCGGTGGTCGTGGTCGTGCTCGCAGCGGTCGTGCACATGTATGGACTGCCGACGGGGAGCGTCGTATCGGCGTCTGCGCTGGGATAGGTGATCAAGCAGCCTTCGCAGATCCGAATCGGGAAGTCGAGCTCGCTCGAGGTGACGGGGATGTTGCCCAAAGTGTCGCCAAAGACGCGGATTTTGGCCAGGACGGTGCCTGCGTCGCGCACCTCGGGCTTCGTGCTGAGGGCCGAGGGAATCACATCCACGGACATCGCCGCGTAGGAGGGAACGTCGCCGGCCGAGGCGTCGACGAAGCCGGTGCCGACGGTCGAGTAAGTGTAGAGCGTTTTACCGTCGACCGTGGTCAGGGTGACTTCGGCTCCGCGCAGCGTGACGCGCGAGGTTTCGGTGCGCAGTTGCTCGCGCGAGCCGCGTTCCGTCAGCTGATTGCCGACCAGCACGTAAGCCGTGTAATTCGAGCGAAAAGCCACGTCCAAGACGCCACCGGGCCGCAAGGCCGCGGTGCTGTCCGGCTTGGCGATACAGGTGGCGGGATCGAGCGCCATCACGCCGACCAGAAACAACGAGCTGTTATTGTCGGCGCAGCTCGGGACCAGAGCGAGCGAGCCCAGCGTGAGCAGGAAACCGGGAAGCAGGGACTTGGTAGTCGGGCGGCGCATGGAACCTCGAAATGGCGGAGGCGCGTCCGAGCGCGCACCTGGACGAAGTGTACCGAGCGCGCCCACAGGACGCCAAGATTGTGCGCAATATCCCTTAATGAAGTGCGAGCTTCTCGCGGGATTTCACTCATTCTGCGAGTGCAAGGACGCGTGTGCGCAGTTCACTCAAGGCGATGCTTTGGGTCTCCACGTGGCCGAGAGCGCGCGCAAAAACGAATTTCACTGCCGAGCCCGCGCGTTTCTTGTCGTGACCGAGCAGGGCCGCGGCGGCGCCCAGTGGCTGGCCCGCGAGCGAGGCCGGCAAGCCCAAGCGCCCGAGCAGCGACAGCGTGCGTTGGCTGAGCTCGCGCGGCGTTTGCCCGAGGGCTTCGCCGAGCCGTAGCGCCGCGACCAAACCGAGGCTCACGGCCTCGCCGTGGCTGAGCGCGCTGTAGCCGGCCTGCGCTTCGAGTGCATGCCCCACCGTGTGGCCGAGATTGAGCACCGCGCGCAGCCCGCTCTCGCGTTGATCGAAGCTGACGATGCGAGCTTTGACGCGCACCGAGCGGCGCACGAGCTCTGCCGTCAAATCAGCATCGCGGGCTTTGACGCGCTCGGCGTTGTCTTCCAGCAGCGTGAACAGCTCCGGATCGCCGATCAGCGCCGTCTTGACCACCTCCGCCAGCCCGCTGACGAAGCCGCGCGCCGGCTCGGTGCCGAGGTAGTGCACGTCGCACAAGACGCCGCTGGGCTGCCAAAATGCACCGACGGCATTTTTTGCAGCCGCCAGATCGACGCCGGTTTTGCCGCCCACGGAGGCATCGACCATGGCGAGCAGGGTGGTCGGGATGCCGATCCAGCGCACGCCGCGCATCCAGGTCGACGCCGCAAAGCCGGTCATGTCGCTGACCACGCCGCCACCTAGGGCCACGAAGGTGGCCTTGCGATCCGCCCCGCCTTCCAGCGCGGCGTGCCAAATGCCTTCCACCGAAGCGATGTTCTTGTGCGCTTCGCCCGGTTCGAGATCGACGCGGATCAGGCGCGGGCCGGCCGCACGCAGCGCGGCTTCGATGGCAGCCGCGTGCAGCGCGGACACGGTTTTATCCGAGACGAGGACGCACACCGGGCTTTGCGCGACCAGGGCGCCGACGCGCCCGCTCGCAAACCCCAAACCCGTCTGTACGGCATACGAAGCGTCAGCCGCGGCGACGGCCAGCTCGTCACGCGCCCAGGCTTCTTGCACCTCGCGCGCGACGCTTTCGAGCGGCCCCTCGCAGGCAATGCGCGCGTGCGCCTCGGCGTAGCTCGAAGCGCGCAAAGCCAGCAGCTCGGCCACGCGTTGCTCCGGGTTTGGGCCGGACAAAAGTGGCCTTGGGCCTTGCTCGAGCGCGCGGCGAGCGAGCTCGGCGGGCGAGCCCTCGAGCGTCACCACGACGCATTCATCGAGCGCCTGCAGGCGCGCGTCGCGTGCGATCAACGCGCCACCGCCAACCGCAATCACTGGCGCCTCAGGCGCGCGCGTGGCTTCGCTCAGCACGCGCGACAGGCAGGCTCGCTCGAGCGCGCGAAACGCGGCCTCGCCGCGCGTCGCAAATAGGCTCTCGATGCTGGCGCCGGCTTCCTGCTCGATCGCGCGATCCAGATCGATGAAGGGTCGCCCCGTGGTCCGGGCGACGAGCGCCCCCACGGTCGACTTTCCGGTGGCCATGAAACCGTTGAGAATGAGTGGGCGTCGCATATTGGTCAGGGGCTCGCGCCGAGGGCAGCAGAGCTTGCCGGAGCTCGACCGTCCGCGCCAGCGCAAGCAGGCCTATGGAGGAAGCACGTTTTGGGGATCGGGCCCCAAAACTCGGGGGTGGGGCCCCGCTGAATTCACTTCAGCGGGGCGGGGGCGAAGTCCCCGACGAGCGAGGGGAGGCGTCCGCGCCAGCGCCGACAAAGTAGGTAAACTGGGCGCCGAATGTCCGTTCTGCAGGTCGAACAACGCGGCAATGCGCTCCGAATTCGCGTACGAGTGAAGCCCAAGGCGTCCAAGAGCCGAATTCTGGACGTTCGCGAGGGGATCTTGGAGGTCGCGGTGGCCGCCCCGCCCGTGGACGGCGAGGCCAATGCAGAGCTGATTCGGACTTTGGCCGCCGCGCTGGGCTGCGCAAAAAGCGCCCTCGAAATTGTAACAGGTGCCGGCTCTCGCAGTAAGCTGGTAGGGATTGTCGGGTTCACGCCGGCGGAGCTGGTTGCCAAGCTGGGCCCTCCGAGGACGTAACTCGGATACACCTCACCTAGGCGCGCGGGGCTGGCCAGAAGGGCCAGTTGGACTCAGATTCAGGAGCCACCGGAACTGCCACGATGACCGAACCGACGAACCTCCGCTTCGCCAAATACGAGGGCCTGGGCAACGACTTTTTGGTCGTCGACACCATGCACGATGCTCTGCTCGATCGCGCGCAGGTCGCGAAACTTTGCGACCGCCATTTTGGGGTCGGCGGCGATGGCGTGCTGCTGGTGACGCCACCTACGTCGCTCGGCGCGCGCGCCACCATGGTGGTGCTGAACGCCGACGGCAGCCGCCCAGAAATGTGCGGCAACGGCCTACGCTGCGTCGCTTTGCATCTCGCGCTGCAAGACCGCGCGCCCGGCGGAAGCTTCATCGTCGACACCGACGCGGGGCCGCGTTTGGTCGCGGTGGAGCGCGACGGCACGCGCGGCTCGATCTCCGTCGGCATGGGCCGCGGCCAGCCGGAGGGCGAGCTCTCGCATGCTTTCGGCAAGGCGAGCTTGGCTTTCTCCAGGGTGTCCATGGGCAACCCGCACGCCGTCACCTTCGACGCGGGCCTCGACGAACGCGCGCTCGACGAGCTGGGCCCGGCCGTGTCGGCGCTGTTCCCGCTGGGCAGCAACGTCGAGCTCGTGACCACGAACAGCGAGCGGGTGTTGGATTTATTGGTTTGGGAGCGCGGCGTGGGCCGCACATTGGCCTGCGGCACCGGCGCCTGCGCGGTGGTCGTGGCGGCCGCGCGGCAAAATCGCGTGCCTTTCGATACCGAGATCGAGGTGCGCTTGCCGGGGGGGCCATTGCACATCACCGTCACTCGGGAAACCTTGGACGTGACCATGCGCGGTCCGGCGCGGCGCGTATTCTCGGGCGAGGTCTCGCTCACTTGAATGTCGAGCTCGACGGGCCACGCCACGACTTGAACGTGGTGGCGATCGTGTCCAACGCGGACGCGATCGAGGTCATGGGTCGGACCCTCGGGCAATCCGGGGACCGGCTCAGCGTGGCCACGGATCTGGCTGAGGGTCTCGTGCGAATTTCCTCGCAAGTTCCAGATGTTGCGTTCGTGGACGTGACCATGGGCGAGGGCGCCGGCCTGGCCATCTTGCATCACGTTCGCGCGCTCGCACCGCACGTGACCGTGTTCGCGCTGACTGGCGCCGAGACCTTGGCCCTGGGCGTGCAAGCGACGGCGCTCGGCAGCGCGGGCACGCTGGTGCTGCCGCTCTCGGGCGATGAGCTGATGAATGCGCTCGCGGACGTACGCACGCGTCTCGCCGAGCGCGAAGAGCGGCTGCGTTTGGAGCGCGCCGCGGCCGCCTCGAGTCGTCACATGGCCCTCGTCGAACAGGTGGCGGAGTTGGCGGAGGCGCCCAGCCGTCGCGACGCCGCAGAGCGCTTATCGGAGCTGTTGATCAGCGGTGTGGGCGTGCAGTTGGCGGCAGTGTACGTGCCAGCCGCGGAAGGCTCACGTCAGCTGATGCGCGTCGCGGCGCGGGGCGCGCTCGGGGATGCGCCCAGTTTCTGCGACGAAATGGAGCTTTTGAACCACGCGCGCGAACATCAGCTGGACACCCTGCGCTTGGCCTTGCGCCGCGAACAAAGCGGCTTGATCTTGCTGGGCAAGACCGCGGAGGGCAAGAGCGCAAGCCAGGTGTTCCCGCTTTTGCCGCTGCTCAGCGCTCAGGCCACGACGGCGCTGGCCTTGATTGGCGCGCGCGAGCAGTCGCATCGCGGCGCGATGAAGGACCCGAGCTCGAGCGCCTACACGTTCGCCTATTTCGTGGATGTCGCGGGCCGCGAGATCGACATGGCGCGCCGTCACAGTAGGCGCTTTGCGCTGGCGACGATCGGCGTGCAATTCGACCGCCCCAGTCAGGGCGAGGGTGAGCCCACCGTGCTCGTCGCCGAGCACGTCCTGAGCGCCGTGCGTGACACGGACGTGCTCGCGAGGGTCGACGCGAACGAGTTTTATTTGCTGTTGCCGGAGACGGGCGGCCTGGGCGCGCACTCCTGTCGTCGGCGTATTCTCACGGAATTGGCCCTGCGCGAGCCTGGTTGGTCGCCCGTTGGCCTGGGCGTGACCGTGGGCGTCGCCACCTTTCCCCACGACGGCGGGGACCTGTCTCGGCTGCTGCGCGTGGCCAAGCAACGCGCGGAAGCATCACAGAATAGCGTGGTGCATCTGCTGCATTTGAGCGACTACTCGTTGCCGGACTTGGTGGACGAATTGCTGGCGCAACCGGCTGTCGATTTACGGCCCGACGCGCGCGGCCTCGAGAGCCCGCACTACATCGAGCTGCCGGCCATGGATTTGGTGGGCCTGGCGCTGAGCGCCGTATCCGAGGCCTGGCGCGCGGGCCAAGCACGCGTCGTGGCCTCGGTGCATGCCGGGATCAGCGTGGGCGGCGCCGTGCGCGCCGAGCACGGCCGAGACGGGGACGGCTTGCGCTTCGACGCGGTGGACGTATCCGGCCTGGAAGGCTGCGCCAATCTCGACATTTTGTGCGTGGTTGCCGAGCACTCGGCCTACGTGCTGGTGGGTCGCAGCCAGGGCAACGTGGTGCGCGCGGTGCACGCCGCCGACCCGCTGTTGGTCGATCTGATCTTGCGCAAGCTGTCCGACGCGACCGACCTGAGGCTGGCGGACTGATGGCGCGCTCGATTTTGGTCGTCGAATCGGACTTCGACGCGCTCGGCGCGCTGGCTTCCCAGTTGCGCGCGCGCGGGCTCGAGGTGGCCATCGCCGATAGCGTGGCGAGCGCCGTCGATCGCGCCCGCGCGGCGCCGCCGGAAGCCATGATCGTGTCCGACGAGATTTTGTCCAGTGGCGGGCTGAAGGCCAAATTCGCGGCTGATTCGCTGCTTTCGCGGGTGATGATCTTCACCCTGTACAAGGCCTTGCCCGAGCGCCAACTGCACGCCGACGAGCTCGATGCGAACGAAGTCGAGGACATCGTTCGGCGCATGCACGCGCTCCCGCTCCGCGCGAGCGCGGCAGTGGCCGAGAGCGGAGACGTGCGCGGTAACCTGCAGCAGATCGGCATCTTGGATCTGCTGCAGCTGCTCAGCATGAATCGACGCAGCGGCTCGCTGTCGATCACCACTCAAGCCGGCGCGGGCGAGGTGCGCCTGTCCGACGGCGAGATCGTGGACGCGGTCTATCGGCGATTAGAAGGCGAAAAGGCGCTTTATCGCTTGCTCGGCGAAACGGAGGGCGTGTTCTCGTTCGCCAGTGGCGCGGGGCACTCGCTGCGCCGCATCGTGCTGCCCACGCGCTCGCTGTTGCTCGAGGGCATGCGTCACATCGACGAGACCAAGCGCCGTCGTGAGCAGCTGGACTCGGAATCGGACGCCTTCTTGGCCATCGTGCCGCCGGACACGAGCCCGCGCGAAGCGGGTCAACGCGTGCTGGAAGTGCTGCTCGCGCCGCGCACGTTGTCGGAGCTCTTGGACGAAGTCCCGATCGCCGATCTGGACGTGCTCGAGGCCTTGTCCGAGCTGCTGGATTTGGGGCAGATCCGCCGTATCCCGGCCGGGGCGGCGCGCGTCGAGCTGGCCGACGCCGAACGGCTGACGGTGCTGGCGGCGCTGGCCAAACGCGCGGCGCGTGCGGGCTTTCGTGCGCCGGTGCGGGTGGCGATTGCAGCGACGCAGCAGCGGCTGGCCACGCTCACGCATGCGGTGAGCCGTATCGCCGACGCCATCGCGCCGACCGAAACAGTGCCCAGCGCGCCCATTCCACACGCGCTCGCGACGTTGCGCTTGGCCGACGGTGGAGAGCTGGGCGTGGTGGGCCTGCCGCTCGTGGAGGCGTATTCGCCTCTGTGGGCCTTGGTGCTGCCGAGTTGCGCTGCCGTGGCCTGCCTGGATGCGAACGCCTCGGACGTGCTCGAGTCGGCCTGCAGCAACGCCGGGGTGG
>Ga0207691_10001248_pt1 | contig 25431 bp, 20 predicted proteins | sample KBSM13metaG_FD_184327 | JGI IMG/M metagenome (GOLD analysis project Ga0207691, IMG submission 184327) | Miscanthus rhizosphere microbial communities from Kellogg Biological Station, Michigan, USA - KBS M1-3 metaG (SPAdes) (version 2) | ecosystem: Host-associated > Plants > Roots > Rhizosphere >...
CCTCCTGCTATCCTCCCGTCCACCTATGCGTTGGAGTCGTTATTTTCTGCAGACCGTCCGTGAGGTGCCCGGCGACGCCGACGCCATCTCGCACATTCTCCTGAGCCGCGCGGGGATGATCCGGCGCCTCGCCGGCGGCCTCTACTCGTTGACGCCCCTGGGCCTGCGATCCCACCGGAAAACCGAGCAGATCGTGCGCGAGGAGATCGACCGCGCCGGCGGTCTCGAGGTCGAGCTGCCCATCCTGCAGCCGAGAGAGCTCTGGGAGGAGAGCGGCCGCTGGGCGCGCTACGTGAAGGAGGAGCTCCTCTTCCACCTCGAGGACCGCAAGGGCGGCGAGTACTGCCTCACGCCGACGGCCGAGGAGGCCGTCACGACGATGGTGCGCTCGGGCGTGACGTCCTACCGCCAGCTTCCGATCACGCTGTACCAGATCCGGACCAAGTTCCGCGACGAGATCCGACCGCGGTTCGGCCTCATGCGCGGGCGCGAGTTCCTGATGTACGACGGTTACTCCTTCGACGTGGACGCCGAGGGGCTCGACCGCTCGTACAAGGCGCAGGACGCGGCCTACCGCCAGGTCTTCCGGCGCTGCGGCCTGGATTTCACGGTCGTGCAGGCGGATTCGGGCGCGATCGGCGGCACCGCCTCCGAAGAGTTCATGGTGCTCGCCGACACGGGCGAGGACGCCGTCGTCCGCTGTTCCGCGTGCGGCTACGGCGCGAACCTCGAGAAGGCCGAAACGGGCGCGCGACCCGCGCCATGGAAGGACGAGACCGAGACGCCGATGGTCGAGGTCGAAACTCCGGGCAAGGGCGGAATCGACGACGTCGTCGAGTTCCTCGGAATCACAGCATCCCGGATGATCAAGTGCCTCGTCTACGATACGGAGAGGGGCTTCGTCGTGGCCCTGCTTCGCGGAGACCTCGAGGTCAACGAGGTCGCCCTGAAGAACATGCTGCAGGTCGACCATCTGACTCTGGCATCGGAGGACAAGGTCGAACAGGCCACCGGCGCCCCCGTCGGATACGTCGGGCCTCACAAGCTCCCCGCCCAGGCCGTGCGGATCGTCGGCGACCACTCCATCCGCGACGCCGTGAACGCGGTCACCGGAGCCGGCCGGCGCGACTGGCACGTCGCCGGATTCGTCCAGCGGCGCGACGCGAAGGTCGAGGCGTGGGGCAGCTTCGCGCAGGCCCGCGCCGGAGATCCTTGCCCCCGCTGCGGCAAGCCCCTCGACATCGCCCGCGGCATCGAAGTGGGCCACATCTTCAAGCTCGGCACGAAGTACTCGACCGCGCTGGGCTGCACGTTCACCGATGAGAAGGGGGAGACCCATCCCGCCGTCATGGGCACTTACGGGATCGGCGTCGGCCGCACGATGGCCGCGGCGATCGAGCAGCACCACGACGCCGACGGGATCGTGTGGCCCCTGGCGATCGCGCCCTTCGAAATCGTGCTCGCCTCGCTGAACCCGTCGGACGAGACGACCCGGCGAGAGGCCGACTCTTTGTACGAGGCTCTGCGCGGCGCCGGGCTGGATGTCTTCTACGACGACCGTGACGAGCGGCCGGGCGTCAAGTTCAAGGACGCGGATCTCGTCGGTTTCCCGATCCGCGTGAACGTCGGGGGCCGGGCGCTCAAGGAAGGCAAAGTCGAGATCGTCAAGCGCCGGGACAAGAGCACGATCAGCGTCGAGACCGCCGGGGCGCTCGAGGCGGTGAAGGTCATGCGGGCCGAGCTCGCCGGCGGGTAGAGGCCGGCTCTTAAAGGCTGGACGTCGCCATGCGGAAGATGACGCCCGAAGAGGCGCTCGATTACCACTCCCGGGGACGCAAGGGAAAAGTCGAGGTCGTTCCCTCCAAGCCCTGCCGGACGCAGGAAGACCTGTCGCTCGCCTACAGCCCCGGTGTCGCCGAACCGTGCCTCGAGATCGCGAAGGACGCCGAGAAGGTCTACGAGTACACGTCGAAGGGCAATCTCGTGGCCGTGATCTCCAACGGAACGGCGGTGCTGGGCCTCGGCAACATCGGTCCTCTCGCCAGCAAGCCCGTCATGGAGGGGAAGGGCGTCCTCTTCAAGAGGTTCGCGGACATCGACGTCTTCGACATCGAGGTGGACGCCCTGGGAGTCGACGAATTCGTCGACACGGTGGCGCGGATCTCGCCGACGTTCGGTGGGATCAACCTCGAAGACGTGAAGTCGCCGGAATGCTTCGAGATCGAGGAGCGGCTGAAGAAGCGTCTCCAGATCCCGGTCTTCCACGACGATCAGCACGGCACGGCGATCATCTCGGCCGCGGCATTCCTGAACGCGCTGGAGGTCGTCGGCAAGAAGATCGACAACGTGAAAGTCGTCTTCTGCGGGGCGGGCGCCTCGGCGATCGCCTGCGCCAAGCTCTACCTGTCCTACGGCGTCCGCCGCGAGAACCTGCGCATGGTAGACAAGTCCGGCGTCATCCATCTCGGCCGGACGCAGGACATGAATCCCTACAAGGCCCAGTTCGCCGTCGAGACCTTCGAGCGGACGCTGGAGGACGCCCTTACCGGCGCCGACGCGTTCATCGGCCTCTCCTCGGGCGGGATCGTGAAAGGGGAGATGCTCAAGGGCATGGCGCGCGATCCGATCGTGTTCGCGCTCGCCAATCCCAACCCCGAGATCACGCCGGAGGAAGCCCGGGCGGCCCGCCCCGACGTCATCATGGCGACCGGGCGCAGCGACTATCCGAACCAGGTCAACAACGTGCTGGGGTTCCCGTTCATCTTCCGCGGAGCGCTCGACGTCCGTGCCACCGAGATCAACGAGGCCATGAAGCGCGCGGCCTCGCAGGCCCTCGCCGCGCTGGCGCGGATGGACGTGCCGGACTCGGTCTCCAAGGCCTACGGCGGCCAGAGCTTCCGCTTCGGCCGGGAATACCTCATCCCCAAGCCCTTCGACCACCGGGTGCTCCTGTGGGTCGCGCCGGCCGTGGCCGAGGCGGCGATGCGCTCCGGCGTCGCGCGGGAGCCGATCACGGACATGGGCGCGTATCTGCGCCGTCTCGAAGCGATGCTTTCGCGCTCGCGCGAGGTGATGAGCGTCGTCATCGAAAAGGCGCGGCGTGATCCCAGGCGCATCGTCTTTCCGGAAGGGGAGCACCCGAAGATCCTGCGGGCGGCGAAGATCCTGGCCGAGGAAGGCATCTGCCGGCCGATCCTCCTCGCCCGCGAAGCCGAGGTCGAGGCGCTCGCGCGCGATCTCCAGCTTCCGATGGACAAGATCGACTTCATCAACACGAACCGCTCGGAGAAGCTGTCGGCGTACGCGCGGCGGCTCGAGGAATTGCGGCGACGCCACGGCATGACCCACGCCGAAGCGGCGAGGCAGGTCCGCGTGCGCAACGTCTTCGGGCCGCTCATGCTCGACGCCGGCGACGCCGACGGCGTGATCTCGGGCATGACGCAGTCCTACTCGGACACGATCCGGCCGGCGCTCCAGATCTTCGGCACGGCGCCGGGTGTCGGACGGGTCTCGGGTCTGTACATCCTGATGCTCAAGCACCAGACGTACTTCTTCGCCGATACGACGGTGAACATCGACCCGACGGCCGAAGAGCTCGCCGAGATCGCGCTGCTGACGGCGAAGGCCGTCCGCCGCTTCGACATGGAGCCCCGGATCGCGATGGTCTCGTTCTCCAACTTTGGATCGAACACGCACGCGAACGCGCTGAAGGTCAAGAAGGCGGTGGAGCTCGTGAAGGCCGCGCGGCCGGACCTTCCCATCGACGGCGAGATGCAGGCGGACTACGCCGTCGTGCCCGAGATGCTGGAAGCGGAGTACCCCTGGGCGACGGTCCAGAACCCGAACGTCCTGATCTTCCCGGACCTCCAGTCCGCGAACGCCGCGTACAAGCTCGTCTGGCGCCTCGCGGGCGCCGAGGCGATCGGACCGATCCTTCTCGGGCTCGAGCGTCCGGTGCACGTTCTCCAGCGGGGCTGCGAGGTCGCCGACATCGTCAACATGGCCGCGATCGCCGTCGTCGATGCGCAGGAAAGAGTGGGCGCGGCGAATTCGCGCTGACCGCGCACCAGCGTGCGGCCTGATGCACTCGCTTAGAGCAGGTCTTTCCTGGCGAGCGAGTTAAGCTGCGCGGGATTCTCGGACATCTCCTGTGTCGCAGCGAGGGACGCGTCAGCTTCAACTCGCGAGCTAGGACGCCCGGCTGATATCGCCTATCTCAGATATCCCCAGTTGTGCAGCTTGTCGGAGTCCTCGGCCCAGCGCTCGCCGATGTCGTCGCGGTAGTACATGTTGGGGATGAGGATGTTCCGCACGCGGCTGTAGGCCTGCTCCCGGGCCTGCTTCATCGTCTGGCCGAGGCCGACGACCGTCAGCACGACGCCGGAGGAACCGGCGACGAGCCACTGGCCCTCGACGATCTTGGTGTCCTCGATGTGGACCTCTTCGGGCGTGCCGCGCTTGAAGACGATCACGGCGTTCTTGGTGAACGCCTCGAAGGTGGCGTTGTCGTCGAAGGGGAAGGGCGGCATGACGATCCGCACGCCGACCTGGAAGCCGCTCTTGACCTTCAGCTTCGGATCGCGGCCATGGGCGAGGTCGTCCAGGAAGATGCCGATCGGCGTGATCATGCCCTCCTGCTGGATGAAGATCGTCGGGTACCCGAAGCGGGAGGTGAACTCGAGCGGGTAGATCCCGTTGTTGTTCACGATGCAGTTGACGTCGATGTAGCCGACGTAGCCTTCCCCGGCGAGCTTCGGCGCCATCTTGAGCAGCGTCTGCTCGAAGATCTTGTTGGGCTCCGACCAGAACATCGTCGTGCCCATCTCGCCCGTCGGGGGGCCGCTGTTTCCGGGGAACAGCTTCTTGTGTTCGAAATTGGTGTTGATCGGGTAGACGAAGCTCTTGCCGTTGAAGAAGGCTCCGACGGCGACTTCGACGCCCACCACGCGCTTCTGGAGCTGGAAGACCAGGATCTCGTCGGAGAACGCCTTCTTGTAGGCCTCGAGCATCCGAACGACGTCGCCGCCGTCTTCCTCGTCGCCGACGAAGAGGCGCCGCTTGACGTTGCCCGCGGCGCCCGAAGGCTTGATCACGTAGCGGCTCGGGTTCTCCTGGACGTAGGTGATCGCATCGTCGAAGTTGTCGAAGTCCCGGTACGGAATGATCGTGACGCCCGCCTTCTTGAGCTCTTCCTGACCGAAGGATCGGTCGTCTTCGAGCGAGTCGGTGTACGGGGTTCCGCCGACAACCGCCTTCCCCCGCTCCCGGAGCGCCACGGCCTTCTCGCCCTGACCGAGCGTGTCGTCGAAGACGATCACGTCCGCCCAGTCGACGTCCTTCTCCCAGTCCTCGGTCTTGGGCACGAAGCCGTCGGCGATGTCTTTTTCCTCGGGGTCACCGATGAAATACCGGACCTCGTGGCCTTCCTTCCGGACCTGCCATGCGATGTCGCCGACCAGCCCGGTCAGAGAGACGAAGAGAAACTTGCGCTTTTTTTCCATCGAAGTGGCGGAATTCTACACGGCGCGGCGTTGCGACCGCTCGCAGCGGGTCAGCCGGCGAGGTGGACCCGACGCAGGACGTCCTGGAAGCGCGGCTCTCCGCGCAGCGTGTCGTAGGCAGGCTCGACTCCCAGCGTCGCGAGGACGTTGGAGTGCTGAGCGTAGGCCTTCTCCAGCCACGCCAGAGCCTCCGACCTGTCGCCGATCCCGACGTATGCCCAGAAGATGATCCCCGGGTCCGTCTTGCCGGGGCGATTTCGCCGGAGCAGCTGAGCGACCTCGCGGCGGGCCTCCTCGGGACGGCGCGCGCGCCCGTAGACGTAGGCCAGGCCCGACGCGTTCCACATCCCACCTGCCCCCGCGCGGTCTCTCTCGATGTCCGCGAGGGCGTCGTCGAACCGTCCCAGCTCCACGTAGGCGTTGCGCACGAGGTGGGCGCGCGGGAACGAAGGATCCATGGCGAGCACGGCTTCCAGCTTCGCGGCCGCGCTGTCGTAGCGGCGGGAGTAGTAGTCGATGAGGGCGGTGTCCACCGCAATCGCCAGAGACAGGGGATCCAGCTGACGAGCGCGCTCGGCCTCTGCCCGCGCCTCGTCGAAGCGGCCCCGGAACGCCAGGTGCTCGGCGAACCAGTGATGCGCGGTCGCAGCGTTGGGATTCAGCTCGAGCGCTCGCCGAAACTCCTGCTCGGCCGTCTCCCAGTCCCAGTCATAGTTCTGAACGACCAGCGCCAGCGCCGTGTGAGCCTCCGGCAGGTGCGGGTCGAGCTCCAGCGCCCGAAGGGCGGCGGTGCGGGCCTTGGCCATGAACTCGACCTGCGATTCGCCGCTGTACCCGCCCAGCAGCGCATAGGACCTCGCCAGGCCGGCATGAGCCGGCGCGTACGTGGGGTCGGCGGCGATGGCCCGCTCGCAGTGGTCAATGGCCTGCCTCAGGCCCTCGATCGTTCGCTTGTTCCAGAAATACTGGGCCCTGAGGTAGAGGTCATAGGCGGCGTACGTTCCGGCCGAAGCCGGAGGAGGCGAGTCCGGCCTGGAACGGCGCTCGCCGAGCGTGAGCCGGATCTCGTCGACCACCTCCTGGGCGATTTCGCTCTGCAGCGCGAGCAGGGTGCCGGGCTCCCGGTCGTATTGCCGCGCCCAGAGGTGCGTCTGATCTCCGGCCTGGATGAGTTGCGCCGAGACGCGAAGCCGATCCGCGTCGCGGCGAACCGTGCCTTCGAGAACGAGCTGCACGGACAGCTCTCGCCCGATCTCGTCCAATCGCTTGCGCGTGTTCTTGTAGGCCATGACGGAAGTGCGCGCGATGACTCCCAGCCGCTGCGGATCGACCCGGCCGAGCTGGGCGATGATCTCTTCCGTCATGCCGTCACCCAGGTAGTCCTGCGCGGGATCGCCCGTCAAGTTCTGAAAAGGGAGGACGGCGAGCATGAGCCGGCCCGCTGGCCGCGTCGCGTGAGCGCGCCAACGCTGGCCCACGAGGAACACGCCCGCGGTGACGAGAAAGAGGACCGCCGCGGCGAGCGCGAACGGCCGACGTCGCGGCTTCGCTCCGGTCTCGATCGCCGGCTCCGGAGCGGGCGGGGGAGTGGGCACGGCCGGCACGGGAACCGCGGGGTCTGGGATCTCGACGACCGGCGCGATGAACCGGTAACCCTTCCCGGTCACGGTCTGGATCACGCGAGGCCGCTCGGGATCGTCCCGCAACGCGTGGCGGATCTTTCGGATGGCGCCGTTGATGCTGTTGTCGGCGTCGAGGCTGATGCCCTTTCCCCAGATCCGCTCGACGATCTCCTCGCGGGTCACGAGCCGTCCCCGCTGCTCAGCCAGAAAGAGCAACAGCTCCATCGGGATCCGCTCGAGCCTGACGGTTCGCCCGGCGCGGCGCAGCTCGTAGGCACGCGCGTCGAGGGTCGCGTCCTCGCCGATCTTCAGAAGGCCCTTGGCTTCCACAGGCACAGTCATTCCGGGGGAAAACGTCATTCTAAATCGAGCGCCACCGGGCGGATCCTCCGTCTTTTCCGGGGCTTGCCGCGTCATGGAATCTCCATGCGTTCGACAGGCTCGCGCTATTGAACCCCTCGTCATCGGGCACGACGATCGCGCGTTCGAGGGCGCAACCATCCGCTGGGAGTAAAGGGAGTAAAGGAGGACTAGCCATGGATTGGAGAAGACCCGTTTTCGGTCTGATCGTTGCCATCTCCATGGGCGCTGTGAGCGCTGCGGCTGAGACGAACCCGAGAAGAGGGTTGCCGACCACGCGCCAGGCTCCCGACGAGTTCGGGACGCAGGACTACAGCGTGACCGTTATCCCGGCGGGGGCATTCCTGCCGCGGGCAAATAACTCCTTTGCCTCGACCTACTTCATCGATACGGCCACTTTCGGCGTCAGCTTCTACTCACCGGGTGTGTTTGTTTGTTTGGGGCCAGGCGAGCTGGCGGATCTCTACGCCACTGCCGACATTCCGTCCGGCGCGATCATCGATTTCATCGGCCTCGAAACCGATACACCCGTATTCGCGGCCTGGGGCGTCGACCTGGTGCTCGTTGGTCGGTACAACGGTCAGACCGTGATCGGTAGCGTCAACAGCACGGTTCACGGTTGGGATACCGACTACAACGTGGCGCCGTTGGGCTTTGAGCTGACGAGAAACGTGCACAACGCCCTTGTCGTCCACGTCCAGGAGGCGGGCAACGACCAAGCCTGCGCCTACTTCGGATGGGTTGAGATCTGGTGGCATCGCCAAGTGAGCCCGCCCCCGGCGACCGCGACGTTCCCGGACGTCCCCACCGACCATCCGTTCTTCCAGTTCGTCGAGGCGCTCTACGCCTCAGGGATCACGGCCGGGTACGGGAACGGCAACTTCGGCGTCAACGATCCGATCACGCGCGGCCAGATGGCTGTGTTCCTGGCCAAGGCCCTCGGTCTGCACTGGCCGTACTGAAGGCCTGGGACGACAGCGCGCGCGCTCAGCGCCCCGAGACTCGGACGACGGCGTGGTCTCGAGCCTCGCGCGTCTTGGGGTGGTCGGTGCCGAGCGAGGGCTCGAGTTGCTTGAGAGCGGCCTCGAACGCCGCCCGTGCTTCCTCGGTCTTGCCTTCGCCGTCCAGGGCGCGCCCCAGCATGAGGTATGCGCGGCCGACGCCGCTGTAGTCCCCGTCGTCTCCGGTCGCCTTCCGTTCCAGCTCGAGCTCGCGCCGGGCGTCCGCGGCGGCTTGATCGAATCGGCCGGCGCGGAGGTTCACGCGAGCGCGCCGAAAGAGAAACGTCGGCAGGTAATCCAGCCCCTGTTCGTTGGCCTCCACGAGGACGACCGCGCGGTCGGCCTTCGCGACGGCCTGCGCGTGGTCTCCGAGCTCCGAGGCGAGCATCGCCTCGTAGATCGGCAGGACGGCAAATGCGATGTGCTTCGGCGGCATCATCCGCGTCCAGCGCGGCCTGAGCTCGGCGAGGATCGCGGCGGCGCGTGGCGCATCGTGTTCCTCGATCGCGATGCCGAACCGTACCGAGAGAGTCTGCCCGATGACGATCTCGTCCCCGGCCTTCTTCGCCTCGGCATACGCACGTTCGGCGTAACTCCGCGCCTCACGGAAACGCGCGAGCTCGTTCAATACCCGCGCGAGATTGTTGAGGAGCATCGGTGACACGTTCCGTTCCGAGGAGTCGGCGCTGGATATCGCGATCGCCCGGCGAAACAGGCGCTCCGCCTCGAGGGGATGGCCGAGGGTGTGAACGGCGAGTGCCCAGTTGTTGAGGATCGTGCCGGCGCGCTCCGTTCCGTCCCGGCCCAGGGCCGCCAGCCGCGCGTAGGCCTCTTCGAAGGCGGCGGCGGCTTCGCGGTTGCGGCCGGCCATGCGGTAGGCCTCGGCCACATCCATCGAGACGCGCAGCTCGAGGAGGGGAGAGCCCTGATGGGACTCGTCCAGGATGCGCCGGGCGGTCAAGGCGCGCTCGATGGATGCGGGGGAATCGCCGGCGATACTGGCGACGTAGCTGCCGCGAAGCAGGCAGTTCACGCGGTGCACCGCGAACTGCGGCGCATCGCCGAGCTCGGCCATGGCCTCGCGGATCAGGGCCTCCGCCCGCTCGAAGTCTCCGCCCGCGGCCACCTCGCCGGCCAGGGCCGCCGCGGCTTTGGCGCGGATGGACGGGTCGGATGTCTTGCGCGAGATTTCGTACGCCTTTGAAAGCACCTCCCGCGCCTTGTCCTCCTCATCGCGCACGCCGTAGAGGCTTCCGATGGCGATGAGCATCTCGGCGCGGTTTTCATCGGTGTCGGCCTGCTGGTGATCGACGACGCGCTCCGCGCGCTCCAACAGGTCGCGGGCCGTGAAGGACTGTCCCGAGGGGGCCGCCTCCGATAGCAGGAAAGCGTTCAGATCGTTGATCGCCTCGGAACGGGAGAGCTGTCGCAACGCGAAATCGCGTTGCTCGCCCGCCAGCCGGGCTTCCTGATCGGCCCGCCGCTGCTGGGCGTCGGCCGCCGCCGCCTGGCGCGTCGCGCGGCGCGCCTGTGTCAGCGTCCCGACGAGGCCGCCGCACAGCGCGAGAACCGCCGCCGCGCTCAGCGCGACGGCCACGCGGTTTCGACGGACGAACTTGCGAATGCGATACGCCGGCGTGTCGGGGCGCGCGGCGATCGGCCGGTGCCCCAGGTATCTGCGGACGTCGTAGGCCAGGGCCGTCACCGACGCGTAGCGTTCCGCGGCGTCTTTTTTCAGCGTCTTCGCCACGATCGTGTCCAGGTCGCCCCGGAGCTGGCGGCGGACCAGGTCGGACGGCGCCGCCTCCGAGGGACGTTGAGGCTCCGTTTCGACGATCGATCGCAAGAGGTCTGCGGGCGAACGCAGCGACGCCGCTGCCGGATGTTTTCCGGTCAGGAGAACATAGAGAAGCACTCCAAGGGCGTACACGTCGGTCGCGGTCGTCACCGTGCCACCGGTTACCTGTTCCGGCGCGGCGTACTCCGGGGTGAGCGCCCGGCCCCCGTCGCGCGTCAGCGCCGTCGCTTCTCCGGTGCCGGATTCCTCCTCCAGAAGCTTCGCGATGCCGAAATCGAGCAGCTTCACCTCTCCGTCGTTTGCGACCAATACGTTGGACGGCTTGATGTCGCGATGCACGATCAGGTTGGTGTGCGCGTGGGCGACCGCTTCGAGCACATCCAGGAAGAGACCCAGACGCTGCTCGACCCTGAGATCGTGGCGCTCGCAGTATCGGTCGATGGGCTCGCCCTCGACTCGCTCGAGCACGAGGAAGGGTTGCCCGCTCGGCGATACGCCCGCGTCGACGAGGTGCGCGATGTGGGGATGGCGGAGTCGGGCCAGGATCGATCCTTCCCGCCGGAAGCGTTCTTCTCCGGCACGGCCCACAAGGCTCGCGTTGAGGAGCTTGACTGCGGCGACGCCTTCGAAGCGCCCGTCGCTCCGCCGGGCGAGCCAGACGCTACCCATCCCGCCCTGTCCGATCGGCGAGACGAGCGTGTAGGCGCCCAACTTCTGGCCGGCCAGCGTCGCGGAGGCCGACACTGGAAGCGGCCTCTCCAGAAACTGCTCGGGCTCGAGGGCGTTCCGCGCGTCGAGAAGCTCCTGGAGGTCCCTCGCCAGCGCGGGTTTCTGGCGCCGGATTTCCGCGAGCCAGGTGGCGCGCTCGCCAGCGTCCAGCTCCAAGGCTCGATCGAAAAGAGGGGCGACGAGGCGCCAGCGGTTGGGATCGAGGACGCTCACGGGCTCAGTTCCGCCGGATCGCGCGAAAGAGGTACGTCCGCGCCTGGTCCCAGTGCCGCTGGACAGTCCGTTCCGACACGCCGCGCATTTCGCCGATTTCCGCGAGCGAGAAGCCACCGAAGAACTTCAAATCCACGAGCTCGGCGAGGGAGGGATCGGCGGCGGTGAGCTGCTCGAGCGCCTCGCCGACGCGCTCGATCTCCTCCGCGTCGACCATCGGCGTGGCCACGTCATCGGCCATGGCGGTCAGCTCGAACCCTCCGCCGCGCTTGAGCGCCTGGCGGCTCCGGGCATAGTCAATGACGAGCCCGCGCATGACCTTCGCGGCGTAGCCCATGAAACGCGCCCGGTCCGGGAACCGGGCGCCTTCCCGCCCCGAGATGTTGAGGTAGGCCTCGTGGAGCAGGGTCGTGGTCCCGAGCGTGGCTCCGGGTCCCCGCGAGAGTTGACTCCGCGCCAGCTGGTGGAGCTCCGCGTAAAGGGCGGCAAACAGGGCGTCCGCGGCGGATCGGTCTCCGCCCTCGGCGGATCGGATGAGCCCGGAGATGGTCGGGGCCACAGAGTCGCGCTCCCTAAGTTGCGCGTTTTGTGAGGCTAGCACAGGGCCACGGAAAGGTCTGGCGCCTTTCTCGGGGAGTTTCCGATCTCTCCATTGAAGGAGGCTCCGATGATCCGTCGCACCCTCGGGCTGGCGAGCGTCGTCGCCGCAGTCGCGCCGCTGGTATTCGCGCAGGTCCCCGCGTCGGAACGCGTTCCCGTGACGGATCCGGGCCGGCTTGCAGAGATGGGCTTTCCCCGCGACGCGAAGAACGTGTTCGTGCGGAGGGGTGCCCTCCGGCCGCACGACGGCTTGGAAAACAAGGCGATGGAGAGTTGGGGAACTCAGGAGGGGTACTCGACTGTATTCGGTTACGAGCTCCAGGGCTATTACGAGGCTCAGGAAGGCTTCTACCGAACTCTCCTCGAGACCTTCCTCTTCAGCACATTCAACGGCGATCCGACCCACGGGAACATCCGGATCGACGTTCCCAACGGCGCGCTGCTCGCCCAGCTCCGCTTTTGGGGGAAAGACACGTCTTCGAGCGAAGACATCGTGTTCCGCCTCTACGAGACATGCCAGGCACCGAACGCCGAGGATCCCGTCTATACGCTTCTGGGCGAGGGGCACTCGGTCGGGAACTACGGCAGCTTCTACGGCGCCGAGTCGCTCGGAGGCGTCACCGCAAACAACGCTGACTGCGGTTACTCGGCCCAGGTGCAGGTTCCGATCAACGGCGCGACGGGAACCCTCACGATCCGCAAGCTCCAGGTCACGTGGGTGCGTCAGGTGAGTCCCGCGCCCGCCGCGGCGACGTTTACCGACGTGCCGACCGACGACAGTCGCTTCCGATTCGTCGAGGCCCTCGCGAAGTCGGGAGTCACCGCGGGCTGCGGCAACGGCAATTACTGCCCCGACGCGCCGCTGACGCGCGGGCAGATGGCGGTTTTCCTGGCGAAGGCGCTGGGACTGCAGTGGCCATAGGGGCGATCGATCCGGGCGTGGACCATCTTCGGATCGGAAAGGGGAGTTGACGATGAAAACGAACCTCATTGCAGGCGCCGTGCTGGCGGCCGGCGGCATCCTCATGGCGGGCACGTCGACGGCGGCGCCCGGCGGACCGGAAACGGCTGCCGGTTACACCACGATCATGAACTACCAACTCCAGAGCGCCAATCCCACCGACGCGGCGATCGGATACCTGCTGCATCACCAGGGGAGCGCCGGGACCTCGTGCTTCGGTCAGCCGCAGGCCGAATGCCTTGGCTATGCGCAGATCGATGCGCCTGAGGGGGCCCGCCTGGAGTTGCTCGAGGTCTGGGGTTTCGACGAGTCGCCGGATGCGGACCTGCACTTCGCCGTGATCGCGAACTGCGAGCCGCCGGCGGGGATCGCGACGTCGACCATCCTCAAGGAGGGGACCTTCGTGCAGAGCGGTGGCGATTTCTTCGCCGCCGAGAGCCTCGAGGACGTCACGGTGAACAACGCGGATTGCGGGTACACGATTCGCCTGCGCTTCACCGACCCGGGAGAGGACCCGGTCGGGCTCGCGATCCGGGTCCGCAAGATGGCCATGCGCTGGCATCGCCAGGTCAGTCCGCCGCCGGCCGCGGCGACCTTCGGCGACGTACCCACGACTCATCCGTTTTTCCAGTTCGTCGAGGCGCTGTTTCGATCCGGCATCACGGCCGGCTGCAACGCGGCGCCGCCGCTCTACTGTCCCGACCAGCCGTTGACGCGCGGGCAGATGGCCGCCTTCCTGGCGAAGGGGCTCGGGCTTCAGTGGCCGCTGCCTCAGTCGGAGTGAGGCGCGCCATGAAGACACTGTGCCGATACGGGGTGCTTCTCGCGGCCATCGCGCTGGCCAGGGTCTCCGTCCTCGCCCAGGTGCCGGGCCCCGAGCAGGTTCCCGTCAAGGATCCCGACCGCCTCGAGAAGATGGGCTTCGACCGCGACGCCCGCAACGTCTTCGTCTGGTCGAAAGCGGATCTGGGCGGCGTGTCGGCGAGCTCCCGCGCCGCCGCCCCGGCACCGGAGAGCTGGGGGACCGCGGCGGGCTATACCACCGTGCCGGCCTTCGGCCTTCAGGCCGAGCGGCCGGAATTCTCCACGATCATCCGAGACGTGTCCCGGGCGCGCTGCAACGAGAACACCAGCCCCAACGACGAGGTCGACGCGCGGGCCGTCGTGCAGCTTCCGGTGCCCGACGGGGCCCGACTGACTCTGTTCCAGTACTGGGGCTATGACACGGACCCCGATCTCGACCTGAGCTACGACGTCTACGAGACGTGCCAGGCGCCGGCCCCGGGGCTGCCATTTGTCACGCTCATCGCGCACGCCGCCCCGGTCCTCGCGGACGGGCAGTACTTCGGTTCCGCGCTCCTCAGCCACCTGACGGCGGACACGAAGAACTGCGTCTACTCGGTTCGAGTGTTGTTCGCGCCGGCCGGTCACGAATGCGTCCAGGGCGGACTCGAGGTCGAAAAGCTTCAGGTCGCCTGGGTGCGCCAGGTCTCGCCCGCTCCGGCCACAGCGACGTTCAACGACGTTCCGACGAGCCATCCCTTCTTCCAATTCGTCGAGGCCCTCGCGAAGTCCGGGATCACCGGCGGCTGCAACGCCGCACCGCCCCTCTACTGCCCGGACCAGCCGCTGACGCGCGGCCAGATGGCGGTCTTCCTGGCGAAGGCGCTGGGGCTCCAGTGGCCATGAAGCGCCGCGCGAGGATCCACGCTCTCATCGTAGCCGCGGCCGGTTGCTCCGTATCGCTCCTCGGTCAGCAAGCGGACCAAGTGCCCAAGACCTACGGCATCAGTCAGGAGTCGGTGGTGCGGATCGGCCCCATGCAGTTCGCGCCGGTTCAATCCACGACGCCGTACTCCGCCATCGGGAGCCCGAGCTTCACACGCTACGCCACGGGCGGGGATGGGGCCTTCGTGGCTTCGCCGTCGCTGCCGTCCGGCGCCTTCGTCACCTTTGTCCAGTTCGACGTCTGCGACATCAACGTCGCCGACGACATCAGCGTCTTCATTGCCTCCACGGACAACCTCGGGCAGAACCTGCAGATTCTCAACGGCACGACGACTTCGGGCACGACCGGCTGCGCCAGCCACTACGTCAACCTGACGCCTGCGTTCGTCGTGGACAACGCCCGCAACCAGCTCCTGCTCCTCTTCCAGGCCCACGCCTACGACGGCTCGGAGTCACTGGCGGGAGCCACCGTCTACTACAAGCTCCAGGTGAGCCCGGCACCTGCCACAGCCACGTTCGGCGACGTACCGACGAACCATCTCTTCTTTCAGTTCATCGAGGCGCTCGCAGCATCCGGCATCACCGGCGGTTGCGGCGCAGGCAACTACTGCCCCGACGCTCCGCTCACGCGCGGCCAGATGGCGGTGTTCTTAGCGAAGGCTCTCGGGCTTCAGTGGCCGTAACGAGCTGAGGCGGGCGAGAAGCAGCCCGGCCAGCGGCACGATCACATCCTCGGCGGCCCAGCGGTATCGGCCGTTGACGGCCATGACCGCCGAGAAGAGCGGGACATAGAGGGCGGCCGCGAGGAGTCCCGCGGCGAGGGTGCGATCGCGAAGCGAGCCCTTCCGCGCGCCACGGACGAGCAGCCAGAAGCCGCCGAGCGCGGCGGCGGCCAGGAGCACGCCGGAGATCCTCAGAATGGCATGCACGAGGCCGCGATGTCGCTCGAGCGGATGGCCTTCGGGCAGCACCGCGAGCGGCCCGCCGCGATGCGGAATCGATCTGGCGAAGATTGCAAACTCCGCGGCGAAGGCGTCGTCTTTGAGGATGATGCCGAGTCGTCGAAGGTACCCGCGAGCGGCCAGGCCCGGATGCTCGCGGATCCAGCGCCCGGCCTCGGCCCGGGCGGCGTCGTCGATGGCCACATCGCCCCGCGCCTGGACACCAGGGCGAAGCCGCTCGATGTCCTGGGGCCACGCGTACCACTGTCCCGTCGCGTTCGAGTTGTTGGCGATGAAGATTCCGACGCCTCCGACGAGGTTGAACGGTGTGAATCGCCCGAAGACGCGGCCGTTGCGGATGGCCCAGGGCAGGAGGACCGCGTGCGCCACGACGAGCATCAGGAGAAGCTCGCGCCAGATCCTCTTGCGGCCGAGCCGCCCGGCGAGCGCGCCCGCGAGCCAGACGAGCGGTACGAAGTAGAAAACCGCCCGGGTCAGGCAGAGAACGCCGGCCAGGACTCCCAGGCCTGCGACGCGCTGCGCCGAAAACGCCCCCGTCCACGATCCCGCGCAAAGCAGGAGGTATGTCAGCAGGAGCGGCGCGAGCAGGTTCTCGGCCGCGAGCAGGTCCGCCATGAGGACGGATCGGGGCAGGAAAGCCAGAATCGCTGCGGTCCTGAGTCCCGCTCCGTCTCCCCAGAGCCGGCGGGCGAGCTGCGCTCCGGCGAGTCCCGCGAGGACGAAGAGCGCAAGATTAATCAGCTTCGCGCCGGCCAGTGCCGAGCCCTCGGGCGCTCCGCGAAAGGCCAGTGAGAGCAGCAGGGGATATGCGGGGGAGCGGCGGGCATCCGGAACGCCCGGCTCCGTCTCGTATCGGCCGGTGGCGACGAGATTCCGCGCGACTTCGAAGTATCCGAAGAAGTCGGACACGGGGCGCGTCGGGATCGCCAGGATCGTCCAAACGCGGAGGAGGACGCCCGCCGCGAGAACCGCTCCGAGCCGGACCGCGTAGCGTGGCGAAGCGGTCAAGAGCTATCGGCGTCCGTAGAGCGACAGGGTTGGCGCCGCTTCGAAGACGGACGCGGGGTCGTACTGGAGGACGACGCGCTCGACGCGTCGGGGCGTGCCGCCCTGGAAGAGCATGACCTCCCCGCCGACCGGAACCACGGAGCCGATCGCGGGCTCGGACGGGTCCGTGGCCGCGGGCTCGACGGTCGCTGCGGAGATGCGGAGCGAGCGGCCGATCACGACGAGCTTCAGATCGCGGAAATCCGCCGGAGGGTCCACCGCGATCACGGCGAACCGGGTCGAGCTCGAGACGGTCCGGGATCCCAGGAGCTCCCAGCCCGCGTCGCGGTCGGACGTGGTCGCGCACGAGGCCGCGATACACACCGCCAACGCGAGAAGCAGACGACCACTCCAGCTCATGAAAGGGCCCGGCGCGCCGCGACCGTCTCGGGATGCTCGCTGCCGAGGGTCGTCTGGAGGTGCCCGACGGCTTTCTCCAGCGTGGCCCGGCCGCGCGCGGCCTGTCCCCCGGCCCGCTCAACCTCTCCGAGCGCGGCCAGAGAAATCCCGACGAGATAGGACGGCGCGTCCTTTTCCACGAACGACTCCGCCAGAGCGAGCGCTTTCCGGGCCGCGGTCTCGGCCGCCTCCGGGTGGCCGGTGGCGAGCTCGGCGCGGGCGAGGCGCACGAGCGTCGACACGCCCCAGCTGAACTTCGCCGGAATCGTTTCGTAAATGCGGACCGAGGCAGCGAATTGATCCCGCGCCTCGGCGACGTCGCCCTGCGTCGTCGCGAGCACGCCTCGGGTGTGCGCGAGGAAGGCCCGCCGCAGAGGAGTGAAGGCGGATGTCCCCTGATAGGGGTCGAGCGTCACGAGTGTCGCACGCGCCTCGGGCAAGCGGCCCGCCTCCGCGTACAGGGCGGCGAGCTCGAGTGTGGCCGGGATCTCGACGTGCGTGTTCTTGCGGTCGCGAGCGGCTCGGATGGCTTCCCGGAAGAGCGGCTCCGCCTCGGTGTATCGGGCCAGCTCGTGGAGGACCCCCGCGTAGTTGTGGAGCACGACGGGCTCCACGGCATCGCCCTCCATCGACCGATGCAGCTCCAACGAGCGGCGGTAGAGCGGCTCCGCCTTGCGGATGTCGCCCCGGTGGTGGACCAGACCCCAGTTGTTCCACGCGTCGGCGGCCGCGAGGGTCCGCTCCCGCCCGGTCTGCTCGAGCCTCTTCGTGAGCTCGGCGAATGCCGCGTCCGCCCTGGCGTTCTGCCCGGTCAGGTAGTAGCCGTACGCGAGGGCCGCCTGAGCGTCGAGGCGCGTCAGCAGCACGGGCACTCGGGCCGACGAAAGAGTCTCGAGGGCCTCGGACGCGTGGCGGACCATGGGCTCGCCTTGATCGGTGAAGAATCCGAACTCGCTCCAGCGGGCGAGGCATTCCGCGCGTGCCAATGCGTGTCGCGAGTCCCGCGGCAGGTCGGCGAGCGCCCCCGAGATCGCCGCCTCGGCGCGTTTCTGCTCTCCGGCGACGAGCCAGGCCAGCGCGAGCGGGCATCGCACGCGCGCGCGCAGCGAGGGGTCGTTCGACCGGCTGGCCACCTTGTCGGCGCGTTCGAGGACGGGTTGCGCCTTCTCCCAGCGCTGCGCCGAGAGGTACTGCATCCCGATGCCCGCCAGGATCTCGGCCCGCAGCGGATCGTCGCTCCCGAACTGCTTCTCGACGACGAGCTCGCCCTGCTGGAGCAGATCGGCGGGGACGAAGGGTTTCCCGGCGGGCGCGCCCGCGCTCAGGAGAAATGCCTGGAACTCGCCGGAGGCCGTGGCCCGGGCGAGCTGCGCCTCGGCGTCGTCCCGCTGCCGACGGGCCTCGTTCGCCTGCCACAGGATGGCCAGCGTCCCCGCCGCCGTGGCGAGCGCGGCGAGCAGCGCCAGACCGACGCCGACGCGATGCCGCCGGACGAACTTGGCCGCGCGGTACCGGAACGTGTCCGGCCGTGCTCCGATCGGCTCGTGAGCCAGATAGCGCCGGATGTCCGCGGCCATCGCGTCGACCGACGGGTAGCGCTCGGCGGCATCCTTCTTGAGAGCCTTCGCGACGATGGTGTCGAGATCACCGCGAAGCTCGCGGCGGAGACTTTCGACGCTCGTCGAGCGAGCGGCGGCGTCCGCGGCTGCGGCGGCTTCGGACGGACGGCGGGGTTGCGTGTCCACGATGGCCTTCAGAAGCTGCGCGGGATTCGATCGCGCGGAGCCGGCGGGATGGGCGCCCGCGAGAAGCAGATAGAGAAGCGTGCCCAGGGCGTGGACGTCGGTGGCGGTCGTGACGACGCCGCCCGTGAGCTGCTCCGGCGCCGCGAACTCGGGCGTGAAGGCGCGGCCACCCTCCCGGGTCAGCGCCGTCTCGAGGCCGGCCTCCTCGCCCTCTTCGAGGAGCTTGGCGATTCCGAAGTCGAGGAGTCGGACCTGACCGTCCTTTCCCACGAGCACGTTGGAAGGCTTGATGTCGCGATGGACGACGAGATTCGCGTGAGCCAGCGAGACGGCTTCCGCGACGTCGAGAAAGAGGCGGAGGCGGGCGTCGACGTCGAGCCTCCGATCGTCGCAATACCGGTCGATGTGCTGTCCGTCGACATATTCGAGCACGAGGTAGGGCTGCCCCCACTCGGACACGCCGGCATCGAGAAGGCGCGCGATGTGGGGATGCACGAGCCGGGCGAGAATCGAGCCCTCCCGCCGGAAACGCTCCCCGCCCGCGCGACCGACGAGGCTCGCGTTGAGAAGCTTGACGGCGACACGTCCTTCGAAGCGGCCGTCGCTGCGCTCCGCGAGCCAGACGCTGCCCATGCCGCCCTGGCCGATGGACTCGACGAGCCTGTACGCACCGACCGTCTGGCCGGCGAGCGAGGCGCTTCTCGGAGGCGCCGCGGGTGTGTCTTCGAGGAAGTTCTCGCGAGCGACGTCATCGTGCAGCGCCAGCAGCCCGTCGAGATCCCCGGCGAGCTGCGGATCGACCGTTCGCAGTCGCACGAGCTCGGCGGCTCGCTCGGACACGGAGAGATCCAGGAGCCGATCGAGATGCGGCTCCAGGACCCGCCAGCGCTCGTCTTTCAAGCCAGGCTCTCCGGGTTCGCGTCCCGGAGCTCGCCGCGCAGGTAGATCCGCGCCTTCTCCCATTTCCGCTGCATCGTCCGCTCGGACACGCCCCGCATGGCGGCGATCTCTCCGAGCGAGAAACCGCAGAAGAATTTCAGGTCGACGACCTCGGCCAGCGCCGGATCGAGGGCCGTGAGCTTGTCGAGGGCGGCTCCGACGCCCTCCAGATCGGAACCGCCGGCCGCGGCCGGCGCTTGCTCCTCGTCAAGCGTCGTGATCTGGAACTCTCCGCCGCGCTTCAGGGCCCGATGGTCCCGAACGTAGTCCAGGATGAGCGAGCGCATGACGCGGGCCGCGTAGCCCATGAAGCGGCCCTTGTCCGGAAACACGGTTCCTTCCCGGTGTGCCATGTCGAGGTAGGCCTCGTGAAGCAGGGTCGTGACCCCGAGCGTCAGGTCGGAGCCCCGGCGCGCAAGCTGGCGTTCGGCGAGGGCGTGCAGTTCCCCGTAAAGGGCCGTGAACAGCGCGTCGGCGGCGGACCGGTCGCCGGACTCGCTGGAGGCGACGAGGGCGGAGATCGTGGGTGCCACGGGTTCGCCGGGTCTCTGTTGCGGCGAGCCTAGCACTTCTTGGGCTCGCATCGGACGGGTGTCGGCTTTCGCCTGTCAACCGCGCTTTCCAAGCCGGAGGGCCAATACATGAACCCGCTACGGGCGATCCTGGGTGCCGGGCTTCTCGTCTCCGCGACGGCGATCGGGCAGTCGCCGGTGTCCGGTCGGGCGGCTCCGACCGTTCCGGCGGCCGATTCCTTCGGTCCGGGTTATCAGGAGCTGCACATCGGCGCGGCGGCTTTCCAGCATCTCAACAACCACTCCGGCTACGAGATCGACTGGACCACGGACGGATATCTCAGCTACACGGACGAGTCCTTTCTCGGGGTCTTCGTGGCTCCGCTCGAGTTGCCGGCCGGCGCCGAGATCTCGGGGATCTGCACGTATTTTTACGACACCGCTCCCGCCGGCAATGTGACGACTTATCTGGAAGTCGTGAAGCTGGACAGTCAGGATGGGCTGGAGCCCAGAGTCATTACCGTGTTGGGGCCCCTCGAATTCAACACGGACGTTGGCTACACCGGAACGTGCGTCGCTGCCAACTACACGTTCCACAACTGGGTGGACCTGGACGGCGACGGCTCTCCGGAACCTGTAGTCCATCGTCTCCGAGTGGACATGACCGAGACCGGAGAGGGACGCCTGGCGCTGGGGGCGGTCAGGGTCGACTGGCGCCGGAAGGTCAGCCCGGCGCCGGAGGAGGCGACCTTCAACGACGTCCCGACGGGGCACCCGTTCTTCCAGTTCATCGAGGCGCTCGCCGCCTCGGGGATCACGGCGGGCTGCGGAGATGGAACGGACTTCTGTCCGAACGCTCCGCTGACGCGCGGCCAGATGGCCGTCTTCCTGTCCAAGGCGCTCGGGCTGCACTGGCCGTTTTGAACCATCGGGACCATGCCGTGTCGTCTTTCGGCGGCAAATTGCACTTTCCGATCCAGAGGGAGGAACGACATGTCGAAAAGCATTCGGTGGGGAATCCTTGCGGCTGGTCTCGGGATCGCCGCGGTCGCGAAAGCGTCTCCCGAGCACGGTGGTTGGACGAGCCGGCGTCCGACGGGCCTCGAGACACCGGTGCCGCTGGCGTCGCTCCCCAAGCAGCTCGTGGACGGCTCCGTCGATCCGCGGGCGTTCGGGGTTCAGGACTACACGATCACGGTCCTCTCGGGCACTCAGTTCCGCTCGTCGGGCTGCTTCTTCACCGATCCGGCGACGCTGTCTGACGTCTGCTACTGCGACAACTGCCCGGAACCGGACCACACGTACACCACGCTCGACGTCCCGGCAGGCGCGATCATCGATTTCATCGGCGTCAACAACCAGACGAATATCGAGGGGTCCCTCGGCATGACGCTCCATTTCCGGGACCATCTCGGCGGATCGGCACAGCTCGTCGCGCTCACGTTTCCCGCGCATGAGGGGTTCGTCACGGACTTCGGAGGGCCGCTCGGCATTCTGGTCCCGGATCACAAGGACCGCGCGTTCATCCTCGACGTCGAGCGAGCGGCCGCGGACGGCGCCCAGACGTACTTGGGTTACGTCGAGGTCTGGTGGCGAAGGACCGTGTCCGAACCGCCGGCAACGCCGAGCTTCGGGGACGTGCCGACGTCTCACCCCTTCTACCAGTTCATTGAGGCGCTCGCGAAGTCGGGGATCACGGGGGGCTGCGGCTCCGGCGCGAACTACTGCCCCGACGCTCCGCTGACGCGAGGCCAGATGGCGGTCTTCCTTTCCAAGGCGCTCGGCCTTCACTGGCCGAACTAGGCCGGGTTGTTAGGGGGAACGACGCTTCTCAGTCGGAGCGGATTGTGCGGACGACCAAGGAGGGCTCGTGAAAACTCGAAGCGGTTCGGTGTTCCTCGTGGCGGCGGCGCTTCTGGTCAGCTCTGCCGTCCGGGCGCAGTCCTACGGCGACCAGAGCCAGGTGCTGACGGTCGGGGTCTCCCAGTTCCGGGGAGTCGCCGGATCGCCTTCGACCATCGAGAGCGACTACTATCTCTACAATCAGGTTCCGGGCTCGTACTACTACTATCTCGCGCCGCTGGCTCTGCCCGAGGGCGCCCTGATCGAGAGCGTGTGTCTCTTTGGGAGAGACACCGACGACGAATTCCTTTTCTATGTCCAGGCCTATCTGTTCGCCAACAAGCTCGTGCCGCTCGGCGAAGCTCCGGCGGCGTTGCAGGTTCCCGGCTCGTCCGCGTTTTCTTCGGGCAGCGCCGGCTACGGCTCCTGGTGCTCGGAGCCGATGTCCTACACGCTGCGCGCAAGACTGGACGTCGACGCCGATGGGACCGTCGACGACGCCGTCCACTATGTCGGTCTCTTCCTTCCGCATTCGATCAGCGGACTGCTGGCGTTCGGCGGCGTCAAGATCACGTGGAAGCGCCAGGTCAGCCCGGCGCCGTCGGCGCCGACGTTCGGCGACGTCCCGGAGTCCCATCCGTTCTCACGGTTCATCGAGGCCCTCGCGGCGTCCGGCATCACCGGAGGCTGCGGTGACGGGTCGAACTACTGCCCGAACGCCGCGCTGACCCGAGGCCAGATGGCGGTGTTTCTCGCCAAAGCGCTCGGGCTGCACTGGGTGGAGTAGGAGTTCGAGCGCGGAGACCGAGGAGAACACATGAAGCCTTCGAAAGCCTTCGCGCGCGCCCTGCTTCTCGGTGCCGCGCTCGTCGCGGCGACTTCGGCCGCGAGCGGCCAGTCGTACGGCTCCGAACCTCAGCGGCTGATGATCGGAGCGGCGGAGTTTCGACCGGATCACCGCTACGAGCCGTTCGTCGGGGAGGACGGATACATTTCGCTCAGCGTTCCCTTTGAATCTCCGAGCGCTCCCACGGTGATTTACTTCCTGGCCCCCGTATCTCTCCCCGAAGGGGCGGCGATCGACGAGCTCTGCCTGTATGCGAACGACACGCACCTCGAGAAGGAGGTCCAGGCGAGTCTGGTCGCTCTCAAGCTCATCCCTTCCGGCGGCGACTATGCGCGGAAGGGCCTCGGCGGCGTCTCCTCGGACGCGGCGGTGGGATATCGCCGCTATTGCGTGGAAATGGCCGAAGTCGTGAGGGGGAGGATCGACGTCGACGACGACGGGATCCTCGACGATGCGGCCTACTACGTGGAAGCGATCGTCCCGTACTCCAACGACGGCCTCCAGTTCCTCTCTCTCGGCGGAGTGCGGATGACCTGGAGGCGCCCGGTCAGACCGGCGCCGTCGGGCCCGATATTCGCGGACGTCCCGGAGTCGCATCCGTTCTACCAGTTCATCGAGGCGCTCGCGGCGTCCGGTATCACCGGTGGATGCGGTGACGGATCGAACTACTGTCCGGACGCCGCGCTCACTCGGGGCCAGATGGCGGTGTTTCTCGCCAAGGCGCTCGGGCTGCACTGGGTGGAGTAGTCCGTTCGAGCTGAAGACTCGAGGAGAACACATGAAGCCTTCGAAAGCTCTCGCGCGAGCCGTGCTTCTCGGCGCCGTGCTCGCCCCGGTGACCTCAACCGCGAGGGGCCAGTCCTATGGCCCCGAAGCGCAACGGCTGACGATCGGAGCGGCGGAATTTCAACTGATGGTGACCTACGGCGGCCTGTTCCTCGGGTACGACGGGTACATCTCGATCCATCCGCCCGCAGAATCTCCGAGCTCTCCGACGACGGTTCCGTTCGTGGCTCCGGTATCTCTCCCGGAGGGCGCGGCCATCGACGAGCTCTGTTTGTATGCGAACGACACGGACCTCCTGGACGAGGTCCGCGCGAGTCTGGTCGCCGTCAAGCTCGTCCCTCCCGGCGAGGACGATGCGCAGAGGGACCTCGGCGGCGTCTCCTCGGACGCGCAGGCGGGGTATCGCCGTTATTGCGTGGACATGGCCGAAGTCCTGAGAGGAAGGATTGACGTCGACGAGGACGGGATCCTCGACAACGCGGCCTACTACGTGAAAACGACCCTCCCGTTCTCCAGCAACGACCCCGAGTTTGCCTCTTTCGGCGGAGTGCGGATCACCTGGAGGCGCCCGGTCAGCCCGATGCCGTCAGCGCCGACATTCGCCGATGTTCCGGACTCGCATCCGTTCTCCCAGTTCATCGAGGCGCTCGCGGCGTCCGGCATCACGGGTGGATGCGGGAGCGGCAACTTCTGTCCCGACAATCCCCTGACGCGCGGACAAATGGCGGCATTCCTTTCGAAAGCGCTGGGCCTGCACTGGCCGAACTGAACTCGATCCTCACGCGCCCGTGTCGCCTTTCTCCCTCCGACCGCGCTTCCTGGGCAGGGAGGACGACCATGTCGACGATCCAGAAAGTGAGCGCCCTGCTGGCGGCCGGAGTCTGGGTGTCCGTGGCAGCCGTGGGGCAGCCGCAGGGAGCGGCCGCGAGAGCCGTCGCCGCGGATGCGTTCGGCCCGGATAACCAGGAGGTCAATATCGGAGCGACGGCGTTTCAACACCTCAACAACATTTCTGCATATGAGATCGACTGGACGGTGGACGGCTACCTCAGCTACACGGACGAGGCGTTCATCGGCGTCTTCGTGGCGCCGCTGAATCTGCCCGCAGGGGCGGAAATCATCTCGATCTGCACGCACTTCTTCGACACCGCTCCCGGAGCGAAGGTGACCACGTACCTGGACGCCGTCAAACTCGCAGATGACACGACGGGGCCGGCAGTGATTCCCGTATGGGGCCCTGTCGAGAACGATATCGACAGCGGCTACGGGGTTGCTTGCTACGCCTCCGGATACACCTTCCGCCAGTGGGCCGACATCGACGGCGACGGCAACGGCGAGAGCCTCGTCCACCGCCTGCGAGTCGAGATGACGGAGAGTGGCGAGGGCCGCCTGGCCCTCGGCGGCGTCAACGTGGTCTGGCGCCGACAGGTCAGCCCGCCTCCTTCGAGCCCGAGCTTCGCAGACGTTCCGGTGGATCACCCCTTCTTCCAGTGGATCGAAGCGCTCAAGGCCTCGGACATCACAGCGGGATGCAGCGAAGTGAACTTCTGCCCCAACGCCCCGCTGACGCGTGGGCAGATGGCGGTCTTCCTCGCCAAAGCCCTGGGCCTCCACTGGGCCTTCTGATCCCGGCGGCCCGAGTGTCGGGGGCCGGCAGGCACGCGGCCGGCCCCGTTCGGCGGGTGACGGTGGCGGGTTTCGGCGGTGTTTCCCGATTTCCTTCATTGGGAGAACACCGACATGCCTACGAAAAGTCGATCCCCGGGGTTCGCCATCGTCCTCTTTTGTGGAATCGGTATGCTGGCCGCGGCCGCGCAGGGCCAGATGATCGACCGGACG
>Ga0207691_10001249_pt1 | contig 25428 bp, 24 predicted proteins | sample KBSM13metaG_FD_184327 | JGI IMG/M metagenome (GOLD analysis project Ga0207691, IMG submission 184327) | Miscanthus rhizosphere microbial communities from Kellogg Biological Station, Michigan, USA - KBS M1-3 metaG (SPAdes) (version 2) | ecosystem: Host-associated > Plants > Roots > Rhizosphere >...
CGAAAATTGTCAACGCGCGTGAGACACCTGGTGTCGTAGAATTAGTGAGTATTGTTTGACGTTGGCTGGTCCTCGGTGCGCAGCGAGGGCGTTTTCAAAACGGGCACGGCGGCGTGATCAGACGGAGGATTGATCCACACGGCGGCGGGCAGCTCGGCGACGGTTGGCAGGCCGTGCACGAAGCGTTCTGGGTGGCGGTCGTACGCAGCGTGGAGCACCTGCTGACGCTGCTCGAGGACACGCGGAGCGCTGCCGAAGTGCACCTGTGCAGGCGTGAGTCCTTCGATGCCGCTGTGCCGATGCTCGTCGTTGTACCAAGGGAAAAATGTTTGGCAGTGGCCTCGCGCCTGGTCGAAGCCGCCATTGAAGCGGTCTGGAAAGCCCGGCCCGTATTTCAAGGTCTTGAAGTGCGACTCGATGAATGGGTTGTCGTTCGACGTGTGCGGGCGACTGAGCGACCGCTCGACCACGAGGTCAGCGAGCAGCTGCCCAAGCGCTTTGCTGGTCATGGGTGCTCCGCGGTCGGAATGGATGGTGAGTTGGCCGGGCTCGATGCCGTGAGTGGTGCAGGTCTGGCGAATGAGCCGACGCGCCAGCTCGGCGTTCTCACTCCGCGCGAGCATCCAACCGACAACGTAGCGGCTGAAAATGTCGAGTACGACGTACAAATAATAGTACGTCCACTTCTCCGGGCCGAGCAGCTTTGTAATATCCCATGTCCACACTTGATTCGGGCCCGTCGCGAGCAGCTCGGGCTTCGCATACATCGGGTGGCGAAGTTGATTTCTGCGCTCGCGGACCTCGCGATTGCCCGCAAGGATTCGGTACATCGTACGTGGCGACGCCAGGTACACGCCTTCGTCGAGCAACGTCGCATACACCTCAGTCGGTGCCCGATTGCCGAAGCGCTCCGAGTGCAGCGCGTCGAGCACGCTTTGTCGCTCACGCTCCGTGAGTGCTCGTGCCGGGCTACGCCGCCGTTGCAAGGCGCGATGTTGCTTCGGTCGGCGCTGGCGATAGTAGGTCTCCAACGACAGCCCCAGCGCGTCGCACAACGGCTTCACACCGACTTGCGCCTGATGCGCGTCTACGGCGGCCATCATTTCGTCTCGTCGCCTTCGGGCGCCTCCGCGTCCAAGTCCTTCAGGACCTGCGCAACTTTTTTTTGGATCTCGATGATCGCCTCGGCACGCTTCAGCTTGTGCTCGGCACGCGCCAGCGCTCGGCGAAGCTCGGCATTCTCGCGACCGAGTGGGTTAACGACCTTCGGCTTCCTGCCGCGCTTTGTCGGGGCCAACCCGCTCAGTACACCAGCCTCGCTCAGCTTGCGCCAGGCATCGATGTGAGAAGAGTACAGGCCCTCGCGGCGCAACAACGCGCCCTGCTCACCTCGGCCGGCCTTCTCGTACTCAGCCAGGATGCCGGCCTTGTACTCGGCACGGAATTGCCGGCGCGCTGCTCTCTCAGGCACTTCCGAGTTGGAGGCCACGGTCGCGGAATTCGATTTCATCTGATTCAGAACTTCTCGCCCCACTCAGTAATATAGAGGAAGCAAGGTGTCTCAGGTCACGTTGGCACAGGGGGGCGGCGATCATCGGTTCCACAAGCACTAAGTGGCTCAAGGTAGCGCGCGTACTCCACGATGCTCTTTCTTCCCAACAGGCGGCTATCTCGGGCGACGTGGTGGCCCTCTACGCCCGTAGGGCCCTTCATCTCGTCCATGAGGGCGTGCTGGAGGCGAAAGGCGATCTCAGAAGACCTCGCTGGAGCGAAATACGGTTGCAGTCAGAGCTTGGCCAGATGGAACACAAGCGAAAACTGGGAGATGAGCCGTTTCAGGATGGCGATCAATCTCTCGGATTCTGCGTTCGCGACTTCTGGCAATGGGCGGCGTCCGACCTAGTGAGCAATGCAATGCGTGGCCGCGTGGCAGAGTTTCTTGTTGCAAGGGCAGTCGGCGCGGCCGGCGGTATTCGCAACGAATGGGACTCTTATGATGTCGCAACACGCTCCGGACTTCGGATCGAGGTCAAGTCAGCCGCCTATCTCCAAACGTGGGGACAAAAGGCTGAGTCCGCGATTTCTTTCGCGATAGGACCGACCATTGCGTGGGATCCCGAGACGGGAGATTTTGAACCGGAGCACAAGCGGCGCCGCCAAGCCACGGTCTACGTTTTTGCGCTGTTGGCGCATCGGGACAAGAAAACACTGAATCCAATGGATGTCCGCCAGTGGGAATTTCGCCTGGTGCGAACCAGCGAGCTCGATGCCAAATGCGCCGGACAGAAGCGTATCAGGCTGAGCAGCTTGGAGAGGCTCAAAATTGTTCGCGCCACGTACGCAGAACTGGCGGAATGCCTGGCACAGTTCGAGATGTGATGTGCCCCTAGTTGGCGAGCGTTCGAGCGCCTCCGCGTTCGACTGGCCGCCACACCCGATGGGGTGCGCCCGGGACCCTCAGCCGCACGATTCTCCTAGTCGTCTGTATTTCGGCCCCTGACTGGCGAAGCGATCGCCGCGTCAGGAGCCTGGTTCGATCGGATCTCGAGCGCGCACGGACGCTCCGGTTCATGGCCGTCGCGACGCGCGGATCGGGTTACCCGGGAGGCGACCCCAGATCCACGTACTCATACAGGTTGAACTGGTTATCGTACGCCCACAAATGACTCGGGCCAATGTCACCCTGGGCCGTGCCGTATAGCGGCGGGGCATGGGCAATTTTTGCCAACGTCGTGCCAGCGGGTGCATCGGTGATATATGTCCAACCGTATCCGAATATGGTGCTGCCGAACAAGTCGCCGTCCCAGCGAAATACCTTGTTGCCGGCAATCACGTAGTGATCGGTAAGATAGGTCACGTTGTAGGATCGCGTGCCGATCTTTGGCTTTGCTACGTGCACGTATCGAGATGAACCAACGGGATGACTTTCGTTCGGCGTAACGGACGCCCAGGCGGACCCGCCGCCCATGATCCAAAGACTCTGTTGGAAGCCGTCGCCGAAGCCGTCATCCGCGCTGAACATCGTGGGATTGACGACGCCAGTTCCGTCGTCGTAGTAGTCGGCGCTCGACCACTGGGTCGTGTCCCAATGCCAGCCGCCGCTGAAACGGTTCGCGAACGTGAGGTTGATAGGCCAATGCTCGAGTCCGTAGCCGCAACCTGAACCCCAAATATCAGCGATAGTTTGCGACTGTGAACCGGTCAAGGCTGGTGGCTTGAAGGGAAAGTATTGGGTCGAGACCCCGGTGGGCCGCACGTATGAAACGGCGAAGTGTTCCGAACACGGGTAAATACCACTAGGCGAGGTCGAGGCGGGTAGAGCCCGCCACGAGCCAGGCGTGGTATCCCAGCGCCAGTACCAAAATTTACCATTCGCAAACGCGAAAGCGTCTCCGTTGAGGTTCACGGACAGCTCGGCGAGCCCAGGCGGTCCACCTGTATCCACCCATCCCGGCACACACAAGAAAGTCGAGCAAACGGTGCCGTAGTAAAATACATGCCCCGAGGGGTAACCGATGATCCACACCGTATCGCCCGCGCCGACCCCGAGCCCCTCCGCCCTCACGCCCACCGAAGTCCAACCATATGCAGCGTGAGCCTCTTGTGTAGCTACCCCAATCACAAAAGCTACCGCCGCACCCACGAGAGTTCTCATTTTCATACGTTCCACTCCCTTTCGACGCCGCAAGTAAACCAGCCCATTACGGGCGTCAATTGAAACGCGAGGAAGCGTTACCAGTAGTGCTGTGGCAAACACGCGCGGTGACCTCGCGGTCACCTACTACGACCACACTCGTTCCTGGAAGACGCCGCGCTGAATCGCGCCGATCGTGGCTTCGACGGTAGCCTTGTCGCGAGGCTCGTACGGTCGCGCTGGCAGCACAGTACGTTGGTTGACGTCGGGGTGGTCCCATCGATGCGCAGCACGCACGCCCGCCGTCGAGCACAGCGAGCGCCAAACTCCCGATCCGCCTCGAGCGCAGAGTTTGCGCTTTCAGCGTCTTTTGTGCGGCGCGCCCCAGGGATCGGTAGGCGATCCGCAGAATGCCACGGCTCTGTCGAATTGATCTTGGTTCGAATTGTTTGAACGGTTTTGCAAGCAGCGGGAACACAGGCTCGAGAGGTGGACGAGTCCAATGGAAAAATGGAAACGCGGTTCGATGAGAACGGCACTTGCAGCAAGCTTTGTCTTGCTCGTGCTGTGCGGCGCGCTTCTGTGCGCGCAGTCGCAGGGTGGCCCGGCGCTCGTCGGCAGGGCGCTCGGTCCACTGACGCAATATGCGTTGCCTGAAGGACAGCGCATCATTTTTCGAGGTCGCGTGCTGCAACGGTTGGCCTCGGGGTCATACGCCTACCTACTGATCCAGCGCGAAGACGGTCAGCAAAGCTGGGTCGTGACGCTCGCTTCGTCACGTTTCGCGGCGCCGAGCATCGCTCCGGTGCAAGTCATGGCGTTCGGATTTGCGGAGCACTTCGAATCCAAGCGCTTACGGCGTGATTTCCCCCAACTCTACTTCGCCGTGGTGCGCGCTTCTTGACTGGACCCATGCACAGGAAAAAATCATGATTCTACTATCGTCGACAAAGTGGCTGATCGCTTCGATGGCCGTGCTGCCCAGCACGCTCCTCTCTGGCTTGCTCCTTTCGGGTTGCGCATCCGACGATTCGCAACCGAGCAATGCGGCCAGCGCCGGAAGCTCTTCCAATCAATTCACCGAGCTCGCCGCTTGTTCCAAGGCCGTACTCGAGCAAGACATTGGTCAGGATACCGCACTGGTCGGTCCGGGCGTCGATCAAAAAAACGGACAGCTCGCCCCGGGCAGCTACTTCATCGCGACTACCTATCTAGCGCTCAAGCCAGATCAAGTCGATGCGGCGCTAGAGCTCGGCCAACCGATCGTGGAATCGCTCGCGAGTATGCACGGGTTCGTCGCATTCTCGCTCATCCAATCCGCGACCTGCGCCTCGCTGCGGACGCTCACCGTGTGGCAAACCGAGGAGGACATGATGGCGTTCGTGGTCAGTCCCGCTCACCTGAAGGCAATGCCTCGGATCTCCTCGCTCAGTCGTGGCACCAGCAACACCGTCGGGTGGCAAGCGAACGAAACCGACGCGACTTGGTCGCAGGCCATCGCGCACCTCGGGCAAGGCACGAACGAAGATCGCTGACTCGCAACCTGCCACCGGTGAGCTCCGGGCCAAAGAGCCGCGCTTTCGCGGTCTCGTTGGCTCGGCCGATGTGCGGCTCGCTCACCGCAACCGAGCAGCTCGTGCGGAACCATCTCCGCAGGCGGCGGCTCGGCGTGCTCTTTCGCCGGCAAGTGCCATTGCTCGGGCGCTTCATCGCGGACTTCTTGGCGCCCGCGTAGCGCCTCGTAGTCGAGGTCGATGGCGCGTATCACGGCGAGCGAGGGCGCGCGGATGCCCGCCGGGATGCGGCGCTCGAGCGCGCGGGATATCGCGTCGTGCGGCATTCATGGACGAATGCGAGGCCGACACCGCTCGGCACTGAGTCGTGCGTCTTGTCCTGTCCGAAGCCGCCAAGCGGATATCCTCGCCGTTGTTCGCGCGACTGGAGCACAGTTCGGACCGATGCAGGTCACACGCTACCGAGCACTAATCGCTGAAGCGCGCTTGCGGCTCTCGCCAAGGCTCAGCACCATCCCCTCAGGCGTTCGGACCATCGGGCGATACGACCTCGTCGATCCAGGAAAGCGCTGCAATGCGCCAAGTGCCGCCCACACGCGCGAGCTGGAAGAACTTGGTTCCCGAGCCCGAATAGGGACGTCCATCCAGCTGGCCACTCTTCGAGTATTTCGAGCTGCGAATTGCCAGCGAATCGATCACCTGGTTCTCCGCCTGCGTCTCCCATTCAGAGAAATTTACCAGACGGCCAGAGGAAAGCAGCAGAACCCTTGGTCGTGCAAACTCCGCTACAGTACAAATTGACACCGCCGAGCCAGAGTGTGAAGCCACCACCGAAGTCGGAGAGAACAACGCTTCAAGAGCATCGATACTGGGAACGCGCCCGTTACGATTGTCAAAGGCAGCGAAGAACCGGCCAACGACGTCGTCGATCCCCGCAATCGTGTTTGAATTCATGGTGTTCCTGCAAGCGCACGTGACTTCCGCGCTGCCGCGTCTGAACGTACCCGAGGCGCCCAAGAGCGGCAACGCAATCCTTGCCGGAGACTAGCGGCGGGGCGACCAAAGCAACGCTTACGCAGCTACAGTAACGTCTACCAACTCGCCAGTTGGCTTGTCGCCTGATTCCAAGCAGAGCGCGATAGCCTCAGAGATATTCGCCAGCGCCTCTTCGCGCGTCCGGCCCTGCGAGACGCATCCGGGAAGGACCGGGCACTCCGCCACGATCCAACCGTCTTCACCGGGACGCAGAACAACGGGCAGTGTGCTCATTCCGGCGTCGATACTAGCACCACAATAATAAGCTCATCAGGGAGTCGCAGCGTGAATGCTCTCGTTTGGACCCTGAGCGGGTGTTGCCTGCTGGCGCTGCCCTCGACGGGCTGTGCGTTTGACCTCCAAGGCCGAGGTGCTCACAGCCCGCTACTTCAGCGCCGAGCCCGCCAGGACAGCACGCTCGCCGCACGCGCCTGCTGGGCTCGAGTTGCGGCTCGGCCAACTTTCCGCGGCCTCACACCTCGACGAGCGCATCGCGTACCGCGTCGGCGGCAGCGAAATGGGCTTTTACGAAGACCAACGTTGGACCGAGAACCCGGAAGCGTACTTGCGCCGCTCCGCGCGGCAAAGAGCGCTCAGTTGCAGTCGGCGCGCTGAGTCTGACGCTCCTGCATGACGCTCTTGATGACCTGCAGTTGTGACTGCTGCGGGTCTGGCGCGTCATGCCACAATTCCCAGATCATGATGCCGCCGCGGGCACCGAAAGACGCGAGAGCGTGAGACGCACGGATACGACGAGGTTGCATGGCATGACTCCAGGGAGTGAAGCCACGCGCAGGGGCGTGGCAGCCTTCAATCCTCTAGTGTCAGTGCGACGTAGTTCGGGTGATCGAAAGCGACTGGTGAGCGGTCAGGACCGGCGTGCCAGCCCTGAACGCACCGCTGGGGCCGGTTCAGGGCATCGAACGCCGGTCGCTTCGACCTACGCTCCTCAGTACATCAAGGTGCCGGTGCCCAGTTGGTAGTTGAAGTTCGTGCCAAACTGCGCGCGCACGGTGTTCAAGTTGGCGATCGCCGTAGTGATGACCGAACGGCGAGTGCTCCAGAGCGTTCCTGCGTTGGCCGTTTTCACCTGGTTCAGAATGTTTTGCAGCGTGGTTTGTTCGGCGGCGTGAATGTTCTCGTCTTTGAGCACGCGAATGGCGTCCTCGATCTCTTCGCCGGCCAAGAGCATGAGCTGAACCTGAACGTCCGCGCGGATCGCGTGTAGATCGGTGGCCAGCGTCTCCGCCGCTTGCAGGCGTTGCCGAGCGAGATCGATGTTGAACACCGTGTTGAGCACCACCAGCATGGGGGCGACCCCGCCAATCGTGCCTGCGTTCATGTTGTTCGGCCCGAATTCGGGCTGGCTGTCGAGGAACTGGGAGCCCTTGGAGAGCGGAAAGGTCGTCCCGTAGAAGAACGCGACGCGCCCCATCGTGGTTTGGAACACGTTGCCGAATTCCGCGTTATTGTGGAAGAAGGGTGCGGTGTCGGCTGCTTCGACCAGCGGCGGCACGTTGAAGTTGCCGTCACCGAAGCCGTCGAAGAAGCCAATGCCGCTCGGGTCGACGTTGGGCGTGGTCAGATCCTTTCCGCCGAAACCACCGTCGACCAAGGTGAGATCTTGGTCCGGTCCGAAATAGTTCGGGATACGACCCAAGGTTCGACTCGCGGAGGCGCCATTGTTGAAGTTGCGGTTGCGTCCGGACTTGACGAAGTTGGCTCCCGCATTCGTGTGGCAGACGCCGCAGCGCGCCTTCGCCGGATCGAGGAAATTGGCTTTGCCGACTTCCGCTGCGGAGAGGTTGAAGTGCACGTTCGCGAGCTCGAGCTCGTTTTGGCGTCCGAGGGCCAACTGAAAGCTTTCGACAACGTCGCGTTCGAAATCGGTAGCCGGGCGGAAATCGACGCCGGACACTCGATTCAAGGTTTTGGTGAAGTGCTGATTGATGGCGCCGTCGAGGAAGGAGCGGAGTGAGCCGTCTCCCGGTGCGCCGTCGCCGCCCCAACCCGTGCGTTGTACGGGCGGTGAGGTGACGGGACCATCGGCAGGATCGGGGGCCATGGTGATCGCGAGTGAGAACAAGTGCGGAACGGAGCGGGTTACGAAGCGGTTTACGGGATCTTGAAAGCCATCCACGTTCTCCAGGATCATGGCGACCGAGCTCAGATCGGGGGTTTCCAAATGCTCGAGCGCCGTGCCGGGTTGCGCAACGAACAGCGGATCGTTGGGCTTGGCGGCGCGCAACGCCTCGATGAATGGCGGATCAATCGTGTAGTTGTTTGCGACCGGGTGGCAGCTACCGCAAGTGCGACCGTTCCCGGCAAAAGTTTCCCGGAAGAAAATGTCTGCACCGGTGCAAACATCGGGCGAAACCAAGCCGGCCACGACTCGCGGGTCCTTGGCGCATGCCTGTTGGCGCTCCGGGGTCGTCGGTGGAGTGCCACAAGGGGCGCTGAGCGGCTCGCTGCAGGTTCCATCGCACTTCACGATGCCGCCGCAGCTGCCGCAGGACGCGCCCACGTTCGACGGAAAATTGGTCGTGCAAGTGCCTTGGCAATTGAGGAAGCCGCTGCATGCATTGCACAAGTTGGTGTACGTCTGCGAGAGCGCGGCCGTGCACTGGGTCGCCGCCGCCGTGATCAGCAGGTTGTCGATGGTCAGGGTCGTGTACTCATCGCTCGCGTTCTTTTGATTGTTGAAGCCCGAGAACTGGATGCTGTGCTTCCCCTGGGTCAGCACGAACGTCTTCGTGAACGTGCCGCTGGTCGACACGCCCGGGCAGGAATTGCCATTGCCGACGACGCGTGCGACGTAAGGGTTGCTGCCCGACGTGAGAGCAACGTCGTCGACGGTCGCCCGCAGCTCGCTGAGCTCATCCGTCTCGTACGCGCAGCTCTGCTCGAGGGTGTAGTCGAAGCTGAGGGTGACTTCTTGGTAGGCATTCACCCAAAATAAGCGGTTGAACGCACCCATCATGTCGTGAACCGTCGCGTTGTCCTTGCCGCCCAAGGTCATTTGAAGGCGGCCATTGACCTGCGCGCCGTCCACGGTGTCGTCGGCGCTTTGATCGACGTAGTAGAACGAGTCCATGCCCGCGGCGAAGTTGGCGTTCACCACCACCTCTGGAGCGCTGGTTTGGATGAGATCGAAGTAGTTGAGATTGACCGAACCGGTCTCGAAAAAGATCCGGAACACGTGCTGACCCGCGCCGAGCGCAAGATTGCTGACCTGGCGATCCGCGAATGCTTGAAAGCCCGCAGAGGGCGACGTCACCGAACCCGAGCGATTCAAGCCGTCGATCTCCAGATGCACGGTGCGGGTCGTTTGCCCACTCGCGAGTCGAAAAACGAAGTTGTAGTTGCCTGACTGCGGGATGTTCACATCGTACTCGAGCCACTCGCCGGCAGCAGTCCAGCCGATGTTGCAGCCACCGCCATTCGGGTCCGAGGTCACCTCCGCATCGACCGGTCCGCTGCCGCAGTTGCCCGAGTGCGCGGTGTCGCTATCGAAGAAGCGATTGTATGCCTCCGCTTGGACGCGGAATTGCGAGAGCGCTTCGTTGACACTCGCAGTCGACTCGGGCGCATCCCCTCCACACGCGGTGAGAGCCAGTGCAGTCGAAAGCAGCGCGCCCGTGCGCGATAGAACGCGCGTGACTGGACCCGCAATTCGACCGATGGTCGACTGACCACGGTCCCACAGCCTGATTTCAATGTTCTTCATCGATGATCCCCAGGCGCGCTCGAGAAACGAACGGCGCGCAAACTGGCGGACCGTGTACCTGAAAATTTCCGCCTCTACAACCCGAATTGGGTTCACAATGTGCTGAAATCAGCGGTTACCTAGGAGTACTCATCACGGTCTGCGCTGCCGTCTTGCTTCGACCGGCACATAGGCGAGCTCGTCTCGATCACGCACGGCGCGCAGCAACAGTGCGCCGCGGCTCATGTCGCCGAGTCGTTCGAGCGAGAAGCGATCTTCCGGGCGGCAAAGTCCACCTCCGGCGCTGATGACATACGCGGCCTCTTGGCCCACCGAGGCACGGCCGAACGCGTGCGCGTACGCGAGCTTGCCTCGAAAGTACAAACTGCTCACGAAACTGAACAGTTCTCCCAGCTCTGCGCCCTGCGCGGAACGGAGCTCGCGAGCTAAAGGGAATTGGGAGGAAGGATCGAGCAGCATGGCGCCGCGCCGCCCGCCGAGATTCGCAGGGGAGAGTAGAAAGATTTGCGCCGGCTCGCTCATGGCTGACGCCGATCCTAGTACTAACCGTGCGTGGTTCAGCAGTTGTCTCTGCCTGCTCGACTCGTGCGAATGTCCACCAGCAACTTGCGCTGGTTTCACACTGCGCAGTCCGCTGCCGACGGCGGGTAACGCCAAGGCGCTGCCGCAAACTCGCGACAACCCGAGGTGGCCACCGATGTACGGAAAGGAGGGCGACTAGCGGCGCTAACGCGTTTTTCGCGCGGATGACGCCGTCCCAGGCGGAAGAAAGAGCACCAAGTCTTGCCCCAATTGGTGCACTCTTACGAGACCGAGGAAATCGTGAAACAGCTAGTTCCTACCTCATCAATCGGCGGCTGGGTGATGTTGACGACGTGCTTGGCGTGGTCGACCGCCTGCGCCTCGAGTGACGTCGGCGGTGCGGCTCCCGGCTCAGGCGGCAGAGCGAACGAGAGCACTCCTGGCGGAGGCGCTGCGGGGCGCAGCAGTGGCGCGGGCGGCAACGCCGGAGCCAGCGGCGGGGGGCTCGGCTTAGGCATCGGCGGCAGTGGCACCGCAAGCAGCGGTGCGGGCGGCGTTGGTTCGTTCGGCGGTGCCACGGCAGGCAGTGGCTACGGAGGCAGCGCGGCGGGCAGTGGCAGCGGCGGCAAAGCGAATCTCGCTGGCGCCGCGGGCAACGCCGGTACGAGCGGCACTCCTGACAAACTCGTTCCCAAGAACGGCGCGTTGCTCGGCCAGTACTACGGCGATGGCGACATCGAAGCGACGAAGGCCAAGCTCGGTCGCACGCTACCCGTTCACCTGACCTATTGGGCCTGGGATGATGATTGGAGCTCCGGAGCCACCAAAGCCGACATTGCGGCTGGTCGCATCCCCTTGGTGAACTGGGAACCCGACGGCATCGCTTTCGAGACGATCGTCGACGGCAGTCAGGATGCCACGATCAAAGCCCGCGCAGCGGGCGCCAAGGGGCTCAAGGTCCCGTTCTTCCTCGACTTCGCCGCAGAGATGAACGGCGACGAAGCGTGGAGCGACAATGACGCCAAGTTGTACGTGGATGCGTATCGGCACATTCACGATTTGTTCATCGCGGCGGGCGCGACCAATGTCGTCTGGGCTTGGTGTCCGAATGTCGTCGACACCGACGGCACGAACGGCGCCACACTCAGCTACTACCCCGGTGACAGCTACGTGGATTGGACGGGAGTCGACGGCTACAACTGGGGAGCTGGCGATTGGCAAAGCTTTCAAGAAGTCTTCAAGGATATCTATCCGCTTTTGGCCGGCAAGAAGAAGCCCATCCTGATCGGTGAGATGGCATCGTCCGAAACGGGGGGCAACAAGGCCGCTTGGATCAACGCCATGATCCCCTCGCTGCAGAGCGATTTCCCGTTGATCAAGGGCGTGATTTGGTTCGATGTGAACAAGGAGCGCGATTGGCGGATCAGCTCTTCGACTGCCACCGAGAGCGCGTTTCGCACCTTGGCGGCCGATCCATTTTTCAATCCCTGACAGAGCTGACGGTTTGGGCGGCACCCCGAAATTCCACGCGGCGCGGCCTTGCCTTGAGCGCCGCCACTTCCGCTGATTGAGTGCCAAGCGTGCCGTCGAGCGTCGCCGCGATCGACGCTGCGGCGACGGCGGCGTCGCCTGTAGGGCGGCGGAGCTCGTCGCGCTCGAGGGCACGGTGTGCAGGGGGGCACGGCTTAGGTTGGCACGTCCAGCTCATCATCGGTTTCGTTCGTTTCCTGGGTGACGCCAGATTTATCAGCCAAGGTGACTTCGACCCCCTCATTGCCGATCAGAAACGCTTCCCCGACGGCCCGGATGCCGACGAGCGCGATGCCTCATTGATCTCCTCGCTCTTCAATCAGCGCCACATGTACGAAGCCCAACTCGCAGCCATCAACTATTTCGAGCGACATCCCGATGGTGAGTTCGCCGACTACGTGACGCGCGAAACCCGCATTCCCCCGCCACCTCGGCGCGGCAAGCCTTAAGCATTTTGCCGCTCCGATACAGCCACTCACTGTCGCATCAACCGGCCACACTGCATTTGTAGCCAATGGTTTGACCTGCCAAGCAGGTCCAGCGCTTGTTCGAGAGCCCGTCGAGCCATCGCTTCTTCCTCTGAGGGTCCAGACCGGTATTATCGATCACGACTCCGTCCTCATTGAGGATTACCGCACCGCGGGTCATTCCGATGTGCTCATCGGGCGTAGGGATCGGCGCCGGGACGCAGTAACCGAGACCCCCAACTGCGCCTAGCGTAATCTCGACCCAGAGTGTGTTCTCGTCGCAGACATCGCTCGCCCCCGCGGCACCGGCGGCGGGCGAAATGATGATGTCATGGCGGCCGCCGGTGCCGGGGATAAAAATGGAACCGGCGCCGCCTTCATGACTGGCTCCGCCCTCGGCGGCATGACTGGCTCCGCCCTCGGCGGCATGGTTGGCCGCGTTTTGCGACCGACCACCGCAACCGAGCGGCAGCAGAGAGGCGAGAAACACGGCCCACCCGGCTCGCTGAGCCGGGCGAACCAAACCGATGATCGACTGAACGGTGTTGCCCATGCGCCTGCTGAAATCTACGGTGCGGCCGCGAGATCGTCAATTCTCCGCCGGCTCTTTCTTAAGGACGCGCGAGGGCAGTGGCGCGACAAGGTCTCGTCCGCGCGCACCAAGACCGAGGCGAAGCGCCTTGCTGGAGAACTCGAGCGCAAGTGCGAGCGACAGAGGCTCGGCCTGGAGGCGCTTCCCGATGAGGATGGTGGCGGCACGTTCGACGAGCTGATGCGCTGGTGGCTGGTCACCTATTCGAAGGGCATGCCGTCTCACAAGCGCAACAAGTCTTCGGTCGAGAAGAATTTGATCGGCTCCGAGCTTGGCCCACTTCGTTTGACTGAAGTGACTGCTGGTCGCATCGAGGTCTATTTGCAGTCGCGCACGGAGCAGCTGGGACCGCAGCTCTTGCAGAGCGGCAACCTCAAGTTCGATCTTCTCGGTTCCATCGACTTTGGGGGTGGCTACGAAGACCTCCTGCCATACAGTGAAATACTCGACGTCGGCGGAAGTGCTGTCCGAGTATTAACACTGGAAAAGCAAGTGGAGCTCAAGCGGCAGCTCACTCGCCCCTGCAATCAGCGTGCGGTGACAGACTTTTTCCGTTTTCCTTTGGGCGAGGTCCGATCACTTTGCACGAGCGGAAGAAAGAGTTCGTCCACGATCGCGCGAATGCGCGCGGCCTGGGGCGGCTCGAGGTCCAGGAGCAGGTCGTGTCGCACCAAGTCGAATGGCATGGCGAGTACGGCTGATGGGACGCGCGCAAGGTCGATTTCGCCGCGTTCGTGGGCGCGCTGGTACACGAGCCGGACACGCGGGCGCCGTTTGTCGTCCATGAGCTTGTCTCGAGCTTGCGAGGGGGTGAGACCCGTGTCGGCCAATAGCCCGGAGAACGCGGCTGCCGCCGCGATGGCGAAGAAGCTGGCCAGGGCTTCGCTCAAGGCCGTTAAATGGGCGAGCAGGTCGCCGCGCAGAGTGCCGGTGTCCGGGGCTAACACCGGATGACCGCGGCGATGGTGTTGGAGCGCGGCGAACACGAGCTGCTCCTTGTTGGCCCAGCGGCGATACAGCACGGCAATCCCGGTACGCGCGCGCGCAGCGACTGATTCCATGGTCAGGTTCGCGTAACCGGCGTGGACCAGCTCAGCCCAGGCAGCGTCGAGCAGCTCGGATTCCAGCTGCTCGCCGCGCCGTCGGCTGCGGACTGCCTTCCGCGTTCGAATCACCATCCGCGCACATTAGAGAGGGTTGCATTTCTTATCAAGCCTCTCATGATAAGAGATACATGGCTCTCTTGAACCCAGAGCTGCTGATCGTCGGGGCCGGCCCCACCGGACTCACGCTGGCCTGCGAGCTCGCTCGCCGAAACGTCACCTTTCGCTTGATCGAGGCTGCGCCAGGCCCGCAGCCGGGTTCGCGCGGCAAGGGCGTCCAGCCCCGCAGCCTGGAGGTGTTCGAGGACCTGGGCGTCATCGATCGCGTGCTGGCCCAGGGCCGTCTCGCCATGCCCATGCGCGTGACGGCGCCCGATGGCCAGGTGACGCTGGGCGGCGCCATCCCCGAGACGCTGCGGGACCGCCCGGATATCCCGTATCCCGCGAGCGTGATCACGCCTCAATGGCGGACCGAGGAAACACTCAGACTGCGACTGGCCGAGCTCGGCTACGCGGTCGAGTTCGACAGCGCGCTCGTGGGCTTTGAACAGTCGGACCAAGGCGTGTCGGTGGCGATCAGCAAAGGCGGTGAGTCCGAGACCCTCACTGCGCGCTGGCTGATCGGCTGCGACGGCGGGCACAGCATCGTTCGCAGACGAGCCGGTATCGCTTTCGAGGGAGAAACTCGCGAGGAGGTGCGGATGATTGTCGCCGATGCCAAAGTCAGCGGTCTCGATCGCGATGCCTGGCAGCTATGGTCTCACAAACAGGGCTTGGTCAGCCTGTGTCCGCTGCCCTCGACCGACGCCTTCGCATACCAGGCCTCCATCGCGCCCGGGCAGGATCCGAATTCGAGCCGGGCGAACCTGCAGGCTATCCTCGAGCAACGCACCGGCCGCACCGACATTCGCCTCAGCGAGCCGTCGTGGTCATCGCTGTGGCGCGCCAACATTCGCCTCGTCGACCGCTATCGCGTCGGTCGCGTGTTCCTCGCCGGAGACGCGGCCCACATCCACTCGCCCGCGGGAGGCCAGGGCATGAATACCGGCATCCAAGACGCCTACAACCTCGGCTGGAAGCTCGCCAGTGTCATCAAGGGCGCCTCGCCAGCGTTGCTCGACAGCTACGATGCGGAGCGGCGACCGGTCGCCGCCGCAGTCCTTTCGCTCTCGAACGCGCGTCTCGAGCGCGTGCTCGAGCAAACGGAACTTCCGATCCGCCGCGACGCGAGCACCATCCAACTCGATATCAACTATCGAGACTCTGCGCTGGCGCGTGATGATCGCGACGCTCTGTCCCCACTGCGGGCCGGGGACCGCGCCCCCGATGCCACCCAGCTGACCACCGTGGCGGGCACTCGAAGACTATTCGAACTGACACGCGGCGGTCGCTTCACCTTGCTGAACTTTGGTACCAAGCCCACGACCCTCGCCGCGCTGCGTGCGCTCAAAACTCTACATATCGTAGAAAAACCGAATGCCGAAAACGAGATCGCCGACACCGGAGGGCATCTCGCACGTGCCTATGGCGCGAGCGATCGCACGCTGGTGCTGATCCGCCCGGACGGGTATATCGCGCTGATCTCGGACGCCGGCGACGTCTCGGCGGTGTCGCGGTATCTCGCGGCGATCGCGCAACTCCCGTGAAGGGAGCGCTCCTGGTTGTCGCGTTGCCCAAGGCCCTCGGCGAGCAAGGCAAAAAAGCCCTCGCAGGATCCGAAGATCTCCCGCGAGGGCGGGCGTCGCGATCGATACCGCCGTGACGGTGGCGCCGCCTGTGGGCCTGCCCACCTCGTTCGCGCTTGGGGGCCCGGAGTGCAGGGCCGTCGCATCCGCTCCGCCAATGTTCCGCTTCGCGTCTCCCAGTCTTTGCGTGCGCTCATGGCCCTGCACCCTTTATCGCGAATCCGGCATAATTTCAGCGCGCCCCAGTGGATTCGAACCACTGACCTACGGCTCCGGAGGCCGTCGCTCTCGGTGCTGCTCCTTGCGGAGAGCGTCGTGGGACGGCCGGTCGTGCTCGCGCCTTTGGCGCTGCGCGCGACCGGGACCCTCAACGCCGGACGCGGCGCCTCGAAGACGAGCCGCCGCGCGCGGCGGAGGGTCCTACGGCTGCGTCTTTCCGGCTTGGACTGCCGGCGATAGAGAGCTCGACCGCGGCCTTCAAGAAGACTGGCTGATTCTCGACCAAGTACTACGAGGTCAGAGAAAAGTCGGCGACGCTCTCGAATCCTCGATCGAAGGTCGCGAGAGTCTCGATCACGCGTTCTCGCTGCAGGGCGACCAAGAGAGCATCGTTTGCGTTCAACGCGCCGGCGGTTTCGATCACGATGTCGAGCACGCTGCCGGCCAGACGCTCGCATTCGTGGGCCAGAAAGCGCACCTCTCCGGCATCAAGCCAGCGCCGCATCGTTTGAACGGCCGCAGCCAGATTCGGTGGTGCGGTCTTTCGTTGTGCAGCACGTCTGCAAAGGACCGACAAGGCCTCGAAAACGAGAAAATCGATCAGGACGACGCTGTGCCCCCTCGGCTTCCAACCGCTCCGTGAGCTGCACGGCGCGCTGATGCTGCGAATCGTCTGCGTAGAGCACGGCGACGATGACGTTCGCGTCGAGAACGATCTCAGCCATCGTAAAGTTCGGCGGTGTCCGCTACTGCATCGGCCGTCTCGCCGCGAACCACCCCAATGGCGCTGCGAATCGATTGCCATGAGGTGCCGACATGAGATCTGCGTTGACGGGCCGCGCGTTCCGCGGCCGCGATCACGTCACGACGGTCGCCTTCTCCGAGGCTCGCGAGCGCGCGTACCAAGTCATCATAGGGCGCGGGTGCGGGTTGAGACGCCACGTACGAAGCATACAGCAACTTCGGCGTTAGAAAAGCAGTGGCGTGCTCCAGTGGATTCGAACCACTGACCTACGGCTCCGGAGGCCGTCGCTCTATCCAGGGGCTGCTCCTTGCGGTGTGCGTCGTAGAGCGGTCGGTCGTGCTCGCCCTTCGGGCTGCGCGCGCCCGGGACCCTCAACGCCGGACGCGGCGCCAAGGCGCGCCGCGCGCGGCGGAGGGTCCTGCGACTGCGTCCTGCCGAGCTGTTACTGCTTCCTGGGCTGCTTTATCGCGAACGCCGCAACTGGCTCTGGCGTCGGCTCGGGCTTGTTGTTGGTTCGACTCATGCGAGAGGGCGCACGCGCCGCGCCAGCCCCGGCTTGGTGCGGAGCGACATGTCGGGGGGCTGTCACGGCGCCTGCGCCTTGTTGGGCATGACTCGAACCAACAACAAGCCCTCGTTTCAGCGCGCAGCAATTCTCGCGGAGCGCGCGTGCGCGATGCGAGCCTCACCAACCTCTACCGAGCAGCTCTTATGGCACCGCGTTCGCGGGCGCCGTTTGGGCGTGCTCTTTCGCCGCCAAGTACCGCTGCTCGGCCGCTTCATCGCGGACTTCTTGGCTCCCGCGCAGCGCCTCGTGATTGAAGTCGATGGCGAGTATCACGGCGAACGACCGAGCGCCGACGCCCGCCGTGATGTGGCGCTCGCGCGTGCCGGTTATCGCGTCGTTCGGATCGAAGCGTCGCTCGTAGTCAGCGACATCGAGTGCGCGGTCGCTCAGATCCGCGCGGCATTGGCTACGGTTTAACAGCGCGCCCCGGTGGACTCGAACTACAGGCCTTCGGCTCCGGGGCATTGCTTTCGGAGCGACTTTGTCGACAAACGCGCGATTTCGCGGTTGCCTTGTCCGGTTTGTGTCCCGTTTCCGTGCTCGCCCGACGTCCAAGCCATGGTACCCTTTCAGCATGTCCGAGACGGGCCGTGAGACGCCGAGCGAAAAGCTGCGCATCGCGTTCGCGCTGATCGACATCGCGGAGCGCATGCTACGACAACGGCTTCGTCGCGAATCGCCCGGGATATCTGACCAGGTATTGGAAGAGCGTGTGGGCGCCTGGTATGCGCGGCGGCCCGGTGCCGAGCTTGGTGACGGGGTAGGGATCCCGGCGACGTGGCCTCGGCGCTGAACCCCGTCGAGCGCGCGCTCAAGCGCATTTTTGCGGAGCTCGACGACGCCGGTGTGGCGTGTGCACTCATTGGTGGCCTCGCCGTCTCGGCCCGCGCAGAGCCGCGCACGACCCGTGATGTCGACGTGGCCATCTCTGCCGATGGCGACGCTGCTGCCGAACAGCTCGTATTTCATCTCCAGAGCCGCGGGTATGTCGTCGGGATGCTGCTCGAACAGGAAAAGACAGGTCGAATCGCGACGGTACGTCTCACTCGAGACAGCGAACGGTCCGTGTACATCGACCTACTCTTTGCATCCTCTGGCATCGAACCGGAGATTGTTGCTGCAGCCGAAGAACTTGCTGTCCTCGAAGAGGTGACGGTGCGCGTTGCCACCCGTGCCCACCTCATTGCGATGAAGGTATTGGCTCGAGATGACCGCCATCGGCCTCAGGACTTCGACGACCTCCGCGCGCTCTTGGCGGGCGCCTCCGAGGATGAGTTGAACACTGTTCGAGAGCTGCTCGCGCTCGTCGAGTCCCGTGGCTTCAATCGTGGTCGCAGCCTAGGCGAAGACTTCACGCGGGCGATTGCAGACACGTCGCGCTAACGACTCCACCGGCGGAGTTGTCGCAGAGATTCAGCGCGCCCCAGTGGATTCGAACCACTGACCTACGGCTCCGGAGGCCGTCGCTCTATCCAGCTGAGGTGCTGCTCCTTGCGGTGTACGTCGTAGCGCGGCCGGTCGTGCTCGCGCCTTTGGCGCTGCGCGCGACCGGGACCCTCAACGCCGGACGCGGCGCCAAAGCGCGCCGCGCGCGGCGGAGGGTCCTACCGCTGCGTCTTGCCGGGCTGTTAGTGCTTGCTGGGCTGCTTTCTCCCGAACGCCGCAATTGGCTCGTACGGCGGCTCGGGCCTGTTGTTGGTTCGAGTCATGCGAGAGGGCGCACGCGCCGCGCCAGCCCCGGCGCGAGCGTCGCGACACGTCGGGGGGCTGTCACGGCGCCTGCGCCTTGTTGGTGCATGACTCGAACCAACAACAAGCCCTCGTTTCCTCGTAGCAGCCACCGCGCGGCGGTCCTCGCGGAGCGCGCGCGCACGATGCGAGGCGCGCCGACCGCTTCGGAAGAACTCCTCTGGGCTCACATTCGCGGGCGTCGGTTAGGCGTAGTCATCCGCCGGCAAGTGCCGCTGCTCGGGCGCTTCATCGCGGATTTCTTGGCTCCCGCGCAGCGCCTCGTGATTGAGGTAGATGGCGCGTATCACGGCGAGCGCGGTGGCGCTGACGCGCGCCGGGATGCGGCGCTCGAGCGCGGTGGGTTTCGCGTCATTCGCATCGACGCAGCGCTGGTCGTTGGCGACATCGAGAGTGCTCTGGAGCGCATCCAAGCCGCGCTCGTCGGTTGAGCGCGCTCAACGCTCAACGTCGGGTGTAGTTCAGCGCGCCCCAGTGGATTCGAACCACTGACCTACGGCTCCGGAGGCCGTCGCTCTATCCAGCTGAGCTAGGGGCGCTTGCTCTTACGAGGGACGGTTTCTCGCACGCTCGGGGGGATCGGGCAAGGGGCGCGAGCTTGGGCCCGTTTATCGGCGGTTTGTGCGCGTTTGGCGGGGCGCCGTCACAGGCCGCTTTGTTCGATCCAGCGCCAGGGCAGGGTGCCGTGGGAGAGCGCCCAGTCGTTGAAGCGTTTCAGGGTCCAGCCTTGTTCGTCGACTTTGCGCTGTTTGAGGCGGGTGACCTCGAGTTTGCCGAGTAGGTAGCTCATGGGCACGGTGGGGCTCATCGTGTACCAGTTGATGTCGCCTTCCGCGCGGCCGCGGGTGAAGCCCATGTGTTTCATCAGGTGTTGGACGGCGTCTTCGTAGCTGAGCTCGCCGGTGTGTAGACCGCAGTCGATGATGATGCGGTGGGCTCGCCAGAGGGCGTCGTTCAGTTGGTTGAGGCGCGCGAAGGGATCGCTGACTACGCCGTGGTCGACGGCCATCTGTTCGCACCAGAGGGTCCAGCCTTCGTAGAAGACCGAGTGCGCGAACAGGCGACGTAACTGGCTGGGGTGACGATTGGCGGTGCAAAATTGCAGGTGATGGCCGACGTAGGCTTCGTGGGCGCAGGTCAGCGAAACTCCGTAGTGTTGGCGAATTTCGGCGGCCTTTTCGGCGGGTTTGTCGCACAGCAGGCTGAGGTCGTTGACCCAGAAGATGCCGGTTTGGTCGCGGTCGTAGCAGCCGGGTTGGGTATAGGCGGCGGTCGGGAATTGGTGGCGGAGAAATTCCGGCACCAGCTTCACCAGTAGGCGTTCGCCGCGGGGCAGGCTCACCAGGTTGGCTTTGCGGAACGCTTCGCGCACGCGGCGCGTTTCGAATTCGTACTCTTCGAACAAGCTCGGGCGCTCGGGAGTCCATTGCGAGGCCGCGCGGTCGAGCACGGCGCGCGGCTTGCCGCGGCCGAATTTGCGCGCTTCGAGCGCCATTTCGGCTTCGATGCGGACGACTAGGGTATGTCCCAAGGCGAGCGCTTCGCGCGCACCGAGATCCCAGCCCAGGCGTTCGCGGATCAGCGCTTCGAAGCGTTCGCGCCCCACCGAGAAGCCGTTCGCCGGGCCCGGCTTTTGCCGCTGAACGTGGCTGGAATAGGCGTCGAAGGCGGCCTTGGCTTTGTTCAGCAGGGCGTCGATCTTGGTCGCTGGGGCGCGCTTGGTGCGTTTGAGCGGTTCGGCAATGGCGTCGAGCAAGCTGGGCGCGCCGGCGCAGCTTTGTACGGCCATGTTCGTCCAGACGGGGATTGGCGCGTCCAGCAGTTGGGCGCTGCTTGCGAGGTAGGCCGGTAGCTTGTGCAGGCGAGACAAGATCGCGTCGGCCGCGGGCCGCAAGTCGTCGGCGTGTTTGACGATCAGGCTGTGGATGCAGCCCAGCGCACCCGCAGCCCAGCGCTCGGGGTTCTTGCGGAACTCGGCGCGTTCGATCGACCACAGTTCGGTGCGCAGCTCGGCCAACAGCGCTCGTCGATCGAGCCAGGCGTCGCCACGGAAGTCGACCTCCGGCAGATCTTCGATCGTCGTCAGTGTTTCGCGCAGCAACTTCTCGTGCGCGCGAAAGAGCGCGAGCGTGGGGCGCTCGAGCTCGGCGTCGAATTCATGGCGGCCCGTGGTCGAGCCGTAGCTGGGAAAGCGCTCGAAGGTCTGCTCGACGTAACTTTCGGCTGCCTTTGCAAATTCTTTCAGCGAGGGGTTAGTAACCGCTGCTCGTCGGATCGCGCGCGCCATCTCGGCAAGCCTGCAGGATGGCCAGTAGGAGGTCAATCGCAGGGGCGGTCGTGGGGCGGATCGAAATCAGCGTATCCTGCCTTTACTGCCCATGACTTCGATGCCTCTGCGCTCATACGCGACGGTGCTGGCCCTACTGCTGGTCGCGGGTGTGGTGGCTGCGTGCAGTTCAACGAGCGACTCGGGTCCGACACCCGCAGGCGCCGGCGTCGGCGGTTCCAACGCGGGCGTCGCTGGTCAGCCGCAAGCATCGGCTGGAGCGAGCTCGGGGGCGGGGAGCGGTGGTGTCTTGGGCGGCTCCGGATCGAATGGAGTGAGTGGAGTAAGTGGAGTAAGTGGCACGGGGACCGGCGCCAGCGCGGGCGCCGCGAGCATCGCTGGCGGCGCAAGCCGAGGCGGCTCATCCGGAAGCTCGGGTTCCGCGGGCGCCGCGGGTAGTGCGGGCTCGAACGTGAGCTCGGCTGGCAGCGGAGGCTTCTACCCATGGCCAGGTGGCAACCTGGTCGTCAGCGTCGACCCGGTCGACACCTACCAAAGCGATCTGAGCGGCTTACACTACGAGCCCGCGCAAGGTGCGGCGCCCGCGGTGTTGTGGGCGGTGCAAAATCAGCCGTCCAAGTTGTATCGCTTGCTTTGGAATGGCAGCACTTGGGTTTCGGACGCGAGCAACGGTTGGAGCTCGGGCAAGACCCTGCATTTCCCCGACGGTCAGGGAGCCCCCGACTCCGAGGGCGTGACCCAAGGCGCCCTCGGTAGCTCCGCGCTGTATGTCTCCACCGAGCGCGACAACCAAGTGAGCGCCACCAGTCGCCTGAGCGTGCTGATGCTCGACGGAGCCAGCGCGGGCGCGACCCTGACCGCGACGCGCGAGTGGAACTTGACCAATGATTTGCCGAAAGTAGGCAGTAACCTGGGCTTGGAAGCGATTGCCTGGGTGCCCGATGCCTATCTCGTTTCGAAGGGGTTCATCGATGAGAGCAAGCAGTCGGCATACGACCCTGCCAACTACGCGGATCACGGGAACGGCATTTTCTTCGTGGGCGTCGAGCAGGACGGCCTGATTCACGGCTTCGCCCTGGATCACACGAGCGGCGGTTTCACGCGTGTGGCAACCTTCGCAAGCGGCCATTCGGGCGTGATGGACCTCGCGTTCGATCGCGACGCCGGCTACCTGTGGGCGGTGTGTGACGACACCTGTCAGGGCCGGACGAACGTGCTGGACATCGACACCCGCGTCGGCTCGACCACGCGCGGCAAGTTCTACATCCGCCGCGGCTTCGAGCGTCCGGCGTCGATGCCCAACCTGAACAACGAAGGCTTCACGGTCACCAGCGACAGCACCTGCCAAGCCGGCTTCAAATCGGTCTTCTACGCCGAAGACGGCAGCACCATGGGCTTTGCGATCCGCCGCGATTCAATCCCGTGTGGACCGTTCCTCGGCAATTGACTGAGTTTCGGATGGCATTGCTCAGGCCGATTGCCCGCCGTCGACATCCAAGGTGACGCCGGTGACGTACGAGGCTTCGGGGCTCGCGAGGAATACGATCGCGGCAGCCACTTCATCGGGGCGGCCGTAGCGGCCCAAAGCGGTGGCGCTCTTCACGTACTCACCGTACGGGCCGCTGGCTGGGTTCATGTCGGTGTCGATGGGACCTGGAGAAACCGCGTTGACCGTGATCTTCCTGGCTCCGAGATCTCGCGCCCAGCCTCGCGTGTAGGCAATCAGCGCGCCCTTGCCGGCGGCGTAGTCAGCCAAACCGCCGAAGGGCACGCGCTTGCCGATGGTCGAGCTGACGCTGATGATGCGCCCGCCCTCGCTCATCACCCGCGCCGCAGCCCGCGTGGTGGCGACGACGCCGCTCACGTTCACGGCCCATTGCCGATCGAGCGCTGATTGATCGGCGGTTGCGTCCTCGATCCCGCCGTACGCAGCCACGCCCGCGTTGTTGACCAGGATATCGAGTCGACCGAAGCGCTCGACGACCTGGTTTATCAATGCCGCACCCTGTGCTGCTTCGGCTTGGTCCGTTTGGAATGCCGCGGCCCGCACGCCGAGGGCTTGCAGAGCGTGCACCACCGCTTCGGCTTTTTCGCTCGAGCTTTGGTAGCTGATGGCTACGTCCGCACCGGCAGCCGCCAGCGAACGGGCCGTTGCTGCGCCAATTCCCCGGGAGCCCCCGGTGACGAGCGCGGTTTTTCCGGTCAATGGCTTCGTCTGGTTCATTCTGTCGACCCCTTTTGTGTACCGATCACTACGTAATGCATGGGCCGTTTGTAAAGCATTGCGCAGCGGTGTCAATGGGGTTATGTATCGATTGCTATGGAAAGCATCAGCAAGGTCCGAGGCCGCCCGCGTTCGTTCGATCGTGAGGCCGCGCTCGAGCAAGCCATGCTGCTGTTCTGGGAGCACGGCTACGAAGCCACCTCGCTTTCGCAGCTCACGTCTGCGATGGGCATCAGTCCGCCCAGCTTGTATGCCGCGTTCGGTGACAAGCAAGCGCTCTTCCTGCAGGCTGTCGACCGCTACGTCACGCGTGGTGGTGCCGGTACTGAGTCGCTCATGCGTGACGCCAAAACCGCGCGTGAGGCCGTGGCGCACTTCCTGGAGGCTAGCGCCCAGCGCTTGGCCAACCCCCATTTCCCTCGCGGCTGCATGGTGGTGCTGGCCGCGGCGAGCTGCAGTGAGGAAGCGGCCCCTGTCCAACACAAGCTCGCCGCTTGCCGCGCTGCTTGGGAAAGAAGCCTCAGGCAGCGCATCGAGCAAGGCATCGAAGATGGAGACGTGCCCGCGACGGCGAGTCCAGCTGCGCTCGCCTCATTCTACATGGCCGTCGTCCAAGGCATGTCGCTCCACGCCAAAGACGGCGCGTCCCGCAAACGCCTGCAAGAGATCGCCGAGACCGCGCTGCAAGCCTGGCCGGCCAGCGCGCGCCGCGAGAAAGCGGCGCGCAGCCACGGCCCATGATCAGCGCCCGATGCCGCGTTCCTCGACGATCGCGGCGTTGCGCGCGTCGGCCCGCAGCGCTGCGGGCCGGGCGCTGAGGCGTTCCGCGTAGGCGGTGAACGCGGGGCGTGCCTCGATCATCTTGAAGCGGAGCATGAAACGCACCGTGCCCCCGAAAATCACATCGGCCATCGAGAAGGAGTCCCCCAGCAAGTACTGCCGATCTCGAATCGCAAATTCGATCCCGTCGAGCATCGACTCGTGAGTGCCCCAGCCAACTGAGCTTGCCTTCGCTTCCCAGTTGTTCATTTTCGCGAGCGCGCCCGGTTCGATCACCGACGGAGCGAACAGTGACCAGCGCAGGTACGTGCCACGCTGCGGGTCGTCGAGCTTGGGCGCGAGGCGACCGAGCGCGTAGCGATCCGCGAGGTACAGGCCAATCGCGGCGACCTCGGTCACGACCTGCTCGCCGTCGGTCAAGATCGGAAGCTTACCCATCGGATTGAGCGCGAGGAGCTCCGGCGCCTTGTGCGCGCCCGAAAGCAAATCGACGAAGCGCAGCTCATAGTCAGTGCCGAGCTCCTCCAGCATCCACAGGACATTCGCGGCTCGGGAGTAAGGGTGATGATACAAAACGAGCGACATGGATCCTCCTCTGGCAGTTGGTGTGCACCTAGCCTAATACCACTTGATCGCCTGCGGGAGAGCCCGCGCGCCGTTCGTAAACGCCGACCCAGCCTCGCCCGACCAGGCCCGATTCGGACTTTTGTGATGGTCACGATTTCCCCCGCGCCCGTCTCAGCCTTCGGCGTCCAATTCCCGCTACCCTGCGAAAACACGAGCTGCGCCGCTGAAGCGACGCGCCCGTCACGATTGAGCGACCACTGGCCCGGCTCCCTCAGGGGCAGCACGTAGCCGCCGGGCCTGCCGCACGGCCGCGTCTACGCGAGAGTTGCCATAGTATTGCCGGGCGTACCGCTGATTGTGAGCACGGCAGCGCACGCGATGATTCGCGATGGTGCTCTCGCCACCCTCCGCCCAAGGATCCACGTGGTCGAGCTCGAGGCAGCGACGCGCGCTACAGCGCCGCCCATCCGGCGCGACATA
>Ga0207691_10001250_pt1 | contig 25421 bp, 23 predicted proteins | sample KBSM13metaG_FD_184327 | JGI IMG/M metagenome (GOLD analysis project Ga0207691, IMG submission 184327) | Miscanthus rhizosphere microbial communities from Kellogg Biological Station, Michigan, USA - KBS M1-3 metaG (SPAdes) (version 2) | ecosystem: Host-associated > Plants > Roots > Rhizosphere >...
AGAAGCCGAGGACGATCGCCGCGACCCCCGCGACGACGAACATCACCGTCGAGTAGATCTTCGTCACCGCCATCACGCCGATGTTCTCGGCATAGGTGGTCACGCCGGTGCCTCCCCCCGCGCCGGCGATCATCGTCGCGATGCCGTCGCCGAGAAACGCGCGACCGAGGTACGGATCGAGATTGCGGCCGGTCATCGCGGCGACCGCTTTAACGTGGCCCAGGTTCTCTGCCACCAGGACGATCGCGACGGGCGCGATCAAGCCGATCGCTCGCCCGTCAAAAACGGGCGTCTCGAATCGCGGCAGCCCGATCCACGCGGCTGAGGCGATGCCCCCGAAGTCGATCGGCTTTCCCCATCCGAGGCCATTGGCCAAGAGCGCGTACAGCGCATAACCGGCAAGGCCACCGAGCAGGATCGGCAGGCGGCCCGCGAAGCCGCGTGCGCGAACGGCGACAAGGCCGACGGCGACGATCGTCGCAATGCCCATCCGGGTGTCGAACACGCTCCCCGATATGCTCTTCACGGCGATCGGCGCGAGGTTCAACCCGATCACGGCGACGATCGCCCCCGTGACGACCGGTGGCATCAGTCGGTCGATCCATGCGTAGCCTACCTTGATGACAACGAGGCCGATCGCGGAATACAGCGCGCCCGCGGCGATGATGCCGCCGAGCGCGACGGGAAGGGCGGCATTCGGGCCGATTCCTGCGTACCCGGTCGCAGCGATGACCGCCGCTATGAACGAGAAGCTCGAGCCTAGGTAACTCGGCACGCGCCCGCCAACGGCGGCGAAGAAGATGAGCGTACCGATGCCCGAGAACAGGATCGCGACGTTGGGATCGAAGCCCATCAAGAGCGGCGCGAGCACCGTGGCGCCGAACATTGCGACCACGTGCTGCGCGCCCAGGGCGAGCGTGGCAACGAGCGGCAGGCGCTCGTCCGGCGCGATCACGCCCTCGTTCCGCACCGTCCAGCGCGGGAAGTACGAACGCGATGGATCGGTCCGCAATCGGCCCTTTCTTTCGATCAGTGGCGGAGCGCGTCGATGCCGCGCGCGATGCCGTCGAGCGTCAGCGGAAACATCCGTGGACCCACCGCCTGCAGCACGATCTGCGTCGACCGCGTGTACTCCCACGCGCGCGGCGGCTCCGGGTTCCACCAGATCACGCGGCGGAAATGCTCGGCGATGCGCTTGAGCCACACGACGCCGGGCTCGTCGTTCTCGTATTCGACCGAGCCGCCCGCCTGCACGAGCTCGTAGGGGCTCATCGCGGCGTCGCCGACGAAGATCGCTTTCCAGTCGGCGCCGTACTTGTGCAGCACGTCCCATGTCGGCACGCGCTCGTTGCGCCGGCGCGCGTTGTCGCGCCAGACGTAGTCGTATGGGCAGTTGTGGAAATAAAAGTATTCGAGATGGCGAAACTCCGTCTTGGTCGCCGAGAAGAGCTCTTCGCACACGCGGATGTGCGGGTCCATCGAGCCCCCGACATCGAGGAACAGGAGCACCTTCACTCGATTGCGCCGTTCGGGAACGAGATGCAGATCCAGGTAGCCGGCGTTCTTTGCCGTGCCGGCAATCGTGCCGTCCATGTCGAGCTCTTCCGGAATGCCTTCGCGTGCGAAGCGACGGAGCCTCCTCAACGCGACCTTGATGTTGCGCGTGTTGAGCTCGACGTCGCCGTCGAGGTTGCGGAACGTGCGCTCGTCCCAGACCTTGACCGCGCTGCGGTTGCCGCCGCTTTCCTGGCCGATCCGGATGCCTTCGGGGTTGTAGCCGTAGGCGCCGAACGGACTTGTGCCGCCGGTGCCGATCCATTTGTTGCCGCCCGCGTGCCGTCCCTTCTGCTCCTCGAGCCTTTTCTTCAAGGTCTCCATGAGCTTGTCCCAGCCGCCGAGCGCTTCGATCTTCGCCTTGTCTTCGTCGGACAGGAGCCGCTGGAATTCCTTGCGCAGCCACTCCTCCGGAATCCCCGCGCGGATGTCGAAGATCGATTGGACGCCCTTGAAATAGAGCGCGAAGGCGAGGTCGTAGCGGTCGAATTGCGCCTCGTCCTTGATCAGCGCCGCGCGCGCGAGGTAGTAGAAATCGTCGAGCGACAGCGAAATCACTCGCGCCGCCAGCGCTTCCAGCAGCGTCAGGAACTCGCGCGTCGAGACGCGGAGCCGCGCGGCTTTGAGATGAAGGAAAAACCCGATCAGCATGTCGATCCCGTGCGTATGCGACTCTAGCAGAACCGTGCGCCGGAGAGCCGTCAGCGTTCAGCCGGCACGAGGGGGTGAGGCGTGGCCCGTCGCCCGCTTTGCGTGCGATGACCACGATCTCGCGCCGAATCTCCGCGGCGCAACGCGATATGCAATTCGCAGCGCCTTGCCTCTGCGACCGGGCGCATTCGCGTCGTACCGGTAGTCCACCGATCGCACGACGAAGCCACACGCCTGTAGGAAGCGGACGACTTCGGGCGCGGAATATTCCCGGACATGGCCCATGTGCCCGAGGTTGCGCAGTTTGCCGAACTCCTCGACCGGGTCGGAAACGCTCCGGCCCAGCAAGAACCGGCCGAGGCTCGGCAACGAGTAGACATTGGGGGTCGTGAAAATCAGCCACCCGTCGGGAGCCAGCACGCGATGCAGCTCGCTCAACGTGAACGCGGGATCGATCCGCAAATGCTCGAACGTCTCGCAGAGGAGTGCGCAGCCGAACGATCCGTCGCGAAAAGGCAACGGCGAGCGCTCAATGTCGCAGCGACGCACATCGAGAGCGAAATCCCGCACGAAGTCGGCAACACGCCCGGGGTCGAGATCGACGCCAACCACCGGATAGCCGACAGCGTGAGCAACGCGGTCATGTGACACGGCGCGGAGCCGATCTCGAGCACCTTCCCCGCGGGGGCGAGCGCCGCGACCAACTGGAGGTCGACCAGATAGCGCCGCGTATGATTGTGAAGATATTCGTGATGCCAGCTGCGCGCACGGCCCGTCTGCTTGACGACGGCCTCCGACAGGATCTTGAGCGGATTGGATGCCATGAAGTCACGGCCGGCGTGCGCAATGGCCTCGCGGCATTGCGCAGCCGGCTAGCCGCGCGGACGCGTCAACTGCCACAGCAGGTTCTTCTTCACCGCGGGCCATTCGGGCGCGATGATGCTGAACACCACCGTGTCGCGCAGCGATCCGTCGGGCATGACCTGGTGATGACGCAGGACGCCGTCCTGCTTCGCGCCGAGCCGGGCGATCGCTTCGCGCGACGCGAAGTTGAAGAAGTTGGTGCGGAACTCGACGGCGATGCAATTCAGTTTCTCGAAAGCGTGCGCGAGCAACAGGAGCTTGGCCTCGGTATTGAGCGCCGTGCGCTGCACGCGCTTCGCGTACCAGGTGTGCCCGATCTCGAGCCGGCGATTGACGGCATCGACATTGAAGTACCGAGTGCTGCCGACGACGTCGCCGTCCGGCTTGCAGACGACGAACGGCATCGCCCCGAGCCGCTCGCGCATGTCGAGCGCGGCATCGATCCATTCGCCCGTTTTCGCCGGCGCCGGAACGCTCGTGTACCAGAGACGCCACAGCTCGCCGTCGCTAGCGGCTGACTTGACCCCCTCTTCGTGCCCACGGGCCAGCGGCTCGATCCGGACATGCTTGCCTTCGAGCGTGACGGGATCGATGAAAGCCATTCGTGCCGCCTCGTGTGTTCGGCGCCTGGCTCGCGCGCGAGATGCTAGCGTCCGCTGCGCGCCAGGAACGCGACGCGCTCGAACAGGTGCACATCCTGCTCGTTCTTGAGCAGCGCACCGTGCAGCGGCGGGATCAGCATTTTCTTGTCGGCGCTGTGCAGCGCCTCCGGCGGAATGTCCTCGGCCAGCAAGAGCTTGAGCCAGTCGAGGAGCTCCGAGGTCGACGGCTTTTTCTTGAGCCCGGGCACTTCGCGCAGGTTGAAGAACACCTCCAGCGCCTCGGCGAGCAGCGCCTTCTTGAGACCTGGAAAATGAACGTCGACGATCCGCGTCATGATGTCGCGGTCGGGAAAACGGATGTAGTGGAAGAAGCAACGGCGCAGGAAGGCGTCGGGCAGCTCCTTCTCGTTGTTCGACGTGATCACGACGAGCGGCCGCTGCTTCGCGCGAATCGTCTGCTGCGTCTCATAGACGTAGAACTCCATCCGGTCGAGCTCGCGCAGGAGGTCGTTCGGAAATTCTATGTCCGCCTTGTCGACCTCGTCGATCAGCACGACCGCGGGAGTTGCCGACTCGAACGCTTCCCACAGCACGCCGCGCTTGATGTAGTGCGCGATGTCGCCGACGTGCTCGTCCCCGAGCTGCGAATCCCGGAGGCGCGATACCGCATCGTATTCGTACAGCCCCTGCTGCGCCTTGGTCGTCGACTTGATGTGCCACTGCAGCAGAGGTCGCCCGAGCGCGCGTGCAACCTCCTCCGCCAGCATCGTCTTGCCGGTGCCGGGCTCGCCCTTGACGAGCAGCGGACGCTCGAGCGTGACCGCCGCGTTCACCGCGAGCATCAGGTCCGCGGTGGCGATGTAAGTGTCGGTGCCTTCGAAGCGCATGAAAGAGTCCGCCGTCGCCTGCAAAAGTCAATGTTAGCCGATTCCGAGGCACCGTCGCGACCGCGCAGCGACGGCGGAACCTTGCCGCGGTCTTCGGGTCCGGGTACGCTGGCTCGATGACCGCGATCCTGTGGGCCGTCGCGATTGCGCTCATCCTGCTTGGAGTGGCGGGCACCGTGTTGCCCGCGCTGCCCGGCGCGACACTCGTCTTCGGCGGCATTGTGCTCGCCGCGTGGGTCGACAACTTTGCGCGCATCCCCGTCTGGGTGATCGTCATCCTCGCCTTCATGACCGCGGTGACATGGGTCGTCGACTATGCGGCCGTGGCGTTGGGCGCGAAGCGCGTCGGCGCGAGCAAGCTCGCGCTGTTCGGCGCGGTCGCGGGAACCGTTGCGGGAGTCTTCAGCGGCCTCTGGGGTTTGCTGTTCATGCCGCTCGCCGGCGCTGCCATCGGCGAGTACGTCGCCCGGCGCGACCTGCGCCGCGCCGGAAAGGCAGGCGTCGCGACGTGGATCGGGCTGCTGCTCGGCACAGCCACGAAAGTGGCTATCGTGTTCGCGATGATCGGAATATTCGTGTTCGCGTTGCTGTCGTAGCGCGCACGCGACGTCTGTTTATCATTGCGCATTCGACTCTCACACTTCGACCCTGCCGAGGATTCACCCGTGGCCAATCCCGCGCCTGCGACCACTTACGACGAGCTGCCGTACCTCAACAAGCCATTCGCGCAAACGCACCCGGATCGCCTCGCGACGCTCGCCAGGCTCTTCGGCCTGAAGCCCCCGGATCTCGCTTCCTGCCGCGTGCTCGAGCTTGGCTGCGCCAGCGGCGACAACGTCATTCCAATGGCGCTGGGAATGCCGAATGCGCGTTTTGTCGGGATCGACCTGTCGAAGCGCCAGATCGAGCAGGGGCAGCGCATGGTCAGCGCGCTCGGGCTGCAGAATGTCGAGCTGCGCCCGTACGACATCGCCGACATAGACAGTTCGTGGGGCAGGTTCGACTACATCATCAGCCACGGCATTTACTCGTGGATTCCCGCCCCGGTGCGCGAAAGGCTGCTCGCCGTCTGCAACGAGAACCTCACGACCGACGGCATTGCGTATGTGAGCTACAACACGCTGCCGGGCTGGCACATGCGCGGGATGATCCGCGACATGATGATCTATCACTCGCGGGGATTCGACGGCGCGTCGGCCAAGGTGGCGCAGGCGCGCGGATTGCTCGACTTCCTGGCTCGAACCGCACCCGAGAACACTGCTTACGGCATGAGGCTGCGAGAGGAAGCCGATTCGATCCGCAACGAGGCCGACTCTTATCTGTTCCACGAGCACCTCGAGGAGAACAACCAGGCTTTCTACTTTCACGAATTCGCCGATCACGCGGCCCGGCATGGACTCTCATTTCTCGCCGAGGCGGATCTCGCTGACATGCTGGTGTCGAAATTCCCGCCCGAGGTCGCGCAGACGCTGCAGCGCGTCGCGACGGACATCATCCGCATGGAGCAGTACATGGACTTCGTGCGCAACCGGCAATTCCGCCAGACGCTGCTGGTCCACCGGGGCGCACCCATTCAGCGCAACATCGATGGCCGCCTGCTTCCCGGGATGCTGGTCACCTCGGCAGCGCGGCCCGACTCGGAACGGCCGGTGCTGGCGCAAGGTGCGAGCGAGACGTTCGTCTCGCCCAACGGCGCGAAGCAGATGATCTTGGACGCGCTGTCCAAGGCGGCGCTCGTGGTGATGGCCGAGCAGTGGCCGCGCTGCTTCGACTTCGAGGAGCTTTACCGCCTCTCTCGCGCGCGCTTGCGCGAGGAGATCGGCGATGCGCCGGTCGAGAACGACGACTTGAAGTCGTTCGGCGACCGCATGCTCCAGGGTTATGCGGCGCGCGTCATCGAGCTGCGCGTCACGGCGCCACGGCTCGCCTTCTCGATCTCCGAGCGGCCGGTCGCGAGTCCGCTCGCGCGGTATCAGCTCGCGAACGGCGCCACGACCGTGACCAACCTCCGTCACGAGGCCGTGGAGCTTCCCGAGCTGCCGCGCCGTATCCTGATGCTGCTCGACGGAACCCGCGACACGGAGGCCGTGGCCACGGACATCGTCAAGCTTGGGCGGGCCGGCACGATCGGCATCCGCGAGCAGGAAGGCGGGCCCGCGGTGACCGACCCCGCGCGGCTCGAGGCTCTCCTCCGCGCGCTCGTTGCGGACAACCTGCCGAAGCTCGTGCGCGTGGGATTGCTGTTGCAGTAAAGCGTACGTGCAACGCCGCGCGCCGACCTAGAGGCACGGCCTGCTGCCTCTAGCGCACCCACTGCACGATCCACAACGTCGCCATCCCAAGCGTCATCGTCGCGACCGCGTTCCGCGTGTACCACGCGACCGCCGCGGCGGCCAACGCAGCGACGAGCTTGGGGTTCGTGTAGCTGAACGCGAGCGTGCCGGGGCTCGAGAACACGACCGCGGGGACGACAATGGCCATCAGCATCGCGGCAGGCACGAATCGCAGCGCCCTCGCGACCAGTGGTGGCATCTGCACCTTCGCGAACACTGCGATGAACGAGAGCCGCGACAAATAGTTGAGCAACCCGACGACGACAATCGCGATCCACCAGTCGTACGCCGAGGTCACTGGACCACCCTCCGCGCTGTCGCGCTTCGCGTTAATTCGCCCTTGGGGCGGCACTGCGGGCTCATGGCGCGCCTCGTCTCGCTTCGGCGATCAACCCGGCGGCGATGCCGACCAGCCCGGCGCAGATGAGCGAGAGCCGCATCGGCAACGAGTCGAGCGCCAAGACCGCGATACCGGCTGCCAGCGCGGCGACGCGCGTCGGTCCGTCCTCGAGGGCCGGCACGAGCAGCGCGAGGAAACAGAGCGGGACGACGAACTCGAGCGACCACGCCGCGGGAATCACATTGCCGACCCAGTAGCCGACGGTGCACGACACCTGCCACGTCGCCCACAGCAGCACGCCGGTGCCGAGCGCGTACGACGCACCGTTCCTCGTGTCCCCGGAATCGCGAAAACGCCGGACCGCGGCGGCAAACGCCTGATCGGTGAGCAGGAACGCGACCGCATGCCGCCAGCGCTCGGGCAGCGGCTTCATGTGCGGCGCCATCGCGGCGCTGTACATGAGAAAGCGCAGGCCGATGACGAAGCACGTGAGGATCGTTACCGTGAGAGGCGCCTTCGCGGCCATCAGTTGGCAGGCGAGGATCTGCGCCGCGCCCGAAAAGATGAGCGCCGACATTCCGAGCGCTTCGCCCGGCGACGCGCCGGCCGACTGCGCGCCGACGCCGCATACGAGCCCGAACGGAAGCAGGCCGATGAGCGACGGCGCCATGTCACGGGCTCCGGCAACGAAATCCGGTCGGGAGAAATACATGAAGAATGCCGCGGCGAAGGCGCGGGAGCTAGCCCTTCACTCGGCCGTCGGTCAGCGCTCCGACGACGCTCACGTGACGACGCTCGTCTGCGCGAGGCCGCCGTCGACGATCAGGTTCTGTCCGGTCATCGCGCGCGACTCCCCGGAAGCCAGGAACAAAGCGGCGCGCGCCACATCCTCCTCCGATAGCCGGAACTTGAGGCACTGCTGCTCGATGAACTCCCGCTCCTTTTCGGGCGACACCCACAGCGCGCGCTGGCGCTCCGTCGCGATCGCCCCCGGCACGATGCAGTTGACGCGAATGTTGCGCGGTCCGAGCTCGCGCGCGAGCGTGCGCGTGAGCCCATTGATGGCCGCCTTTGCCGTCGTGTAACCGACAAGCTCGGGACGGCCGCGCATCCACGACACGGAGCCCAGATTGATGATTGAGCCGCCGCCGGCATCGGCCATTTGCGGGGCGACCGCTTGCGCAGCGAAAAACTGATGACGCAGGTTCACCGCCTGGTTGTTGTCCCAGTGTTCCGGCGTGACCTCCTCGAGCTTGTGCCGATCGTCGCGCGCGGCGTTGTTGACCAGCACGCGGATCGGACCGAAGGCTGCCGCCGCTGACGCGATGGTTGTTCGGAGCGCCGAGATGTCGCGCACGTCGCACCGCCAGTGACGAACGGACGCCGAGCCAAGCTCGCGAACGAGCGCCGCGGACGGCGCGTCGGCGATGTCGACGAAGGCGACGTGTGCGCCCTGCGCTGCGAACGCGCGCACGAATGCGGCGCCGATTCCGGAGCCTCCGCCCGAGATGAACACAGTGCGGCCGGCTAGATCGGGGTAATGCGCCGTCGCTTCGCTGCCCGGCATCGATCCACTCCCTCCGCGTCCGCATCGTTCCTATGATATATATCACAACGATCTCGTAGGAGCAGGCATGGATCTCCCGGCAAACCTCTTCAAGCGCGCGATCGCTTCCGCGAAGGCGCCCGTCGGCACGTGGCTCATGAGCGAAGTCCAGAACAAGCTCGCCGCGGCCGCCGCCGCGTGCCGCAAGTAATGGAAAGCGCTGCGTTTCCCAACGCCGCGATGACCGATGCGCTGACTCTCTCCGCGGGTACGGCGCTGGTGCAAATGTCGCCGCGGACCGGCGGCGCGATCGCCGCGTTCACCTTCAATGGGATCGATGTCATGCGGCGCACGCCGGAATCCGAGCGTGCGACCGGCAATGTCCGCGCGCACGCATGCTATCCGCTCGTTCCGTACTCGAACCGGATCGCGCACGCGACGCTGCGCTTCGCGGGGCGGGACTACGAGCTCGACCGGAACTTCGGCGATCATCCGCATTCGATCCACGGCGTGGGCTGGCAACGGCCGTGGCAAGTGGTCGCGCGGGATGATTCCACGGCGCTGCTCGCATTGGAGCACCATGCGAGCGGCCCCGACGCGCGCGCCTGGCCGTGGCCTTTCCGCGCGGCGCAGGCATTCAGCGTGCGAGCGCACGACGGCGGCGCCACGCTGACCGCGAAGCTCTCGCTCGTGAACACGGGAGATCGACCGTTTCCGTTCGGCCTGGGCTTCCATCCGTTCTTTCCGCGAGGCGCCACGACCGCGCTCGATCTCGATGCCGACGCCTTCTGGGAGAACGACGACACGCAGATGCCGATCCGCAGCGTCGCCCTCCCGGCCGGATGGCGGCGCGGCATCCTGTCGGCACGCCGCGACCAGGGCATCGACAACGTGTTTACCGGTTGGCGCGGCGCGGCGATGTTCACCGATCCGGCGCGGCCGTTCGACACCGGCATCGTTGCCGACCGCAGCGCGGCTTTCGTCGTCGTGTATACGCCGCCCAAAGGCGATTTCGTCGCCGTGGAACCTGTCACGCACATGACCGACGCGTTCAACCGTGCAACGCGCGCCGAGCGTGACACCGGCACCCGAATTCTTCCGGCCGGCGCGGGCTTTTCTTGTACGATGCAAATCTATACCAGCGCCCGCTCATGATTGTCTCCACCTCTGCCGACGGGCTTCGATGCGTTCTCGAGGCGAAGGCGAGCCTCGGCGAGTGCCCCATCTGGTCTGCCGTGGAGCAGGCGCTGTACTGGGTGGACATCAACGCGCCTTCGCTCAATCGCTTCGACCCCGCAACCGGACAGAACACCGTCATGCCGATGCCCGAGTCGATCGGCTGCTTCGCGCTGCGCCGTTCCGGCGGTTTCGTCGTCGCGCTTCGCGGCGGCATCTGGTTCGCGCAGCGGGACGGCTCGCTGCTGCGCAGGGTTGCGCCAGCGCCTTACGACCCGCTACACCACCGCTTCAACGACGGGCGCTGCGATCCTCGCGGCCGGCTGATAGTAGGGACGATGAACGAGAAGCGCGACGGCACCACCGGCGCGCTCTATCGTCTCGATGCCGATTGCACGCTGACCCGCGTTCTTGCGGACATGACGATCAGCAACGGCCTCGCCTTCAGCCCGGACGGGCGCACGATGTACCACGCCGACACGCCGGCGCAGCTGATCACCGCCCACGATTACGATGCGGCAACCGGAACGCCGTCGAACGCACGGATTTTCGCCCGCTTCACCGATCCGGGCGATCGGCCTGACGGCGCGGCCGTCGATTCCGAGGGCTGCTATTGGACGGCGCAATACCGCGGCGGCAAGCTGAAGCGCATGGCACCCGACGGGCGGCTTCTGACCGAGGTTGCGCTGCCGGCAATGTGCCCGACGATGTGCGCCTTTGGTGGTCGCGATCTGAGAACGCTGTACGTCACCAGCGCGCGCCAGCAACGCGATGCCGAGGAGCTTGCACGGCTCCCCCTCTCCGGCGGGGTTTTTTCGATGCGCGTGAGCGTGCCGGGGCTGCCGGAACCCTCGTTCGCCGGCTGAGACTGACGCGAGAGCACGCCCAGGCGACCCGATGAGTTTCGACGCCACCGCCTTCGTTCGCCTCGATGCGCTGCAAGGCCTTGATCGATCGGCGTCGGGCTTGTCGCTCGCGACGTCGACAGGCGACATCCTCGAAGTGTCCTGCTACGGCCCCGGCGTGTTCAGGATGCGAATGGGACCGAGCACGCAGCCCGACTACGGGCTTGTCGTGGGACGGAACAAGGCGTGCACGGTCGAGCATGGGGAAGGCGCATGGAAGTTCACGGCCGGCGACTCCGTGCTCGAAGTGACGACGGCGCCGCTGCGCTTAAGGCTGTTGCACCGTGGGGCCATGGTCGTGGAATCGATCACCGACGAGCATTTCCGCGGACGGACCCGGTTGCCCGCGTTCGGGCGGCGGCGCCAGGGCGGCCACTGGATCGCCGCACTCGCGCTCGCGTCGGGTGAAGGCGTTTACGGCCTTGGTGAAAAATTCGGCCCGCTCAACAAGCGTGGGCAACTCGTTCACTCGCACGTCGACGACGCGCTCGGCGTCAACACCGGCCTTTCCTACAAGAACGCGCCTTTCGCGTGGAGCCTCGGCTGCGGCAAAGGCGCGTGGGGGCTGTTCGTTCACACGACCGCAACGGTGACGCACGGCGTCGGCCACCCCGACTGGTCGCATCGCTCGTACGTGCTCGACGTGCAGGACGAGGCGCTCGATCTCTTTCTGTTCGCAGCCGATGCCCCTGCTGGCATCCTCGATCTCTACACACAACTCACCGGGCGCGCCGCGACCGTGCCAACGTGGAGCCTCGGCCTCTGGGTTTCACGGGCCTATTACAAGACGCCGAAGGAGGCGGCTGACGTCGCCGCGAAGCTCCGCGCGCACCGTATTCCGTGCGACGTGATAACGCTCGACGGCCGCGCGGCGTGGAACGTCGAGACGCGCTTCGACTTCGAATGGGATCCCGAGCGCTTTCCCGATCCCCGCGCTGCACTTGCGGCGATAAAGCAGAACAACCTGCGGATCTGCGTCTGGGAATATCCGTATGTGTCGGTCCATTCGCCGCTGTTCACCGAACTCGCTTCGCGTGGATATCTGCTGACGACGCAGTACGGCGATCCATACGTCTTCGGCTGGGATACGACGCCGGGCACGAGCCCGTTCGGGAAAGTGCTGACGCCGCTTGCCGAAAGCGGCATCGTCGACTTCACGCATCCCGGCGCGTACGTCTGGTGGCGCGATGCGCATGAGGCGCTGTTCGCCGATGGCGTCGATGTGATCAAGAGCGACTTCGGCGAGCAGGTGCCGGACGACGCCGTCGCCTTCAACGGTGACAGCGGCCGACGCATGCACAACGTTTATCCGTTGCTCTACAACAAGTGCGTGTTCGAGGCCACGGCCAAGTTTCAGCAGGACAAGGCTTCGCCGCCGATGGTCTGGGGACGCGCGGGTTGGACAGGCAGCCAGCGCTACCCGATCCAGTGGGGCGGCGATCCGCAAAGCGACTGGGAAGGGCTCGCGGCATCGATCCGCGGTGCGCTGTCGTGGGGAATGAGCGGGGTGCCCTACCACAGCTCCGACATCGGCGGCTTTTACGGTGCGCAGCAGCCATCGGCGGAGCTGTACCTGCGCTGGCTGCAGGCGAGCGTGTTCAGCTCGCATATCCGCTTGCATGGCATCGGCGAGCGCGAGCCCTGGGTGTTCGGTGCCGAGGCCGAAGGGATCGCGCGGAAGTGGCTCGCGTTCCGCTATCGACTGATTCCTTACCTGCAACAGACGATCGCCGATGCCGTCGCGACCGGGATGCCGGTGATGCGGGCGATGCCCCTCGCGTTCCCGGGGAGCGCCCTCACGCGCGGCTACGAGACGCAATTCATGTGCGGCGACGCGTTGCTTGTGGCGCCGGTGCTGCAGCCGGGCGGCGAAGTGGAAGTGGCGCTTCCGCCGGGCGCCTGGTACGACCTCATCTCGCGGCAGCGCTTCCCCGGGCAACGCGTTCTGCGCTACAAGGCCGCGCTCGATCAGTTTCCGGTGTTCGGCCGCGAAGGTCATGCGCTCCCCATGGGCTTCGCCGTTCAGCACACCGGCGAAATCGATCCGGACAAGCTCCTCGAGCAGCTGTGGGTGTTCGGCAAGCCGACCCGGCCGTTCCACGGATCGTTGCAAGCCAATATCGTCCCGGCCTCGAATGGCTCGTTCGCGATCGGCGCAATGCCCGACCTGAGGGTCGAGCTATTCGGGGACGCCGCGACCATCACCGTCGCGAGATTGCCCGCGTAACGACGCGCTGGCTCGCAAGTGAAGGCGACGGCGATCGAACCCCCGCAACTTCACGCACGCACGAGCATGGGAGAGACCCCCGCAATCGCCATCACCACGGGTGAGCCTGCCGGCATCGGTCCCGAACTGGTTGCGATGCTTGCGGAGCGCCATCGCGAGCGTCCGTTCGCGGCGCGGCTCGTGCTCCTGGGCGATCGCGATTTGCTCGCCGCGCGTGCCGAGCGCATCGGCCTCGCGCCGCGATACGTCGACTATTCCGTTGGGTCGTGTGCGCCGGCCGCCGGTTGCGTTGAAGTGTGGCACCAACCGCTGGCCGTTCCGGTGACGCCCGGCCGCCTCGATCCCGCGAACTCGCACAGCGTGCTCGCGCTTTTGCGGCGAGCGTCCGATGCATGCGCGACCGGCGCATTCGCCGCGCTCGTCACGGCGCCGATCCAGAAGAGCGTGCTGATGGACGCCGGCATCCCGTTCGTCGGACACACCGAGTTTCTCGCCGAGCGTACGCACACGCCGCGTGTCGTGATGATGCTCGTGGGCGGCGCGGACGCCGCGCCGCTTCGGGTCGCGCTCGTCACGACGCATCTCCCGCTGAAGGACGTGCCGGCCGCCTTGACGGCGCAAGCGCTCGACGAGACGCTCTCGATCCTCTGCGCCGACTTGCGCGCCAAGTTTGCGCTGGTGGCGCCCCGAATCGCCGTGTGCGGACTGAACCCGCATGCGGGCGAGGGCGGGCATTTGGGGCGTGAGGAGATCGACGTGATCGCGCCGGCAATCCATCGAGCGCGGACGGCAGGCCATGACGTGTCGGGACCGTTCCCAGCCGACACCGTGTTCGTGCCTGACATCGCGCAGCGCTTCGACGCGATCGTCGCCATGTACCATGACCAGGGCCTGCCGGTCCTCAAGGCAGCGAGCTTCGGCCGCGGCATCAACGTGACGCTCGGATTGCCGTTCATTCGCACATCGGTGGATCATGGGACCGCGCTGGACCTCGCGGTCGACGACAGGAAGGCGGGCCAAGCCGATCCCGGAAGCCTGATCGCCGCCCTGGATCTCTCGATCGCACTCGCGACGCGCACGAGCCCGCCGCTGCCTCCATCCCTGCCGGCGCTCTGACGCGCGCCGCTCTCCCGCGGAAACGCCCGGGCGATGCAAGGCCATCAACCTCGGAAGCGCTTCGGCCAGAACTTCCTTGCCGACGCTCACTACGTCCGGCGGATCGTCGACGCCATCGCGCCGCATCCGGGCGAGCGTCTCGTCGAGATCGGCCCCGGGCTTGCCGCGCTCACGCGCCCGCTGATCGAGCGCGCCGGACGTCTCGACGCCGTCGAAATCGACCGCGATCTCGCGGGGCGGCTCGCTTCCGAGTTCGGGACCGACCAGTTGACGCTGCACGTCGCCGATGCGCTCGAGTTCGATTTCGCGGCGCTCGGGGCGGGGCTGCGTGTGATCGGCAATCTTCCGTACTACATCAGCTCGCCGCTGCTGTTTCACCTCGCGCAGTACGATGCGCTCATCACCGACGTCCACGTGATGCTGCAGAAGGAAGTCGTCGAACGGATGACGGCGCTTCCCGGGACGCCCGAATACGGGCGCCTCACGGTGATGCTGCAGGCGGTGTTTCGGATCACGCGCCTCTTCACGGTTCCTGCGGGCGCGTTCCGCCCGGTGCCGAAAGTCGATTCGTCCGTCGTGCGCCTCGTGCCCCTTCGCGAGGCCAAGGCCACGATCAGCGACGTGGCGTTGTTCGGCCGCGTGGTGGCGGCCGCATTCGGCCAGCGGCGCAAGACGATGCGCAACGCGCTATCGACCATCTGCGACGAAGCTGGGCTGGAGCGCGCCGGAATCGATCCCGGAGTGCGCGGTGAGACGCTGTCCGTCGCGGAGTTCGTGCGGCTCGCCAATGATCTGGCGGAACGTGCTGCGTAGCGCGCGCTGAGCTCTTTGCCGGGGCGACGGTGGTCAGAGCGGAGCGAACGGCTTGAAGTGCCGCCGCTCAACAGAAAAGCGCTTGCGCCGACCCGCGCCGTTATAAACTCCGCGCGACGACTTCGTTTGGCGGGTGTCGCCGTCGCGCATTGCAAGCTTGCGTGTCGGCGCACGCCGCCGATGTGACCGTGCAGGAAACCACTTCCCTTCGCGTCTGCTTCAATCCGCGCGCCGCCCCGATCTCGACGGCGACGCGTCAATGAATCGTGTCGTCACCGTCGGCGCCGCGCAGCTCGGCCCGATCTCACGCACCGAAACGCGCGCGAGCGCCGTAGCCCGGATGGTGGTGCTGCTCGACCAGGCGGCAGCGCACGGTTGCGATTTCGTCGTGTTTCCGGAATGCGCGCTCACTGCGTTCTTTCCGCACTGGTATTACGACCGCGAGGAAGAGCTCGACGCCTACTTCGAGCGCGAGATGCCAAACGTAGGCACGCAGCCGCTATTCGATCGCGCGCGCGAGCTTGGCGTCGGGTTCTATCTGGGCTATGCGGAGCTTGATGTGACCGGCGGTTCGAAGCATCGTTACAACACGTCCATCCTCGTCGACAAAGGCGGCCGGATTGTCGGCAAGTATCGAAAAGTCCACCTGCCCGGTCATCGCGAGCACGAGCCTGGCCGTCCCTTCCAGAATCTCGAGAAGCGCTATTTCGAAGTCGGCAACCTCGGCTTTCCGGTGTTCCGGGCGTTCGGAGGCATCGTGGGCATGGCGATCTGCAACGACCGCCGCTGGCCCGAGACGTATCGCGTCATGGGACTGCAGGGCGTCGAAATGGTCGTGCTGGGCTACAACACGCCGGTCCACAACCCGCCCTCTCCCGAGCACGACAATCTCGCCCACTTCCACAACGCGCTCGTGATGCAGGCAGGCGCGTATCAGAACAGTTGTTTCGTGGTCGGGGTTGCGAAGGCGGGAGACGAGGACGGCGTGCGCCAGATCGGCAACTCGTCGATCGTTGCGCCGTCAGGCGAGATCATCGCCGCGTGCTCGACGGAAGGCGACGAGCTCGCGATCGCGCGTTGCGATCTCGACCTCACTCTCTCGTACAAGAACACGACGTTCAATTTCGCGCTCCACCGACAGCCGCAGGCATACGGCTTGATCGTCGAGCGCACGGGCGCTATTCCGCCTGACTGCTAGACACCGCCGGCTCGGACGCAAAGCTGCCCGCCCGCCGAGGGCGAGCGCTACCTTAGCGCCAAACCGGCGTTCAGCGCCGGATGCTGCAGCTCCCCCAGGGTCGCGTCGTCCCCCAGCGGGAAAACCTGGTCCAGCGGTTTCACATCCGGAAGCACGTAGACGACCGCGTTCCGATGCGCATACGCGGGGCGCACATACGCCTCATAGAACTCGACCGGAATATTGATGCATCCGTAGCTGATGCGATTGTCCTCGATGCTCGGTGTCCGGAGGCGCTCGAGCCGCCGCTCCGCCGCGTTGAACGTGATCACGCGGTGCATAGAGACCGCGGCGTCGTAATCGACCCACACGACGTCTTCTCCGCGCGCGTTGCGGCCGGGCTCCCCGATGAATCGACCCGCGGGCGTCGTTTTCTCGTCCGGCAAGACCTTGTCGAGCGGCTTGTCGCCGATCCCGGGCACGGTGTCGTCACCGATCGCAGCGCCCAACAGCACGGGTGCAGACCCGCGCACTCGCCCTTCGCCGTCGAACACGTAAATCGCCGCCGCCGGTTTGTCGATGATGATGAACGGGCCCCCACCCGCGTCGGACGTTGCGGCCCAATCGGCGACCCGGTGCGCTGAGGAAGTCGCGGCATATCCAGCGAAATCGGCCCGCTTGGGGCTTGCGGCTTGCGGCTCACCAGCGGCCGGTCCTGGAGGCGCCTGCCAAGGGTGCGCTATGAAAATCGCCGAAAGGCCGACTGCGGCTATCGCCGCCAACGGCCACGCCGTTCGAATTTTACGGGGCACGGGGGATCGGTTGCCGGAATCGGACATGCGGGTCGCGCTAGGCAAGCAACGGCGCCGGCGATGCGCAGACATCACCGGCGCCGGCTGCTTGTCGTCAGTTGCGGTCGGCGCGCGGAGTCGTGCGCGTTGCAACGGTATTGTCGCTATTTCCCGATGCTGTCGATCCCGCCGTACCGCCCGTCGTGTTCCGCGAGTTCGCCGACGACGACCCGCTCATGCCTTGCGTCGTGTTCATGTTCGATGAGCCCGTTCCCGTGGCGCTGGTTCCGCGCGACGTCGTCGCGCGACTGTTATCGCCCGACTGTGCAGAACCGCTCGTGCCGCTCGTTCCACTGGCGGCGCTGCCGGACGTTCCGCCGCTCGTTCCACTGGCGGCGCTACCGGACATTCCACCGCTCGTCGCACCGGAGCTGGTCGAACCGGAACCCGTCGAGCCCGAGTTCGCGCCTGTCGAGCCGGTACCCGTCGAGCCCGAAGTCGCGCCGGTCGAGCCGGAACCCGTCGAGCCCGAGTTCGCGCCTGTCGAGCCGGAACCCGTCGAGCCCGAAGTCGCGCCAGTGCCTGTGCTGCCGGCACTGCCGCCCGTCTGCGCTTGCGCAATACCCATCAACGCGACAGCCGCTATCGTTGCAAGTGAAGTGACAATCTTGGTCGACATGTTGATCTCCTGAGAAAGATGCTTCGATCCGATTAGGACATTGTCCAGGGGCCTTCAACTCTCTGAAAGGTGCAAGCTCCATGCCAAGCAACGGCTCTCCCCGTCCCTTTAGGTCTCCGCCACGGCGTCCAAGACAGTTCGCGTTCGCTCGGGACACCGACGGGCGCAAGCGACGCCTTGAGCCGACCGCTGGAGACGGTATTGAACGCCCCTTATTCGAACTCGCATTACCGGACACACGCCTGATCGTTTGTCAGACTCCGCGTTATCTCGCTATAGGACGGATTCTCAAAAAAGGATTCTCGCGCCCGTCGGTCGCACTGTGTCATCCATTGCGACGGCGTCATTCGCTTTGTGCGAAGTAACCGTTACCCGTATTTTTTTCCGCGCCGAATGGCAGGTCCGGTCGGGCTGGTCCGCGGCGCCTGACCCGAGACGTTGAGCACAGCCCGCATGTCCCGCTTGGCACTCGGCGTGCTTCAGCGGATCAGGATTGTGCCAGTTGCGCTTCGTGCGCGTTCGTCACCGACCGAATCGAAATGAAGCATCGATAGAGGACTCGATATGAAAGCACTTGCATACCACGGGGCCCGCGACATGCGCGTCGACGAAGTCCCGGATCCGCGCATCGAAGCGGACGACGACATCATCCTGCGCGTGACCGCGACCGCGATCTGCGGTTCCGATCTTCACATCTACCGAGGGAAGATACCGGCCGTCAAGCATGGCGACATTCTCGGCCACGAATTCATGGGCATCGTCGAGGAGGTGGGGCCTCGTGTGTCGGCAGTGAGGAAGGGCGATCGCGTGGTCGTCCCATTCGTGATTGCCTGCGGGCAATGCTTCTTCTGCGCGAAGCAATTGTTCGCGGCATGCGAGACAACGAATCCGCAGACCGGACCGGTGGAAGGCCGCGGCGCGATCCTCAACAAAAAGGACGTGCGCTCCGGCGCGGCGCTCTTCGGTTATTCGCACCTGTATGGCGGTGTGCCGGGCGGACAAGCCGAACGCGTCCGCGTCCCGATGGCGAACGTTGGCCCGGTCAAAATCGCAAAGGGCTTCGACGACGAGCAGGTGCTGTTCCTGTCCGACATCCTGCCGACAGCGTGGATGGCCGTCGACAACGCCGAGGTTGGCCCCGGATCGACCGTGGCAATTTTCGGCGCCGGGCCGGTGGGGCTCCTTTCGGCCGAGTGTGCGCGCATGAGGGGCGCCGCCAGGATCTTCATCGTCGACCACCACCCGTACCGCCTCGAGTTCGCTGCCGAAACGTACGGCGCGATACCGATCAATTTCGACAAGGTCGAGGATCCCGCCGAAGAAATCGTGCGCGAGACCGATCGTCGGGGCGTCGACGCGGTCATCGACGCCGTGGGCTTCGAAGCGAAAGGCAGCGCCCTCGAGACCACCCTTGCAACGCTGAAGGTGGAGGGCAGCAGCGGCAAGGCGCTCCGCCAGGCGATTGCCTCGGTACGGCGCGGTGGCGTCATCAGCGTGCCGGGAGTCTACGCGGGCTTCATTCACGGCTTCCTCTTCGGCGATGCCTTCGAAAAAGGCGTGGCGTTCCGGATGGGCCAGACCCATGTACGCAAGTACACGGACGAGCTGCTTTCCTACATCGAGTCGGGCGCGCTGCGGCCGCACCGCATCATCAGTCATCAGTTGCCGCTCGCCGAGGCCCCCCGCGGCTACGAGATGTTCAACGGCAAGGAGGACAACTGCCGCAAGGTCGTGCTTCGCGCGAACTGATGTTGCGGCGCAACGCTCGTTCGCGCCGCATGCTCCAAGCTCGCGATGCACAAGCAGATGGAGGAGGCAGTGTTTTTACCCCGCGGCGCGCGGCGTCGACTCGGCGCGGCGGCTTTTGAACGAGGCGGAAGTGGAGCGTGGCGCGGCGAAGGACTTGATCGCGTCCCTCGATGCGATGGCTGCGCGCGACGAGATGTTCGACGGGATGTCCATCGTGCTTTCGGAGTACGCGAAGCATCACGTGCGGAAGGAGGAAGGCGAGCTCTTCCCGACGCTCGAACGCTTGGACGTCGATCTCGAGCGCCTCGGCCGCGAGCTGGCCGCACGTTCAGGATTGCTCGCCGCCGTTGCCGAACCCGCCTGGCCGGTTTTCGCGACTTACGACCTGGGCGACAGCGGTGAGCAGCGACGGACTGCTGTCGCCGGAGGCGCACAGCGCTCGCGCGCCGGGCGTCGGCTGCCGGCCGCTGTCCACCGCGGCCGCGATTGCGGGAATGAGCTCGTTGAGGTAGCCCGGCGAGTAGAAGTGTGCCTCGCTCGCGCGCACGAAGCCGTCGACGAAACCATCCGCGGGCAGCACGAGGCTCATGCCGCGCAGGTGCGCCTCCATCCAGGCGACCGGACATCCATCATCGAAGCCCGTGTGGACGAGGACCCCCATTTCGGCGAGCTGCGCCGGGGCGAACTCCTCCGCCGCGATTACGGTGATCGCGGAAGTTGACGAGGCTCGTGGCGGAGAGGTGCCGAGAACGATCATCAGGAACGGGAGGTCGCGGCGCTCGCGTCCCAGGGCCTCGGCCGCGCGCTCGAACAACGCGGGGTTGTTCGGTTCACGCCAAGCGCCGATCCAGCCAACGCAGCCGGGCCTTTGCAGCGCCTTGCGTTCGCTGGCCTGGCGACCTGGCGTCGACTCGAGGCCCATCGGAGTCTGCACGACCACGGCGTCGCACCGCGCGAGACGTGCGTGTCCGAGCGCCGCATCGGTGGCGACGAAGAGAGTCGAGCCGCTCATGCGCGCGAGCGACAGGTCCCGGAACGACGGCATCGCGTAGGGATGAAGGGCCGCCGGCACACGCAGCAACCTCGCGGCGACGACGCCGCGGGCATGCGCGCGCGGTCCCATGCAGTAGATCGCGCGGTGCTGCGAACGGCGGCTCGCGGCGGCGAGATCCCTGACGCTCGCCCAGTCGGCGTGGAGCTGCCTGCCCAGTCGTCGCACAACCATTCCTTCCTTCGCGAGCCTCGACTCGAACGCGCGGGACGCGTCGATGGTGAACGCCTCGATGTCGCACCCTGCCGCCAACGCCGACAGCCGCGACAACGCGAGCGCCTCTTGGCCCGGATCGCATTCCGTGTCGACGACGGCCGCGATGGGCAGCGGCGGCTCGCGCGCGGGAGGGCGCTCCGTCGAAGTGCCGGACGTCCCGAGCATCTCGGCCGACGACATCCGCGTCACGAGCCTGTCGCGAGGTGCAGCGGCGTGGCGTGGCTCACGGTGCTGGTGTTGGAAGAGGGCACGCGCCTGGCCACGCGATGGAGCTCGTCGCGCATCGCCGCGACGTGAGCGTCCTGCGAATACAGGCGTTCCACGCGACGCCTGCCGGCAAGCCCCCACTCGACGCGCCGCGAAGGCGCCTCGATGAGGTCGGCCACCGCCTCGGCGATCGCTTCGATGGAGGCCGGCGGGACGAGTGCTCCGGTCACGCCCTGGCAGACGAGCTCGCGAACACCGCCGACGAACGTCGCAACGACGGGAAGCCCACAGCTCATCGCCTCCAGGATAGCCAGCGGAGTGCCCTCCGACAGCGAGGTGCTGACCACGATGTCGAAGCTTGCATACGCGGCCGGCATGTCGTCGATCGCTCCTTCGAGGCGCACCTGGGCGCCAAGCTGCCCCGCCTGGATCTGGCTTGCGAGCGCGTGGCGCAGCGGGCCATCGCCGACGAGGCGAAACGTGACGTTGCGGTAGTGGCGGGTCAGGCATGCGGCGGCGCTCAAGAAGATCTGCGGCCCCTTCTCCGGCGCCAAGCGGCCGACGAAGCCCACGGTCACCGCGCCGCCCGTTCGCTCGCGGGGAACGAAGCGCCTCGTGTCGACTGCGTTCGGAATCCATCGCACGCGGGCGCCGAAACCGAGCTCGTTGGCCTGCGCGAGCGCTTCGTCGCACACCACGACGGCGCGGGCTCCCCCCAGTGCGAGCGCTTCCGCGTCGCGTTGCGTCAGCTCGCGACCGTGGATGGTGACGAGTGCGGGGATGCCGAAGACTGCAGAGGCCGCCGTGCACGCAGCGTTCGCGTTGGCGAGATGCGAGTGGATCACGTCCGCATTCGTGCGCCTCGCGAGCTCGCCGATGCGTTCGATCGACGGTATGAAGTCGCGTCCGTCGTCTACGGCGCCAAAGTGCACCGGGATGCCGCACGCGATCCAACGCTCCGTCAGCCGGCTCGCGAAGGGCAGCAGCACGGTCGGCGCGACATCGGCCGGACAGTTCTCCAGCAAGTTGCCGACATATCGCTCCATCCCGCCCGTCACCGAGTTGCCGAGCACTTCCAGGACGCGCAGCTGGCTCATTACGCCGGGCTTCGGTCGAGCCAGGCGAGCGCCGTTCCTGCCATCACCTGGTCGATGGCCTGTGCGCTCGCGTCGAGCTCCGTCAACAGGCGGCGGACTTCGTCGACGGCCTCGGCGATGTGCGCACCGCTGCACGGCAGGAACCGGTCGCTGCCGAATTGCAGGCGCTCCGGTCCGAGGCACGCGAGCGCCTTGCCAAACGCGTCCTTGCGATACGGCGACGGCGGTCCGAACGACAGGTCGAAGCGAAACGTGGATTCGTTCGCGGGCACGCCGTTGATGACATCGATGATGCCAAGCGCAATCGCCTCGTCGCACCACGGCCACCCGAGATGGGCGAGCGTCGTCCGCAGCCCGGCGTGTTCGCGCACCGCCTCGAAGAACATCGGGCGGCAATAGCGGCCCGAGCGCCCGTCGATGAATACGCCGGCGTGAAACAGGATGGGCGCCCGCACCCGTGCCGCGACTTCGTACACTGCCTGCGCCGTGTCGTCGTAGGGATACCAGCCACTCGGCACCATCTTGAGCCCGGTCAACCCGAGATCTTCCAATGCATGGCGCGCGTCGCGGGCCGCGCCATCCAGCGCCGGGTTGACGACGGCGAATCCCACGAGGCGGTCCTCGTGTCCGCCGATCAACCGCGCGAGGTGCTGGTTCGCCTCGCGCAGCGTGTGTGCATCCGTCAGCGAATAGGGCTCGGTCAGGAACGGCGCCAGCAACACCGCGACGTCGACGTGCGCTTCGTCCAGCGAATGCAGCACGTCGTCCGCGTTCTCGCGCCCACTGCAGTGCAAGTGCGCGTCGACGACCATCGATCAGCCGGTCCCGGCGCGCACGCTCGCCTTCGCGCGCGCCGCCGCCACTTCCTCTGCCGCGCGCTTGCCCGCGAGGAACGCGTGATCGGAGTTGTAGTACTCCCATTCGCTGTACCGGCCCGCGAGAGTGATGCCCTGCGTCTGGAGCCAGCTGCGAATCGTCGATACGGAGGCCGCGCGCTCGTGGTCGTAGAGCACGTACGCATACGGGAGATCCACCTCGTGCGCGACCAGTATCGTGTCGCTCGCCGACAGCATGCCCACCCGGATGCAATCCGCGACGCAGCGATCGATCAATGCCTGGCCGGTGCAGGGAAGCGGCTTGGTCGGCGAATGGGTGATCTCGCAAGTGAGGCCGAAGCCCCCGGGCGGATTGCAGTAAGGGCTCGTGTTGCCCTGCACGAATATCCGGTGGAACACGGTGTCGCCGGGGTAGTAGATCCAGTGCTTGTCGGTGACGTGCGATCGGCCCACGCCGAGGTGCACGCACCGCACGGAGACGCGACGAAGGCGCGCCGCCGCCGCGCGAACGGCGACAGGCGCCTCGTGGCCCATCATGCGCACGAGCTCGGGCAGCGGAATCGTACTGATCAGCGACTCGAAAGTGAATTGGCTGCCATCTTCGAGCTCGACGAGACGGCGCGACGGCGAAACGGATTGAACGCGGGCCCGCAAATGCAGCTCACCTTTGAGCAGAGGCAGGAAACCATCCATCAGCGCCTGGAAGCCGCCAACCCGCGGATAGCCGAATCTGGCATTGGGTCCCATTGGGCGAGGAACCGGCTTCAGCGCGCCGTCGATCATCGCCTCGAGATCGGGCATCGGCACGCGTCCGCCCAGCCAGGAGGTCTCCATCTCGTTCAAAGGCACGCCCCACAGCTTGCAGTTGTACGGCACCGCGAAGTGCTTCGCGATCCCGCTGCCCCATGTCTGGTAGATGAATTCCTCGAAGTTCGCCGGGGCAGCGCCCGCCCGCGTCGCGCAGACCTCGGTGCCATCGGCGCAGCAGTCGTCATGCACGCGGGTGGCTGCAAGCGGCGCCATCGACCGCGAGCGTGCCTCGACGGCGCCGAGAAGGCATTCCTTGATGACGTCGGGCGGGAGGCCATACAGCGCTCCCTGGTACGGGTAGCGGGTGTAGACGTCGTGACTGTAGATCCACGCTTCGCGCTCCTGCCACACGACGTTGTCGCCGAGGAGCACCTTGTACAGCTCCTGCACGATCGGGCTGTCCGAAAACATGATATGCCCCGCGTGGTCGAACGTGAAACCGCCGCTCCGGATGGAGCGGCACCACCCGCCGACCGAGGACTCGGCCTCGAGCAGCGTCGCGCCGCCGCCGTAGTGCAGCGCGGCCGACAACCCGGTTGGACCTGCGCCGAGGATGAGGCATTCCTCCGGATGCGGGTGCGGCGATCGCGCGCGCACGGACGCCGAACTCGCATCGCCGAAGAACAGCGCCACGTCGGGCTTGAGCCCTTCGGGCAGCGCCTCTTCGAGCGTCGAGCGCATGTAGGCCGCCGTCGTATCCCACGACGACTGCCGCACGAGCTCCCGCCCTTTGGCGACGCGCTCTTCGCGCTCCAACGCGGTTTCACCGAGCAGCGAATCCACTTCCCTGACGAGCTCCTCGGGGGTGTTCGCGATCCTCACCGCGCTTCCGTACAGCTCGATGACGTCGGCGATTCCCGTCGACACGACCGGTTTGTCCGCGGCGAGGTATTCCAGCGTCTTCGTGGGGCTGATGTAGCGGGTGCTCTCATTGCGCGCGAACGGCAGCAGGCACACGTCCCAGCTCGCGAGAACCCCGGGCAGGAAATCGTACGGCTGTTGCCCGAAGTAGTGGATGTTCGGTGCGTGCGGCAGCGTCTCGGGGTCGATCTTCACCATCGGCCCGACGACGACGAATTGCCAATCGGGCCGCAGCGCGGCGGCCCCGGCCAGCAGCGTGGCATCGAAGCGCTCGTCGACAACGCCGTAGAAGCCGAGCCGCGGACGCGGCAGCGCGGCCATCGACGGGTTCGCCTCGCGCGCATCGCGCGCCCTGCGGAAATGCGTTGCGTCCACGCTGCTCGGCACGCAGTGGGTCTTCGCGTTGAGCTCTCTCTTCCGGCGATACAGGCTTGGCCCGCCGGTGAACACGACGTTCGCGATCTTCATCAGTGCGGACTCGCGTTGGACCAGCTGCTTCGGCGCGTTTTTGAATGCCGAGAGCTCGTCCATGCAATCGTAGACGATGAGCCGCGGCGAGAGATCGCGCAGCAACGGCAATGCCATCGGCGTATACAGCCACGCGCCGTAGCTGCCGACGCGCAAGTCGCGGACAACCTGGGACAGCAACCTGCGCAACGTACCGAGATGGTCGTCGTGAAAGCCGGCCTGTGCCCGGGGCGTGTGCATTCGCACGACGACGACGTTGGGCACAGCCTCGTGCATCTCGATCGCGGGCTCGCCGTCGTGGTGCAGCGGTTCCTCGACGAACAGTATCCGCCACGTCCTCGCGAGGCGGGACATGACGTGCTGCGGACGCTGATACACGAAGTCCCAGCGCAAGTGTGAAAAGACGATCAGCGAATCCATGGAGGCACCTTTGTTTGATGTGTCGCGACGGGGACTCAACAGCAT
>Ga0207691_10001254_pt1 | contig 25386 bp, 21 predicted proteins | sample KBSM13metaG_FD_184327 | JGI IMG/M metagenome (GOLD analysis project Ga0207691, IMG submission 184327) | Miscanthus rhizosphere microbial communities from Kellogg Biological Station, Michigan, USA - KBS M1-3 metaG (SPAdes) (version 2) | ecosystem: Host-associated > Plants > Roots > Rhizosphere >...
CGAGGCGCGGCCCTGGCGCGGGCGCCTCGCATGGGGACTCGGAGGCGCCGCGCTCGCGGCCGCGATCATGGCCGCTCTGTTTCTCCTCCGACCTGCAGCGCCGAAGTCCGACCCGACGGTCGTCCGTGCAGTTCTGCCGATCCTGCCCGCGGAACGCTTCGCCCTCTATCGCCGCGCCGTCGCCATTTCACCGGACGGCGAGACGGTCGTCTTCACCGGCATCCACCAGGGCGCCCCGGCCCTGTTCCGGCGGGCCCTCAGCGGCCGCTCGGCGGAGCTGATCCGCGGAACCGAGCGCGGTCACTCTCCGTTCTTCTCCCCCGATGGGCAGTGGATCGGCTTCTTCACGCGCGCGGAGCTCAAGAAGGTGCCGCTCTCGGGCGGAACCGCCGTCTCGTTGTCGAACGTGCCTCCGATCCCGGCCGGTGCGAGCTGGGGGGAGAACGGCCGGATCGTGCTGGTTCGGAAGACCAACGGGCCCCTCGACGTCGTGCCCGAGGCGGGAGGCGAGGTGAAGAAGCTCACCGAGCTGGACTCCTCGGCGGGAGAGCACGCACACCTCTTCCCTCAGGTCCTTCCCGGAGACCGCGGAGTTCTGTTCACTCTCCGGAAGGGAAGGGACTACACCGACACGGCGGCCTCGAGCATCGCGGTTCTGGACCCCGCCTCTGGAAAGCGGACCGTCGTTCTCGAGGGCGCGAGCTTCGCGCGGTACGGAGCCGGGCGCCTCGTCTTCGTCCGCGGGCCTTCCGTCTTTTCGGTTCCGTTCGACCTGGCTCGTCTGTCGGTGACGGGGCCTCCGGTCCCCGTTTCGGAAAACGTCGTCGTCCAAGGGGACCTCGGTTTCGGACACTTCGACGTCTCCGCCGGAGGCACCCTCGTCTTCCTCGAGGGCCCGCCGAGCGCGCCAGTGACCACGTCGGTTCTCCTTCTCGACCGGACCGGTAACGAGAAACCTCTCCCGGTACCGCCGGGCGAGTATTTCGTTGCCCGCTTTTCCCCGGACGGCGGGAGGCTCGCGCTGACCCACTCGGAGGGCCTTCGGGTTCGTATCGCCATCTACGACCGCGCACGGAACATCCTGACGACGCTGACACCCGAGCCCGGCTCCTGCTTCGTTTCGATCTGGTCGCCCGACGGACGTCGACTCGCCTTCAGCCGCTTCGTCGACAAGATGCCCACTCTCAGCGTCAAGAACGCGGACGGGAGCGGCGAAGTCGAGCCTCTGACCGACGCGACCGACGACGCCCAGTTCGCCAACTCCTGGTCGCCCGATGGCAAGACCATCCTCTACACGGTCGCGTACACGGCCGATCGCGGACCCAAGCGTCAGCTCCTCTCGACGGATCTCTGGCTCGTCTCGCCCGGCGACCGGCGGTCCGCCCGCCCGTTCTTCGAAAGTCCCTTTCGGGAGACCGGAGGCGCCTTCTCGCCCGACGGACGCTGGGTCGCCTACATGTCGGACGAGTCGGGGGTCCGGGAGATCTACGTCCGGCCTTTTCCGGGCCCCGGCGCCGCCGTCAAGGTCTCGAACGGCTTCGCCATCGAGCCGCTCTGGTCGCGGGACGGCCGGGAGCTCACCTACCGGTCCGGGGACAAAGCCGACAAGTTCATGGCGGTCGAGATCCGCACCTCTCCCGGGCTGACCATCTCGGCGCCTCGGCTTCTCTTCTCTGCGGAGCTCGCCGTCGGTGGCCGGGAGGACATGTTTCGCGAGTATGACGTCTCTCCGAGCGGCCAGTTCGTGGCACTCCGAAACGCGCGAACCGAGGAGCCCAATCGTCAGCTGGTGCTCGTGACGAACTGGGCGAAGACGCTCGGGCCCTGACGCGCTACGGACCCGGTGGCTCGTCTTTCCTGAGCCAGAGCGGATCGGGCACGCGCACGCCCCAGCGCACCGACGCCATCCGCAGCCCGACGATTGTGAGGAAGGCGAGCGCGGCGGCGAGAACGGGCGCGAGGCCGATCCAGCTTGCCCCGAGAAACACCCAGGCCCCGGCGAAGGACGAGACGGCGTAAAGCTCGCCCGGACGGAAGATCACCGGAATCTCCATCGACATGACGTCGCGGAGCACGCCGCCGAACGTTCCCGTCACGACGCCGATCAGCGACGCGACGAAGGGCGGCAGGCCGCGGTGCAGGGCGAAGCCCACTCCCGTCAGCGTGAAGAGGGCCAGGCCCATCGCGTCCACGAGCACGGCCTGGCCGTGCCACTGGCGGACGCGCGAGTGGAAGGCGCGGCTGTACACGAAAGCCACGCAGAGGGGGACGATCACGAGCAGGTATTCCTGATGGCTGACCCAGAAGAAAGGGCGGCGGTCGATCAGCAGGTCCCGGAGCGTCCCGCCGCCCAATGCGGTGACGACCGCGAGACAGTAGGTCCCGACGATGTCCATCTGTTTCTTCGCGGCCGTGATCATGCCGGACACGGCAGAGAGCACGACGGCCGCGGCCTCGAGCGCGGCCGCGAGCGTCGCAGCGTGGGGGACCGTCAACGGGAAGCTTCCGCCTCAGCGCCGGCGCGTGACGGGCTGAACCTGGACCGGCGGCGGCGCGAGGATCGGGTAGCCGTTGGCGCCGATCGGCGGCGGCACCGAGCCGGGCGAGCCCGGCGGGGCGATGATGGGATACCCGTTCGGCCCGATGTGCGACGGCACGCGCGGCGGGGGCAGGGGCCGCGGCGGGACGTAGCCGCCGCCGTAGTAGTAGTCGCCATAGCCGTAGTAGCCCGTGTCGACGTAAGAGTCGGAGTAGGACGGCGGCGGGGACGGCGGCATCTCGTAATTCGGTCCATGAAGCGCGGGCCCGACGTAGACGGTTTCGCCCGGGGCCAGCTTTTCCGTCGGGGCTGGCTCGGCTTCGAGCGTCGCGACTTTCTCGACCTCGGACGCCGCGAGGCTCAGGAAGACCCCATCGGGATATCTGTGGAAAACGAGCGTGCGCCCCTTTCGCACGGGCGGATCGAGCGCGTAAATCTTCGAACCTCCGCGCAGCTCGAGGGCGTAATAATTCTTCATGTCAGCCAGGGACACGGTCGCTGCAAAGAAACCCGCCAGAAGCCACATCGGCGAGCGTTTAGCCATCCGCTTCCCCCTCCCCCTGCTCCCCGCACCCCTGTACTCGGGTACAGGACAGCTATGGTATAGACTTGTAAGTCTGGGCGAAACAAAGCCGATTCCGGCACCGGTGGTGGGGTACCCGCCCAGTTCAAGAAACCTGAAGACATCGAGGGTAGGAGAAGATGTCCGTCCGAAACGATACGGGCTTGGGGCCCGATAGCGTCCCGAGCCAGGCGCGGCGCGTCTCCGTCCACAACGCGGTCGAGTCCGCGCAGCGCTATCTCCTTTCGATTCAGGCAGAGGACGGCCACTGGTGCGGCGAGCTCGAGGGCGACACGATCCTCGAGTCCGAGTACGTCCTCACCATGCATTTTCTCGGACGCCTCCAGGAAAATCGCTGCCGCAAGGCCGCGGAGCACCTGAGGCGAAAACAGCTGCCCGGCGGCGGCTGGGCGATTTACGAGGGGGGCCCCGCCGAGGTCTCGTCTTCGGTCAAGGCTTACTTCGTTTTGAAGCTGATGGGCGACGACCCGAACGCACCCCACATGGTTCGCGCCCGCGACACGATCCTGACCCTCGGCGGGATCGAGGCCTGCAATTCCTTCACGCGGATTTATCTCGCAATTTTCGGACAGTGCTCGTGGGACGACTGCCCGGCCGTGCCGCCGGAGATCGTGCTCCTCCCCGACTCGTTCGTTTTCAACATCTACAAGATGTCGTCCTGGTCGCGCGGCATCGTCGTACCGCTCTCGGTGATCTGGGCTTCGAAGCCGTCCTGCCCGGTTCCTGACTACGCCGCGATCCCCGAGCTCCACATCGAGCAGCCGCGGCCCGCGCACATTCCTCGCACGCGCAAGGAGCGGCACTGGCGCAACTTTTTCACGCAGATCGACCGCATGCTCAAGCGTCTCGAAGCCGGCGGCCTCACGCCCTACCGGAAGAAGGCCCTGGCGGCCTGCGAGAAGTGGATCCACGAGCGTCTGGTCCACTCCGACGGCCTCGGCGCGATCTTCCCGCCCATCATCAACACCATCATCGCGTTCCGCTGCCTCGGCTACGCCCTCGACGACCCGCGCCTCCTCGCCCAGATCCATGAGCTCGAGAAGCTCGAGCTCGAGGACGACGAGACGCTCCACATCCAGCCTTGCTTCTCGCCCGTGTGGGACACGGCGCTGGTGATGGAGGCGCTCTCGGACGGGGGCACGCCGGCCGACGATCCGGCGATGCTCAAGGCCGCGCGCTGGCTGCTCGACAAGGAAGTCAAGGAGATCGGCGACTGCAAGAAGGCCTGCCCCGCGGCCGAGCCCGGCGGCTGGTACTTCGAATACGCCAACGAGTGGTACCCCGATACCGACGACACCGCCGAAGTCCTGACCGCCCTCTCGCGCGCGAAGTTCCCCGGCGAGGCCGACGACCTCGCCCGCCAGGGCGCGATCGCCCGCGGCCAGGCGTGGCTGCTCGCCATGCAGAACCGGGACGGAGGCTGGGGCGCGTTCGACAAGGATTGCGACAACGAGGTCCTGACCTACATCCCCTTCGCCGATCACAACGCGATGATCGACCCGAGCTGCGAGGACATCACCGGCCGCGCGCTCGAGGCGCTCCACGCGATCGGCGTGCCGGCCGACCATCCGGCCGTCCGCCGCGCCGCGGCGTTCGTCGAGAGCAAACAGTTCCCGGACGGGACCTGGTACGGCCGCTGGGGCTGCAACTACATCTACGGATCGTTTCTCGCGCTCCGGGGCCTGCTGCACGCCGGCGCCGACCTGCGCGAGGGCCGCTACCAGAAAACCGCCGCGTGGATCCGCTCGCACCAGAACGCGGACGGCGGCTGGGGCGAGCTCCCGCACTCCTACGACGATCCCACGACCAAGGGCCAGGGCCCCTCGACGCCCTCGCAAACGGCCTGGGCGCTCGTGACCCTCTTCTCGACCGGCGACCGCGACTCCGACGCGGTGCGCCGCGGTGTCGAATACCTGCTCGCCCACCAGCTTTATGACGGCTCCTGGAAGGACGAGCACTGGACGGCGACCGGCTTTCCGAAAGTCTTCTACCTCCGCTATCACCTTTACGCGACATACTTCCCGCTCCGGGCCCTGGCGCTCTACGCGCGCGAGGGGACAACCGGAGTATCCCGGCGAGCCGAGCACGGCGAGATTCCCGCCGCCGTCCGGCGCCTCGAGCATGGAGTGAACTGATGCGCTTCCCCACCCACATCATGACGGACACGATTCAAAACTCGGTCCGTAACGTCCTCCGCGGCAATAAGCGGTACCCGTTCGTGCTGATGCTCGAGCCGCTCTACACCTGCAACCTCGCCTGCATCGGCTGCGCGATCGAGCGCCACACCGGCAAGCTGAAGGACCGGCTGTCGGTGGCCCAGTGCATCGAGGCCGTCGAGCGCTCCGAGGCGCCGGTCGTCTCGATCTGCGGCGGCGAGCCCACGATCTACCCCGAGCTCCCGGAGCTCGTCGACGAGATCATCAAGCGCAAGCGCCACATCTACCTGTGCACGAATGGCCTCCTGCTCGACGAAAACGTCTACGACACGATCAAGCCCCACAAGCGCCTCATGATCAACGTGCACCTCGACGGGATGCGCGAGACCCACGACTACGTGTGCGCGCGCAAGGGCGTCTTCGACAAGGCGATCGCCATGATCGAGAAGGGCGTGGCGCTCGGCCACCACATGATGGCCAACACGACGGTCTTCAAGGAGACCAACGTCGACGAGGTCGAGGAGCTCTGTGAGCTGCTGACGAAGATGGGCGTCGAGGGCATGCTCGTCTCGCCCGGCTATCACTACGACTCGGTCGGCGCCGACATCTTCCTGACGAAGTCCGAGATCCACAAGAAGTTCAAGCGCGTCCTGGACATCTCCAAGAAGTTCAGGCTGACTTCGACGCCGATGTTCCTCGAGTTCGCGGCGGGCCTGCGCGAGTACAAGTGCTCCCCCTGGTCCACCGTGACCTACACGCCCAACGGCTGGAAGGGGCCCTGCTACCTGATCGGCAAGACCTGGTCGCCGACCTTCGAAGAGTTCTGGAACGGCACGGACTGGGCGTACTGGGAGTCGCGGAAAGATCCGCTCTGCCAGAACTGCCTGATGCACTCGGGCTTCGAGGCGTCGGTCGTCATGGAGCTTCCCAAGCATCCCGGCGACATGGTCCGGATGATTGCGTGGAATTTGGCTGCGTAGCGAACGCTTCGCGTTCGCGTAGCAGCCATCCCGAGGCCGAAGGCCGAGGGATCCCGAACTCCACCGCATTCGAATCGCCTCCCGGAACAGTCTGGGATCCTTCGCTTCGCTCAGGATGACGGCGTAAAGTTCTTCCGGAATGGACCAGCAACGTCCATACGGGCTGACGGCTTAAGCCCATGGACCTCGTCACCGGCGGCTCCGGCTTCGTCGGCACGCACGTCGTTCGTGCGCTCCTCTCCCGCGGAGGCGCGGTCCGCGCCCTCGTGCGGTCCTCGAGCCGGCGCGAGAACCTTGCCGGCCTCGACGTGGAGCTCTCCGAGGGAGACCTGACCGATCGCGCCTCGCTCGCACGCGCGATGCGGGGCGTCGCGACCGTTTACCACGTGGCGGCGGACTACCGACTGTGGACGAAGGATCCTCAGGAGCTCTACCACGCCAACGCCGGCGGGACGGAAAACGTCCTCGCGGCGGCCGCCGAGGCCGGGGTCTCGAAGGTCGTCTACACGAGCTCCGTGGCCGCGCTCGGCCTGACCGAGGACGGCACTCCCGGCAACGAAGCCACGCCGGTTTTTCGCGAACGCATCATCGGCCACTACAAGAAGTCCAAGTACGACGCCGAGCGCGTCGCGGCGGGATGGGCCGCCAAGGGGCTTCCCGTCGTGATCGTGAATCCGTCGACTCCGGTCGGAGAGCGGGACATCAAGCCCACGCCGACCGGCCAGCTGATCGTCGACTTTCTCAATCGCAGGATGCCGGCCTACGTCGACACCGGGCTGAATCTGATCGACGTGCGCGACGTCGCGGCGGGCCATCTCGCGGCGGCCGAAAAGGGAAAGCCGGGCGAGCGCTACATCCTGGGCCACCGCAACATGAGCCTGAAAGAGATCCTCGACACGCTGGCGCGGCTCACGGGCCTCCGGGCTCCGAGCGTCCGGCTGCCTCACTGGATTCCGCTCTCCGCCGCGGCGTTCGCCTCCGGCTGGGCGCGCATCTCGGGAATTCCGCCACGCTTCTCGCTCGAAAGCGTGAGGATGTCGACGCACCGGATGTACTTCGATGGCTCGCGCGCCGTGCGTGAGCTGGGCCTGCCGCAGACCCCTGTCGAGGAGCCGCTGGGGCGCGCCGTCGAGTGGTTCCGCGAGCACGGCTACGTCCATGGCTGACGCCGGGCCGGTCGCGATCCTCACGGCAATCCCGGAGGAGCTCGCCGGCATCCGCCGCGCGGTTCCCCAATCCGGCAAGGTCGTGCTCGGCTGCACGGGCGACGGCCCCAGGCGCGCCGCTGCGGGCGCGGCGACTTTCCTGGAGCGCCACAAGCCCTCGGCCCTCGTCGGCGCAGGGTTGGCCGGAGCGCTCACGCCGGGGCTCTCGGTCGGCGAGCTCGTGGCGTCCCGCCGCGTGCGCTTCGAAGTCGGCGACGTCGCGACGCCCGATCCGCGCCTTCTCGAGCGAGCCCTCGCGGCGGGCGCGCGGCCCGGCACGCTGATCACGGTCGGCCGGCCGATCGTCTCGCCTGTGGCCCGGGCGGCGCTCGCCGGCGCCGATTTCGGCGACGAGGCCGCCGTCGACATGGAGTCGGCCGCGTGGGCGCGGGAAGCCGCGGCGCGCGGGATCCCCTACGTCGTCGTGCGCGCCATCAGCGACGCCGCGGACGAGGAGTTGCCGGCCTTCCTCGCCCAGGCCCTCGGCACCGATGGCAGCATCCGACGGGGCGAGGTCGTCCGCCGCGCGCTTCTCGAGCCCTCGTCGTGGGGTACGCTCCTGCGGATGCGGCGGCGCATGCACGACTTGTCCGCGAGTCTCGGCGCGTTTCTCGCGCGGATGCTGGCGTCATGAAGACCGTCTCCCTCGAGGATCTCCTCGAGAAAACCAGCCGCACCTTCGCGCTCTCGATCCCGGTGCTTCCGGAGCCGACGCGGCGCGAAGTCATGATCGCGTACCTCCTCTTCCGGATCGCCGACACTTTCGAGGACGCGTCGCACTGGACGCCCGACGACCGGATCGGCGCGCTCGCCGATTTCAACGGCCTGCTGCGCTCCGACTCGCGGGAAAAGGCCGAGGTCCTCTGCCGCGACTGGGTCGGCCGCGAGGTCGCCCACCACGCCGGCTACCAGGAGCTCATGGCGGAGGTGCCGTTCGTCCTCGACGCGTTCTTCGCGCTCTCGCCGCGCGCGATCCCGCCCATCCGCGAGCATGTGATCCGCTCCGCCGACGGGATGGCCTCGATCGTCGCGAAGACACGGGGAGGCGAGCTGACGCTCCACTCGATCCGCGAGCTCCAGGACTACTGCTACATCGTCGCCGGCATCGTGGGCGAGATGCTCACCGAGCTCTTCCTCCTCGACAGGCCCGGGCTTTCCGGCATCGGGGCCTCCATGCGCGAGCGCGCGGCCACGTTCGGCGAGGCCCTCCAGCTCGTCAACATCCTCAAGGACTCCGCGGCCGACGCCGAGGAGGGCCGCCGATACCTTCCCGCCGAGGTTCCCAAAGCCGAAGTGTTCGCCCTCGCGCGCAAGGACCTCGGCGTTGCCGGCGACTACATCCGCACCCTGCAGAAAGCCGACGCGCCTCGGGGGCTCATCGAATTCACGGCTCTGCCGGTCCAGCTCGCCTGGGCCGCCCTCGAGCGCGTCGAGAAGAAGGGCCCCGGCTCCAAGGTCTCGCGCCCCGAGGTCTTCATGATCACGCAGCGCCTCAAGAAGGCTCTGGATCGGGGCGAGCCGCCCGTCTGACCGCCGCGCCCCCTACGGCCCGATCGCGAGCGGGACGAAGAACGGGTTCTTCGGGTACTGCTTCGTGTCGTACACCGCGTCGGCGGGCGAGGTCCCGTCCCACGCGAGCATGTCGGGCCACGTCGGGCGCGGCTGGCCATCGACGAAGGCCGCGATCTCCTGTGCGTCTCGAGGATCCAGAGTGCCGGGCTCGTCGCGCGGCATTCCGTGGCGGAGAAATCCGGCGAGGGTGTCGACGCGCGCGAGGCCGGCGACGTCGTTGTAGGAGCGCGGGCCCCACACCGGCGGGACGTAGTCGTACGGGAGGGGCTCGCGGCGCTCGCGGTAACCCTGCCCGTCGAGGCCGTGGCAGCCGGAGCAGAGATCGCCGTAGCGCGCCCGGCCTCGCTCGGCGTTGAGCTCGCCGATGGGGAGGATCGCAGCGGCTTCGATCCGGCTCCGGTCCGAGGCCTCGGCCTCGCCCGGCTTCGCGATCGACTCGATGTACGCCGAGAGAGCCTGCACGGCCTCGCTCGAGATCTCCGGCGATCGGCCGGCGAGACTGTGCGTGAAGCAGCGCACGATGCGGTCCTCCAGTGTCACCGCACGGCCCCCGGCCTCCTTCCTCGGGTACGAGCGGGCCGCACCCGTCAACGCGAGGACGCCCGCCATCTTTCCGCCCTCGAGGTGGCAGTTCGTGCAGGCGAGCGCGTTGGAGCCCAGCGCGGCGGCCCGCTCCTGCGTGCGCATGAAAATCCGCTCGCCGAGCGCCGCGTCCCGCCGGGCCACAGCGGAAGATCCGCTCTCGCGGCCGCAGCCGAGAGACAGCGCGAGCACGGCGATCCCGACGATCCCCGACGCGCGGCGCCGGAGGTTTGCGGCTGTCCTCGACTTGGAGATAATGCGGCGGCCCCTCAGATCAAAGGCATGATGTTCTACGGATGATACGGAACGCGATTCCTATGCTCAAATCGGGGGCTCCCTCCCTGCTGCTCGCGGCCGCCCTGGCTGCGGCCTCCCCATCCGCCCATGCCGACGAGTTCCACCTCTTCCCGGAGACTCCCCCCGGAAACACCTTCGCGAACGTCCACTGGGCCGATCCGCCGGCCTCGAGAATCGATTTCGAGCAGCTCCAGCTCCAGGTCCAGGTCGCCCGATTCGATGACTCGAACTGGACCGAGCTCGCTCTCGAGCGCGAAGCGGCCGAAGCGGCGGTCCTGGAGCCTCACACCCAACCGGAAAAGCTCTTCACGACCGCGACGACCGTGTGGACGGCCGCCGCCATCGGCGGCGGAGTGCTCCAGGGCATCGGCGCCCCGCTGCAGTACGGGTGGGTCAGCTGGAACACGACGGACGAGGGCTGGTTCTCACGCGATACGTACGTCGGCGGCTCGGACAAGGTCTCGCACTTCATCATCTCGAGCGGCGTTTCGCGGCTGCTCTACGAGGCCTACACGACGCTCGGGCACACGGAGAATCAGTCCTTCACGCTGGCCGTCACGACGGCGTTCATGAGCGGCATGATGGTCGAAATCATGGACGCCTTCTCCGTCTACGGGTTCTCGTTCCAGGACCTCACCGCCGACGCCCTCGGCTCGGCGTCGGGAGCGCTGATCAACCGCTACCACCTCCAGGATCTGCTGGGGCTGCGGCTCGGCCTCACCGAGACACCCATCCCGGCCTCGGCCATCGGCTCGAGTGTCCCCACGCTCGGCCGGAGCTACAACGACGAGATCTACGCCGCGGACTTGAAGCTCGGCGGACTCATCCGGCGGATGAACGGCAATCCCGGCTTCTCACGGTTCTTCTTGACGTCGTTCGTCTACATGACGAAGGGTTTCGGCTACGCCCCCGCGCTGCCGACGCGCTACCAGGAGATCGGTTTCGAGGTCGGCTTGAACTTTCCCGAGATCCTGAGGTGCGTCGGAGTCAGCGAGCGCACCTGGTGGGGCCAGGGACTCCTCGCGATCTTCAACTTCTTCCGCTTCCCCTTCACGCAGATCGGGGTCTACTACAACCTCTACGACGGGAAGTGGTACGGCCCGGGCGCTCCCCGCCAGTACTGACTACTGAGCCGGAGAGGTTCTCCGGGCGGCGCCCGCGCCGTGCGCCATGACGAGCAGGGCCGCGAAGAACACCGGCGTTCCGATGGCCACAGGCGCCAGGAACCAGTACGCCTTGCCGAAGAGCGCCAGCACCATCACGAAATAGATGAAGTCCCGGCGGGCCAGGGCGTCCAGCACGCCCGCAAGACGGGATCGGTGCTTCGGCGAGACGGTCGTCAGCAGGGGTCCGCCGCCTTTGCGGGGACGCATCGCGTACGAGTAGATGAAGCCGGCGGAAAGAATCGTGCTCGACACCGCGAGCACGCCGAGCAGGAGGGGCCACGACTCGCCGGCCGCGGTCGTCCACGCGATCGCGAACGCGGAAAAGACCGCGACGTGCACGATGTTGTCGCACCAGAAGTCCAGGACGCCGCCGAGGCGGGACTCCTGGAACTTCAACCGCGCGAGCTCGCCGTCGCAGCCGTCGAGGATCGAGTGGAGAAGAAAAAGCACGCCGCCGGCGATCTGGCGCGTGGGCGCGGGAGAGGCGAACGACCAGGCCCCCAGAAGTCCCAGCGCCGCGCAGACGAGCGTCATCGCGTTCGGCGTGATGCGCGTCCGCGCCAGGCGCCGCGTCGCGGCGAGCGAGATTTTCCTGCTGATCAACCGCGTGAGGATCCCGTCCTGCGTCTTGACGAGGCCCTGCAGCAGGCGATCTTCCGCGTCGGCGAGCTCCGCGGCCGTCCTCACCTCGAGAGGCGGCTCGACCGCCGCAACGGCAACTGTCGTGGCGCTCGCGGGAAGCGCGGACCCCCAGGCGGACAACACGGCGGAGAGGCGGGAGGCGCCGGCCAGCGCGCGGGCGAGCGGCGCCGGATCCCGGGTCTCCACGATGGCGCCGCCGCCGATACGGTGGACACGCTCCGGCTCGACCGAAGCCTCACGCACGCTGCGGAGCCAGGCGGGGCTGGCGGCAATGCGATCCGGGAGAAGGACGATCCGGCCCGGCGGCAGGTCGACCGCTTCGCGCGATACGAGCCGCGCGCCGCTGCCTTCGAGAACGCCCTCGAGGATTTCCCGCGAAGACCCGCCGCCCGGCTCGCCGCCCAGCACGTACACGCGGTCGAAGCCGGCGCGTGCCGCCGCGAGCGCGGCGCGGCGCACCAGAGGCAGTCCCAGCAGGAACGTTTCCCCCGTCGGCGATCCCGGGACCGCGTCTTCGGGGGCGAGCACGAGGGTCGCGGTCATGAGGTCATGCGATCATCGTCCGGCCGTCATACCGCCACGCGCGCCACGCGGCGCAGCCGCGCTGCCAGGTGTGAGGCGATGCGATCCGCGGCGACCTCGCGGTAGAGCGCGAAGCTCGGCCAGGCATTGACGTCGATGACGTAAATCTCTCCGGCGGGAGTGACGATCGCGTCGCCGCCCCAGACGTCGAGGCCCAGCACGCGCGCGGCTCGGCTCGCGATGTCGCACAGGGCGCGCGGCTCGAAGCCGTGCCCCGCCACGGGACGCTCGCGCGGATGGAACCATTCGAACCAGGCCGGCGCCGGCGCCGCGTCCCGCTCCGAATCCCACGCATCCGGGGAGACTCCGTAGAACTTGACGTGGTCGCCCTCGACGTGCCGCTGCACGACGGCGCGCGGCTGCCCGCGCTCGCCGAGGCTTGCGAGCGCGTCGCGGACGGCGGAGCGATCCGCGGCGAAGACGACGTCTCCCTCTCGCGTCTTGTGCTCTGTGGCCTGCTTGATCCAGCAGGCCGAAAAGAGCGCGTCGTGCGAGGCGCCCCGAGGAAGCGGCCCGCCGCAGTCCAGCAGACGGCCCTCGGGCACGGGCACTCTGGCCTCGTCGAGCAGGGGCATCATCCTCTCGCGATGCGTATTGGAGATGGAGCCCGGGCTGTTGACGACGCGGACCCCGCGGCTCTCCCATCGGCGAAGGGCCTCCAGCGCCGCGCGCCCCTCGCACATCGAGAAGGCCAGGGCCGGCAGATCGGCCTCGCGTCCCGTGACCGACGTCGGGAGCCGGTAATCCACCGAGAACTCGGGCCCGATCTCTTCGAGCCTCCGGCCGGCAGCCTCGAGAATCGCGGCGTCGTCTTCCTGCCGGCCGGGCGAATGCTCGACTTCGCGGAAAATCCCCCAGCAGGCCACGGCCGCGTTTCGATTCGCGCGCTTGCGCTTCACGGGACTCACAGGCCGAGGTCCGAAAGCTCGGAGAGTCTTGCGATCACGACGTCTTCCGGGCAGCACGGGCCTCCGCCTCCGTCGCCCGCGCTTTCGGGACGCAGCCAGACGTGGCGCATCCCCATCGCTCGCGCGCCGGCCATGTCCCGCCGCATCGAGTCGCCCACGAAGACCGCTTCCGCGGGTGAGGCGCCCAGAGCATCCAGGGCCGCCTGAAAGATCCTCGGGTCCGGCTTCTTGCATCCGAGGACGGTCGAATCGATGGCCGCGCCGATCGAGGGAGACAGGCCGGCCTCGTCGAGGACCGCCTGGAGATTGCCGTAGAAGTTGGACACGACGCCGATGCGATAGCGCTCGCGCAGGCGGGCGAGCAGGGCCGCGCTCCGCGCGAGCTGCCGCAAGGACTCTTCGCTGAACCGATCGCCGATCCTCCGCAGGAGGGCCACGTCGCGCCCGAGCCGGGTCGCCAGCCCGTGCGCGACCTGTCCGACGGTATCGCGAAAGCCGGCGTTCGGGGAAATCGTCCCCTCGAGGACGTCCGTGGCTCCGTAGAAAGCCCTGTCGAATTCGGGCTGCGGCGCGTCGATCCCTTCCTCGCGGGACAGCCGGACCCAGCGGTCCTTCCAGGGGACACCCTCGGCGTCGAGCGTGCCGCCGAAATCGAAGAGCAGGACCTTCGCGTTGGCCCGGCTCATCGGGCCTCCTCCGAGCCGGCGAGCTTCGGACTCACGACGGGGTGATGCGTCGGAATGGCGACCGGATGCCGCGAGAGCGAGAGGAGGCCGGGCAGGATCCACAGGAGCTCGCGCGCCCGGCGCACGAGACCGTAGGCGACCCCGGTCGAGGCCGGCATCCCGAGCAGGACGAAGACGCCGGTCCGGACGCCCTCGGCGGTACCCGCGCGCCCCGGGACGAAGAGAAACATGTTGTTGAGCAGCATCGCCAGCGACTCGACGGCAAGGGCGGTCGCCCAGCCGCGGCCCGGGGCCAGCAGACGCAACACGATGTAGGTCTCCAGGAGGCCCCCGCACCAGCCCAGCAGGCACCAGCCGGCCGCCGAAAAGAAATGGGGCCGCCGGCGGACGTAGAAGCGCCGGATCATCTCGTCGAGGTGATACGCCCCCTCCCGGTGGTGGGCCAGACGCATCGCCAGCGGCTTGAACCGGCTCAGGAAAGACAGGATCGGCGCGAAGCTGCCTTTCTGGAGTCCCCAGGTCACCAGGAAGAGCAGGCCGCACAGAATGCCGAGGCTGGCGAGGGCGGCCCAGCGCACGCCCCTCGGGAGGTCGAAAAACACGACCGCGGAGCCGAGGCCGACCGCGACGAAGAAGAACTGGGAGGTCATGTGCGCGTGCTTGAAGATGGCTACCGAGGCGATCGCGCTGGGCGTCTCCATCCGATGCCGCAACATGCTGACGCGCACGGGCTCTCCCGCGACGCTGCCCGGGGCGAGATAGTTCAAAGCGTTGCCGACGAGATAGATGCGCAGGAGCTCCGGCAGGCTCGAGAGCGGGGGACAGGGCTCCATCACGGACCGCCAGCCCAGGACGAACGCGATCTCGGCGAAGAGATAGAGGGCGGTCAGGCCGAAAAACCACCACCCGATCGAGGCGAGGTTGGCCTGGATGGCCGGCCAGCCGGTGCGCCAGACGAGCACGCCGGCCAGCGCGACGCCGGCCAGGAAGAGGACAACTCGAGCGTGTCTGGCGCGGGACACGCGCCCTTCCTTCGAAGACATCTGGGTCTCGATCGACCCGACGATATCAGCCGGGAAGCCGGGGGCTTCCCCGAAGCGGACTCAGGCGGCCCTTTCCTCCGAGCTCGACGGACGACGCGGCGAGCTGCGCCGGGGAAGCACCTTCACGACCTGACGGATCACCGAAGGCACCATCGTCGGCCGCAGGAGCCGCGGGTCGTACTGAGAGAGGCGTCTCTCATTCTCGGCGAGACAGAGCTCGAAAAACGTCCGCAGGGAAAAATCACCGAAGAGCGAGGCCGCCGCTCCCATGGTGAACCCGGCTTTCGAGTTGTCGACCACGGTCTCGACGGACTCCTTCGTCTCTTTCGGCTTGCCCTTGCCGGCGCTCGCCATCTCGAGAGCTCCCTTCAGACGTCCGATGGCCTGCGCGACGACGTTCCAGGCGCGCCATGCATCGAACGCCGGGCGAGCCAGCAGAGGCCGCTGCGCCCGGAGGTAAGCCGCCCAGTTCACGATGAAGAGGATGTGGCGCGCCTCCTCCTGCATGATCGTGTCGAAGATCGCGACGAAGGCCTTCGGGAGGTACTGGGCCCGTTCGCCCATCCGGAAGAGGCCGAAGGCGAAGAAGGAATCCATGCACTCCCCGTATCCAGTCCGCAGAAAGGCCCGGGTCGGGTTCGTCGGGACCTCGGGAGGCGCACTGGAGGCCAACTCGATTCCGTAGTGCCGGGTCAGGAGCTGGAGGACCTCGGCGTGCCGGCCCTCTTCGTAGCCCTGGAGGCTGATAGCCTTCGCCAGGAGGGGATCCTTCTCGGTGTCCCCTAATGACTGCACTTTGACGGCCGTGGCCGCCTCGGTCCGCGTGGCCTCGTTCCAGATCGGCATGGCCTTGAGTCGCGCCAGGTTCTCGGCATCGAGGTCCGGCCACCGGATTTCGGTCGGTTTGAAAGGGTCGTGGGTCTCGATAAACATGCGGCAGAGGAGCTCTTTATGCTCCTGACTGCCGATCTTGAGCGTATTTTCCATAGTCGGTTGTAGAGTATCATCCGCGTTTCTTTTGCCGGGGGGAGTAGGAAATCGTATGTCCATTCTGAGCCGGATCGAGGGTCCCCGCGACCTCAAAAGCCTCTCCTACGCGGAGTTAGAGGAGCTGTCGCAGGACTGCCGGGAGATCATCATCCAGACGATCACGAAGACCGGCGGTCACCTGGCGTCGAACCTCGGCGTGGTGGAACTGACGATCGCGATGCACCGCCTCTTCGACAGCCCCAAAGACTGGCTCGTCTGGGACACCTCCAACCAGTGCTACACCCACAAGCTGGTGACCGGCCGCCGGGACCAGTTCCCCTCCATCCGCACCCCCGGCGGGCTTTCCGGGTTCGCCGAACCCTCCGAGAGCTGCCATGACACCCTGGCCGCCGGCCACGCGGGCACCGGGCTCTCCTACGGTCTCGGCGTCTCGATGGCTCTCCAGGGCGCCGCGGAAGACCCCTACGTCGTCGTCATCGTCGGCGACGGCGCGCTGACCTCGGGCCCGTCGTACGAAGCCCTCAACAACATCGTGCACACCAAGCCGAAGCGCCTCATCGTGATCCTGAACGACAACGGCTGGTCGATCTCCGAGAACGTCGGCTGGCTCGCCCACTGGCGCAATCGTTTCGAGTTCCATCCGACGTACCAGAAGTTCGTCGACGCCGGCCACAGCTTCTTCAAGCGCCTCCCGCACGGCGACAAGGCCTGGGAGCTCGCGCGGAAGCTCAAGTCCACGGTCGAAGGCCTCTTCTTCCCGAACCTGATCTGGGACGAGCTCGGCTTCCACTACGTCGGGCCCGTCAACGGCCACGACTTCAAGGAGCTCGAGGAAGCCCTCTCGCGCGCCAAGGACGTTTCGAAGGACGGCACGCCTGTCGTCATCCACGCCCTCACGCACAAGGGCCGCGGCTTTCAGCAGGCCGAGCAGAACCCCTCGAAGTTCCACCAGCCGGGCACGCCGACGGGCCTGCCGGGCTCGGGCGCCCGCCTGACGTACTCGCAGGTCTTCGCGAAAACGCTCATCACCATGATGGAGAAGGACCCGAAGATCGTGGCGATCTCCGCCGCGATGCTCGAGGGGACCGGCCTGATCGAGGTCAAGAAGCGATTCCCGGATCGGGTCTTCGACGTGGGCATCGCCGAGGAGCACGCGATCATCTGCGCCGGCGGCATGGCCAAGGCCGGCTGGAAGCCGGTCGTATCGATCTACTCGACGTTCCTCCAGCGCTCCTTCGACCAGCTCATCCACGACGTGGCTCTCCAGCAGCTGCCCGTGACCGTCTGCATCGACCGGGCGGGGCTCGTGGGCGACGACGGCAAGACGCACCAGGGCGTCTTCGACATCTCGTACACGCGCATGATCCCGAACATGACGGTCGCCGCGCCGAAAGACGAGAACGAGCTCCAGCACATCCTCTTCACCGCCATCACGTCGGGCCAGCCTTACGCGATCCGCTACCCCCGCGGCATGGCGCTCGGCGTCGAGCTCGACCCGCAGCTGAAGACGCTTCCGATCGGGAAGGGAGAGATCCTCCGCGAGGGACGCGACCTCATGCTCGTGGCGTACGGCTCGATGGTCTCGGTCGCGAACGCGGCCGCCGACGAGCTCGAGCGCCGTGGCCTGTCGGTCGGCGTCGCGAACGCCCGCTTCGCCAAGCCGCTCGACATGGAGATGCTCGCCAAGATCGCCACGTCGTGCCCGCGCATCCTGACGCTCGAGGAGCACCTCGCCGCGGGAGGCTTCGGCGCCGGAGTGCTCGAGGCGTTCCACGCCGCGGGCCTTCCCACGGCCGGGCTCCGCGTGCACGCGATCGATGATCGCTTCATCGATCACAGCCCGCAGCTGCAGCAGCGCCACAACCTCAAGCTCGACGTCGAGGGCGTGGTCGAGACCGTGCTGACGACTTTCCCCGACCTCTCCCGCTCGCTCACGGGCGCCGGCCAGGACGCCGACCCGCGCAAGAAGCAGAAGTTCGCCGAGACGGTGAATTGGTGACCCCGCCGGGCGACTTTTCCCAGATCCGCGTCGAGAAGCTCCTCGTCGCGGGGCTGCGCGGCTTCTGCGCCGGCGTGGTCCGCGCGATCGACGTCGTCGAGAAAGCCCTCGAGGTCGTCGACGGCCCCGTCTACGTCCGCAAGGAGATCATCCACAACCGCTACGTCGTCGACGAGCTCCGCGACAAGGGCGCGCGTTTCGTCGAAGAGGTCGACGAGGTTCCGGACAACGCCTCGCTCATCTTCTCGGCCCACGGCATCGCGCCGCAGGTCCGCGCCATGGCCCGGCAGAAGCAGCTTCACACGATCGACGCGACCTGCCCCCTCGTGACCAAGGTGCACCTCGAGGCGATCCACTACGAGAAGCAGGGATACACGATCATCCTCGTCGGGCACCACGACCACGACGAGACCGTCGGCACGCTGGGCGAGGCCCCGGACGCGATTCGCCTCGTCGAGACGAAGGAAGACGCCGAGAAGATCACGGTGCCGGACCCCGACCGCGTGGCGTACCTGACGCAGACGACCCTCTCGATCGACGACACGCGCGAGATCCTCGAGGTCCTCAAGCGGCGCTTCCCGAACCTGAAGGCGCCGTCCAAGCAGGACATCTGCTACGCGACCCAGAACCGCCAGGACGCCGTGAAGGCGATGGCGCCGCACGTGGACATGCTGCTCGTCCTCGGAGCGCCCAATTCCTCGAACTCCCTGCGGATGTGCGAGGTCGCCCGGGCCAACGGCGTCGCGTCGCACCTCATCGAGAGGGCACGCGACATCCGGCCCGAGTGGCTCGAGGGCATCCGGGTTCTCGGCCTGACGGCCTCGGCTTCGGCTCCCGAGATCCTGGTCCAGGAAGTCGTGACCTTCGCCCGCGAACAGCTCGGAGTCCGGACCGTCGAAGAGTTCGAGACGGTGAAGGAAGACGTGTCCTTCCCGCTGCCCCAGGAGTTGAAGGCGCTTCTGCCCGTCAAGGTCTGACTCGGTTGAGGGTTTCATGACGGCCCCCTCCGCGCCCGTCGCGGCGCCGCTCTCCGATTCCGTCGCCGGCCTCCGCGGGGCACGGGCGTGACGGCCCATCGGATCGTTTCGGGCGCCGTCATCGCCGCCGGCGAGGGATCGCGCCTCAAAGACCTCGGAGTTCCGAAGCCGCTGGTCGAGATCGCCGGCACCCCCCTCATCGCTCACGTCCTCGAGAACTTCGAGGCCGCCGGGATCGCCTCCGCCGCGGTGATCTTCAACGAGTCCGAGCGCGACTGCGAGGCGTTCGTGCGGGAGCGCTTCCCCCGGCTCGTGACCAGCATCCGGATCAAGTCGACGCGCTCCTCCCTCGAGAGTTACCGCGAGATCCTCGCGGCGGCGCCGCCCGGACGGCTCCTCGTTTCGACCGTCGACGCCTTCTGTCCCCGCAAGGACTTCGTGAGGTTCGTCCGCCGCGCCGAGGCGCTGCCGGCGGACGCGACCGTCCTCGCCGTCACCCGATACGTCCACGACGAGAAGCCGCTCTGGGTGAACCTCGCCCGCGGACACGAGGGCCGCGTCTCGGCCATCGGCGGCTCCCGTGGAGACGCCGTCACCGCCGGGATCTACGTGTTCCCCGAGAATGTGCGCCGGCTCGCGTGGCCCGCCGATCTCGGCCGTCTGCGGGAATACCTCGCCTGGCTCGCGCGGGAGGACCACCCGATCGAAGCCCTCGAAATCGAGAAGGTCGTCGACGTGGACCGCGCCGAGGACGTGGCCGCCGCGGAGGAGCTCGCCAGCGCCCACTCGGAGACCCGCCCATGACGCGCTCCTGCTGGGGGATCTATCGCGAGCTCGCCCACTCGCCCGGACGCGAGACCGACGACGCCGAGATCCTGCAGGCGACGGCCGTGGAGCTTTCGGCTCACGGCTTCGCGGTGACGCTCAAGTCGCCCGACGAGCTGCCGGCGGCAGACGATCCGGACGTGCCCCCCTTCCTCTTCGCCATGTGCGAGCGCGTCGGCGCGGTCGAGAAGCTCGCCGCCTGGGAAAGCCGCGGAGCGAAAATCGTCAACCGGCCCTCGGGCATCCGCAACACCGACCGGGAGCGCACGATCGCGCTCTTCGCCGGCGCCGCCGTGCCTCATCCGTCGAGCGTTCTCGTCGATACGGCCGCCGCAGCCGCCTTTCCCGGCCCGTGCTGGGTCAAGCGCGGCGACGTCCATGCGACGGAGGCGGGCGACGTGGCCTACTCCGGCGACGCCGCGACGCTCGCCGCGCACCTCTCGCGCCTGTCGGCGCGGGGCATCGGACGCGCGGTCGTTCAGGGCCACGTGCCCGGCGATCTCATCAAGTTCTACGGCGTCGCGGGCTTCGAACCGTCCGAAGCGGAGGAGGCGGCGAGGCCGTCGTGGTTCCAGTGGTTCTACCACCGGGATCAGAAGCTCGAGCGCTACGCCTTCGACGAGGACGCCCTGGCGGCGGCGACCTCGCGCGCCGCGGCCGCTCTCGGGCTGGAAGTCTACGGCGGGGACGCCATCGTCTCGCAGGACGGGGCCATCTCCGTCATCGATTTGAACGCCTGGCCGAGCTTCGCGCTCTTCCGTTCCGTCGCCGCCGCAAAGATCGCCGCGCTTTTGGCCGTGCGCTTCTCGCGCGCCGCCGTGCCGATCGGAGTGTCGCGATGAACCGCGTCGGCAGCCGTGTCGAGGCCGGCCCGCGCTCCAAGGAGATCGTCGAGCTCGAGCAGCGTCACATGGCGCCGGGCCTCCAGTCCTTCGCCCTCTACTCCGGCCTCGCCATGGCGCGGGGCGAGGGCAGCCGCATCTACGACGCCGACGGCAACGCATACATCGACTTCATCGCCGGCATCGCCGTGGGATCCGTGGGCCATTGCCACCCGCACTACGTGAAGGCGCTGCAGGAGCAGGCGAGCCGGCTCACTTTCGGGAGCTTCACGACGGAGGTCCGCGCGAAGTTCCTGAATCTGCTGGGAAGCGTGACGCCTCCGGGCCTGACGCGGATCCAGCTCTTCTCGGGCGGCTCCGAGGCGGTCGAGGCCGCATTCCGCCTCGCGAAGGCGGTCACGGGGAAGTTCGAGTTCGTCGGCTACTCGGGAGCCTTCCACGGAAAGACCGGAGGCGTGCTGCCGCTCTTGTGGGGCGATTTCAAGGAAGGCCTCGGCCCCTTCGTCCCGGGGATGTACTCGGCCCCCTACGCCTATTGCTATCGCTGCCCCCTGAACCTGACGTATCCGGATTGCGGCATCGCCTGCGCCGAGAAGACACGGGACGTGATCAGGAACCAGTCGGCTCAGAGGATCGCCGCCGTCATCGTCGAGCCGATGCAGGGCACCGCCGGCAACGTCATCCCCCCGCCGGGCTTTCTGCCGGCGGTCCAGGCGATCGCCCGCGAGAACGGCGCGCTCTTCATCGCCGACGAGATGATCACGGGCTTCGGGCGGACCGGGAAATTCTGGGGCGTCGACCACGACGGCGTCGTCCCGGACGTGATGACGTGCGGCAAGGGCATCGGCGGCGGCTTCCCGCTCGCCGCCGTGGTCTCGACCGATGGGCTGACCGCCGCGAAACCGTGGTCGAATCCGTCGGGCAGCTCCTCCTCCTACGGCGGGAACCCCCTCGCCTCCGCCGCGGGACTCGCCGCGCTCGAGATCATCACCCGGGAGAATCTCGTCGAGAACTCCCGGCGCGTCGGCGCCGCGATGCTGTCCCGGCTGCAGGCCATGCAGGAGAAGCATCGGATCATCGGGGACGTCCGGGGAAAGGGTCTCCTTCTCGGCCTCGAGCTCGTGAAGGACCGCCGCACGAAGGAGCTCGTGTCGAAGGACACGACCAAGGCTCTGTTCCAGGAGTGTCTCCGTCGCGGACTCGTGGCGATGTCGTACACGCCGGTCATCCGGCTCAATCCTCCGCTCAACATCGACGAAGCGACGGCGCTCGAGGGCCTCGACATCCTCGATGAGGCGCTCGGAGCGGTGGCCCGCGACTGGAAGCTCGCCTGACGGGCATCGGCCGCAAATGCTGAGGGGCGCGTTTCTCGGGTACGGGCACGTCGCGGAGCGCGGCCACGCGCCCGGCTGGAAGGCGCGGCCCGACGTTTCGATCGTCGCGGCCGCCGACGCGCGCATGGAGCGCCGCGACGCCTTCCTCGAGTCGTTCCCCCAGGGCCGCTGGTACTCGACCGCCGAGGACCTCCTGTCGGGAGAATCGCTCGACTTCGTCGACGTCTGCACTCCTCCCGGAACGCATGCCCTGATCGTCCGCCAGGCGCTGGCGCGCCGTCTCCACGTCCTGTGCGAGAAGCCTCTCGTCTGCTCGCCCGAAGAGCTGCGCGGCCTGCCTGCCCTCGCGGCCGAGAAGGAGCGGGTGCTCTACACGGTCCACAACTGGCGTCACGCGCCGGCGCTCGTCCGCATCGGCGAGGTCATCGGGCGGGGCGGCCTCGGGGAGATCCGCCGCATTCGCTGGGAGACCCTTCGCGACAGGCCCGCGGCGGCCGTCGGAGACACCGAGAACTGGCGTCTCGATCCCGTCCAGTCCGGGGGCGGCATCCTCACCGACCACGGCTGGCACGCGTTCTACGTCGTCTCGGCCTGGCTCTCGGCCGCGCCGCGCACGGTGGCGGCCCGGCTCGAGACACGCAAGCACCACGAGTATCCCGTCGAGGATACGGTCGACCTCTTCCTCGTGTACGCCACGGCCACGGCCGAGATCTTCCTGACGTGGGCCGACAGCGAGCGCGCGAACCGCGTCGAGATCTTCGGCACGAAAGGCATTCTGCGGCTCGACGGCGGAAGCCTCGCGCTCCTGGACGTCGACGGAGCGAAAAAAGTCGAGGAGTGGAGCGTGCCTTCGATCGCCGACGGCTCGCACCACCCGGACTGGTTTGCCGGGGTCGTGGACGGCTTTTTCGACGAGATCGCCGACGAAAAGTGGCGGGGCCGCAACCTCGCCGAGGCCACGCTCTGCGCCAACGTGATGTCTCTCTCGCGCGAATCGAGCCGTCAGGGAGGCGTTCCCCTGGCGATCGAGCGCATGCGGCGTTGACCCGAGCGCTCGCTCTCGTCGCGCCCCGAGGATCGGGCGGGGAAACGCGCGTGGCGGAAAGCCGTGCGGCCGAAAACGACGTCCCCCCGGAGACGCCCCTCCTCGGGCTTCCTCTGATTCGCCGGACGGTCCTCGCCGCGAGGCGGGCGGGCTTCACTTCGGTCTCCGTCGCCGGGGCCACTGCCGGGATCCGCGCCGCGCTCGAGGGCGCCGCTGTGCACATGGCCGAGACGATGGACATGGCGGCGGACGCGCCGCCCGAAGCGCTCGTCCTGCCCTGGAACGTCGTCGTCTCCGTCCAGGACCTCGAGGCCCTCCGCGCCGGCGCTCCCGAAGCCGGCGTGACCGTGGATTCTCGAGCGGATCTCCGCGGCGCCGAGCGCCATCTGCTCGCGAGTCTCGTCAAGGAGACCGAGGGATTCATGTCGCGGCACTTCGAACGGAAAATCTCGCTCGCGGTGAGCCGTCGGCTTGCCGGCACTTCGGTGTCGCCCAACGCGATGACGCTGGTGTCGCTTGCGGTCGGCCTCGTCGGCGCCGCGTTCTTCCTGAGGCCCACGGCCGCCAGCGAGACCACCGGCGCTCTGCTCTTCCTTCTCCACTCGATCCTCGACGGGTGCGACGGCGAGCTTGCGCGCCTGAAGTTCCAGGAGTCGCGCTGGGGCGGCCTGCTCGACTTCTGGAGCGACAACGTGGTGCACGCCGCGGTCTTCGCGGCCATGGCGGCGGGATGGAGCCGGAGCCTCGGCCAGACCTGGCCTCTGGCTCTGGGCGCCAGCGCGGTGGCGGGCACATTCGCGTCCGCGTATTTCGTGTACCGGCGGACGATGACCCGCCCGCGCGAGGGACCGCTCTACACGTCCGTGGCGACCGAGGGCGAAACAGCGCTCTCCCGCGCCGCCGACGCGGCATCGCGCCGGGACTTCATCTATCTCGTTCTGATACTGTCCGCCCTCGGCAAAGCCCGCTGGTTCCTCGTGCTCGCGGCCGTCGGCGCCCCGGTTTTCTTTCTCATGCTGACGGCGATCGCGTCCGCGGAACGGCGTCGACGCCTCCGGGGGTACGCGCCCCCTGCCTGATTCGAAGGAGCGCTTCATGACGGACCGGACCTCGTTCTATCCCGAGCTGGAAAAGAAGATCGCGCCCGCGGAGGGCAAGCTGGCGGTGCTGCTGCCCGGCCTCGGCGCCGTGTCCACGACGCTGATCGCCGGCGTGCACCTGATCCGCAAGGGTCTCGCCAAACCGTTCGGCTCGGTGACCCAGATGCAGAAGCTCCGGCTCGGCAAGCGCACGCAGCCGCGCTTCACGCCGGTGAAGGAGCTCGTGCCGCTGTCGGACCTCTCGGACCTCGTTTTCGGCGGCTGGGACATTTTTCCGGACAACACCTACGAGGCGGCGACGAAGGCCGGCGTGCTCTCCGCCGAGATGCTCGCGCCAGTGAAGCCCGAGCTCGAGTCCGTCCGGCCGATGCCTGCGGTCTTCGAGAGAACGTGGGTCAAAAACCTCGACGGCCCGAACGTCAAGAAGGGCCACTCGAAGATGGACCTCGCCGAGGCCCTCATCCGGGACATCGAGGGCTTCCGCAAGAGCTCCGGCGCCTCACGCGCCGTCATGGTCTGGTGCGGCTCGACCGAGGTCTATGCGACGCAGAAACCGGTGCACGAGAGCCTCGCGGCCTTCGAAAAAGGCCTGAAGGAGAACTCGCCCGACATTCCGCCCTCGATGATCTACGCCTACGCCGCGATCGCGAGCGGGACGCCGTATGCGAACGGCGCTCCCAACCTCTCGGTCGACGTTCCGGCCCTGATGGAGATGGCCAGGGCGAAGGGCGTGCCGATCGCCGGCAAGGATTTCAAGACCGGCCAGACCCTGATGAAGACGATCATCGCGCCGGGACTGAAGGCCCGGATGCTCGGGCTCCAGGGCTGGTTCTCGACCAACATCCTCGGCAACCGCGACGGTGAGGTCCTCGACGATCCGGGCTCCTTCCGTTCCAAGGAGGTCTCCAAGGCCTCCGTCCTCGACGCGATCCTGCAGCCCGAGCTCTATCCCGAGCTCTATGGCGACTACTTCCACAAGGTCCGCATCGAGTACTACCCGCCCCGCGGCGACGCCAAGGAGGGCTGGGACAACATCGACATCGTCGGCTGGCTCGGCCAGCCGATGCAGATCAAGATCGACTTCCTCTGCCGCGACTCGATCCTCGCGGCGCCGGTCGTTCTGGATCTTCTGCTCTTCCTCGATCTCGCCAGCCGCGCGGGTCTCTCGGGCATCCAGGAGTGGCTGTCCTTCTACTTCAAGTCCCCGATGGCCCGGCCGGACCTCCGTCCCGAGCACGACCTCTTCGTCCAGCACATGAAGCTTTCGAATACCCTCCGGATTCTGGTCGGCGAAGAGGTCATCGACCACTCGGGCCTGGACTATTACGAGGGG
>Ga0207691_10001256_pt1 | contig 25380 bp, 15 predicted proteins | sample KBSM13metaG_FD_184327 | JGI IMG/M metagenome (GOLD analysis project Ga0207691, IMG submission 184327) | Miscanthus rhizosphere microbial communities from Kellogg Biological Station, Michigan, USA - KBS M1-3 metaG (SPAdes) (version 2) | ecosystem: Host-associated > Plants > Roots > Rhizosphere >...
TCGGAAAGTTTGACTGGTTCCTGAGGAATTTCGGCGGCGAGAATCAAGCCGCGCAGTTTCGGATTTTTGTACTCCGGAATTTTTTCAGACGAGCCGAAAGGGTGCATGACCCGGCTGAACCAATTGCGCTTCTCTTGCGCGCGCGCATCCGTGATCGCGCCGAGGAAAATGAGTGTCGCACAAAGAAGCGTTAACCTCATCGGCTCCCAAACAGCAAACGTTGCAAAAACTGTCAAATTCTTTATCAATCGACCATGCGGAGACTTCTCATCGTCGCGCTCTTGTTCTCTTTCGCGGCGACGGTGGAAGCTGGCAGGCATTGCATCTTTCGTGTCCATGTCGCGGCCAACGCCAACGACACTGATAGATTCGCGCAACCCGTCCATTCCCGGACGGGTCGTGATGTTTTCGTCGAGAAGACACCCTGGCTGACGGAACGCGAAGTTAGGGCTTTTTGTCCATTTCGCGCCGCGGACGGCAGCTATTCCGCGCTTTTGTATCTGGACGACCATGGCCGCACCATTCTCGACACAGAGAGTGTCGAGCGCCGCGGCTCGCTCCTCTTCGTTTTCATCAATGGCCGGCCCCTTTGTGAGTTGCTGGTGGACCGACGCGTCTCTGACGGGAAAATCTATCTTCCTTACGGCCTCTCTGCGGACGACATCAAGTTGATGAATAAAGATTGGAAGCTGATGAGCCATCAGAAGAAATGAAGGGCGGCCTGCGAGTTTGCGTGCCCGGGTGGTTGCTATTTTTTGCCGTCATCACTCCCGTCTTCGCACAGGAGGCGCCGCTAAACCTCGGCCTGCCGACGGATAACGCCGCGCTCTTACGCGGTGATAATTCTGAGTTCTATCAGTACGTCCAACGCAACCTGCATGGAGTGATTTCGTATCCGTGGGAGGGCGGACAATATGGTTTCGTGCGCGACCCCGTGGAGACGTCAGTGGGAACGATCATGACTCGTTTTCACGAAGGAATGGATGTTAAGCCGGTGCGTCGGGACGCGCGTGGTGAGCCGCTTGATGAGGTCCGAGCGATCGCGAGTGGCACGGTTGTGTACGCCAATAAAGTGGCCGGCCATTCCAATTATGGGCGCTATGTCGTCGTGGAACACCGCTTTGGCGGTTGTCCGTACTACAGCCTCTACGGGCATCTGAATACAATCGCGGTCGAGGCCGGACAGCCGGTGAAGCAGGGGGAAAAACTCGCCATCATGGGGCACACCGGCGATGGCATTAATCGCGAGCGCTCCCATGTGCACGTCGAGTTGAATTTGATGTTGAACGATCATTTCGAGCAATGGCACGACGCCACTTTCAAGGGCGATCCCAATCGCAATGGAATCTACAATGGAATCAACCTCGCCGGGCTGGATCTGCCTCGCCTGTATCTTGCTCTTCAGAAAAATTCAGCTCTGACCATCCCGGCGTTCCTCGCCAAGGAAGAGGTTTTCTACAAAGTGATCCTGCCAAACTCAGGTAACTTCCAATTGCCGCAGCGCTATCCGTGGATGATCGCGGGCCTGCCTAACGATAAGCCGGATTCGTGGGAAGTGTCTTTCACGCGCTCCGGCCTGCCGTTGCGGGTCCAACCCAGCAACAGGAGCGTGCGCGACGCGGAGATCTCTTTCGTGAAGTCGAGTCCGATCGATTACCGATCTTTGACGCGCGGCAATCTGGCCGGCCGCGGGAGCAAGGCACGCCTGACGGACAGCGGAAAATCCCTTATGCGGCTGCTCACTTTTCCGAACTGATGAAAAAGGCGGAAGGGCTGAAACGAAGGAAGCTTACCCGCCGCCAGTTCCTTGGTCTCGGCCTTTGCGCGTTGCCGGCAGCGGCGGGCTTGGATGGCCGTTTTGTTGAACCGGGTTGGCCGCGGGTTACTCGTCTCGATCTCGCCCCTGACTCGAAGTGCCGTTTCGTTCAAATCAGCGATCTGCATTACAAGGGCGACGCCGAGTACGCGGCTGAAATCGTTCAGACTGTTAATGCGCTTGAACCCGAATTCGTCTGCTTCAATGGCGATTTGGTGGAAGAGGCGCGCTTCGCCCCTGCTGCCTTGGGGTTTATCCGACAAATCCGGCGGCCGGTTTATGGTTGCCCTGGCAATTGGGATTACGGGTCTGGCGCCAACTTCAAAGCCTATGACGAGGCGTTTCGCGCGACCGGCGGAGCGTGGCTGGTGGATCGCAGCGTTGTGCTGCCAAATCACGATCTTGAAATAATCGGAATGGGGTTGGGCGGTGTCGTAGCGCTGGGCGATGCGAAAGCGACGCGGAGGGTGCTCCTACTCCACTACCCGATGCAAGCAGATCGGCTAGATGGTCGGCGCTACGATCTGATCCTTGCCGGTCATTCACATGGCGGGCAAGTGCGCCTGCCACTATACGGCGCGCCGGTTCTGCCGTACGGTGTGGGCCGCTACGATAAAGGTCTTTTCGATTCCGCGGGCGGACCGCTCTACGTCAACGTCGGTCTCGGGACGTATATGTTTCCGGTCCGGTTCAACTGCCGCCCGGAAATCACCGTGATCCGAGTGTAGAGAGTCGGCTTTGCGTTCTCAGAGCCTGCTTGCCACTACCGCAAGCCTCACGGAACCGCCATTCGGCCCAATGTAATAGAGAGAGATCCCGTGCGCGCCGCACACGTGATAGAGCGTGTAGGGAACGTCCTTGAGAAAGACAGGACTCGCCATGTCGATCGAGATCGGACGAGAGACCTCGCGAGCCACGACCGAGCTGTAGTTGCGGTGATCGAACATCGTGGTGCTGTCGTCGCGTCCATGCCCAAGGTAGGTCGCGGTATCGACGTAGCTGCGGACATTGTCGGTCAGGAACGGCTCAATGACATCTTCGCCGGCGAAACGGCGGCATTTAAAAACCACATCGTAATCAGGTCCGCCCCATTGGCTGAGGTTGATTGCATGACCGTAGGAAACATCGAAGACACGAACGTTGTCGGGCATTGAAGCAGTTTCATCGTGGCTCTCACGGGCATCCTGGCGGTGCGCGGCGATTCGCTGTTCTTCCGCGCCGAAGGCATTGGCTTCAGCCGTCGAAAGAGCGACGCGGGAATCGCGCAAACCGCGGATAAGATCCTCGTTCGCGCCTTGTTGTTTGAGGACATCTTCTTGCTGAGCCGTGAGCGGGTGGAGAAGCTTGCGGCTCCGCACTTGATCGAGAATATCGGGGCTACTCTCGTGTGAGCGGACGAGGAGGGAGACCTCGCTAAACTCGATGGGTCTGGCGCAAACCGTCAACGCGCCGAGACAGGAGAGAATGACGGGGGTAACAATCTGCCAGACTTTAATTTTCATGGCCCCGATTTTATCAAGATGGCATTGCTTTTGACAACGGGTAAAATGCCGCTAGCTTCCACACCCCCTCCCAGGCAAAACAATCAGGAGAGTCACCCTGGCTCGCTAGGACTGAAATCATTATGCAAAATAACCGTAGCAAACGTTATCGCGCGGCCGCCGAGCAGGTGGATCGCACCAAGACATACAGCTTTCAGGAAGCGGTCGCGACCCTGAAGAAATTCCCGCCGACTAAGTTCGACCAGACTGTGACCGTGTCGTTCCGGCTTGGCGTTGATCCAAAGCAATCCGACCAGATGGTCCGCGGTACCTGCCCACTTCCGCATGGCAGCGGCAAACAAGTCCGCGTGCTCGTTTTTGCCCAGGGCGCGGCAGCGGCGGCGGCGAAAGAAGCCGGCGCTGAATATGTCGGCTACGAAGATCTCATAAAAAAGTGCCAGGAAGGCTTCCAGGATTTCGACGTCGCGGTCGCGACACCGGCCGCCATGGCGGAAGTCCGCAAACTCGGCAAAGTGCTTGGCCCGCGCGGACTCATGCCCAACCCAAAGACCGGCACGGTGACTGAAGACACAGCGAAAGCTGTCGCCGAAGTGAAGGCGGGCCGGGTCGAATTCAAACTCGACAAGAACGGGAATGTCGCGGTGCCGCTTGGAAAATTTTCCTTTGCCGAAAACCAGCTGATCGAGAATGGAACCGCCATCATCGACGCGGTCATCAAGGCGCGACCGGCGCATGCCAAAGGGCGTTTTGTCGAGGGGATAACGCTGGCCGCAACGATGTCACCCGGCGTTCACGTCGATCCCTCGCCTTATCTCAGCATCTAACTTCTTTCACCAATGAGACCAGAAAAAGCCAACATCGTTTCGGACCTGTCCGACAAGCTGAATCGTTCCCCGTTCCTGCTCGTGACCGACTACCAGCGGATGAAAGTCGATCAGTTCGGCGAGCTGCGGAATCGTCTCGCGCCTACTGGGGCCGAAGTCCATGTGGTTAAGAACAGCTTTTTGAAACGTGCCATGACCGCGAGTGGCCTGCCGGATGTGGCAGACAAGCTAAGCGGCCAGACGGCGGTGGTTACTGGCGAGAATGATGTCGCGCCGGTCGCGAAAGTTTTGAAGGCGTTTGCCGCGGAATTCAAAATCGCGGCGCTCAAGATCGGGGTCGTCGATAAGAATGTGCTTTCGACGGCGGAGGTTGAATCGCTCGCCGATCTGCCGTCGCGGCCCGTATTGCAGGCGCAGTTGCTGGGAGTGCTTCTGGCGCCAGCCACCAAACTGGTCCGAATTTTGAACGAGCCGGCCTCAGCGCTGGCGCGACTCCTGAACGCCAAAGCGGAGAAGGAAGGCAAACCTGCGGAGGCTGGAGCTTAACGAAAAAATTTGTAGGGCAGGCGAATCGCCTGCCACGGCGGTTTGCCTGAGGTGAATTGCCCTACAACAACAAAAAACACTGTCCGGATCGGCGGCCGCCGATCGTAATTTCCCGGGGGCTTTCGGGAGCGGCAATCGGAGGAAAATAAAATGGCAGATATGAACGCAATTGTGGAGCAACTCAGCGGGCTGACCGTTCTTGAGGTTGCTGGATTGGTGAAGCAACTCGAAGAGAAATGGGGCGTGAGCGCAGCAGCACCCGTGGCCATGGCGGCAATGCCGGCGGCGGGCGGTGGTGGCGCGGCGGCTCCGGCTGCTGAGGAAAAGACCACTTTCGACGTCATCCTTAAAGAGATGGGCGCGAACAAGATCGGCGTGATCAAGGAAGTCCGCGCCGCGGTTCCCGGACTGGGCTTGGCCGAGGCCAAGGCTCTGGTCGAGGGCGCACCCAAGACCATGAAGGAAGGCGTGACCAAGGAAGAAGCCGAAGAGATCAAGAAAAAGGTCGAAGCGGCGGGCGCCAAAGTCGAAATCAAGTAACTCTCTTCTGTTGGCGGGCGCAGCGCCGAAAAGCGCTTGCGCCCCCCGGCAGGATGGGCATATTTATGTTCCCTTTTCCCAGTCTCCCAAAGTATTTTTAATTCCCACTCGACGGTAGATTTTAAGATTGGCAACAAAACGGTGGAGGTCGCATTGACAGACCGCCGTTTTGCTGCCACTTTTTACGTCCGCTATTTCCGGCCGAAGCCGTAAACCTCACACTCCTCGCGATCTTTCATCCAGGGTCGCTGCAGGTTTTAACCATTGGAGATCGGTGTACCAGTTATGTCAGAACGCACTGTAACAGAGCGCATCCACTTCGGGACGATTCAAGAGGCGATTGAGCCGCCCAACCTGATCGAAGTTCAACTCAATTCCTACGTCGACTTTTTGCAGAAAGACGTTCCGCCAGGCAAACGGAAAAATACGGGCCTGCAAACCGTCTTTAAGGAAGTTTTCCCAATCGAGAGCTACGACGAGAAAGCGACCCTCGATTTCAGCCATTACGAGATCGGCGAGCCGAAGCTAAGCGCCCTCGAAGCGCAGCGCGAAGGCCAGACATTCAGCGCGCCGCTCCACGTTACTTTCCAGCTCAAAGAAGAGAAAGGGACCAAGGAAGAAAAAGTCTACATGGGTGAGATCCCGCTCATGACCCCTTCCGGCACCTTCGTCATCAATGGCGCAGAACGCGTCGTGGTTTCGCAGTTGCATCGCTCCCCGGGCATCGCTTTCGAGTCGAGCATTCACCTCAACGGCAAGGTGCTCTACAGCTTCCGCATCATTCCGGATCGCGGTTCCTGGATCGAAGTGCAATTCGATACCAGCGATCTGCTTTACATCTATCTCGATCGACGCAAACGCCGTCGCAAATTCCTCGCCACGACTTTCCTGCGCGCGCTCGGCTACGGGCCCGACGAAGAAGTCATCAAGCTTTTCTACAACATCGAGAAACTGAAGCTGAGCGATAAGCTCGACGAGGAAAGTCTCGCTACCAAAGTGCTGACCGCTGACGTGCTCGACGGTGAAGTCACGATCGCGCGCGCCTTCGAGCCGCTCACCCTTGCCGCCGTCAGGCAGATCATGTCGCTCGGTCACAAAGAGGTCGCTGTCATCGACATCACGCACGACGACACCGTCGTGAAGGCGTTGAAAAAAGATCCGGCGCACGATCAGGAAGAAGCGCTTAAGGACATTTACCGGAAGCTGCGCCCTGGCGATCCGCCGACCGTGGCCAACGCCCGTGCTCTTCTTAAGCGGCTCTTTTTCGACCCAAAGAAATATGATCTCGGACGCGTCGGACGCTACAAGCTCAACCAAAAGCTCGGCATTGATGTCGATCTCGGCGAACGCATTCTGACGGACAAGGATTTTATCGCGGCGATCAAGTATTTGATTAATCTTCGCCGCGGCGAAGGCACTCTTGATGATATCGATCACCTCGGCAGCCGCCGGGTCCGCACGGTGGGCGAATTGCTCGCCAATCAATGCCGCGTTGGTCTCGCCCGGACCGAGCGCCTTGTGAAAGAGCGCATGACGCTGTTCGACGTGAACATCGACGGCATGACCCCGCAAAAGCTGATCAACCCGAAGGCGCTCAGCGCAGTTGTTCGCGATTTCTTTGGTCGCTCCCAGCTTTCGCAGTTCATGGATCAGACTAATCCGCTGGCCGAGTTGACGCACAAGCGTCGTCTCTCCGCTCTCGGGCCGGGAGGTTTGAGCCGCGATCGCGCCGGGTTTGAGGTGCGCGATGTTCATCCATCGCACTACGGCCGGATCTGTCCGATCGAAACGCCGGAAGGTCCGAACATCGGTCTCATCAGCTCGATGTCGACATTCGCGCGGATTAATGAATTCGGTTTCATCGAAACGCCTTACCGAAAAGTCGATCACGGCCGCGTCACCGACCAGGTCGATTATTTGACCGGCGATCGCGAAGAGAATTTCATCGTTGCCCAGGCGAACGCGCCGATGGATGCGAAAGGTCATTTCACTGGAGAGAAAGTTTCTGTCCGTTATCGTGGCGACTTCCTGGAAGTGGAACCGAGCAAGGTTCACTACATGGATGTCTCGCCAAAGCAGCTCGTTTCTGTCGCGGCCGGCCTGATCCCATTCCTCGAGCACGATGACGCGAACCGCGCATTGATGGGCTCGAACATGCAACGCCAAGGCGTGCCTCTGATCGTTTCCGAAGCGCCGCTCGTTGGCACCGGGTTGGAAGGCAAAGTAGCGCGCGACTCACGCGCCGTTGTGGTCGCGACTGAAGCAGGCCGTGTCGCCTCCGTCACGGCGGATCAAATTGTCGTGACGAAGGACGGTGAAATGCCGGAGAGCCGGAAGAAACTCAAGACCGACCTCGAAGCTGGTATTCACGTTTACGAACTCCGCAAGTTCATGCGTTCGAACGCCGGCACTTGTGTGAACCAGAAGCCGATTGTGAAAAAAGGCGTTCACGTGAAGCGTGGCCAGGTCATCGCAGACGGCCCCAACACCGAGCATGGTGAGCTCGCTCTGGGCCGCAACGTCCTCGTCGCGTTCATGCCGTGGAACGGCTACAACTTCGAAGACGCGATCATGATCTCGGAGAAGGTCGTGAAGGAAGACATCTACACTTCCATTCACATCGACGAATTCGAGATCGGTGCTCGTGATACCAAGCTCGGACCGGAAGAAATCACGCGGGACATCCCGAACGTAAGCGAAGAAGCGCTTCGGAACCTCGGTTCCGACGGTGTCATTCGTGTCGGTGCGGAAGTGAAGCCCGGCGATATTCTCGTCGGCAAAATCACCCCGAAGAGTGAAACGGAACTGGCGCCGGAAGAGCGTCTCCTCCGTGCGATTTTTGGCGAAAAAGCGGCCGATGTAAAAGATACTTCGTTGACGGTGCCATCGGGTACCTACGGCATCGTCATGGATGTGAAGGTCTCCTCAAGGCACGAGGTTTCGCGCGAAAAACTGACTCCTGCGGAAACCAAGCGCCAGCTCAAGGCGATCGCGGAAGATAACCGCAAGAAGAAAGACGAACTGACGGAGCAACTGACGGACGCGCTCTCGAACGTCTTGCTCGGCGAGAAAATTCCGCTCGACGTCGTGAACGCGCAGACCGGGGAAATCATCATTCCGGCGAACCGCAAGATTACCAAGACTCTGCTCCGCAAGTTGGCCGTGGCCTACGATCATATCGAGATCGATCCCAGCCCGATCCGGAACAAGATCCGCGAAATCGTGGCCCAGTACGAGCACAAGTTTGCCGAGCTCGAGCTCGACCGCGAACGCTCGATGGATCGCGTCGAAAGCGGCGACGACATTGATCCCGGCATCATCAAGCAGGTAAAAGTATTCGTCGCGAGCAAACGCAAACTGAGCGTCGGCGACAAGATGGCCGGCCGCCACGGTAACAAGGGCGTGGTCGCGCGCATTGTGCCTGAGGAAGACATGCCTTTCCTGGCCGACGGCACCCCAGTTGAGATCGTGCTCAATCCGTTAGGCGTGCCCAGCCGTATGAACGTCGGTCAGGTGCTCGAGACGCACCTCGGGGTCGCGGCCAAGGCGCTCGGCTTCAAGGTCGCGACGCCGGTTTTCGACGGAATCTCCGAAGCGAAAATCCGCGAATATTTGAACGACGCCAAGAAAGTCGAAGGCTTTACCTGGGTCCAGGAGAACGGCAAGGCCCGTCTTTTCGACGGTCGCACCGGTGACGCGTTCGATCAGGAAGTTGTGGTTGGCTACATTTACATGCTCAAGCTCGGCCACCTCGTCGCGGACAAGATCCACGCCCGCGCGGTTGGTCCGTATTCGTTAGTCACGCAACAGCCACTTGGCGGCAAGGCGCAGTACGGCGGTCAGCGTTTTGGCGAGATGGAGGTCTGGGCGCTCGAAGCCTATGGCGCCGCTTACACGTTGCAGGAACTGTTAACGGTCAAGTCGGACGACGTGCAGGGTCGCACCCGGATCTACGAATCAATTGTGAAGGGCGATAACTCGCTCGAGGCCGGGACACCGGAATCTTTCAACGTTTTGATCAAGGAAATGCAGTCGTTAGGCCTCGACGTCAAAGTCGGCGGCCAGGCGCCCAGTTTTCTCGAGAACGTTGCCTAACCATTTACCAAACTTAGAAGAACAGCTCTCAATATGAACGAACATTCCTGGCGCGAATTGGTGGGCGAAGAACGCCCCGTCGGTTTCGATCAGGTCGCCATCGGCGTCGCTTCCAGCGACACGATGCGGTCCTGGAGCAAGGGTGAAGTCAAGAATCCGGAGACAATCAACTACCGGACTTTTAAGCCGGAAAAAGGCGGCTTGTTTTGTGAACGCATTTTCGGTCCAACCCGCGACTGGGAATGCTCCTGCGGAAAATACAAGCGGATCAAGCACAAGGGCGTGATCTGCGACCGTTGCGGCGTCGAAGTGACGCTGGCGCGGGTGCGGCGGGAGCGGATGGGTCACATCGAACTCGCGGTCCCTGTCTCGCACATCTGGTTCTACAAGTGCATGCCATCGCGCCTTGGCCTGATGCTCGACATGAGCGCGCGCCAGCTCGAACGCGTCATCTATTACGAGGATTACATCGTCATCGACCCCGGCAATACGCCGTTGACGAAGACTCAGCTCCTGACCGAGATCGAGTATCGCGAAGCACAGGAGCAGTACGGCGATGAATTCAAAGCCGGGATGGGCGCCGATGCTGTCAAAGTACTCCTTAGCGAAATCGAACTCTCGAAGCTCAACAAAGAGCTCGAGGAAGCGATGGGCAACACCAAGAGCAAGCAGATTCGCAAGAAACTGGCGAAGCGGCTCAAACTCGTGCAGGGCTTTGCCTCTTCGCATTCGCGCCCCGAATGGATGGTCCTCGAGGTCCTCCCGGTGATCCCGCCAGACCTGCGTCCGCTCGTCCCGCTGGAAGGCGGACGTTTTGCGACCTCCGATTTGAACGATCTTTATCGTCGCGTCATCAATCGCAACAATCGTCTCAAAAACCTTCTTCAGCTCAAGACGCCGGACGTCATTATTCGGAATGAAAAGCGAATGTTGCAGGAAGCGGTCGACGCTCTCTTCGACAACGGTCGCCATGGCCGCGCTGTCACAGGCGCCGGCAACCGTCCGCTCAAATCCCTCAGCGACATGCTCAAGGGCAAGGGCGGGCGCTTCCGTCAAAACTTGTTAGGCAAGCGCGTCGATTATTCGGGACGGTCGGTCATCGTGATTGGTCCAGAGCTGAAATTGAATCAGTGTGGTCTGCCGAAAAAGATGGCGCTCGTTTTGTTCGAGCCGTTCATCATTCGGCGCCTCAAAGATCTCGGCTACGTCCACACTGTGCGCAGCGCGAAGAAAATGATCGAGCGCCAGACGCCGGAAGTTTGGGACATCCTCGAAGAAGTGACCAAAGGACATCCGGTGCTGCTCAACCGCGCGCCCACTCTGCATCGTCTTTCCATCCAGGCTTTCGAACCGCTCCTCATTGAAGGCGAGGCGATTCGAATTCATCCGCTCGTCTGCACCGCTTACAACGCGGACTTCGACGGCGATCAGATGGCGGTGCACGTGCCGCTCTCGGTCGAGGCGCAAATGGAAGCGCGCATGCTCATGCTCGCGCCGAATAACATCTTTTCACCCTCGAGCGGGAAGCCGATTACAACTCCGTCACAGGACATCACATTAGGCTGTTATTATCTGACGCAGAATCCACGGCGCGCCGCAGGAGCCGCGGTCGAGACGCGCTTGCCGCTTTTTGAAAACGCCACGGAAGTCGAATTTGCGATGGCAGACGGCGCCATCAAAACGCACGACCGCATCCGCCTGAAGAACCCAGATCAAGGGGAGGACACCATTTACGGGGATAAGGAAGCGGGCGTTATCGAGACCACCGCAGGTCGCGTCATTTTCAACGAAATCTGGCCGGACGGACTCGGGTTTTTCAACAAAGCCGCCGGCAAGAAGCAGCTTAGCGACATCATCTGGCGTTGCTATCAAGTGGCGGGACAGCAGGACACGGTTGAGACGCTTGATCGTTTGAAAGAGCTCGGCTTCGCGGAAGCGACCAAGGCCGGTGTTTCTATCGGTATCTCCGACATGATTATTCCGAAGGAGAAAGAGCTCCAGCTCGCGAATGCTTACAAGCAGATCAAGCAGGTTGAGCAGCAGTACCGCAAAGGCATCATCACCGATGGCGAGCGTTACAACAAGATCATCGACATTTGGACACACGCCGGTGACGAAATTTCCAACGTGATGTTCCGGACCCTCGAGCATAACGAGGGTCGCAAAGAACTGAACCCGGTTTACCTCATGGTGGATTCGGGCGCGCGCGGCAATCGTCAGCAGGTCAAGCAGCTCGCTGGCATGCGCGGTTTGATGGCAAAGCCTTCCGGCGAAATCATCGAACGGCCGATTACCTCAAACTTCCGCGAGGGTTTGACCGTTCTCGAGTATTTCATCTCGACCCACGGTGCCCGTAAAGGTCTCGCCGATACCGCGCTCAAGACGGCGGACTCGGGTTACCTCACGAGAAAGCTGGTCGATGCATCGCAGGATGTGATCATCAACGAAATGGATTGCGGCACCGTTAACGGCATCGTCGTTAAGTCGATCTACGAAGGGGACGAAGAGGTCGTCGACCTTTCGACCCGCATCGTCGGTCGCGTGAGCTGCGAAACGATTGTCGACCCGGTGACGAAGAAGAAGATTATCAAGGCGAATCAAATGATCGACGAACCGACGGCGGCGGCGATCGAGAAAATCGGGGTCGAGAGCCTCAAGATCCGCTCTGTGCTGACATGCGAAACAGGCCGCGGCGTCTGCGCTCACTGTTATGGACGCAACCTTGCGACCGGCCAGTTTGTTAAACTTGGCGAAGCAGTCGGTATTATTGCGGCGCAGTCGATCGGCGAACCTGGCACGCAGTTGACGATGCGGACGTTCCACATTGGCGGCACTGCGAGCCAGACCTTCAAACAGCCGATCATCAAGGCGAAGAACGACGGCGTGGTGCAGTTCAACGATTTGCGCACGGTCCAATCGCTCGATGGCAACTGGATCGCTCTGAATAAGAATGGCTCAATCAGTCTTCACAACGACGAGGGCCGCGAAATCGAGCGCTACAACATTGTCATCGGCTCGGTCATCTCCAAACCCGATGGCGGGAAGGTGAAGAAGGGCGAGACCTTCGTGCAATGGGATCCGTACAACGTTCCCATCTTGACCGACAAGAGCGGCAAGATCGAATTCCGCGACATGATCGCGGGCGTCACGATGAAACGCGAAGTAGACGAGGCGACCGGTCTGATGGGCACGGTCATCATCGAGCACAAAGAAGATTTGCATCCGCAAATCGTCATCGTTGGTGATGACGGTGAAGTGGTCGCGAGCTATTCCATTCCAGCGGGCGCGCACGTCATCGTCGAAGCGAATCACAAGATTCGCGCCGGTGCTTTGCTCGCCAAGACACCGCGTAAGGTCGCAAAGACCAAGGACATCACCGGTGGTCTGCCGCGCGTGGCGGAGTTGTTCGAAGCGCGTCGTCCGAAGGACGCGGCCGAGATCGCGAAGATCGACGGCGTCGTGGAAATCGGCGGCACCGTTCGGGGCAAGCGCAAGCTCATCCTGAAGGACCCCGAGACCAACGCGGAAGAGGAACACCTCATTCCGCTGACCAAGCACATCATCGCCTTCAAGGGCGACTTTGTGAAGAAGGGGCAGCAGCTGACGGAAGGTCCGATCGTCCCGCATGAAATCCTCGAGATCTGTGGACCGCAGGATTTGCAGGAGCATCTCGTCAACGAAGTCCAGGAGGTCTACCGACTCCAGGGCGTCGAGATTAACGACAAGCACATCGAGATCATCGTCAGGCAAATGCTCCGCAAGGTGAAGATCACGGACCCAGGCGATACTGCTCTTCTCTGGGGTGATCAGATCGACAAGCTCGATTTCGAGAGGGAGAACGCCGACGTCGTGAAGCAGGGTGGTAAGCCGGCCGAAGCGACCCCAGTTCTGCTCGGCATTACCAAGGCTTCACTCGAGACTGACAGCTTCATCTCGGCGGCTTCGTTCCAGGACACGACACGTGTTCTGACCGAGGCGGCTACCTTGGGGAAAGTCGACAAGCTGCGCGGCTTTAAGGAGAATGTGATCATGGGTCATCTCATCCCGGCCGGTACAGGCTTCCCTGCGGCGCGCGAAATTAAGCTCGTCGAGCTTGGCGAACAGGTCGGGGCTCCGCTCATGGAAGAGCCGGAAGCGCAACCTGCGCTTGGCTAAACTCAATTCAATGCAGTAGAGATGAGAGCCGCACGCGAGTGCGGCTCTCATTATTTCCAGATGTCGATCGCAACCAAAACCGGTGATGCCGGCGAGACCTCGCTCATGTATGGCCGGCGCGTGCCGAAGACGGATGCACGCGTGGACGCCTACGGCTGCGTCGATGAGCTGAATTCCGCGCTCGGACTCGTTAGGGCAACGGCTGGCGCGACTCCGCTGGCAGAGCAAATTCTCGCCATCCAAAAAGAGCTCGTCACGGTCATGGGCGAACTGGCGACGGCGCCGCAGGACCTCGCCCGCTATCAAAAGGATGGTTACGCCCTAACGAACGCAGCGATGGTCAATCGCCTGACCGCGGCGGTCGACGAACTCGAAAAAGACAAAACGCTTTACGGCAAAGGCTGGGCCATGCCGGGCCAGACACCGTTAGGCGCGGCGCTTGATCTTGCGCGGACCGTCTGCCGCCGGGCTGAGCGTCGGGTTGCAGCGCTGGAGGTCAGCGAACACGCCCAGGGAGAAATTCTGCGTTACCTCAACCGCCTGTCGGACCTTTGTTGGCTCCTGGCGCGTTTCGCAGAGAAAGAGAGCACAGCAGCTTCCTAGCGCGCCGCGACACTTCTGGGGAGCGCACGCGCCGCGCGTGCACCGTTCGGCGCCTCGCCGAACGGACGGAGGTTCGATGGTGGCATCGTGGTCCTCTTGTGCGCGCGACCATGTTTGCGGCGGGGCGCCGCAAACAGCACGCGGGGGCGCGTGCGCTCCCCAGAGCTGTCGGCCCAATGCGCCTATTTAGGCACGTCGTCGTCCTTCCCGAGATACTCCCAGCGCTGGAGTGAAATTGGCACATTGCCGTTTTTCCAGACGAAATCGTGGAAAGCGCGCAGGTTGAACTTTTCTCCCTGCTGCATACGCGCTTCGGCGAGCAGTTTGGTGATCTGGAGTTTGCCAATTTGATAGGTAATGGCCTGTCCCGGCCCGACTGAAAAAGCGATCGCTTCCTGGTGAGCCGTGCCTGAATCCATCGGAACTTTTTCTTCAAGATACTTCGCGGCCTGCTCGAGAGTGAATTCCCCGAGCGCGAGTTTCACATCCACTTCGACCCGCAGTGCGCGCAGTCGCATGAAGTTATAAATGATCTCGCGCGTATGCGGGCTGTCATCGAAAAGACCGGCCTGCAACATCATCTCCTCAGCGTAGAAACCGATCCCTTCGTTCGCGCCCGAGTCGTAATAATGCCGCCGGATTGGATCCTCATGTTTCCAGGAAAGGCAAAGCTGGAGATAATGCCCCGGAATTCCTTCGTGCACAGTCAGGGGCCGCGGATCCTGGGCTGTGGCGCGCATGAAGTAGCCCGAGTTGGCCGAAGGAGCGGCGACGTAGCGAATGCAATTCTCCTGCAAACGTGAAGGCGACGTGAAGTCATCCTCCTCCGTGAAACCAAGCCCGCGCAGATAGTCAGGAATTGGCCGAAGGGTGTAGTGCTGTACCCAGGCCGGGACGCTCAGAATGCCGCGGGCGTCGAGAAATTTGCGGATCTCTCCTTCCCTCGCAGCTGCATCCGCGATCCAAGCGTCGGTCTTGTTCGCCACCTCCAGCGGCGGCACATCTTTGTTCCGATTCTTCTCATAACTCTCGAAAGCGACCGCGCGATTCCATTCCTGGCGCCCCATCGCAAGAATTTCTTCCGGCGAAAATGACTCGAGCGCGACGTTCCTCAGAAAAAAAATGTAGGCTTCGCGTCCCAGGGCGGTCTCGTCAGGCAGCGACGGCGCGATTTGCTCGAGATGCGCTCGATATCGATCGAGTGCGTCCGCCGCGCGCACCACTGCTCCATCCAATTCGTCTTTGCGAAGAGTCGTTGACGGCGCAAGAGCAGTTGCCATCCGCTGTAAACGTTCGCGTGCTCCTTGCAAGGCGTTGATCGCGACCGTGGCAAACGGCTTCGGCGGATTCTTCAGATTCGTGCTGCCCTGCTCCAGGATTGCCGGGATATTTTGAATTCGCGCGAGGATTTCGCGACTGCGCGATTCATCATAGGGCGCCGGCACGGTGAGCGCCTCCGCCAAAGCGGTCAGGGTCTGCTCCAGATAGAAATTTGGATCACGTTGCCAACGTGGGTTGACGTCCAATTCCCAGTGCAAACGCGCGAGTGCGGATCCAATCAGTCTGTAATCGACCTGTTGCGGGATGGACCAATTCCCGACATCGAGCTGTTTCCAGTGTTTTTCGAATTCTTTGAGATCGGTGCGGCGCTTTTCAATGGCGGTGGTTGACCAGTCGCGTTTCCCACTAGGGCGCTCCAGTCGGTTCACATCGTCGGGGCTGAACGGCGCATTCTGCGCACGCCAGGTCCAAAAATCCCGCGCCAACGTCTGTAGTTGGTCAAAATTTTTTGGAGTTTCTCCGTCAACCACGGACGCGAAAAGAATTGCGAAGATAACGGCGGCGGCTCTTTTCATAAGAGTCGCAGTTTACCCATCAGACCAAATCGGAGGAGTAAATTCGCCCCCGATCGTTACGGCCTGACTCAGAAACTAAAAATCACATCGAGCCCGGCGGTGAATTGATCGCGGTCGGTGGAATCGTTAAAGGGATGGGTGCCGTTGAGGGAACGATCGTAGCGGATCTCTGGGCGGATAAGACAGCCGGTGAGCGGTTTCGGTACCGGAGGTTTGATTGTTAGGCCAAGGGTGATCGCGCCATAGGTGGTCTCGCCGCCGGTCACCGTACGCGGGTCGAGGGTGACATTACCGCCGCGGAGGCCATCAGCCGCGTCGTCGCTCTCCCCGAATTGAGCCACATAGAAGTTGTCGGCGTCGCGCCAGATTTCGCCGCGGACTCCGAGCGAGATGAGATCGTTAAAGGCATAAGCGAGATACTGAGCTATTCCGTAGCCGGTGGCATCGGCGGCATGATCATAGATATAGTTAAGGTCCGTGATCAGAGTGAGTTGCTTGGTCGGCTTGGCCACGATCGTAATGTCGTTTAGGTAACGGTAATCGTGATTGTTATCCGGTGTCTCCGGTCCGAGGTGAGTGGTGGCCAGGACCGTAAGCCCGCCGTCGAGCAGGTTGAGCCCGATGCCACCGTGAAAGGCGACGGATTCATTGTTATCCTCGACGCTCGTGTTCACGCCCCGGGTAATGCCGCCGTAGAGATCAACGATTTTGCTCGTATGCAAGGTGGCGAGCGCGCCGGTGTGATTGAAGGGTATCCCGAAGTTGAAGATATAACTGTGGGAATAGAAAACGTTCGTGCGCGGGTCGATCGTTTCTGCACCCTCCAGAGTAACAAATTTCCCGAGCTTGAGATCGAGACCTCCAGCAGTCAGGACCGGCAAATGCAGGTTGAGATAAGCTTCCGGGATATCCGGCTGGACGATGTCGTCGGTCGTGCGATCGAACAAGCCTAACGAGTGAATGAACCGACTATCGCTCCCGTAGATGAATTGGCCCTTGAACCCCCAGGAGAAATCAGACGCGGTGCTAGAGAGAGTCCGCTCCAAAGTGATTGCCGCCTGATTGAAAAGCGGTTCATTCGAACGGTCGTCGAAGAGTCGGCCAAAGTTCTGGTGGTCGGCAGGCGAAGCAACGTTGGCGGTGAAACCGCTTTCGGCCCAGGCGTAGAATTTGAAGAGGGCTTCGTGCCGCGAAGGCTCGGTCAGCACGGGCTTTTCCGGCGGACCCGCGAACGCTGCCGCGCGAAGCAAAAGCAGAGTCATCAGCAGCGCTGGCCATCGCTTGCGAGTCGACGGCACGCGAACCCGAGTTAACAAAAAGCACGTCCCGGTTGTGCGCTCCATCAATGCTGGACACGCACGATATCGACCTCGACGTAAGCGGTTTCGCCGTGGAGCGCTTCATCGAGTCCGATCTCCTCGTGTTCGTCGGCGACTCGAACCACAGTGATGAGATCGATAATCCATAACATCCCGAGAGTGAAAATGAAGGCCCAGGCACTGGAGAAGAGGGCAGCTGCGAGCTGTTTCCACAAGAAGCTCGGATTGCCGGCCAAAAGTCCTTCCACTCCGCCATTGGCGGCGGGGTTCCAAGCAGTCGAAGCGAAAACGCCCAGCAGAACGATCCCGAGGAAACCGCCGACACCATGCACACCCCAGACATCGAGGGCGTCGTCCCAGCCGAGCTTGTTCTTAAGCGCACAGGCGTAAAAGCAAACCACGCCGGCAACCAGACCGATGATGACTGCAGTCGCCGGTGAGACATATCCGGCTGCTGGCGTGATCGTCGCGAGACCCGCGACCGCGCCAGTGAGCAAGCCGAGGAACCTTGGTTTCTTAGCCGCTCGCCAATCGATCGCCATCCAGGCCATGGCGGCAAAGGAGGCCGCGATATCGGTGTTGATGAAGGCGACGGCGGTCGTCCCGTCGACTCGAAATTCTGATCCGGCGTTGAATCCATACCAGCCAAACCAAAGCAGCCCGGTGCCAAGCGCGACCAAAGGAATGCTATGCGCGCCCTCGGCGACTTTGCGTTTGCCGACATAAAGGATGGAAGCGAGGGCCGCGATGCCGGCGATGTTATGCACGACGATTCCACCGGCGAAATCTTTAACTCCCCATTGATACAAAAGTCCCCCGCCCCAGACCATGTGGACGAAGGGGAAATAAACCAGGATCAGCCAGGCAGTAAGAAAGAGGAAGTAAGCCTTAAAGGTGATGCGGTTGGTAAAGGCGCCGGTAATCAGTGCCGGAGTAATGATAGCAAACATCATTTGGTAGGCACAGAAGACGAGCATCGGGATAGAGTCGTTAGGTGAAGGCGTGGTTAGAGTGATCCCGCGCAGGCCGGCCCATTGAAGGTTGCCGATGATCCCGTAAAAGTCGGTCCCGCTCTTCGCGTCGCCGGAGAAGCAAAGCGAAAAGCCGAATGCCCACCAGAGCATCGTCGTCCAGCCCATGGAGACGAAACTCTGCATCATGATGGCGAGCACGTTTTTTCGCCCGACGAGCCCGCCATAAAAGAAGGCCAGGCCTGGCGTCATCAGCATGACGAGGCTGGAACACAAGAGCATGAACGCGGTATTGCCGGTATCGAGGTGTAACATATTTTTTTCCTTTGTTAGGGCCATGGAGTATGCCCAGATGGAAAGATGGTCGTCTAGAGAAAAAGTGCGCAGCTTGTCCAGCGCGATTTCGTTAGGCGAAGAACGGCGTGAACGGTCCTCGGAGGTTTATTCGTAGCGCAAGGCGATAACGGGATCGACCGCCATCGCGCGCCGGGCCGGGAGGTAGCTTGCGATTAATCCCGCGGTCGCGAGAACGACCAGGACCAGGCCGTGAATCGAAACGTCATGCGCGCCCACGTTATAGAGCAGGCTGCCCATCCATCTCGTGAGGACAAACGCGCCGAACAATCCTATCGTTAGGCCGATCCCGATGATGATCATGCTTTGCTGCAGAATCATCCGTAACACGTCGCTGCGTTGGGCGCCGAGCGCCATCCGGATACCGATCTCGCGCGTTCGTTGCAGTACGCTATAGGCGATCACGCCGTAGATGCCGATCGCCGCGAGTAGCAGCGCGACGGCGGCGAAACTGCCTAGCAACACGGTGTTGAAACGCGGTTGCGCCAGTGTGCCGCCGATCAACTTCTCCAGCGGGACCAGCTCCGGCACAAAGACGTCGCGATCCAATCCCTGAATAATCCGACGCAGCGAAGATTGCAGCGTGGAAATGCTCCCAGTCGATGTGCGAAAGACCAGCGGCATGCGGCGGCCTGGGTCCTGTTCCAACGGGAGGTAGTACTCCGGCTTTGGCGCGATCGCGAGCGACTCGTGGCGCGAGCTGCCCACCACTCCAACGATCTCAACCGGGAAATTCCCTTCTTCGCGATCGATCAAGAGATGCTGGCCTAACGGATTCATTTTGGGAAAAAATTTCTGCGCGAGCGCGTCGTTCACGATCACCACCGGCGGCGCGTCTTTGGTATCGCGACGATCGAAGAACCGCCCCGCAAGGAGCGGGATGCGCATGGTGCGAAAGTATTCTCCGGCGATAGTTAGATTCGAAGCGTCGGGATGATTTCCCAATCCGGGGTCGGGCCTGCCGGCAATCCAGAAGGTGTTGGCGCTGTCGTTGTCGGAGAAGGGAAGCGGCGACGCGCCACCGAACGATTCCACTCCCGGCAATGCGCTGAGCTGGGGAAGGAAGCGCTCGAAGAACTGCCGTTGTTTTTCGGGGTCGGCGTACTTGCCCCGTGGCAGCACGAAGTCGGCCGTCACGACCTGAGTCGGATCAAATCCCGGATCGGTCGCCCGCAGATTAGCAAAACTTTTGATGAGCAATCCGGCACCGGCGAGAAGGAGGAGCGAGAGCGCCACCTGCGCGATGACCAGTGCACCGCGCAGCCGATGCGCTTCCGGACCAGCTCCGGCGCGGCTCCCTTCCTGCAAAGACGCATTCATGTTAGGCCGGGTCACCTGTAGGGCCGGGACGAGAGCAAAAAGGAGCGTGCTTAAGGTCGCGACCCCGAGGGTAAAGAAAACGACGACCGCGTTGATCTGCACATCCTTAAGCCGGGGAACATCGTGCGGGCCGAAACTGCGCAGGAGATCGACGCCCCACCAGGCCAGAAGCAAGCCGGCCGCCCCACCGACCAACGCCAGAAGTAATCCTTCCATGAGTAGTTGCCTAACGAGTCGGAATCGCGAAGCACCAAGCGCGGTACGGATTGCAATCTCACGCTGACGTGCGGTTGCGCGGGCGAGAAGGAGATTCGCGACATTGGCACAAGCAATGAGGAGAACGAAAAACACCGCGGCGAGCACCACGAGCAATGCGGGCCGCACATCGCCGGTCAGGTCTTGACGAAAGGCGACGACATTCGCGCTGCGTCCAGTGTTTGTATCAGGATACAATATTGTGAGCCGAGCAGCGATCGTCTTCGCCTCGGCGCTGGCCGTCGCCACGCTGACACCCGGTTTCAAGCGTCCAATCGCCCGCAGGAAATGCGCGCCGCGATTTTGCACAGCGCTCGCCACGAGCGGATGCAAAGGGATTAGATATTGAATGTCAGTGCCGACAGGGAAACGGAAGCCCGGCGGCATGATGCCGATGATTGTGTAAGGATTCAGCGCGAGACGAATCTGTTTGCCCAGGATGTTGCGATCGCCATTGAAATAGCGCTGCCACGCTTCATAGGTCACCATCACGACGCGCGTTGCCGGATCGTCTTCCGCCTTTGTCCAAGTGCGGCCGAGCATCGGTGAAACTTTCAGGACCGAAAAAATATCGGAGGTCGCGGCCAATCCCTGCCATTCAATGGGGTCGCTGTTCGTGCTTAGGATCGTGCTCCCTCCGGCGTAGAGAGCGAGGGCGGCGAACGATTTGGTTTGTTCTCGGAAATCTTTGAAATCGGGAAAGGAATGAGTTTCCCGGCCGTTCCCGTTGTCCGGCGCGCTCCAGAGCATCGCGAGCTCGTTAGGCTTGGAAAACGGCAGCGGCCGGAGCAGGACGGTTTCAATCACGCTGAAGATCGTGCTATTCGCGCCGATTCCGAGAGCAAGAGTAACGATGGCGATGAGACCGAAGCCGGGCGACTTCAGGAGCATGCGAATGGCGTAGCGAAGGTCAGTCATAGTAACTCAGGGCTCGCCTGACAGAGAGGCCCCATTCTATTCATAATGAAGCGCGACCACGGGATCGACCTTCATGGCGCGACGAGCGGGGAAAAGGCCCGCCACGAACGCAGCTGCGGCGAGGAGCAGAATGACCGAGACATACGTGGCGACATCAGTCGCGGCGATTCCGAAGAGCAACGCGCTCAACAAGCGAGTCGCAGCGAAAGCGCCAATCAACCCGACCGCAATTCCGATTGCCGCCATCGTTAGGCATTGGCGCAAGATCATTGCCAACATGGCCCGACGTTGCGCGCCCAGCGCCATCCGAATTCCAATCTCCCTCGTCCGCTGGGCGACGTTGTAGGCGATGACGCCATAAATTCCGACCGCTGCGAGGATGATTGCGACCGCGGCAAAGACGGCCAGCAATCCGGTGTTGAAACGGGATTGCGAAAGAGTTTGGCTGACCATTTCCGAGAGCGGTTTGATTACGGGCACGAATTGTTGCGCATCAATCTCGTGCACCGCGCGGCGAATCATCGTCTCGAGTCCACTCGGAGCCGGCTGGCTTGTGCGCACCGCGAGGTCCATGTAGCGATCCGGATTTTGAGCGAAGGGAAGGTAGAACTCGGGAGTGTTGTCCTCGGCCAGGCTGCCATGCTTCACTGTCCCGACCACTCCGACGATCTCGCACGCCGGCTTTCCTTCGGCAACGCGGCCTCCAATATCCAGGCGCTGCCCGAGTGGGCTCTCGTTAGGGAAATATTTCTGCGCGAAAGTCTCATTGATAATCACCACAGGCGTCGACTCCTTACGGTCGCGCGCCTCAAACATGCGGCCCTTTTTCAACGGAATGCGCAGCGTGTGGAAATACGCGCCGTCGGTCGTGAGAAGGGAGGCGGAGGGTTCCATTCCTGGTGCCGGTGCGGGCTTTCCGATTACCGTAAAAGTCCGGCCCTGATCATTACCGCTAAAAGGTAAAGGCGAGACCATCCCGGCAGCTTCGATTCCCGGGAGAGAAGTCAGTTTCGTCAGGAGTTTATCAAAAAATTGGGTCTGCTGATCGGGCTCGCCGTAACGAGCTTTGGGGAGCGCCTGCCAGAATGTGACTACCCCTCGTGCCTCGAATCCTGGCCGGACCGAGCTCAGTTCGGCAAAGCTGCGGATGAGCAAGCCGGCACCGACAAGCAGGATCAACGAAAGGGCAAACTGCGAGACGACAAAGGCGAAGCGCAAACGATGGCTGCGCACTCCGCTGGTCGAACCGCGCGAAGCTTCCCGAAGCGATTGCTCGACCTGCGGGCGAGAGGCTTGAAGTGCCGGAATCAATCCGAAGATCAGGCTGGTCAGGAACGCAATTGCGAAGGTGAAAGCAATCACGGTCCCGTTAACCCGGATTTCATCCAATCTCGGAATATCGGCTGGTCCCATTGCGACGAGCGCATCAGCACTCCACCAGGCGAGGAACAAACCGGCCGCGCCACCGAGCAACGCGAGCAGGGACGTTTCGATCAAAAGTTGACGCACAATCTGAAAACGGCTCGCTCCAAGCGCGGTGCGGATCGCAATCTCGCGTTCGCGTCCTGCCGCGCGGGCGAGAAATAGATTCGCGACATTGGCGCACGCGATCAGGAGGACGAGCGCAACCGCCGCAACGAGGACCAGCAAAGCCGGCCGCACGTCGCCGACCAGGTCCGCTTGCAGGGGAACAGCGCGTTCGGTACGGCCGGCATTGGTATCGGGGTATTGCGTCGCGAGTTGCGCAGCGATCGTTTGCACATCGGCGGTCGCGGTCCGCAAGTCGACGCCCGGTTTCAAGCGACCAACGACGGGAAGAAAATGCGCGCCGCGTCGCATCATGTAGTCCGGCGTTTGTCCCGAGAACATCGGCAAGAGTGGCGCGATGTAATCGACGTTGTCTTTCTGGATGGGAAACTTCCACCCGCGCGGCATGACGCCCGTGACAGTGTAGGCCTTGCCCGCGACCGTGACTTGTTGTCCGATGATCTTCGGGTCGCCGGCGAAACGCCGTTGCCAGAAAGAATAACTGATCACCACCACCTTGGCGGCCTCGGGCTTGTCGTCATCGCTTGAGAAACCGCGCCCGAGAAGCGGTTGCGTGCCGAGGACGGCAAAGATGTCGGAAGTGGCGGCGAGCCCGGGGACATCCTCCGAGTTTTCACCTGTGCCCCAGATCGTGGAGGCAGTGGTGTAAGCTGCCATCGCCGCGAAAGTGTGGTTCTGCGCTCGGAAGTCGAGGTAATCGGGATAAGAATGGACCTGGCGATTTTCTCCCGGGTGTTGCGGCGACGAGGCCCAGATCATCGCAAGACGATCCGGATTTGGAAACGGCAGCGAACGCAGCAGGACCGTGTCGATTACACTGAAGATGGCACTGTTGGCGCCAATCCCGAGGGCAAGTGTAACAATCGCGACGAGGGTGAAACCGGGAGATTTGATCAGTTGGCGGAGGGCGTAGCGGAAATCGTTCATAATTATTGGCTGTTCGTTAGGCGTTAGGTGGAGGAAATCATTCTGCGCGAAGTGTGACGATCGGATCGACGCGCGATGCGCGGCGCGCGGGCAGCCAGCATGCGACCAGGGCCGCCGCCGCGAGCACAAGAGTGACGGCGACGTAGATCAGCGGATCGGCCGCGCTCACGCCGAAGAGCAAACTGCGAAGCACCCGGGCGGCCGCAAAGGCGCCGACAAATCCAAGCAGCAGCCCGCTGCCTAACAAACGCATTCCCTGGGCCAGAATCATGGCGCGAATCTGTGAGGGCAATGCTCCCAGAGCGAGGCGCACCCCAATCTCGCGGATTCGATGCAGCCCGTGATGAGCCATCACGCCGTAGAGTCCGATCGCCGCCAGGGTCAAGGCCAGAATTGCAAAACAGGCCAGCAAAAAACTCATCAGCCGCGGGGTGGCCCAGGTTTCTTCGACCCGTTCCTGCATTGTCTTGAACTCAAAAGCGGGTTGCGCGGGATCGAGCGAAGCAACGATGTCCCGGACCGGCTTCTCGAACGACTTCGGCGGCAGCGCGGTGCGCAACAACACGACCAGTCCAGTCTGGGGCGTTTGTGCCATGGGCAGGTAAGCCTGCGGCAGCGTCGTGACTTCCTCGAATCCGTAAACTTTCAGGTGCGGCACCACGCCGACAATTGTCCGGTATTCAGCCACTCCTTTATCGCCCGTGTGCATCTCAATGCGTTTCCCGACGGCGGATTGGCCAGGGAAATATCGATCTGCCATGAGTTGATCGACGATCAGCACAGGGGCCGCGCTTTTTGTGTCATGCGCATCGAAGGTTCTCCCGCGCAGCAGCGGCGTTTTTAGCGTTTGGAAATAAGTCGGCGTGATGACCGCCATTTCGGCTGATGGCGCCTGCCCCGGCTTCGGTTCCGGCGCACCTTCCGGCTTGAAGGAAGTTTGCCAGCCCGTCATGAGCGGTGGATTAGACGCGATCGCGACATTTTCTACTCCGGGCAGTGCGGACAGCCTTTCGCGCAACGCGGTGGAGAAATTCAGGAGCTTGACCTCGTCGGAATACGTCGGCTCAGGAAGATCAACCCGCGCCGATAGCAACAAATGAGGATCGAAGCCGAGTCCAAGTCCGCGGGCATTGGCAAAACTTTTTAAAACCAAACCGGCCGCGCTTAGGAGCATAAGCGTGACCGCCACTTCCGCGACCACAAGTAGATCGCGCGAACGTTTTGCGGCCGCGGCCTCTGAGCCGGAATAACCACCAGATTTGAGGGCGAGCTGGATATTGGCACGTGAGGTATGCCACGCCGGCCAAAGACCAAAGACAACACTGCTCGCGAAAGAAAGGACAACGGTGAAGAGCAGAACCCAGGTGTTTAGGCTAATTCCTTGAAACCGAGGAACGCCCGGTGGCGAAAGCGCGACTAGCAGATCGCGTCCCCAAGCCGCAAAGCAAAGCCCGAGGCCGCCCCCGAGCAGGGCAAGCACAACGCTCTCGACCAAAAGCTGACGAATGATTTGCCAGCGCGAGGCGCCGACGGCTGTGCGAATCGCAAATTCCCGTGCACGGGCGGTGCCGCGCGCTGCCAGCAGATTGGCGAGATTCGCGCAAGCGATCAAAAGCACCAATACGACTGCGCCTAACAATAAGAAGAGGCTCGCGCGATAATCGCCGACCTGGTTTTCAAGCAGCGTACCTGCCGTCACGCCGACTTTCGAATTCGAATCTGGATATTGTTTCGCGAGTCGGGCAGCGATTTGCTGCAAGTCAGCGAGCGCGGCTTCCAACGTGACTCCATCTTTCAGCCGTGCCCAGCCGAATAGTCCGGGATGATTGTC
>Ga0207691_10001260_pt1 | contig 25362 bp, 21 predicted proteins | sample KBSM13metaG_FD_184327 | JGI IMG/M metagenome (GOLD analysis project Ga0207691, IMG submission 184327) | Miscanthus rhizosphere microbial communities from Kellogg Biological Station, Michigan, USA - KBS M1-3 metaG (SPAdes) (version 2) | ecosystem: Host-associated > Plants > Roots > Rhizosphere >...
CACAGGTTGCTTGGCGTATTGATCTTTCTGGCTGCGGCGCCGTCCGGCGCATCAATGCCGCTGCTCGAAACCGGCAGCGGGAAACCCGTTGCGGAATTCAGCGCGTGCTTTGTTAGTGCCGAGGAACGCCGGGGACGGGCCTGGGCTTATATGCCTGGCAAGAATGGCGGGACATTTACCGATTTTGGAGCGCGCGGTGCTCCGGCGACCTACTGGCTGCAGGTCCGTGCTGCCAATGCCGGGACCCACGCCCGCCTGCTCGCTGCGGGGTCTTCACCCGTCGCTGAGTCCGTGGAGCAATGTCGGTGACCGCGCTGCGATGGAAGATCGCGCGCCGCGACGGCATCGCTGCCGTTGGCTTAGGCACCGCCGCGGCCCTGTCGGTCGCAACCCTTTCCAGCCCAAGGCTGGCGCACGCGCTCGGCGAAGGCCTCAGCGAAAGCGTGCAGGGCGTGAAGACTGTAGCCGCGATGCTTGCCGAGCGCTCTCCCGGCGCGCGGCCGGAGGGCGCGTTGGCCAGCCTCAAGCACAAGCGCCAGGCGGCGCTTCACGAGCGCGCGCTTCCCAAGGTGCGTGGCCCGAGCCCGACCGAATATGAAGCCCTGGCGGGTCCGCCGCCAAGTTCGCCTCTCGCACCGCCACCGCAAGCGCCGCTTTACACCACCCTCGCGGGCGGTCCGCCCGTTCCGGTCCCAACGACGGTGCCTCCAGGAACGCCAGGTGGGGGCGGACCTCCAGTTCTTTCGGACATTCCGCCTCCCGGTGGCGGCGGCGGCGGCGGTTTCGCTCCTCCCCCCATCATCACTACCGCGGCCCCGGAAGTCCCGCAGACGCCTGCTACTCCGGTGCCTGAACCCGCCACATGGGCGATGATGATCCTCGGCTTCGCGCTAATCGGGCGCACGCTCAGGCGCAGGCCGGTGGCGATCGAAACTTAGCCAATGAGGGGCGGGGTCATCGCGCTGTCTGCTTCGGTCCTGGCCGCCGGCGCCGCGGCCCTCGCGTTCAACATGTGGAAGCCCGAGGCGCAGGCGGCGGTTGCACGAACGCCTGCGCCTGCGCCCGTCATTGGTAGAAATCGCGTGTTCCTGAGCAAGGCGCAGCTCGCTCAGGCGATCGCCACCGGCACGCTCGACCGTCCAGTCAAATCAATGCTCGCGGTCAAAGAGCCCCTGCAGTTTGGCGATTACAGCTGGGATGATCGTGGCGTTCCGGCAGGACCGACCTGGATCCGCGTCGATCTCAAGTCTCAGCTGATGTCCGTATTTCGCGGCCCCCACGAAATCGGGACTGCAGTGATCGTCTACGGCGGAGACAACAAGCAGACTCCGTCTGGTAAGCTTCACGTCCTCGGCAAGGCTCGGGACCACCGCTCGTCGCTCTACGACGCGCAGATGCCGTTTACCCTGCGGCTAACAGACGACGGCGTCTCGATCCACGCGAGCACCGTTCGGTGGGGCGCGGCAACCCATGGGTGCATCGGGGTGCCCCTGCCGTTCGCGGAGCGGCTGTTCGCGGCATCGAAGATCGGTGACGAGGTCGTCATCGTCGGTGGGCTCGCCCGCAAGACCGCATAGTAAGCGCGCCGTTAACCATAAGTCGTAACCCGGGTCCAAGCCTCGCGCCCGTACGCACGCCTCGAAAGGGCCTCGCGTGCGACCGAAACTCCGCTCGACATTGCCACTGGCATTGCTGCTCTGCAGCCCGTTGCTGATCGGCGGGACGATCGAACGCATCGACTTCAATGCGCGCCTGCTGGCGGCGCATAATGCGGAGCGGGAACGGATCGGCGTTCCGTCAATGGATTGGGATCCGGCGTTGGCCGCCGATGCCCGTGTCTGGGCCAGGGAGCTCGCCGCGACTGGGCGTTTCGAGCATTCCCCTGACGAGCCGAACCAGCCGATCGAGGGCGAGAACCTCTGGGCGGGGACTCCGCGGGCTTTTTCGCCCGAGGCGATGGTTGGCCTGTGGGTGTCGGAGAAGACGGACTATCGACCCGGGGTCTTCCCGAACAACAGCCGCTCGGGTGATGTGGAGAATGTCGGCCATTACACGCAGGTGATCTGGCGCACGTCACACCGCGTGGGCTGTGCGACGGCTGTCGGGAAGAATGAGGAATTCCTGGTCTGCCGCTACAGCGACGCGGGCAATATCATGGGTCAGCGGCCCGCCTGAGCGAATGCCGCTTCCAGGTCGGCGATCAAATCAGCGGGATCCTCCAAACCGATCTGCAGCCGAACCAGGTTGGGTGCCGGCGCCTTGGAAACGGTTCGAACCGGATCGACCGGCAGCGCCAGGCTTTCAAAACCGCCCCAGCTAAAGCCGATCCCGAACAGCTTCAGGCTGTCGACGAAGGCGGCCCGACTGTCGCCATTCCTGATCTCGAACGAGAAGAGCCCCGCGGATCCGCTGAAGTCGCGCTTCCAATATTCGTGACCGGGACATTCCGGCAGGGCAGGGTGGAGCACGCGTCCTACCTCAGGCCTCGATTTCAGCCACTGCGCGACCGCAAGGCCGTTTTCCTCGTGCTGCTTCATCCGGACGCCCAGCGTCCTCAGGCCTCGTGATCCTAGCCAGGCGTCGTCGGGCGAGACCGCATGGCCGAGCTCCCAGCAGGTCTTCTGCACGCGTCCGAAGTACTCAGCATTTGCCGTCGCCGAGCCGATCATCACATCGGAATGCCCGCCAACATATTTGCTGAGTGCGAGGATGCTGATGTCGACGCCTGCGGGGATTCCCGCGAACAGGACTGACGACGCCCAGGTATTGTCGAGCAGAGTGACGACGCCGAGCCCACGGGCGACCGCGCAAATCCCCGGCACGTCCTGGACTTCCATCGTCAGGCTGCCCGGGCTTTCGAGCAGGATCGCTTTAGTCTTGTCGCCGAACAGCCCGGCAATCTCGGTTCCGATCAGCGGGTCGTAGTATCGGACGCCGATACCAAGCCGCTTCAGGATCGTGTCGCAGAACTTGCGCGTCGGCCCATAGACACTGTCGACGACCAGCAATTCGTCGCCCGCCGACAGCACCGCAAGCAGGGCCCCAGTGATCGCGGCGAGGCCGGAGGAATAGAGAGCAGTTCCAGCGGCACCGGGCTCAAGTCCCGTCAGCGCTTCCGACAGGGCCCAGTGGGCCGCGGTGCCCTGAAGACCATAATTGTCCCGGCCGAGGCCCGGACGAGCATCGTGCAGTTCCTGAACATTATCGAAGAGGATGGTCGACGCCCGCGTCACCGGAGCGTTGACCAGACGCCCGCGCCATTCCTTGCGGCGGCCGCCATGGGCGAGCCGCGTCGCCTTGCCTGGCTCTCGATCTGTCATGCTCTAAGCGGCAGCGCCGCCGAGCTCAGAGGCCAGCGCGGTCGTCAGTCGTCGAATAAGGTTGTTCCTGGATGCAGGTGTCGATGTCCAGGAGCTTGTAGAATAGATCCCAAGCGAAGAGCCCGGTGATGACGAGATAAGCCCCGATTACATAGAGGACGTAAAGCGCGGTTTGCGGAAGCCCTCCAACGTAGGCGCCGACGCCGATTGCCAAACCGGCGACAATTCGAACCACCCGATCTTGCGTTCCGACATTCTTGGCCATTGTCGCATACCCCTTTGTGAGCGCTATGCTCCCCCTGGTTCCATTTTAGGCCGGAACAGGCGTGAAGCAAAGGCTGCGTTGACACCTCTGGAAGGCTGCGGGCTGATCCCATCAACTATGGGCTGACGTCAACCGGGTTCATTCCAAGTTGCCGCAAAAGCAAACGCCCGGATCGGCCAGCGATCCGGGCGCCCTGCGTGACGATTGCTCGTCAGCCCCCTTGGATGTCGTTGCAGCGGACGTCCCCAGTCGCCCAGCCACACCCCGAACCCGACCCAAGGCCAGTTCGTTCGGACGAGAGTGAGTAGGCCCGGCGCGAGCGCCTTGTCACGGCTGCAATTGGTCCAGGGTTGCTTTTCTGCTGCTGCTGTGTCGGGAGCGCAACAGCAGGCGCGCCGCCGGGCGCGCGGTTGCCAGCGTCGATGAATGACCGCTAGAGCCGCCGCCATGCGATGGTCCCGTGCCTTTCTTCCGGTCCTCAAGGAAAGTCCTTCAGACGCACAGATTGTCAGCCACAAGCTGATGCTTCGTGCCGGGCTGGTCCGGCAGACCGCTGCCGGCATTTACGCCTGGCTGCCGCTCGGCTTCCGCGTGTTGAAGAAGATCGAGCAGATCGTTCGTGAGGAGCAAGATCGCTCGGGCGCACTCGAGATGCTGATGCCGACGCTGCAATCGGCGGAGTTGTGGCGCGAGAGCGGACGCTACGACGCCTATGGCCCAGAGATGCTGCGCATCAAGGACCGGCACGAGCGCGAGATGCTCTACGGCCCGACCAACGAGGAGATGATCACCGCGCTCTTCCGCGACGAAGTGAAGAGCTATCGGGACCTGCCGCGGACGCTTTACCATATCCAGTGGAAGTTCCGCGACGAGGTCCGACCTCGCTTCGGCGTGATGCGGGGACGCGAGTTCCTGATGAAGGACGCCTACAGCTTTGACCTCGACGAGGCGGGCGCCCGGCAAAGCTATTACACCCAGATGCTCGCGTATCTGCGTACCTTCCAGCGGCTCGGCATCCAGGCTGTGCCGATGAAAGCGGCGTCCGGGCCGATCGGCGGGGATCTCAGCCACGAGTTCATCGTGCTCGCTCCGACCGGCGAGAGCGAAGTCTTCTACGATGCGGCCTACGAACAGTTCGACTGGCAGCAATCTGATTTACGCTATGGCGACGAGGCGGGGCTTCAGGGCCTCTTCGACCGAGTGAACTCGACCTACGCGGCGACCGACGAGACCCACGACGTTGCGCGCTGGGAAGTTCTGCCGGAAGCGAGCCGACGCACCGGACGCGGGATCGAGGTCGGGCATATCTTCTACTTCGGCGACAAATATTCGGCCGCGATGGGCCTCAAGGTCTCCGGCCGCGATGGAACGCCGGTGACGCCTCATATGGGGAGTTATGGCGTCGGTGTCTCGCGGCTAGTGGGTGCTATCATCGAAGCGAGCCACGACGATGCCGGCATCGTCTGGCCGGAAGCTGTGGCGCCTTGGCGCGTGGGCATCGTCACCATGCGCGCCGATGACGAACCCAGCGTGACCGCCGCGGACGAGCTGTACGACAAGCTGCGCTCAGCCGGGGTCGATACGCTCTACGATGACCGTGACGAGCGGGGCGGGGTCAAGCTCGGCTCCATGGACCTGATTGGATTGCCCTGGCAGTTGATTGTCGGGCCGCGCGGGATCGCCTCGGGCACGGTCGAGTTAAAGCGCCGTTCAACCGGCGAGCGCGAGGAGCTCAGCATCGAAAGCGCGCTTGCGAGACTGACCGCATGATCCTCAACCGAGCCGAGCGGATGCTCGCCCGGCGTTACCTGCTGCCGGAGCAGGGCGAGGGCTTCATCTTCCTCGTCGCGAGCATCAGCCTGCTCGCGGTTGCGCTTGGCGTCGCGGCGTTGATCATCGTGATGAGCGTAATGAACGGCTTCCGCGCTGAGCTTTTCGACAAGATCGTGGGCCTCAACGGCCACGCTGTCGTCCAAGGCTATGATGGCCGACTATCGGGCTGGGAGCAGATAGCGAACGCGGCGAAGAAATCTCCGGGAGTCACCTCTGCCGTACCCCTGATAGAAACCCCGCTGATGGCCACGGCCAATGGCCGTTTCGAAGGCGTGCTCGTCCGCGGCATGCGGCTCCAGGACATTCGCGGCAATAAGACCATCATGGGCCATGTGGTCGCGGGCAACATGATGTCCGTCGCTCCGGGCAGCGGCCAGGTGGCGATCGGATCGCGCCTTGCCGAGACGCTTGGCGCTTTCCCGGGAAGCCAGATCACGCTGTGGAATCCGGAAGGGCGTTCAACGGTGATGGGCACGGTCCCCCGCGAGGTCACCTATACCGTGGGCGCGGTCTTCGAGATCGGGGTCTACGACTATGACAAGGCGTTTGTGCTGCTGCCGATGCAGGACGCGCAGGAACTGCTGTTGATGGGCAATCAGGTTGGTATGGTGGAGATCCAGACCAATAACCCCGACCGTGTCCAGGACATTGTCACACCCATTCGCCGCGTCGTTCAGGGGCGGGGCGTTATTGTTGACTGGCGGCAGATGAATTCTGCGCTGTTCCAAGCCCTGGAAGTCGAGCGCGTCGCGATGTTTGTCGTGCTGTCGTTGATCGTCCTCGTCGCGGTGTTCAACATCCTGTCCTCTCTGATCATGCTCGTCCGCGCGAAGACGCGCGACATCGCGATTCTTCGGACGATGGGCGCGAGCCGAAGCGGGATGATGAAGGTGTTCATGACCGTGGGCGTGACGATCGGTTCGCTCGGGATCGTCCTCGGTATCATTTTTGGCGCCGTGTTCCTTTACTTCCGGCAGGACGTTGTCGACGGCATTCAGCGGGTGACCGGCCAAAACCTTTGGGACCCGTCCGTGCGGTTCCTTACAGATCTTCCGGCGAAGCCTAACCCGATCGAGATACTGGCGATTATCGTTACGGCGCTGGTGTTGTCGTTCCTTGCAACTCTCTATCCCGCGTACAAGGCGGCGAGCACCGACCCGGTTCAGGTGCTTCGCTATGAGTGACCCGATCCTCGTCACAAGCGATCTGAGGCGGAGCTTCGTTCAGGGCGATGTGACCATCGAGGTATTGCGGGGAGTCGATCTGTCGATCGGCCGCGGTGAGATTGTCGCGCTGCTCGGTCCTTCGGGATCGGGCAAGTCGACCTTGCTCCAGGCGGTCGGATTGCTCGAGGGCGGCTTCCAGGGTTCGATCCGCCTGGCTGGCGAGGAAGCCGCCAGGCTCGACGACGAGGGGCGCACGCGCCTTCGGCGTGAGGTGCTCGGCTTCGTCTACCAGTTCCACCACCTGCTGCCCGAGTTCAACGCGGTCGAGAACGTCGTGTTGCCGCAGCTGGTGCGCGGAGCCGAGCCTGCTGCAGCCCGCGAGCGGGCGCAGCAACTGCTCGGGGCACTGCGCCTTGGCGAGCGGCTTGATCATCGCCCGTCAAAGCTGTCGGGTGGCGAGCAGCAGCGTGTCGCCGTGGCGCGAGCATTGGCGAACAAGCCGCCGCTGGTCCTCGCCGACGAGCCCACCGGCAACCTCGACGAGCATACCGCTGACGTGGTCTTTGCCGAGTTCATCAGCCTCGTTCGCGACGAGGGCAGCGCAGCCTTGGTCGCGACCCATAACGAGCGGCTTGCGGCGAGGATGGACCGTGTCGTCCGGCTTCACGAAGGGCGGCTCCAAGCAGCGGCCTGATTTTGCATCCTCAGGCCGTCCGCTGCGTTCCCGCTCTCGGACAGTTCACACGAGGAGCATGCGTATGACCGGCTCCGATCACGATGATGCGGAATGGCCGATCGGGTCTGACGACGCTGAACGGCCCGCGTCGCGGGAAGAGGATCGTGCCTTGCGGTTCGGCGGCGAGCACGAGCGCCATGTTCGGTACGAAGACGCGCGAATGGCTAACCGGCAGATCCGAAATGAGCCTTCGCAAGAGGTGGTTGCTCCGGCGACGAATCGACGCGGGATCAACCCGGTGCTGCTCGCCCTGGGCGGCCTTGTCCTCCTGCTGCTGCTCGCCTGGCTGTTCGTCGGCAAAGGCGACCCCGACCAGGACAAACTGACTGGTTCGCAGAGCGCCCAAAATGCGCCGTCGCCAGCCGCGGCGGCTTCCGATAAGTTCTGTGGCAGCAGGACAGTCTATGACCTGATCAAGCGCGACCTCTTTCGTCGGGCGGCGCAGCTCCGCGGCGGCGATGCGGCCGCCTACGATCAGGTCTCGAACTCGGCCGTCCTTCGAATGGAACGTCCGGTGCTGGTGAGCGAAACCAAGGATGGGCTGATCCGCTGCTCCGGCTTTCTCTCGCTTGACCTCCCGCCGGGCGTGGCGGTGGTCGGCGGCCGACGCACATTTTCCGCCGATGTCGACTATGACGTCGTGCTTCAAACCGCGGACGGTACCGGCCCGACCGTGCTGCTAAGGAATGCCAATGCGATCATCACGCCCCTGGCGACACTAAGTCGTCTTGCAGAGGCGCCTGCCGCGGCTCCGGAGGGTCCGCCCATCGAGGCCACCCCGGTTACAGCGCCCCAAACTCCGCAGCCACCATCTCCGCCCTCGACTGCGCCAAGCGCCCGACCTGCCGAACAGTCAGTTCCAGCAAAGCCATCGAGCACTGCTCGGCCGAGCTTCAACTGCGGCTATGCCCGGACCAACGGCGAGATCGCCGTGTGCGGCAACGCGGGGCTCGCCGCCCTCGATCGGCAGATGACGGCGCAATATCGCGGCGCGATTGCCGGCGCTTCGCCCGAGCAGCGGGCAATCCTGCAGCAGACCCGCGACCGGTTCCTTGGATATCGCGACCGCTGTCCCAACACTTCGTGCATCGGCGACGCCTATGTTGGGCGTATGCGAGAGATTCGCGACATCATGGAAGGCCGCTGGGAGCCGCCCCGCTAATGTGGGGATAAGTCGCGGCACGGTGCTTTCCCGAATTCGGAGCGCACCCCATAAATGTTGACGTGACTCAGCCGTTCGTCCCGCTTCGCGTCTTCTCGTCCTTCACCATGCTCGAAGGAGCGATGGAGCCGAAGACCATCGCCGAACGTGCGGCCAAGCTCGACTTCCCGGCAGTGGCGCTGGCCGACCGCAATGGTCTCTACGGCGTGATGCCCTTCAGCGAGGCCTGCTTTGCGAAAGGCGTCCAGCCGATCATCGGCACGATGCTGGCGCTCTCAAGGCCCGCGGATATCGGCGGCGAGGCGGCGATCGACTGGCTGGCGCTCCTCGCGCAAGATGACCAAGGCTATGCCAACCTCTGCAAGCTGGTCTCGGCCGCACACCTCGACCGTCCGGTCGAGCAGGTACCGCACGTTGAGTTCTCCAAGCTCGAGGAATTCAGTCAAGGTCTGATTGCGCTGACTGCGGGCAGTGAGGGGGCGCTAGCGCGCTTGATTGCGGAGGGTCAGCAGATCAAGGCCGAAGCCTATCTGGACCGGCTTCAGTCGCTGTTTCCCGAGCGGCTCTATATCGAGCTTTCGAGGCGGAACAACGCGATCGAGGACGCAGCGGAGACGGCGCTCATCGATCTCGCTTACGCCCGCAACCTGCCGCTCGTGGCCACGAACCCGGCCGCCTACGCCGACCCGGCATTCCACGCAGCGCACGACGCAATGCTGTGCATTGCCAATTCGGCCTACGTCGAAAGCGCGGAGCGCATCAGCTCCTCGCCCGACGCCTGGCTCAAGGACGGCGCGGCCATGACAGAGCTCTTCGCCGACCTGCCTGAGGCGCTCGCTAACACTTCGGTAATTGCCCAGCGCTGCGCCGTCGCGGCGCCCAAGCGTAAGCCGATCCTGCCCCGCCTCAGCGACCATGAGGATGAACAGCTTCGCCGCGACGCCCACGCCGGCCTTGAACACCGGCTGCAGGGCCGCAGCGCGGAGGACCTGCAGCGCTATCGCGAGCGGCTCGACTACGAGCTCGACATCATCATCAACATGGGGTTCGCGGGCTACTTCCTGATTGTCGCCGACTTCATCAAATGGGCGAAGGCGAACGACATCCCCGTTGGGCCTGGCCGCGGTTCGGGCGCCGGCTCGGTCGTCGCCTGGGCGCTGACCATCACCGACCTCGATCCGATCGCGCTCGACCTGCTGTTCGAGCGCTTCCTCAACCCCGAGCGCGTGTCGATGCCCGACTTCGACATCGACTTCTGCGAAACCCACCGTGACAAGGTCATCGCCTACGTCCAGGGCAAGTACGGCCGCGACAAGGTCGCGCAGATCATCACCTTCGGGCGTCTGAAGGCCAGGGCGGTCCTCAAGGACACCGGGCGAGTCCTGCAGATGAGCTACGGCCATGTCGACCGACTCGCCAAGCTCATTCCCAACCATCCGACGGATCCGTGGACTCTCGAGCGCTCGCTGAACGGCGTCCCCGAAGTCGCTGCCGAGTATAAGGATCCGGACGTCAGGCGCCTGTTCGACCTGGCAATGAAACTCGAGGGGCTGCCGCGCCACGCTTCGACCCACGCTGCCGGCGTCGTCATCGGCGACCGCCCACTCGATGAGCTAGTACCGCTCTACCGCGACCCGCGCTCAGACATGCCCGTCACGCAGTTCGACATGAAATATGTCGAGGCGGCGGGACTGGTGAAGTTCGACTTCCTCGGGCTCAAGACCCTCTCCGTGCTCAAAGAGGGGCGTCGTCTTCTCGCCGAGCAGGGCATCGAGGTCGACCTGGAGAAGCTGCCGTGGGACGACGCGGCGGTTTATGAGCTGATCCAGCGCGGTGACGCTGTCGGCGTGTTCCAGCTCGAATCTGAAGGCATGCGTCGAACGCTTGCAGCGATCCGCCCGACGAGCTTCGGCGACATCATCGCGCTGGTCGCGCTCTACCGACCCGGCCCGATGGACAACATCCCGATGTTCGGCGACCGCAAGAACGGCCGCACGAAGATCGAGTACCCCCACCCGCTTCTCGAGGGCATCCTCGCCGAGACGTACGGCATCTTCGTCTATCAGGAACAGGTGATGCAGGCCGCCCAGATCCTCGCCGGCTATTCGCTCGGCGAAGCGGACCTGCTGCGTCGCGCGATGGGAAAGAAGATCAAGTCGGAGATGGACGCCCAGCGCGCCCGGTTCGTCGACGGGTGCGCGACCCACAATCAGATCCCCGCCGCGAAGGCAAACGAGCTGTTCGACACAATCGACAAGTTCGCTGGCTATGGCTTCAACAAGAGCCACGCAGCAGCCTATGCACTTGTCGCCTACCAGACGGCCTGGCTGAAGGCGCATCACCGCGCGGAATTCTACGCCGCGTCGATGAGCTTCGACATGGCGCTGACCGACAAGCTCGGCATCTTCGTCGAGGACATGCGCCGCGGCGGTGTCGAGTGCCTGGCGCCGGACATCAATCTGAGCCACGCCTTCTTCACCGTCGAGAACGGTGCGGTCCGCTATGCGCTCGGCGCGCTCAAGGGCGTCGGCGAAAAGGCGATGGAGGCTTTAGTCGAAGAGCGGGAGCGGGGAGGGCCGTTCACCAGCCTCGAGGATTTCGCTGCCCGGATCGACCCCCGCCTGCTCAATCGACGCCAGCTTGAGAGCTTGGCGGCCGCGGGCGCTTTCGACAGCATCAAGCCCGAGCGGGCCGCTCTGTTCGCCGCCGCCGAGACCATCCTTGCTCATGCCGCCAGCGCACAAGACCAGCGCGAGAGCGGCCAAGCTGGGCTGTTCGGTGCGAGCTCGGCAGAAGCGGCCCCGATCCGCCTGCAGCGCGATGCCTCATGGACCATTGCCCAGCGGATGGCTGCGGAGCGCGATGCCTTCGGCTTCTATTTCTCCGCCCATCCGGTCGATGCCGCGCGTCACCTCCTCGCTGCTCACAAGGTGAAGACCTTCGCAGAGATCGGCGAGACTTACGTCGCCGAGGGCGAGCGCGTTGGCTCGACCATGGCTGGCCTGGTCGAGGAAGCGCGCTGGCGGACCTCGGCCAAGGGTCGTCGCTACATGATGGCGACGCTGAGCGACTCAAGCGGGCAGTTCATGGCCACCGCCTTTGACGATGAGGCGACGGCAGCGCTCGAAGCCGCCGCAAAGGCCGGGCAGTGCGGATTGCTCTCAGTGGAGCTTGACCGCCGGTCGGGTGACGAGACGCCTCGGGTGACGATCAAGCGGTTCCAGCCGCTCACCGACCTTGCCAAACGGACGCGTCTCCAAATGACCGTCCGTGTGTCAGACGCTGCCTTGGCGGAGCGCGTCGCACTCGAAGTCACCGACGCGCGCGGATCGAATGGTCTGCTGCGCTTCATCGTCCCGATTGGGTCAGGCGGCGAGGCAACAGTCGTCGCCGGTCGCGACTATTCGCTCGATGCCGAGCTTGCGGCGCGAATTGAGCGGGTTGCCGGCGAGGGGAGCGTCGACCTCTCGGTCCAGGAGCCGCCGAGGCTCGCCCTCGTCGGCTAGGGCTCAGGCCATCCAGAAGCCGTCGCGGTTGACCATGCTCGTGATGCGCGCGTTCTGCTCCTCGCTGAGGCCTTCCTTGAAGCGGGGGAAGACCTGCTCTTCCTCCATATGCGCATGGCGGGAGATCAGCTGGCGGAACTCACGGATTCTCTCCAGCCAGTTGGGCGCATTGGTTTCCATCTGCCCTAGCTCATAGATGAAGGTCTTCATCTGTCCGTGGTCGTGCTCGAGGTGATCGGCATCAACGGCTTCGTTGGCTTCGCGCAGCGCCGGATAGACGACCATTTCCTCCTCGTACGCATGCTTGTCGAGACTATGGCAGAGCTTAGTGAGCAGCATCCTCCGCTTGAAGGTTTGCGTCTCGTCGGTCGCCAGCATCTTGTCGAAGATGGTCATGGTGGCGTCGTGCTCGGCGGCGAGGACTTCATCCCAATCCCCGGCGAAAGCTGACATTCCCTGCATCACAGCCTTGCGGCCGAAATTCGCCGCGAAGCCCAACGCGACGCCGGCAAGTGCCGCGCCAAGCATCGGACCGGCATTATCGCCCCATGAAAAGGCGCTGCGGCTGCCACTGCCGCTATTATCTGAGTTGTTCCGGCTCGAAGTTGAGCGGTTAGAAGATGAACGGCTCGAGCTGCGACTTTGGGTACGCGTGACCATTGATTCCTCCATGCACGAGTTTGGAAGATTCAACGGTTTGAGGAGAGGCCCCGTTCCGGTCGTGAAGCCCGCGTCACGAACCGTCCGGCGCAATTCCCTAGCCGGCGTTGCCTGGCTCTGCTGGTTGCGGCTCTGGAGGAGGCGAACTCTCCTGTTGCTCGGCTTGCGTGGCGGGCTCTGCTTGTGGCGCCGGCTCATCGACGTCGGAAGTCTCGGCCGGCGGTGGGGGCCTGTTCGTCTCAAACTCCTCGCCCGGCAGCGGACGGGGCTTCTTCGCGACCACCGGAGGCGTCTTGTTCACCGGAGCCGTCGCGCCCCTGTAGATGCACGCATCCAGCCCATCCCGACCGACAACGCCGATGCGCGCGGCAATGATGTTGCCGTAGCGGCGAGTGAAGCCTTGCGGCGCCACCGCGCCTCGCTTCTTGGGGAGCGGGAAGACGGCCGCAAGCCGCGCCGCCTCCGTCGGGGTCATCGCGCTCGTGTCGTGCCCGAAATAGCGTTGCGACGCGGCGTTGACCCCGTAGGTGCCGATCCCGGTCTCATCGAGGTTCAGATAGACCTCCATGATCCGGCGCTTGCCCCACAGATGCTCGATCAGGAACGTGAACCAGGCCTCCATGCCTTTTCGGAAATAACCGCCGTTCTGCCACAGGAAGGCGTTCTTCGCAGTTTGCTGGCTGATGGTCGATCCGCCGCGGATGCGACCGCCGGACGCATTGCGTTGCATCGCATTTTCAATGGCTTGGTAATCGAAGCCGTGATGCGAGCAGAACTTGCCGTCCTCAGCAGCGATTGCAGCCCGGACCATGTCGCGGTCGATCTCGCTGATCGGCATCCACTCACGCGTGGCCCCGCGACCCGCGAAGACATCGCTGAGCATGGTGAACGTGATGGGCGGGTTCACGAAACGGTAGGCCAGCACCCAAAGAACCGAGCCAATCAGGAAGATAATGATAAGCTTGATGATCCAGCCGACGACCCTGCGCGGCCACGAAACCGATCGCTTGCGCTTGTACCGGGGGATGGTCGACTTCCGCCTCGCCATGCAGCGCGCCTAGCGGCAAGAACGGCTCGCTGCCAAGTGCTCGCCTTGCTGCGATGCAGCAGCGCATTTACATGGCTGTCATGACCTCGACTAACGACATCCGCCGCGGCTTCCTCGACTATTTCGAGAAGAACGGTCACGCGCGGGTGCCGTCGGCGCCCCTGGTACCGCAGAACGACCCGACGCTCATGTTCGTGAACGCGGGCATGGTGCCGTTCAAAAACGTCTTCACGGGCCTCGAAACGCGGCCCTACAAGACTGCCACGAGCTCGCAGAAGTGCGTGCGCGCGGGCGGGAAGCACAACGATCTCGACAATGTCGGCTACACCGCCCGGCACCACACCTTCTTCGAAATGCTCGGGAATTTCTCCTTCGGCGACTATTTCAAGGACCGCGCGATCGAGCTCGCGTGGAACCTGCTGACGAAGGACTGGGGGCTTCCCGCCGAGCGTCTGACCGTGACGGTCTACCATACGGACGATGAGGCCTTCGAGCTGTGGAAGAAGATCTCCGGCCTTCCCGAGAGCCGGATCGTTCGCATTCCGACCAAGGACAATTTCTGGGCGATGGGCGACGACGGGCCCTGCGGCCCCTGCTCGGAGATCTTCTACGATCACGGCGACCACCTTCCGGGGGGACCGCCCGGCAGCCCTGATGAGGACGGCGACAGGTTCGTAGAGATCTGGAACCTCGTGTTCATGCAATATGAGCAGGTCGCGAACGAGATCGTCTCGGAGCTGCCGAGCAAGAGCATCGACACCGGTATGGGCCTCGAGCGCATCGCCGCAGTCCTCCAGGGCGTCCACGACAACTACGAAACGGACACTTTCAGGGCATTGATCGAAGCGTCGCAGTCGCTGACCGGCAACGATGCGCCCGACATGAGCGCGAGCCACCGCATCATTGCCGATCACTTGCGCGCATCAGGCTTCCTGATCGCGGACGGCGTCCTACCGGCCAACGAGGGCAGGGGATATGTGCTCCGCCGTATCATGCGCCGTGCGATGCGCCATGCCCACCTGCTAGGGACGAGCGAGCCGTTGATGTACCGCCTGGTTCCAGCCTTGGTCGCGGAAATGGGCGCCGCTTACCCTGAGCTGCTACGCGCGCAGCCCTTGATCGAGGCGACGCTGGCGCAGGAGGAGACGCGCTTCCGGCAGACGCTGGCGAACGGGCTCAAGCTGCTCGACGAAGCCACCGCGAAGCTGGGCAAGGGTGGGACGTTACCCGGCGAGACGGCGTTCAAGCTCTATGACACCTACGGCTTCCCCTACGACCTCACCGAGGATGCGCTGCGCTCGCGGGGACTGCAGGTGGACCGTACCGGCTTCGACGCCGCCATGGCTGAGCAGAAGGCCAAGGCGCGAGCCGCGTGGAAGGGGTCTGGCTCCAAGGCGAGCGAGGACATCTGGTTCGACCTTGCCGAGGAGCATGGCGCGACCGAGTTCACCGGTTATTCGGGCGATGAAGGCGAGGGCGTCGTCCTGGCTATTGTCAAGGACGGCCAGCGCGTCGACCGCGCCGAGGTGGGCGACACGGTCGAGCTACTGCTCAACCAGACGCCTTTCTACGGAGAGAGCGGCGGCCAGATCGGTGACACCGGAAAACTGACCACGCTCAAAGGCTTCGAAGGCGAGGTTGAGGATACATCGAAGCCGCTCGGGAAGCTGCACGTGCTGCGGACGAAGGTTGTGGCGGGCGAGTTGTCGGTCGGTGAGACAGTCCACCAGAAGGTCGACAGCGAGCGTCGCGACCGGGTCCGGGCAAATCACAGCGCGACGCATCTGCTGCATGCGGCGCTCCGCCGCCACCTTGGCACGGGTGTCACTCAGAAGGGTAGCCTGGTCGCGCCCGACTATTTCCGGTTCGACTTTTCATATGGGAAGGCGATGACCCGCGAGGAGATCGACGCCGTTGAGGCGGAGGTGAATGCCCAGATCCGCTCCAATGAGCCGGTGACCACACGCCTCATGACCCCAGACGAGGCAATTTCGGCGGGGGCGATGGCGCTGTTCGGCGAGAAGTACGGCGATGAGGTGCGCGTGCTCTCAATGGGGCAGCTGGATGAGGGTGACTACTCCGTCGAGCTGTGCGGCGGCACGCACGTCCGCGCGCTCGGCGACATCCAGCTCTTGAAGATTATCGGCGAAAGCGCGGTCTCCGCAGGCGTTCGGCGCATCGAGGCATTGACCGGCGAGGCCGCGCGGCAATGGCTAGGCAGCCGGGATGCCAAGCTGCGCGAGGCCGCGGCGACCCTGAAATCCTCGCCCGACGAGGTCCCGGCACGGATTGCGTCGCTGGTCGAGGAGCGCAAGCGGCTCGAACGCGAGCTCGCCGACGCGAAGAAGCAACTCGCGATGGGCGGAGGCACCGCGAAATCCGATGCGGCGGCTCCCGAAGATGTGAACGGATACAAGTTCATTGGCCAAGTCGTCGAAGGCTTGGAACCCAAGGACTTACGTTCGACCGTTGATACTATGAAGCAGCGCGTTGGCTCAGGAATCGCGGCACTTGTCGCTGTCAATGACGGCCGCGCTAGCGTGGCCGTCGGCGTGACCGACGACTTGGCCGGCCAGATCAGCGCGGTGGATCTCGTGAAAGCAGCGGTCGCAGCTCTTGGCGGGCAGGGCGGAGGCGGCAGGCCCGATATGGCGCAGGGCGGCGGTCCAGACGGCTCCAAGGCTGCAGAAGCGCTCGAGGCGGTCAAAGAGGCATTGCTCAAGGTCGCCGCATGATCGACACGGCTTCATCGGAGCCCATTACCCTGAACGGTTCCTGCCATTGCGGCGCGGTGAAGTTTACCGCGACGCTGACCGAAGGTTTCGCCTCGGCGCGGCGGTGCACCTGTTCGATCTGCCGGATGCGCGGGGCCGTCGCCGTGACGTCAACGCCCGACGCGTTTCGGATTACGCAGGGAGAGGACAGGTTGGCTACCTATCGCTTCAATACCGGCGTCGCCGAGCATCATTTCTGCTCAGTTTGCGGCATCTACACCCACCACAAGCGGCGTTCGAACCCGAACCAGCTCGGCGTCAACGCCGCCTGCCTCGAAGGCGTTTCACCGTTCGACTTCCGCGAGATCAAGGTCCACGACGGCCAGCGGCATCCTGGCGACAATCCCACCCGCACGACCTATCCTGCCGGCGTGCTCCGCTTCGAGCCTGCGGGCGTTTGACCCGCATCGCGAAGGCGCTGCGCTCCAAGCGGTCGCGGCTCCTCTTCAAGATCGGCATCCGACTTGATCTGCGCACGCAGTTGATCGCGCTTCTCGTGGATTGAAGCGATAACTGGGCCCATAGCTACGCCGAGGTCGACCAGGGCCGCTTCGGACAATTGGAGCGAGGCCTCGAGGGTCTCGGGTACGGCATCGGTCGCACCCGCCCGGTAGAGCTCTGCAGCATGTGCCGTATCCCGCGCGCGGGCAACGATAGGTTGTTCGGGGAAGGCAGCGCGGAGCTGCCGCGTCAGCCGCCTCGCCAGTACGGGATTGTCCATCGTCAGAATGAAGGCGCTCGGCTCCCTCTTGCGCATCCGCTCGATCAGTTCGGGGTGCGCCACGTTGCCGAAGAGGACGTCGTAGCCTTCCTTCTTTGCGGCAGCGACTGCGTCGACATCCGCATCTACGGCGACATAGTCCTTGTTATGGACATCTAGCATGTCGGCAATGATTCGGCCGACGCGTCCAAACCCCAGGATCATGACCTGACCGGCTGCGACATCGAGCTCCTTGTCGATCTGCCTGACGAGATCCTGCTGTCCGACCTGCCGTGCCGCTAGTCGGCCCAGCTTCGCCAGCAGAGGGGTGATGGTGAGGCCGAGCGCAGTTACTATCTGCCAGAAAGCCGCCGTTTCCCGTCCAATGAGCCCTGCAGATAAAGCGGCAGAGAGAACGATCAACGTCGTTTCCGAGGGGGAGCCCATCAGGACACCGGTCTCGGCGGCGACGCTTCCCTGGGCTCCCCCAATCCTCAAGAGCAGGGCTGTCACCACAGTCTTGACGAGCAGCACCATGAACAACGCGATCAGGAGGGTTGGCCACTCTGCGACGATCAGCTTGAGATCGACGCCCATCCCCACGGCAATGAGGAAGACCCCGAGGCCGAGCCCACGAAACGGAGCGGTGATTACCTCGACCTCGCCGCGATATTCCGTCTCGGCAATCACAATACCAGCGATGAGCGCCCCAAGGATCGGCGAAAAACCGATGGCGCGAGTCAGCAGGCTCGCGACAATGACGACGAGGAGGCACGCCGCCAGGAACATTTCCGGGCTCTTGGTTCGTGCAGCCTGGGCGAACAGCTGGGGGAGGAGCAGGCGCCCGGCAAACAGCATCGCGGCGGCGACCACCCCGCCGACGGCCATTGTCTTGAGCAGCGGTCCGACACCCAGGTTGGCCGCGTGCGGCGCCATCGCTCCCAGCGCAAAGACGATCGGTACAAGCGCCAGGTCCTCGAACAAGAGCATGGCGAGCGCCGACCGTCCCACGGGCGTATGGGTCCCCACCAGTGGCAGCACGATCGCGGTCGACGACAGTGCCAGGGCAAGTCCGAGCCCGGCGGCCGCGGGCAGGCTCTGACCCGTCAGGTAAAGTCCGGCGGCGATCAGCAATGCCGAAAACAGCAGCTCCGCAGCACCCACCCCAAAGAGGAGGCCCCGCATGCTCCACAGCCTGCGGAACGACAGCTCCAGGCCGATCGAGAAGAGCAACAGGACGATCCCCAGTTCCGCGAACGGCTCAATCGCATGAGCGTTCGAGATCGTCACGTAGTGGAGGCCCGGGAAAGTATCGGTGACGGCGCCGAGGCCGTTCGGGCCCACCAGCATGCCAATGAGGATGAAGCCGATGATCGGGCTGATACGGATGCGGGCGAAAGCTGGGATGACGATGCCGGCCGCGCCGAGGATTACCAGCGCATCGCTGAAGCCCGACCTTGCGAAGCCCTCATCCATGGACGGTCTTTGCCCTTTTCAGGAGAACGGCGGTAGTGGTGACGTCATGACGCCAAAGGGGAATCAGGATCATGACCTGATCGTCGTGGGCGGCGGGCCTGCGGGCATGATGGCGGGCCTGTTGTTCGCGCGGGCGGGCTGCGATGTGCTGGTGCTTGAGAAGCATGCCGACTTCTTCCGCGATTTCCGTGGCGACACGGTCCACCCCTCAACGATGGAAATCCTCGACCAGCTGGGGATGCTCGGGAGGTTCCTGAAGCGGCCGCACAGTGAACTGGACTCGGCCGAGCTCAGGATTGCCGGGCGCCAGTGGAAGATCGGCGACCTGTCGCATCTCGATACGCCAGCGCCATTCATCGCCATGATGCCGCAATGGGATTTCCTCGACTTCCTGCGCGAGGAGGCAAAGGCCTTTTCGGGCTTCCACCTGCAGATGGAAGCGCCAGTCGAGAGCTTCATCGAAGAGCAGGGCAGGGTGGCGGGCGTTCGCCTCGCAGGGGGCAAGGAGCTGCGGGCGCATCTTTTGATTGCCGCCGATGGCCGAACGTCGATTGTAAGGACGATGTTGCCGCTGGAAGTGCTCGGCGCGCCGATGGATGTCTTCTGGTTCAGGATTCCAAAGTCACCACGGGAGAGCGGCGGGCTTCGGGGCAATGTAGCCCGCTCGCGCCTGCTCGTGATGATCGATCGCAGCGATTACTGGCAGTGCGCCTTCCTGATCCCGAAGGGTGCTGCCGAGAGCTATCGGGCCAAAGGCATCGAGGCGATCCGCGCGGAAGTTGCAGAAGCGGCGCCGGATCTCGACCTCAGCCAATTGGACGAGATCGACGACCTGAAGCTGCTGAGCGTCGCGCTCGACCGGCTGACCTGCTGGCAACGGCCCGGCTTGCTCGCAATCGGTGATGCTGCGCACGCCATGTCACCCATCGGCGGCATCGGCATCAACCTTGCGATCCAGGACGCAGTCGCGGCGGCGAATGCGCTGGCTGGACCGCTGGCATCAGGTCGGGACGTCGACCCGCTGCTCCATAAGGTGCAGGACCGCCGCCTGTTCCCAACGCGCGTTATCCAGGGTGCACAGAAGCTCGCCCAGGATAACATCATAGGCAGGCTGCTTCAGCCAGGCGGACCGATCACAAATGCGCCGCTCATTGTTCGGTTATTCAACGCTTTTCCGGTGCTGCGTCGCATTCCCGGCCGGTTCATCGGCCTCGGCGTCAGGCGAGAGAGGGTGCGCTCTCCGCTTGAGAAGCCATAGCAGCGTCGAGGTTCTTGACGATCGCCTCGAAGAACTGCTCGGTCGTCATCCACGCCTGCTCCGGCCCGACCAGGATCGCGAGGTCCTTGGTCATCTGCCCAGCCTCGACAGTCTCGATGCAGACGTGCTCGAGCGTCTCGGCGAAGCGTACTACCTCGGGCGTATCGTCGAACTTGCCGCGATACTTGAGGCCGCCCGTCCATGCGAAGATCGATGCGATCGGATTAGTCGAAGTCGCCTTGCCTTGTTGATGCATGCGGTAGTGGCGGGTGACGGTGCCGTGCGCCGCCTCAGCTTCGACCGTCTTGCCATCGGGCGTCATTAGAACTGACGTCATCAGGCCAAGCGAGCCGAAACCCTGCGCGACCTGGTCCGACTGGACGTCGCCGTCGTAGTTTTTGCAGGCCCAGACGAACTTTCCACTCCATTTTAGGGCTGAAGCGACCATGTCGTCGATCAGGCGGTGTTGATACTCGATACCAGCTTCGGCGAACTTCGCCTTGTATTCGCTGTTATAAATCTCCTGGAAGATGTCCTTGAAGCGCCCGTCATAGGCCTTGAGGATCGTGTTTTTCGTGGAGAGATAGAGCGGCCAGCCGCGGCCCAGACTATAGTTGAAGCAGGCGTGGGCGAAGTCGCGGATGCTCGCGTCGAGGTTGTACATGCCCATCGCGACGCCCGAGCCTGGGAAGTCGAACACGTCGAACTCGAGCTTTTCGCCGTTCTCGCCGACCCAGGTCATGGTCAGCTTGCCGCGGCCCGGCACCTTGAAGTCGGTCGCGCGATACTGATCACCGAAGGCGTGACGGCCGACGACGATCGGGTCGGTCCAGCCCGGAATCAGCCGCGGGACGTTCGAAATGACGATCGGCTCGCGGAAGATGCAGCCGCCAAGGATGTTGCGGATCGTGCCGTTGGGCGACTTCCACATCTTCTTGAGGTGAAATTCCTCGACGCGCGCCTCGTCCGGCGTGATCGTCGCGCATTTGACGCCGACCCCATGCTCCTTGATCGCGTTGGCGGCTTCGATGGTGACCTGGTCGTCGGTCGCATCGCGGTTCTCGACCGACAGGTCGTAATAGAGCAGCTCGACATCGAGGTAGGGCAGGATCAGCCGTTCGCGGATCCACTGCCAGATAATGCGGGTCATTTCGTCGCCGTCGAGCTCGACGACCGGATTCTTCACCTTGATCTTGGCCACTTTGCTTTCCCGATTTTTGGATTTGGCGGCGCCTTAGATTGGCGAGTTAACGCGCGCAACCGCAGCGTTGTGCCAGCGACAGTGCGACACTAAGGAACCGGCATGCCCGCGATCGACAAGCATGACAGCCCCCTGCCGACGACCACAGTGAAGTGGCGGTTCCCGTCGGTTCACCCCGAAGGCCGCAAATATGCCGTTGGAGTAGGCGCAGCTTCAGCGCTCGCCTTCGCGTTCCACTGGGAATTCCTGGCATGGGTGCTGGCAGCGGTGACGATCTGGGTCGCTAGCTTCTTCCGCGATCCCGTGCGGACGACGCCACGCGGTGGGAAGCTGGTGATTTCGCCCGCCGACGGCCTGGTGACGATGATCGCCAAGGTCCCGCCGCCGCCCGAGCTTCGCGGTGGGGATGGCCTGACCGATCCCGACTATACCCGCGTGTCGATCTTCATGAGCGTGTTCGACGTGCACATCAATCGCGCGCCCATCGCCGGCCGCGTGACGCGCATCGCCTATGTCCCCGGCAAGTTCGTCAACGCCGACCTCGACAAGGCCAGTGAGGACAATGAGCGCCAGCATTTCCTGATCGAGGGTTCCGACGGCATCCGCATCGGCTTCACCCAGATTGCCGGCCTCGTCGCGCGCCGCATCCTCTCCTTTGTCCGCCAGGGCGACGTGGTGGACGCCGGCCAGCGGGTCGGGCTGATCCGGTTCGGGAGCCGGGTCGATGTCTACCTTCCGAGCGGGACGGCGCCAAAGGTTCTCCTGGGTCAGCGGGCCATTGCGGGCGAAACCGTCATTGCAGAGATCGGCGTGGACGCGACGCTGACCGGAATCAGTCAGTGAGTGACGAAGGGGATCCGCGCCGGATCCCGTTCCGCGCAATGATCCCGAATGCGGTGACGGCCATCGCTCTGTGCATGGGCCTAACCGGAGTTAGCCTCGCGATCCGTGGCGAGTGGGAAAAGGCACTCGGAGCAATCGTGCTGGCGGGTGTCCTCGACGGGGTCGATGGTCGGATCGCACGGTTGCTAAGAGCGCAGAGTCGCTTCGGAGCCGAGCTCGACTCCCTCAGCGACAATATCGCCTTCGGGACCGCTCCGGCGCTGATCCTGTTTCTCTGGTCGCTGCAGGCCGCGCCGCGCTTCGGGTGGATTGCGTCGCTGGCACTCGCCGTGTGCTGCGCGCTGCGGCTCGCTCGCTTCAACGCCAGGCTCGATGCCGCCGAGCAGCCCCACAAGTCTGCCGGCTTCAATACTGGCGTTCCCGCACCAGCCGGCGCGGGGCTGGCCTTCGTGCCCATCTACCTCTGGCTGATCACCGGCGATGACCGCTTCCGCGCCTGGCAGGCGGTGATGCCATGGACCCTCTTCATTGCGGCGCTGATGATCTCGAGCCTCCCCACCTATAGCTGGAGCAGCATCCGCATCCGCCGGTCCTGGCGGCTGTTCGCGTTGGCTGGGGTGGGGGTCCTTTGCGCCGCGCTAATCACGACTCCGTGGCAGACGCTGCTGGTGCTCGCGGTCCTGTACCTTGTGATGATCCCGTTCGCCGTTGCCGGCTATGCGCGGGTCAGGCGGCGGCGCGCCACTCAGCGCTCGCGCGCATAGGCCGCTGCAGCCGATACCGAACCCGCATCCTTATCGGGGCGAAAGAGGGATTCTGCGGCGGCTTGCCCTTGAGGGCAGCGGCGATTTTGGCGCCGCTCGCCTCAAGAACGGAAGCACCCAACACCACCAGCAACCAGATGGTGGCGAGAAAGACGAGGGTGCCCAGAGGTGCAATCATCGCATCGATCCTTCTTGGGAGCGCCTAACCGAACTGGATTCATTTTGTTCCAGTTGAGCAATGGATCGCTCGGGTGAGGCGATGCAATGTTCCCTATATGTTCTCCCGTGTCAAGCCGAGTGTTGCAGTGCGGAGCGGAGGAAAGCCGACATCGCAGTTGCTAAATGTCGGCCCGCCCGCGCCTTAAATTTGCCTCGGTAGCTCGCTGTTCCGCCTTCAACTTTGCCGCGTAGGCCATCAAGCGCCTTCCGACCTCCGCTTGGAGGCGAGGATCATCGGGGTCTCGGTATCGCATTAGGCGCCCCAACACGCATGAATTGGAGACGTTCCAAATCCTGATGCGTGTCAGGTTGATCCGTGTTCGTATCGCGTCGAATCTGGCGAATGTCGGCGCTGGCCGATGATTGATGAGAGGGATGGGTGGAAACTGGACATTAGCCTCTCGCTGCTACTTTAGATCATCGTCAGGTCGTCAGTCGCGATACGTGGACTCGCGGCGGTCCCAGAGGAGTGCAGCGTTGTTCCGGTTACAGCGTACCGAAGTACATCGCACCGATCTCGGCGATCCAGATCTCGAGGGATCGCCCCAAGATCTGATAGTCCGCCCTCCTCATTCCCGCACTCAGATGTGGCTCCATTGGACGGCGGTGGCGATCTGCTGCGCGTTCGGTATCGCTTGCCTTGTCGTCGTGCTCGGCCCGGGTGACGGTACTTGGGCGCTCTACGCAAAAGAAATGGGATCCGGCCACCGGATTTACTCCGACCTGGGGCTCAATCAGCAGCCGCTTTTTCCTCTGGTCAGTCTCGTTGCGAGCTGGATCTCGCCCGGCGGGATCATCGGTGACAGATTGCTGTTCATCGTCGTTGTCGTGGCCGAGGTCTGGCTGATCTCGGAAATTTCCAAGATCGTTACCGCGTCATGGATCGTGCGCCCGCTGCTAATCGTGGCCATATTCTTCACGGCGATTCATTTCGAGGCATTCCGATTTGACGACTACCACGCGCTGGCCGAGTGCTTCGTGCTGGGGTCGCTCCTTGTCTCCCTAAGATATGTTGCCGCGAAGATCGGGGATGACGAGTTCGCGCTAATTCAGGGCGCGCTTGCCGCGGGCGGTTTCCTGGTCAGAGTGAACGAAGGCCTGGCAATTGCGGCAGCAGTCGCCCTGCTTACGCTCGCATACCAGAGCAGCCCAAAGCGTGTCGCGCGTATGTGCGTCCTGGCCGCCGCCGGCGCTTTGCTGGTGGGATCGCTGGTCTTGCTTCTTGTCCGTGAGACCCCGGCCACCTGGTACCACCAGACAGTAGTTGCGGCGTCTCAGGCAAAGGGTGGGGGGATGCTCCTGGCGGTGCCCGGACGACTGGTCGCAAACGCATTCGACATCCTCTGGGAGGCTAGGGGCCTGCTCCTGCTCTTCGTCGTTCTGGCCGAGGTCTTGATCCTCAGGGCAATCAAGCCGTCCTCGCGCGGTGTGGCGCTCCTACTCGGCGCGCAAGCGGGGCTCTTCACCTTTGAAGCATTGGTACGCGCGTACGGCCGCGACCCGCTCATTCCGCTCGCCGCTGCCACCTTCCTGGCAAGCACCGGCTTGTTGATCTTCTGTGCAGCGAATCGACTGAGGGAAGCGCGCAGGAATGATCGAGAAGCGCGGACCAAGCTTCCGCTGGTCGCCTATCCCGTGACGATGTTTTTCGCGGGAGCGCTGAGCACTGGCGGAAAGGTCTACGGGCTCTACTTTCCTTTGGCGCTCGCGATGCTGGTCGGAACACTGCTGTTGCAGAGGCCCTTAGGAGACCGCCGAGGCAGCGCGCTATCAGTCGCAGCATTGACCTTTCTGGCGTTGGTCACGGCCAACGCAGCCAGGTACAGGATAGAAAATCCTTACAGCTGGCTCGCCTATCACGTGCGTCCAATGTTCGACGGCTACTCGGTTGCCGACGATGGTGTGCGAGGCCCGCACGTCATCACGGGAGAACTGCGCGGGCTGATCACGCCTGTCTGCAAGACCGTTGGCCGCGGGCGATCGCTGCTCTCATTGCCTTACTCTTTCGCCAATTATTACTGCGGCATTCCGGTGTGGCATGGTTACGTTCAGAGCTTCTACGATACATCCACACCGGCGCGCATTGCTCAAATCATCCGCGATCTCGAAAAGAGTCCACCCGATTTTATATGGTACCAGCGGCAGCTGCCGATCTTGCGAATGCACGAGGAGATCTTCAACGAGGGCAGGCCACTCCCTCACCGCGAGCTGGACAAGCTCATCGTCGAGAAAGTTCGGAGCCGACAATGGACGGTCGTTTATTCGTCGGCGGCCTATCCTCCGTCGACCTGGTATCTCATCAGGACAAGCTCGCGCTACCGATGATTGCGGTCTGGGCGGGCCCCGCGCCCTGGACTCGCCGGAGCACCTTGAAACGGCCAGCTTCTTCGACTAGGTGCCCGCGCATCCCACAGGTGGAGCTTACATACCG
>Ga0207691_10001261_pt1 | contig 25359 bp, 26 predicted proteins | sample KBSM13metaG_FD_184327 | JGI IMG/M metagenome (GOLD analysis project Ga0207691, IMG submission 184327) | Miscanthus rhizosphere microbial communities from Kellogg Biological Station, Michigan, USA - KBS M1-3 metaG (SPAdes) (version 2) | ecosystem: Host-associated > Plants > Roots > Rhizosphere >...
CCGCCACGAACCCCCATCGACTCGCCGATGATCTGCGCCGCCCACCGGCCCTCTTCCCCTTGGCCGGACTTGTCCTCCATGTGCCCAAGGATTTCAAGGATGGTGTTGTACAGGCCATTGCGCGCAAGCGAGTCCTGGAACCGTCGCGAGATAATGGTGCCGGTATCGCGGAAGCCTCCTTCCTCTAATCGGTCGCGGGTTGCCGAACGGTTGCCTAAGGCTAGGTCGCGGACGGAGCGGGCCAGCTTCTCAACCTGGGCGCGCGCATCCTTATCCGAAACGCCACGCGCCTTGGCCGCAACGACGAGGCGCTCAAACTGCTCGTAAGTTAGGCCGACCTCGCGCGCTACCGAATGCTGCTTGATGGCGTTCTCAGCAAAGCGATCGAGCGAGCCTGCGATGCTAGCCAGCGCCGCAATAAAGGATCCACTGAAGAGAACCGAGCTGGCTCCCACCGCGAGCGCCGAGGCTTTGAGCTCCCGGCCGACAGTCTCGATGGTGGTCTCGAGCGCATCCAGTACCCGGCTGCCAAGCGGCATCGTTCGCTTAGCTTCCGCACGCAGACGCTGGATGGAAGCCTTGACCTGCTTGGTCGAAACAGTGACTTCGTCTTTTAAGACGATACCAATCTCGGTTTCGGGAGCAGTAGCCATTACGCTGCCATCACTTCTCGCTCTACCTCGTTGTCCTCGTCGCGCATCAAGGTGCCATCCTGCACCTTGCTATCGGTCTTGATGCCGGACTTACCCCGCACCTTGATCCTGAGCGCCAGCTGCGCGCCGCTGCCGTCCTTCTTCCAACCGTTGATGGCGCCATCCACATTCTTGCGCTCGAGCGAAGACTGCTTATCATCACCAGCCTTCTCCCGCCGTTCCTTCTTGATGGCGTCGATGATCGTCATCCCCTCGTCGGCTTCCTTATGCCCGGGGTTGACTTGGCCGTGACCATAGAGTGGCGTATTGGGATAGTGCTTCTTGATGAACTTCTTGGCGGCTTCGATCTGCGCTGGCGTGACGTCCTTGTCGTCCTTGGCAATGACTTCCATGCCGACGGTGTTGCGGTTGCTGAGGCCCTTACCCATTGGGCCCCAACCAGTCTTCATATGCGACGAGCCCGGTCCGCCTATCTGCTTGATGGTGCCGTCGCGCTCCATCACGTACTGCACGCCCAAGCCGCGCTGGCGTAGAGTCGAGACCACTCCCTCGGCCGTACCGCGGCCGCTCGTGTGGTGGAAGATGAAGGCTGATGGCGCTGCGCCGCCAACTGCGGTCACTGCGCCCGCTTCGACGGCCCCGGCCGGAGCCTGCGGATCATTGTCAGTAGTACGAGGACTGCCACCTTGCGGGTTGCTCCCACCAGTTGGTTCGGGCGTGCCGCCGGTGCGGCTGCGGGAGCTCCCGCCATATGAGCCGCTGGCGCCACCGCCGCCGAAATTGCCACCACCACCGAAGTTGAACTTGCCTTCCTTGACGCCCTCTTCAAACAGGTAGGTAAGATCGTTGAACTGCTGCTGCATCTCCCGCAGCTGGCGTTCGAACCGCGTCAAGGTCGGACGGTCCGAAAACATCAAAGGACCGGCTTCGGTAGTACCAATCGCAACGTTGTAGTTGTCGTTGGACGGCGGCTTTGTGCTGCCAATACTTCCGAGGCCTAATTGGTCCGCGAGTACTCCACCTTGCTCAACGCTTGCCTGCACCACCGGCATATTGGCAGTATCACCAAAGCGACGGTCTTCGATGTTACTCGACTCAGGAAGGTCCTCGGTGTTCTGCAGCTGCCACTTCTGGTACTCGGCGCTGACTTGATAGGCGCCACCGGAATACGCAGCACCTTCCCCGAACTTGACTGGAGTATTACCAGCAACTGGATCATCCTTCTGCCAATGCGAGACGATGCGGATTATGTTGGTAATCGAGGCAACGATCCTGATTGCCGCCGAGACGAACTTCATAAAGCCGGTCTTGGTCCCAGCTAGCGCGGTGTCGACCTTCTGTCTAACCTTGTCCCAGTCCTGCTCCGTGATAGTCTTGCCCCACTCGCGGACCTCGGCGATAAACCTTTCCATGTTCTCCGACTGGAGCGCAGTCGCGAGCCAACCGGAGAAGGCTTCCATCGCCGGCATAAGCGCAATGCCGATCACAGTCTGTAAGTTCTCCAGCTCGCGTTGCAGATTAACCTGCTCCTGGAGGAATGTCGCCGCCTCATCTTCCGCCGGCTTGAAGTTGTCGTTGGCGAACTGGTCGATGTTCTCAGTAGCCTTGTTCCAAGCCGGGCTGCCGAGACCGAAGGACTTGCGCCATATCTCCGTGCCTAGTCGATCCGCATCAGTGCCGCTCGAGCCCCTATTCATCTGCTCGAGTATTTGGCGCATGATGTTGTAGGGGCGATCGCCATCACGCTGCAGCTGCCGTTGCAACTGCCGCGATACCGCGGTGCCGGAACCGAAGGTGCCCTGTTCCTCCAGCCTCTTGCGGGTATCCGACTCGGTGCCCCGACGCAGATCGAGGACAGCCTCGGCCATCGCTTCGATCTCAGCCTCGGCCTGCTCCTTCGACAGACCAGCAGCTCGGCCTATGTTCACCAGCTGCTTGTATTCCTGCAGCGTCATATTGAGCCGCAGAACGGTGCTATTCAGATTGAGCGTCTTCTGCGAGAACTTGCCGAGACTGACGGTCATCCCGGCAATGCCAGCAACAAAACCACCGGAAGCGAGTGCGCCGGAAATACCCAGCAATCCGAAAACGCTACGAGCGTTACGCCCAATGCCGTAGCCAAGCGACTCGCCGAAGTCCACCGCCGACTTGGTGAACTCCTTCTTGATCTTCTCGAGCGCGATGGTGACTTCATCGCGGATCAGGATTGTGGCAAAGGGCTTCGCAGCCATTACTCGTCCTCACTCGAGGCGCTGGACTTGTCGTCCTTGGTATTGGTCGGAGTGTTGGGCATCTGCGACGCGCCTTTGCTGCGCGTCGTGTTAAACAAGTCTTTGTCGCTGTCACCAGCATCGGCGGACTTAGTTGCGCCGCTGACGTCGATGTTGACGTTGGCGTTGCCCTTGACGTTGTTCACGCTCATCGAGTTCAGCAGGCCAGCGTCAATCACCTTGCGCGTAGCAGCGTCATCGTCATCACGCTTGGTCTTAAGCGTGGTGATGCTGGGAGGAGGCACTGCCGGCTTACCGAGCACACTACGATCAAAGGTAGCCCGCCGAGCCATGCCCCGCTGTTGCGCTTCCCGAAACGCTTTCGAGCCGGTGTAAACAATCTGGGAGCCGCCAGCTCCCAGATGAATACGGTTAGGCCCCATGTAGCCAGGAGCTGCACCACCTCCGCCAGCTCCGGCGGCAGCCGCATGTTCCACAAACTGCAAGGCGCGCGGATCGCTATGCGGAACGATTTTGCCTTCCGCATCGTACAGATCGAAGTCAGCCGCGCCGCCTCCCGTCACATCGTGGCGATGCGAACCCTTCCGCCTTCCGCCGGTTGATGGCTGGCCACCGGACTGGATATCAACCCGTAAGCCGGTTTGCTGCGCGGCATATTCCAGCGCCTGCCTAGTGGCATCCGGTACTTTGAGATTGCGGGTTTTGTTCGGGTCGCCGAGCGATGACTCCCTGACTAGCGAAGTCCCATCACCGGCACCGGTACCGGCTATTGCGGTCTTGGTCCGGTTTGGATCCGTCATACCGGACAGATCAATCTCGGATGTCGTAGCAGTCTTGAGAACATCAATCGGCTTGGCGTTCGTTGCCGGGTTCTGCGCTGGGGTGTTGTTTTTATCGGCAATCCTACCAGCTAAAGGAAGTGACCGGATTGTTCTGCCTGGTCTAACGCCAATGACGTTAAACCGCTGAGCTAGAATGCTGGCGCCGCCTTGCCCTTTGGTTCCAATGCCTCCAGGATTTGTTGCTGCTTGATTTGAGTCTCTGACGAAGGCTTTGACCGATGCATCAACATCATAAGCATTCCCGCCAGGAACCTGATTATGGGCGTATTGGAAGACGCCAAACGATCCGCCAGGATCGCCCAGGTTTTTAGTTTTCGGATCAAAGCTTGACTCTTCGTTAGCGACAGCAACGCCAAACCTCGCCCACTCTTCCGGTGTCCCTTTAGTGATACCGAACCTTGCCCCATCAGGCGGAACACCTTTAGGTGGATTGGCTCTAAACTCCGCCAAAAGTTTTTGATAGAGAGAGCCCCCACGCGCTCCCTCAGAACCACCTTCTGGGAACTTGCCAGTTGCATCAACTCCGCCACCAGAACCAGCAGCAGCCGGACTAACTCCTGACGCTGTCGTTAAATCCTGGACTGGCGTGAACTTGCCGGGCTCATAACCTAGCGAGGCCGAGCTGCCGGGCAAAGTCGACTGGCGTGTACCAGCTGGACGATAAGGCGAACTCGATCCCGTCGGTGTAGCATCGTTACCGCCGCCCGGAGTAGTACCACCGCCGCCATCAGTACCGCCACCACCGCCGCCAGTCGGACCCATATTGCCCGCACCGCCGCGATCGCCAGACTTCGCTACATCGCCACCACCGCGAAGCAAGTCATTGAGACGACGCACCTCGTCGGTAACGTCGCGCATCTGGTCGTTGAGGTTCTCGGTGGTTTGCGCGCGCCGCTGCACCGAGGAAAAGTCAGTTGCGTCGCCGCCACCACTGAAACGCTGCGGCGTATTGTTGCCGCCACCACCATTACCAAAAAATTTATCAAGTAATTTGGGCGGGGCAGGCAATCTAGGACTGCGAGGATGCCAGCGCTTTTGCCGGTCTGCTTCCTCCCGCTGCGCGTCTCGTCCGTGAACGCCGCTTAAGCGCTCGTCCCGCAGCTTCCGGCGATTGAAATCTTCAAGCGCGTTGTAGGCATCGATCCCCTGTTGGAAGGTCCACATGAAGGACTCAATGACCTTCTTGCCCTCCTTGAAGGTAGTAATCACAAAGCTCATCGTGGAGCCAACGCCCTTGCGGATATCCTCCCACGGCAGCTTCTCCAGCTGCTTGACGGCATCAACCAGGGACTTCTGGAACTCCTGGCCTTCGACGGTATCGAGCCACGCGTTGAACCGGCCAGCCATCTCGGTGAAGACTGGCATCAGCTCGTTGCCGAGCTTGGTCGTGAAGTTATCGACCTGCAAACCCAGCAGCGTCATGTTGAGCTGGAGGCGCTGGGCATCCTCCGCGCTAACAACGGTGACCTTGCCAATCTTCTCGATCAGGTCGGTGGAACGTTCCCAGCCTTTGCCGCGCAGGCCGAGGACTTTCTCAATGGTGGTCACGCCCCATTGATTGCCTTCCTTGGCGTACTGCTGAAGCTTCTGCATCATGAAGCGGAAGCCCTGCTCGGTGCCTCCGCTATCAATCTCGCGCTTCAGCGCTACGGCTAACTCGTGACCAGTACGATCAGCCGTAGACTCGACCAGCTCCTTGTATAGATCGGAATACCCACCTCGGCGGCCGAGGTCTTGGATTTTCCGCATCGCAGTTTCGACGTCACTGGCAGCAGCCTCACTGCTGATGCCAGCGGCTTTGCCGGCGAGACGCCAGCGCTCGAAGGACTCGGCACTTACGCCGAGCTCCTTCGAAAGGTGATGGAGTTGCAGGCCTTGCGCGCTGAAGTCAGCTAAGGCGCGACCACCCGCAACTAAGCCTGCAACTAGACCACCACCGAGAAGACCCCCGGTTATGCCGAGCAGACGCATGCCCGACATCAGCTCCCGGTGGGTTAACATCCAGACGCGTTGGAGCGACTGGAGCTCGTTGCGCGCCTTACTAGTGCTAGCCTTCTCGTCAACACTAACGAGAGCTTGCCGCAGCTTCTCTAGGTTGGCGAGAGCTTGCCGACCATCAGCCTTGACGACAATCTCAATCGTGTCGGCCATTAGTCTGCGGCCTCTTCTTGCGCGCGTCGCTCATCCGCCAGCTTCTGGCTGAGAACGCTCGTCCACTTCATGTGCCGCCGGATCGCAGAGAGTGGCTTAGCTAGCCACAAGTCCGGCTCGACGCTGTAGAAACGCGCAAGCCGGTAGCAATCCAATATCAGGTCGTCTACAGATCCGGCGTGAAAAAAGGCACCAATTGCCAAGCGATGCTGTTCCAGTCTTTGGTGTTCAGCAACCGGATGGAGGAAGGCGGGACTGCCGCCAGCCTTGACATCATCGCCGTCATTTTCTTTTCGTCGAAGGATAGCTTGACGGTGTCGCCGCTGAACACATCGACGAGGACGGGATTGCCGCACCGCTCGATGTCGCCGCCGTTAGGCTCGCGGAAAGTAAGCTCGTCGACCTCTTCTCCGTTTGCCTGGATCGGCTTACGCAACTTGTACTTGATGGGTTGCCCAAAGACGGCCGCACCATTGGCCTCCTCCGGGGCCGCTTTGACTTCCTCTTCGTCTGCCACGCGAGTTCTCCCTCTCTACGGACTGTCGCCCTCCGGCGTCTCCATGACGTCGATTGCGACAGCAAAGTCTCGTTGCGCCTTTTGCGGCACTGGGTTTTCCCTGGTCCCCGATCGGAATTTGACCCATCCAAGCCGCATCCGGTCCACATAGATTGCCGTTCCAGCGGCGACCTTGAACGACATCTCATGACCATCTTTGTCGAACATGTCGTTGTAGAAGACGCCGTCGGTCGAGGTCTGGAACGTGACGTTGGCTTTGTCCCAGGCTGGCGGCATGGTCACCTTGATGAGGGGACCTTCGCTGCAATCGATGCCATCACTCAAAGACTGGCCAGCAGCGATGGTCGGTCCGTTGAGAACAGTAAGCTTCTTAGCCATGTCGCGCATCTCCTACTTGGAAAGAGTGGGAGCTGACTTGGCTTAGAGCAACTCTTCGCAGGTCGTTCCTTCGAAGCGAACCCGGAACTGACCTTCACGCGAATTGATCTCGATGGCGCTACGGCACCAAGCTTCCTTCAACACATAGACGCTGTTGTTGGCTAGCTCGGCGGTGACGGTAACGTCCACCATCGACTCAAGGTTCTCCACCGACATGCCCTGCACGTCAGTCAAATCCCCTTCAATGTATGGCACCCTAGGCAGCTCGCTGAAGCCGTGCACATAGTCTTGCCCGGCAATACCGGCGCGCTCCACTGCGGAGGGCGATACCGTGAAATTTCCACGCAACGGGAGGAGCGCCCCGTCGACCTTGAAGAACGCGATGCCAGCAACCCGTTGACCCATTGAGGCCTCCTGTTAGACGGGGATTGGAAAAGGAAGGAAAGGTTGGGCTGTCCCCAGAGCATTAAAGAACAACCCAACCCGTTAGGCGGCGGTGGATACTTTACGCCGCCTGACCCAACGTGGTGGCGCCAGCGGTGATCTCGGCGTCGTTGCCACGATTGTACTGGAGGCGGAACTGCACAAGAACCGCGAAGATGCGGAGTTGGTTGACCAAGTCGGGCGGGTAGAGAACGTTGACCCGGTTGGGGTTGTTCGAGTCGCGCTCGACAATGAGATGGCTCTTGAAGTTGGCCACATCCTCCACGAGACCGTTGAACTCGTCGATGCGATACTGCGCCACGAGCTCGGCCTTGATCGACTTCGGCGTGACGATCGCCTGACCAACACCGAAGCGGGTGCCATCGTTCGCCAGCTTATGCCGGGGGAACTTGCTGGTGATGGCGTGCCGCTGGTTGCGGATAAGGCGGGCGAGCGTGGCCATCGTGGTCACCAGCTCGTACGCATCATCACTCTGCGAATAGAGGTTGAGCTGATAGGTGGTGGTTTCACGCAGGATCATGGGGAAGTTGTCGGATCCAGTCTTCTGCGTGGCCAGCCCGTTGCCGCTGATAGAGTTTAGCTCCATCAGATTGAACCGGAAGTCGCCGGGAGCTGGCAGGACCAGATTGAGCGACAAGGTCTGGAGCGGCCGAGCCGGATCATTCGTCAAGGCACGCGCGGCCTTGGCGCAATAAGCCGAGCACCACTCGTAGATCGGAGTGGGCGACATCTGCTCGACTGCCATCACCGAGGTCAGTCCGCTGTTGCGGGTGGCGCCCCAGATAATGAAGTCGGCATAGTCAGCTCGCTTGGCGGTGAAGATATGTCCGTACAATTGACGCATCCACCCCCACCTTCCGGTGTCGGAAAATCCATACTCCTGTTCCCACGCCAGCAGGGAGGTAGAGTCGGTGTAGGGCATTGCGACGTATTCGAACTCACGCTCGCCGAGCTTCGAAATAGCGTTGTCGAAGTTGGGCACGCCGGCGCCGCCAGTGAGACGACCGAAGACGTTGGAGGGCGGCGACTCGCCGGAACCGGAGAACGTCAGCAGCACGCCAATCGGGGTTTCTTCGCCACCGATGCGGCCATAGTAATTCATCATCATGCTGATGTCGTTGCCGCCACCTCCCGGCGTCTTGCAGGTAATAGTGACGCGGTTGGCCAAAGAGACCGCGGTGACCGGAAGGTATGCAGTCTCGTTGATCTCGCTCGCAATCTGCGCGGCGATCTCGTCCGGGGTATCGCTGGCGCCGATGGTGACCGCAATCTTGTGACCAGCAACGTAGAGCGCGATGACGCCGGCTTCGAACATCGGCGGCGAGTCTACGCCCGAGACATCGATGGTGCCGCTGGCGGCGGTGGAGCCTTCATCAGGATCGACACCCAGGCCCCAGACCTCGTGCGCGAAGTTGTTGGCGAAGAAGGCCTTGAACATGCAGCTGATCTCGGAGCCCTGACCATAGGCTCGGTCAACCTGAGCTTGCGTGCCCATCGGACGAGGGATGTCGGCGGGTTGCAGGCCACTCGCCATCTTGGCGCCGACGATGAGCGCAGGCTGGCGCACGATCGGCAAACCAGCTTGCGAAGGATCCACTTCCGCCCAGTACAGCGGGATACGCCAATTGGCGGGAATGTTGTTAAACGAAATCGGCATAGCAGGCCTCCTTCAGTGGATTGGGACTTGGGTTGCTGCCGCGTCGTATCTTCGCTGCCTGCTCTGCGGCGTCGCGCATGGCTGCATCTTGCTTCAGTAACTCGCTCGCATATTCCCAGCCGTAAACCCGCACCAGTTGGGCCAAGTACTCATCCTCAAGAGTAGTCGGATGGAGAACCGAGGGACGTCCGTCGTGGGTGGCTTCGCCATGTTCCATACGATCCCCCGGCGACGCTGGCGGTGCTCGCAGGAGGAGGAACCAACCGCGAGTGCCCCGCCAGCGTCCTCATCGCGGTAACACTTCCCGAGCCGTGTACGGGAGCTTCCGCGCTGAGCTAGAACTTGTGGTTGAGGATGTAGCTTAGACCGAAGAGAACTAGCATCATGATGCTGCCGGTAACAAAGCCGTACAGCCACGCCATGACTACTTCCTGTTCCTTCGGTATTCTCATTGGTACAAGAGCAGCTGGGAAATTGGGGGACCCACCATCAGCCTCCGCGTGGTAGCCAGACTAATGCGGCCAACTCCCAGCCGTCCTGCACCACTAAGTCTGAGAGAAGAGGTCGCCACTCTCAGGCTCTTGTGGCTCTGCGTCCCCGTTGGGCTCCGTCTCCATCGGCGGTTCGGGGGCTTCCGTCAGCACCGTACCGTCCTGGATGCGGCGCTTGGTAAACTGGTCAAATGGCCACTCCACGCTGTCGTAGATAGTGGCGCGAAACTTGATGTTGCCGAGCGGGTGCTTGAGGTACTTGCGGACCTCTTCCGAGGAATATTCCTTGGTCTTGCCCGGCCAGACGCGAATGCGGCCAATCTGAAAGCGGTCACTGCCTTCCTCAAAGCCGGTCATCTTGTTGGTAATGACTTCCATAGGTTCCTCCTGCTAGGGTGCACCACCGCCATCAGTATCCGGCGCATGACTGATGGCAACCTTCGGCCACTCAAAGTCGCGGTCTTGGTCTGTGCGTTCGAACCGGTCAGGCGAGTCGCCGGAGCTACCCGTCTGCAGGTTGATCGGCACCGTCACCTGCTGCACGCTGTCCGCTTCCTCGAGACTTGGGTAAGCCGTCTCAAGGTGGATTAGATCAAGATCGTCAGTCACATTCGGCGGATAGTCGTACTTGGTAACAAAAGTAAACTCGGCACGCAGCTCCCCAATTGGCGTCTCGTTCTGACTACCAAGAGCACCAAATACGTTCTGCCGCCGGATGCGGGTAACGCCTTCGATGTCGTACAGCCCGGCCGGAGCGAAGCCGATGAAGGTTGGGTCTTGCAGTAGCCCTCGCATGATGATGTCGAAGGCTACGTCCAGCGCGCTCTCGAGCTCGTCGGACTCGACGTTGCGTAGGATCACGCTGATGCCGACAATGGACTCAGACCTAAGCCGCGGCTCGCCGGCATTCCAATCGCCATCCGAGCCTTGGGTTTCCGGGAGCAGGTAGACGCCGCAATAGGGCAGATCGGTAGGCTGCACCTGATAGGCCTGCGCCTCCCGAAAAGTAAACTTGGCAAAGAACGGGAAGGCCTTTAGCCGCTCCACGATCCCGTGCTGGATTTTGCGAACCGCGCTCATCCGGGTCTGGTCTCGTCAGTGACGGCAAGGCGCAGAGACAATCGCGCGCGGCCATCGTGAAACTCGTCAACGTCCACGATCTCATAGGGGCCCTTTTCCGGCATCGACATATGCGCCGGAACGAACACCCAATCGCGAGCTTGCGGCGGTACTGGATATTCCGTCAGCCTGATGTCGATAGCGGACTTCTGGTCGGAGAACACCACGGTGTCCTCGGTCATCACGTCCATCGGTGTGGTCACAAAGACGCCGCGCTTGTTGTACGAGGGCTTGCCGGGTTGCGAAATATACGGAGTGATTACGATCGGGCGCGAAAAGATATTCTGCACCTGCTGCAAAACCAGGACGTTGTAGTCAAGCATATCAGCTGGCTCCATACTTCATATAGCTGACGAACTTGGCGGCCTTCTCTTCCGCGATGTCCCGCAGGTTCAGAACCGGCTTGATGGTGGTCCGGGGAATGCCGATAAAGGCAATCTTTTTAGTCACTGCATTGATGAGGATGTTCTTGCCGGGCAGCTTGATTAGTTTGCCGCCGTAGTAACGAGCACGAGAGCGACCAAAAATATTCCCCGGAGCGGGTAGCCATAGGATCGGAGAGCCAACCGAAGTCGCGCCATATTCCCAAGCCTTCATAAAGTTGGGCCAAATGAACATGCGCAACGCATATCCGGTCTCGCCCCTTCTCTGCACTGCAACGCGGTTCTTCTTGGACTTGGCAAAGCGTCCCATTCCGCCAGCTGCGATGTCCGCCCGCATCGAGGCTTCGAGGTCTTTCGCCAGAGCATCGACGGCTTCGCGCGTAACGTTTTCAAAGTTACGCACACTCATTCGGGTCTGGACTAGGAAATCGTCCGCCATGGCTAGGCTACGTACAGACGCTTGTAGGGTTGAATGAGCGCGGTCGCTTGCGGCGAGAGCGGCGAGGCCTTGGAGGGGGCACCAGTACGGCTCATGCCGGGTGGAGGAAAGAACCGGATGGAGCCGGTGGCGTTATCGGTGATGCTCTGCATCGAGGGATCGCGCGAGCCCAGATAGTACGTGCTGCGGATCAAGTCGATGCAGGCTAGCTGGAGCGGACCGGGCGCTTCGTCCGGGAGCTCGTAGCCACCACTGTAGGTGATGATATTGGTGCCGACGAGATCGCCATGCAGGACGCCGCCGCCGGCATCATAGACGGTGATGTCATCGATGATGGAATTGTCGTCGTTGTAGATGCTGTCGATATCCACGATCGGATAGCGGTTGAGAACGAGGCCACCCTCGGCGCTGCCGTTTAGCACCGTCGTCTCTTCCACCTTCTCGAGCGCGAATACCCGGTCACAAATATCGGCAATCACCTTGGACGCAAACGTGATGAGCGCGGCGATGCGCGCATCATCGGTGTCGGTGGTAATGTTGAGGAAGGCCTTGACGTAGTCGACCGTGACTAGGTCATAACTGTCGGCCGGTTCCAGAACTCTAATGAGTGGCGTGTGCTGCATCTTCTACCCGCTTGAGCAACCGGTAAGCCGTTCCATTCCGCATCTCGGTGACGGTGAACTGCTGATAGGCTAGCGAGCGGCACCATTCCATGCGCTCTGGCCGCTTCGCATATTCGAGGTCACAGAAGTCTAGGTTGCCGACTGGAGCCGCCATCGAGAGCGGTGACACAAAAACCGGGATGCCGGCGATCACCGCGTCGACGGCCACGTTGGAGCTATGCGTCACTACTGCCCAGCAGTTGTTTAGATCGCGCGCCAACGGAACCTTAGAGTTGCGAGGGCGAACGATGATGGTGCGATCGGTGGCCTTGCGTAAAGCGCGCTCGGTTTCCTCGATCCAGTACGGCATATCGAGTCCGATGCCGCAGCCGTACTCCAAGCCCGGCAATGCCAATAGGATGTGGTTGCCATGCCGGCGCCAAGGTCTTAGTCGTATTTCAAGCCGTTCGAACCGGTCGGGCGGACAGTCCGGTAAGAAACGAGCGGACATCCCTTGGTACGTGAACCGGTAGTACCCGTAGGGTAGGCCGCGACCAGGACGCCAGAACCCATTATCGATGTGCCAATACGGCCGCTGTAGTTCGCACGCCCGTTTGAGAACATTCTCGGTGCCCCAAATCTGTCCGTAGCACGCCACCGGGTTCTCGTCTTCAGGCGGCATTCCGTAGACACAGCGCGCACCATGCCAACCGCGAGCAAGATTGCGCATAATCATTTCGAACTTTTCGCGGCGATGCTGCCACCAGATTGGGCACCACAACATTTCCCGCTCACCAAGTCAGAATGTAATCCCCGGATATCTCATCCACGACCTTGGCGCCCCACGATTGCAGCAGATTGACTGCGGCCATTCTCTCAATGCCCTGGCGCTCGGCTAATCCCGGCTTCTGCTCGATGATTATGGTTGGGTGGTCGCGGCAGATTATTATCTCGCCACCCTGCACCACGTAGAGCTCGAAGCCCTCCACGTCGATCTTGATGAAGTCGATACTTTTGAAGTTGAAGTCATCCAACTGCCGGATCAGCACGTTGCCGGACGCGTCGTCGCGCTTGAGGTAAGTGTTCCCGGAGCTGCCATGCTCCGTCACCAACCGGCCCCATCCGGCCCGGTCACCGAGCGCCATACGGAAGAACTCGATGGTGCCGGAAGAGACGTTCTTTGCAAAGCACTCGCTCTGCTCCACACTAGGCTCGAATGCCACTACCTGCTGGAAGCGCTTGACCAGATGCATTGACCAGAGGCCGACATGCGCCCCTACATCGATGGCGCGCCGCCAGTTCCTGACGTGCTTCAAGGCGCGTTCAATCTTGTGGTACTGGTACGTAAGTTTGCCGTCGACCTTGACGTTGACACTACGCATCCACTCGATCAAATGCTGCTCATGGTCTGGCAGCCAAATCCCCCCAAACTGTTTCATAGTAACTCACAAGCATGGGATACAATCTCGTCCGGGGTAATGCGGCGCATTGCTTGCTCACAGTGATCGCAACGAGTAATGGAACCACAGGCCTCGGCTCCACCGGTCAAATTGATATGATTATCGTAGCCAGTGACGGAAGGCGGGACGAAGCCACCAAACAGAACTATCGCCGGAATGTTGAGCGCAGCTGCGGCGTGATGCAGGCCACCCTCAGGTCCGATGTAGAGCTTGGCTTTCGCCATACTAGCTAGACCTCGCCGGATCGTGGGCGAGCGGATTAGCCGAACGCCATTCAGCTTGATCGTGATGCCGGGATATTCGAACTGCGCCACGTCGAAGCCGCGGTACAGCAAGGCGTAGGCCACTTCCTGGTAGCGATCCCACTTCTTGTTGATTGAAACGCTCTTCCACATCGGAAGATTGGGTTCGATCAGGATGAAGTCCTGGTCCTTGGCTGCCTCCTTCTCGTTCGGGCGAAAGAACAACTCGCCCGGCTTGGCGTGGAAATCATAGTTCCAGATCCACCGCGAGTTCTTGCCGTCGAAGCGATTGTAAAGACGGTGGCCGGAATAGTGCGGCACCCACTTCAGGTCGAGAGCGCGTTCCTCACCCGGCGGAGCCACATTCGGATTGCCGATAAAAATCTCATGCGCTTCCTTCGACCACGTGATCTTGCCGCTGTGTCCGAAGGCGACGCGATGTCCCGCCCGTTGTGCCCCACGAGCCATGCCAGCGCCCATGAGTTCATCGCCCATCCCCACGTTGCGTTTTCTCCTGGTTTAGTCTTACCAAGTCATCAAGGACGAGGCGCAGGAGATAGACGACCGGACCAATCGGTTCGCCTAGATTGAACTGGCGCTCGGCGGTGAGTAGGAAACGCTGCGCCTGCTCAAAATGTTTCTTAGCGTCCGTAGTCGCCGAACGGCCCTTCCGGGTTGCGGTAGTTGTCGAGCGCGTACCCCGCATCACTTGCCTCCACCAACAGCTTGTCAAAGAACTCGAGCGCATCGCGGCGAGGATGATCATGCACCGGCTCTTGCCGGGCCTCGTACCAATGCTTGCGCCCTTCCTTCTTCAGCCGGGGGATAGCATGCCGTAGATGCGGTTGCGTGGCCACCTTGGTGAAGTGCAGGATTTTGATATCAGGGTCATCGACCTTGGAGTACTCGCCGCCGCGGTCGCGCTTGAGATCGAGGCAGTTCCAGTTGCCGCCAGCTGCGCGCTGGATTAGACCGGGCTTTTGCATAACACGATGACGCACTTGCCGGTACAAGCCAGGATGCGTCTTGATCTGCTCGATCGGCGGCAGCTCCTTCTTCATCGCCGAACAGTCGTACATCGAAACGCAGATGTCCGGGAGCTTCGCCACCATCCCGGCACCGTCCTTGATTTCCTGGTTCCAGAGCTCGGCGATGTCCGCCATCGCGATCATGTCCACGTCAAGATAGATCGCCTTGCCTTGGAAGTTGCAGGCGGCCGGCACTCCCCAACGCAGAGGGGAGAACGGCGTCCACCAAGTCTTGGTATTCCACCCTTTCATCTTCTGCGGATCGGAGTACCAAAAGGAATTGGGATCACGCGAAAGCCGCATCCACGTAATATCGATCGGCTGGCTAGCCTTGCGCGCTAGTGAGTAGTGCAAGACCGCCTGAAACTCTAGGTCTTCGTCATTCGCCCCTACCCCAATGTATATGCGCACCGGATCCATAGCCTCTCCTATTCAAGAACCGAGACGAACGCGGGACCAAAGGACGTGATTGGTGCGATCAGCGTCCTACGATGCGTCGCCCCGGTCCAGGACTGCCTGACTTGATCGGGTGAGGAAGTCAGAGCAATGCCAGAACCTTTTCCAAGGGCATTTTCTGGTAAGCCTTCAAATCGCTTACCATCGAACAATTCACTACCTTGACGCCAAGCTCATGTAGTTTACGTGCTGCACCATCAAGCGACTTGCGCCAGCGTGGAATGTTGCACGCCGCGTCTGGGTTAGATAACGGATGCGGATGGCGGGGATGCCAATGCCCACCGCCGTCCACCCGCATATCGAAGCCGATCAGGATTATCTGTCTAAGACCAATCTGCACCATAAGATTGAGCGCTTGAAACCCGGAGTTGCCGCCAGCTCCCACCAAGCCCGGATTGGAGATCAGCAGATCGTTGCCGAACCGGGCCACGTCTATGCGATGAAGATTGTGCTTGCGAGCCGCGTCCCGATCGTAGGTAACCTTGATGCCGGCGAACTCCGGTACTCCTTTGTAGTGATCCCACCATTTGCCGTCGCACGCATAGAGCATGTCGGCCCACGGCACCAACTGGAAGCTGGTATTGATCGCGACCACCTTGATGTCGCGCCGCTCCTGCAGCAGGTGAAACGGCTCCCGCACCGCGGACGGACCAGAGGCAACGATAGCGCAGGTGCCTCCAGCCCAGTCTGGAAACCACTCAGGCCTCCGGGTGTTTGCCGAAGTCTGGTTTGGGGTTTCCCGTCGGTCCGACCGGGCCACGCTCGCCACGGGCGCCATCTTTACCATCACGTCCATCGCGTCCCTTCCGGCTGCGTAGGCGCCAGTCCGAGTTTTCCCCCGGCTTGCCAATCGGTCCATCTCGCGTCGCGATATAAACCTGCCCTGCAAAGGTGACTTCATCCGCCAACTCGTAAGAATTGCCAAGAACAAAGGAGCCACGATCGAGCGGCACTGGTATCTTTGAAGTGAAGATGACCTCGCCGTCGGCGTGCTTAACGCGGAAGGTTCGCTCGTCGAGCTCGAGCCTCAGGTTGGCGAGAGATAGATCACGCCCATCCTTCCCCGGCAATCCGTCTTTGCCGGGTAGGCCGTCCTTGCCCACGACGATGCCGAGATTGTGTGTGGTGCCGTCGGTAAGAGTTGCGATAGCAGAGCCCTCTCGATCAATGAAGAAGCCCGCAAGACCAACTCCATCTTCGCCGTCGATGCCGTCTCGTCCATCAGCACCGTCCTTAGGTGTCGGGATTTTGGCCACCTCTTCCGTCACCACCTTAACGACCAGCGGCCGCACGTCATCAATGTCGGGGATGTAGTCCTTACCTGCAGGACCTTCGGGACCCTGCGGACCGGGCTCGCCCTGCTTGCCGTCCTTGGGGATCGGGATCGCGCGCGCCACGCGCATCACAATCGCATCTTCATCGGCGTCCTTACCAGCTGGACCGGGCGGACCTTGCTCGCCATCCTTGCCGTCCTGGGGAGGCGGCAACGCCGCTACCGTTTCCTCGATGATGTAGCGCACAGCCTCAGGCTCGAAGTCCTTGCCGTCCTTGCCGGGCTCGCCATCCTTCGGAATAAACTTGCCGAAGCGATCCTCCACGATGCCGTTGACCAGCTCCCGCACGTCATCCAACTTCATGCCCTTCTCGTCGTCGGAGATGAGCAGATTGCGAGTTGCATTCGTGACCAGCTCGCCGAGGTACTGCCGCAGCGGCGGCTCCAGGATGGCCGCAGTGCGCTGCGCGATTTCGTTCGAGTCGGGTTGAGGGGCGTCCTTGCCTGCAACTCCAGGGACACCCTGAGGGCCGGGTTCCCCGGCCGCGCCCGGCGGCCCAGGATCGCCTTTTTCGCTTTCCCCTCGTGGACCTACCGGCCCCGGGGCTCCAGCCTCTCCTTGAGGCCCCGGAGGGCCTAGGATCGCCTCTCCTTGAGGCCCCGGGGGACCGGCCGGACCGGGGGGACCGGCGGGGCCGGTAGCCCCGTCCTGCCCATCCTTACCGGGAGACCCGGCCGGACCTGGGGTCCGTTCCAGAGCTTCCAGCCTGCCCCGCAACTCGGCAATGAGCGTCCGGCTCTCGGCTAAGGCGGCTCGACATTCTTTGGCATAGTCGCCAACGACCGGCGCAACGATCGCGCCGATGATGTCAGCAATGTCGCGGCTCTTCATCACGCCACCGCCCTGGTTTCGATTTGCACACGCAACATAGCTTGCGCAAGTACGATGTCATCATCGTCCATCGCAGCCTCCTCATCAGGTGGTGGCGTATCGTCGGCGGGCTTCGGGAGTTGCGGCGTTCCCGGAGGGGCTACCTTACCGAACGGGTCATCCTGCGCGTCACGCTTGGCCAAGGCGGCCAAAGAGAAGTTCTGTTGTTGCAGGTAGCAAGCATCACCACCTTCAACCGGGCTGTAGTTTAGTTTCTTGCGGCCCTCGTCCGGCTTCATGACGCCAGCCTTCACGCCCTTGTCGATGGTCTCCATCAACGCCAAGGTGTCGAGGCGCAGCAGATCGTCGAGCTCGAACTCGGTACCAAGCCAGCGATTGGGAGTGTCCACGAGTCCCAACCCTTCGTCATACAACAGCTCGATGGCTTCGAAATACTTCTGCAGGCACTGCGTATAGTACTGGGTGTTGAGCGCCTCGATATTGTTGTAAGCTGGCGGGTCGCCAACGCCGACCATGTAGGCCGGGACGCCGAACGCCGAGCACACCATCTTGGCAGTTAGGCCGAACTGCTCCGCCACCTGCGAAGCTTCCGCGGTGGCCGACATCGCCTCAAACTTCAAGCCGTCACCGAGCACGGCAATCTTGCCGGCATTGTCACCGCTGAACTCAGTTTGCCAGTACTCCTTCAGCCGCTTCGCAGTGGCTTCCTTGATCTCGCCGGGAGCTGTCAGCAGACCACCGGGCGTGGCGTTGTTGCGGAAGAAGACCGAGGACGCTTTGCCCATGCTCATCGACTGCGTGGCGGGGCCAATAGCCGCAATCAGCGGAGGCACGCCACACAGTGGATGGAATTTGATCGTGCACATGTCGTGGATGATTTCGGACGCTGGCACCACAATCGAGCTATCGCCAGCGGGACCGCGATCGTTGGGCGAAAGGTCCGGGTGCAGGTCGGCGAGATAGTCTTCATTGAGCTCGTAATACACATCGCCGGACGGGGTGACCAGCACCTTGACCCGTTGCGGATCAAGTAAGTAGAGCGCGACCACTATCTTGCGCTCGTCGCGCGCCTTGAGTGCATACGTATTGCCGCTAGTAACCTTGGAGACAATCCAATTTTCGAAGAACTGGATGCGCGTCTGGTAGTGGTTAGGCTTGCGCAGGACAGGCGAGAACGCGGGCGAGTTTACCTCGGTCCAGATGTCATTCTGCTTGAGCTGCTCCACCAGCTTGAGCCGGCACTTACCAACGTCACTGGCGATGCGCTCGATGCACGCATACACCGCATACATCGCCAAGATGTTTTCGCCCCGCAGAGAGTCATTCTTCTGCCAAGCGCCAGTGTAAGGCTCGCGAACAATAGGCCACCACCAACGGCCCCGATCGCCGGGAATAAGCTGCGCGCCAGGAGGAGTGGCGCGCGTGACGGTCAGATCGAAGCCGAGCAGGCGCATATCAGTCTTTGCTTTCTTCTGCGGTCATGTCATCGCGCTTGTAGGTACGTTGGCGACGAGCCGGACCCGCTTGCGAGGGATCAGGCTCCGAGCTCCCACCACTCTCGGCCCGCATCGATGAAGTGGACATCGGCTCCACCGGGCGCGACGACCTAGGCGACAAGGACGGCTCCGGCTTGAGAGTAGGCCGGCCGCTCTCGTTCTTTGGTGCAGGCGGAGGCTCTTTCGGGGTTTCGCTCGGCGGCGCATCCTTGGCCACCTTGATCAGGCGCAAGGCCTTGGCATCGCGATCCGTCAGAACATCAACCTCGTCGCCGGGGTTGTGCTCCTGGGCATTAGGTCCGCTCGGATATCGAAACTTCTTGGTAGCGATCATCTTAGGCATATCGGCTCCTTGAGTTTCCCAGTGCTCCTATAAAAAGGGGCAGCCGAAGCTGCCCCTAAAGTTGCGCTCTAAGAACCGTTGAACGGTTTAACCGTTTAGGTGTAGTGGGCGTTCTGGATGTACTGCACGGCGCCATCGCGGCGACGCATCCAGTTAATCATACGCTCAGCCCGCAACGCCACCATGTTGCGCTGCCACAGCGAGACCATGATGGTGCTCGCGGTCGGCGGGCTGTCGGGGGTGCTGTCCATCTGCAGCGAGGCTTCGCGGCTCATGTCAACCGACACCGCACCATCGTCGGCCAGGAGGATTTCCGGCGCATTGATGGCCACGATCAAGCTGCCGGTCGGCGGCGAGCCTTGGCTCACGATGTTCTCCGAGGTGATAACCGGAATACCTTCCAGCGCTCCACCCGAAGGACTCATGCCGGTGAACTCGGTGGTGCCGAGCGGAGTACGCATCAGAGAGATGCGGATGGCCTGCTGCGAAGTCATGACCAGCACGAGCCCTTGCACGCTCATGTTGGCGGCAGCGTAGACTTGCAGCAAGGCGCCAAGGTCGGCGCGGAGCGCGTCGCCGTTGGTACCCGAGGGAGTGATCGGGGTGACGCCGTTGGTGATCGAGGCCGGCGAGACGCCCGGAACCGCGGCCTTGGCCGGGTCGAGGAAGTCACGATCGGTCAAGAGCGCAACCGCGGTCAGGAGCGAGTCCCGCACCAGCGTCTCGATTGCCGGGTTGCTGAAGCGGAACAGCTCGTCGGTCACCGGAACGATACCGGCGACCTTGGTGAAGCCGAGCGAGATCGAGTCGAACGCCATGGCGCTGACCGGCTTCGGCGCGCCTTCACCGACCCAGTTGACCGACGCGGCGGTGATCTCACGCGGGATTTTGATATTGAACGGCACCCGGCGCAGGCCCGGGATGCGGCCAATGATCGTGAGCGGGACCAGGAGCTCGATGAACTCCGAGGCCATGAACTGCGGCTCGACGAGCGGCTTGGCCCAGTTGGTGCCGGTAGTGGTGCCCACCAAAACCGGAGCCTTGAGGATGTTCTCCAGTTCCGGCGTCTGCTCGAAGTACCCAAAGTTGCGGGCGGCATCGACCGGCGACACACCTTGGTTGAGTGATGCGAAGGCCCGGGCGATGAAGTGGCGGGCAAAAAGAATGCCCTTGGGCACGCGGGTGCGCATCCCTTCCACCCGGACGATATCACCACCACCACGCGAACGCGCGGCTTCGGTCGGATCCGTCGAGCGGACTTCGACCGCCTTTTGAAGGTTGGTCTTCTCGAGGACGCGGAGACGATCGAGATGCTGGTCGACCGACTTCACCTCGTCGGCGAGAGCATCATAATCATCCTGCTGCGCTTGGTCGAGGGTTTCGCCCTTGTCCGAAGCCGCATCCATGATCTCTTCCATCTTCGCGGCTTTCGCCGCGCGGGTCGCCTCAAAGCCGGCAATCTGCTCGGCAATGGTTCGCTTGGCCATCCTGGCCTCCTTTTGTTTAACCACAACTGCCGAACCTGCAGCTCGTCGCTGCTGCGTAGCACCTTGATCCTTGGCGACGAGCGTGCTGCCAAAAACCATCTGCTGGGTCTCTTCGGAGATGCCGAGTGACCGCACAACTCGCAAAGCATTCTGGTTGGCCGGAACCGAAACCAGGGATGTTTCGAGTAGCTCTTGCTGAAGGAAGCGAACGCCTCCCCATGGATCCTTTTCATCAAGCGGCTCGTGCTTGAGCGGCTTGAAGCCGACGGAGACGGCGCGCAGGATGTCCTGCTCTACCAACGAAATCATTTCATCGATGCGCGGTGAAGTCCCTTTCTCGGCGAGCTCGAGGTCGCCCTTGAGCTTGTCGTTCTCGATGCGCAAGTTCTTCCATTTGCCAATCGGCAAGTCAGAACGATGGCCGAAGAGTGCGATCGGATTGCGCTTGAAGTTGGCCAGCTTCCAGCCATTGGCCATGATGATGTCGCCCATACGGTCGGGCGTTTCGTCACTCAAAATGAAGGTAACGACGCCATCATCCTTGGCGGCCTTCTCATTGATGTGGATGGCTTCCTGCGCGCCGGATACGTCACGCGGCTTCTTCTGAGCTGCAGCGCCCATGGTCTTTTCCTCATCCCAGATTAGTTCGCACTCGTCCTCGTCGTAGCCGGCGTCGGTACAACGATCGATGAAGTCATCATGGTCTTCTGAGTCGTGGGGCGTGATCTTGGTGACCATCGGGAAATCTCCCGTCAGGTAAGGCGGAACACCGGTTTGCCGTTGGGGCCTTTGAGCGCTACCAGCTTGAAGCGGCCGCGCTGGATACGAAGGCGCAGCTTCTCGCCCTTACCTTTGTCGAACTGGTCGGCTACGTTGCGCAGCTCTTCCGCGATGAATATACGCTGAGCCGGAGAGAGCAGGTAACTGGCGCGAGCAAGGCGGGATAGGCAATCAGCAATCTCACTAACGGTCTCGCCGCGAGCCGCCTCGAGCTCTTCGTAGTGCTTCATCGTCATGCTCACCACCCAGCTGTGACATCGTAAGCAATAACCGCAGCCACCGTGGTCAAAGCATTGACTTCACCGATCTTGGTGTTCTTCTTGATACTGAGATCATTGCTACGGGCGGCAATGCCTTGCATGATCGCAGCAGCTTCGGCCGGCGTCACAGTAACCGGCACCGTCCCGCCCACTGGTATCCATCCTGAATTAGATAGCGGAACATTGACGAGCGGGGTCCACGGTACTCCAGCCACAGTTATGTTGGATGGGAAAGGAGTAGTCATGAAACTCAAGTTGGTCGCACTCGCCCCCGACCCATAGCCATTGAACGGATCGGTCAGATGATGAACAATGTCGGTGGTCAAACCAATACTCGCTCCAGCCTGCAACTTGGCATTCACAGTGTTGGCCGGAAGGTCCAGGTAACCCAACACAGTGTCGTTGAGGTAGCTGATCAGGCTATTGCCGGGGGCGACCACGCACGCATAGAACTGGCCGGAGATGGCATTGATGGCAGACACAAGTATGGCATTGATCTGAGTTATTAGTCCGGCATTGATCTCAGATAGCAGACCAGAGCCTGCGTTGTTCACCAAGTTGAGTTGTGATTGGCTGCCGGTGATCTTGGTACTGATCGCTGGAATTGTAGTATTCAGACTAGCAACAATTGAGTTGATGGATGCGATAGAGTTCTGCACCGAGGGAATGACCGACGACGCCATGTTGTCGTCGCTGGCATCCCACCAGTAATCCCCGGCCGCAACCGGATAGTGAAAAGGCAGCTGGCGCTTGGTCTCGTAAATCTCTGCAATCAAATCCCGCTTGACCTTCTTCGCCTGCGCCAAGGTGACGCCAGTAAGCTTGGTCAGGAACTGGTCGAAGTAAGGACAGTAGGGGATGACATCAAAGGTCTGCTCGCGCAAAGGTGGACGGTCGTTGTACTCAATCTCGCCATCGCCGGCATCGCGCCACTCAACCAACCTGACGTTGGACGGCAGGGCGGAATAATCCATCCCGGTCACACTTGCATTATCCACCGACATAATTGCCGTTGCGGCGGTTCGAGTAAGCCAGAACCTCACGGCGAGTCCCCGGACTGGATTTCGAAGCCGGGATTGACGACCTCGATTTGTCCGACCACCTGAGTAGTCACAACATCGTCGAGCGTCATGCGCAACGAGTCGAAGTAGCGACCGGGTGGAACGGTCGCGGTAATGTCGCGCGGCACCCGGACGGTGACCTTGCCGTCGCCTTCGTCATCAACGGTGGCAACATCGGGGGCAATGGTCTGCGCCAGAGCGCCGCGCGTGGCAAGCACCCACTCCATCGAGCTGCCGGGAGCGGCGGTTCCCGAAGGCAGATCGCGCTGGAGAACCCAGTCGTCGCCGATGTAGGCGGTCTCTGGTGGGTGCGTAGCCATCTCACAAAACCAACAGTTGGAACTCAGGCTCGCGGGCTTCGTCGAGGCCAGCGAGTGCTACCCCAACGCCCATGGCAATCGAGACCAGTCCGTCGATGCGGCCGCGCTGGCGGTGCTTGATTAGCCAGCGATTGTTCTGCGCATCGGACTCGACCGCGGCATTGCCGCTGCACCACGTGGTGATGGGCGAGCGCTCGATGACGATGTCGCCCCGCAGCACGCAATCCTCCAGCAGCTGGATGGAACGGGGCATCCACAACAATTGCTTGCTGTGCATCCCCATGCGGCCTTGGCTATGCACCACCATCTTGAGACCTTGGCCCTTGGTCTCGCCTTCCTTCCAAATCCAGGTTTTGAAGTCGATGCGCTCGCAGGCCTTGCGGAACTCGACGGAGTGCGCCGGGTCGAACGCCAGTGCCTTGACTTGATGCTCGGTGCAAAGCTTCTGCACCTGGGCGGCCACATACTCGTATTCGATGGAAAGGCCGGGCACGAGGTTGAGCAGGCCGAGCTCGCCCCATTCGAAGTAAGGGGCACCATCAGCCTTGCCAGCTTCCACCGCATTATCGCGCGGCCGCCAGTACCACACCTTGACGTAGTGCTTGCCGTCCTTGCGCCACACCGCGGTCAGTGCGGTCAGGTCGTTCTTCTGCGAAAGGTCAAGGCCGAGGTAGCACGGCACTTCTTTGAGATCATTGATATTGAACTGGCCCTGCACCGCCTCCCACGCATCGAGGTCGATCCAGTATTCGGAGGAGCCAACCGGGATACCGAAGTACAGCCGCTTGGTGGTGAGGGAAGTGGAGATACGATGGCGGGAGCTGGCAACCGCGGTGCGGACGTTCTCTTCCGGGTAGGTGACGTTGAGTAGCGGCAAGGCCTTCGGCCAGCAGGTCTCGTCATTCATCGGGTCGTCGTCCTTATCGACGCGCGCAATGAATGCAAATACCGAGTCGTCGTTGAAGGTGCCCTTGAGAACGCCCTGGTAGAACTCACTCAGCTCGGTCGCCATAATCTGATCGGCGGCCGGGGTGTTGGTAGTCAGCATCAGCAAGGCGTCGCCCGGCATCTTGACGAGTGCGGCTTTCCACAGTTCCAGCTGGCCAGCGGATTTCCATTCGTGGATTTCGTCGGCGCAAACCATGGTCGGCTTAGGACCGGATATCTTCTCGTCGTTGGCCAGCACGCGAAACTTGCTCGCGGTCGCCATGTGCTCGATCATCCACGCCATCTCGCCGGTACCGCGGATGACCACTTCACGGCGGGACTCGAGCGACTGGTTGATGGGACCGGGGATAGGGGCCCGGCATAGATTGACCGCATCGGAGAACAGCACGTTAGCTTGGTTGCGGTCTTTCGCGATGGTGTAGACTTCAGAACGGGCAATGCCGCGCCAGCCCATCACATATAATCCGATGGCGGCGGCGAGCGGTGTCTTGACTTGGCCCTTGCCGATCTCCAGCCACGCCTCGCGGAAACGAAGCCGGCCGGAGGGCAGATACCAACCAAACAAACTGCCGACTACAAAAGCCAGGTAGTTCGGCAGGTTGAATGGCTGGCCACTAGCTGCGCCCGCGGTGACGGTGAAGACCTTGGGAAAGAACTCCAGGGCGTCCGCGGCTTTGGTCTTATCCCAAACGAGGTCGCTACGCTCGAGGTCATTAAGATGGCGCTGCGCGGCCTGCTTGGTCATCTCGCCGGCAATGATCTCGCCGGCAATTACTTGGCGGGCCCACGCGGTGGCCGGGTCTGAGTCTGCCCAGTCGCGGATAGGGTCGGCCTCTACGGGATCGAGGCGAGGACGAACCCGACGCGGCCTTTCGGCCAGCCTCTCGAGCTCGGGAGGCAGCTTCCTCTTGCGCTTGCTGGCCAAGTCACGCCACGCCGCGCTTGAGAAACTTATCTGCTGCTACCCCACGCGGCGCTTCGATCTTCTTGGCGCTCGTGCGCCTAGCCGCGGTCATACCCAGCTCCTGCCCCAACCGCACCATACGGTCAAAGGCGGTGTTCGAGGCCCCGACATATGGGTTATGCGTACCGGTCCCCCGCTTGGTCTTCAAAATGAGCCCAGCCTCATGGACCTTTTCGTTGGCAACGATAAAACGGGCCCGTTGCACGCAATAGGCCTGCACCATATGGGATATGTCGCTATCCCAGATATTGCGGTTGACCAGCTCCCGGACGACCTCGTTCCAACACTCACGCTCGAGGCCGTCATGTAAGGCCTTGGGCGGGGGCGGATAGTGGAGTTGCATGCCGGGCAGGTGGGTCACGTTGCCGAGTGGCTTAACTGGGGGCTTCTGTCCACGCATAGTGATTTATTCTCCTGAGCTGTCCCTAGCTGACTTGACTTG
>Ga0207691_10001262_pt1 | contig 25344 bp, 18 predicted proteins | sample KBSM13metaG_FD_184327 | JGI IMG/M metagenome (GOLD analysis project Ga0207691, IMG submission 184327) | Miscanthus rhizosphere microbial communities from Kellogg Biological Station, Michigan, USA - KBS M1-3 metaG (SPAdes) (version 2) | ecosystem: Host-associated > Plants > Roots > Rhizosphere >...
GACAGGGCTGGGGAGCGGTTGCATGAGCGAGTGGCAGAAGATCCTGAAAGACGACGCCGTTGCTACGCTGGACAAGTTGGCGGAAAAATTCGGGCACGACGTCATCGATGTCGAAGCGCTGCGTCCGGCATTCGAGAACTTTCAGATGCGCATCACGCCGTCCGCGCTCGACCAGATCAAGAGCGTTGGCGACCCCATGTGGCAGCAGTATGTCCCGACGGTTCAGGAGCTCGACATCGTCGACGGAGTCATCGACTCGCTCGATGAGGACGCGGACTCGCCTGTGCCGAACATCACGCACCGGTACCCGGATCGCGTGTTGTTCCTCGTGAGCCCCGTCTGCGCGAGCTACTGCCGCTTCTGCACGCGGCGTCGCAAGGTCGGCGACCCCGAGAAGATTCCACTCAACCAGTACGAGTCGGCGTTCGAGTACATCCGGCAGCATCCGGAGATCCGCGACGTCATCATGTCCGGCGGCGACCCGATGATGCTCAGCGATCGACGCCTCGAGTATCTCTTCCAGAACCTGCGCGCGATCCCGCACGTCGAGATCATCCGCATCGGAAGCCGCATCACCTCGCACCTCCCCGAGCGCATAACGCCGGAGTTCTGCGAGATGGTGCAGAAGTACCATCCGGTGTACATGAACACCCACTTCAACCATCCCGACGAGCTCACGCCGCGCGTGCGTCAGGCGCTCGACATGCTCTCGAGGGCTGGCATCCCGCTCGGCTGCCAGACCGTGCTGCTACGCGGGGTGAACGACGACCCCAAGATCATGATGAAGTTGATGCACGAGCTGCTCAAAGCGCGCGTGCGTCCCTACTACATCTACATGGCCGATCAGGTCGCGGGCGGTGAGCACTTCCGCACGACGGTCCAGAAAGGCCTCGAGATCATCAAGGCACTGCGCGGCTGGACGTCAGGTCTCGCGGTCCCGCATTTCGTGATCGACGCGCCTGGTGGAGGCGGGAAGGTGCCGCTGCTGCCGGAGTACGTGGAGGAGATTACCGAGGACTCGGTCACGTTCCGCAACTACCAGGGCGAGCGGTACGTGTACAAGCAGCCGAAGCAGGGTGGCGGCTGCGGCAACGAGCCGGTTGACGTACCGGACATCGTGCCGATCGCCGTCGGACAGTCGGCGCAGAAGAGCAAAGAGCGAACTGGGAAGAACCGCAAAGTTCCACGTCGTCGTTCGGCGACTGGTTAGTGCCATCGTCCCGCACACAACGAACGGCCGCCGAGCGATTCGGCGGCCGTTCTCGTTCATGCTTGCGCCCGTCGTGCACGCGTCGTAGGGTCAGGGCGTTCCGGGCGGGGGTGTCCCGCCTGTCAGGTGTGGCAAGTTCAGACCAGCACGCAGCGCGTGCATCGGGCGCCGAGCGCCGAGGAGAGCAAATCATGCCGGGGATCTCTGGTGAGATGGGCGATGGTCGTCGAGTCCCGAGTGCATCACTGAGTCGCCACATCGGCGCGCGACTCACCATCGCGTGCGTCGCCACGATCGTGGTGCTTGGCGTGGCCGCGTGCGCGTCGTCCTCAGGCGGCGGCAGCGGTGGCGCGAAGGGAAACCCGAATCTCATCACCGCCGATGAGATTTCGCGGGCGAGCGTGCAGAACGCCTACGAGGCTGTGCAAAAGCTGCGTCCCGCGATGTTGAGCCCGCGCCAGGTCGCATCCGCGAACGCACAGGCGACCGGCGAGCTGCTCGTCTACATGGATAACAATCGAATGGGCGACGTCGAGCAGCTCCGACAGATCTCCGCGTCATCGATCGCCGCGCTGCGCTACTTCAGCGCGTCGGAAGCGCAGACGAAATGGGGATCGGGGCATCCCGGTGGCGTGATCGAGGTGCTCACCAAGCGGTAAGAGCTGAGCGGCCGGCATCTCCTACGTAATTGGGGTCAGACTCGAGTCTGACCCCAATTACAATTGTGACCCGGACTTCGTTCATTCCGTCGTTAGGGGCGCTGGTGCACCGTGCGAGTGGCCGTCGATCCAGCCCGCCCGATCCCTCGTCCGGAGATCACATGCGCATTACCCGCATCTCACTCGTACTCGCACTGATCGCCACAGCGCCGTTCGCCCTGTTCGCTCAGGGCACTCCAGCCAAAGGGTCCGCTGCCGCGAAGAACGCCACGCCGGCTGCACCGGCTGCGGCAACGTCAGCGACACAGACTCCGACCGCCGCTCAAACTCCAGCGCCCGCGGCGCAACGCGCGACGTGCAAGGATGGAACGATGTACACCGGCGCTTCTCGGCAGGGCGCGTGCTCGGGACATAAGGGTGTCGCGGAGTGGCTCAAGAAGTCATAACGAGCGTCCAATAGGTCCGTGCGTTCGTAGAGCTCGCCTCCGGTGCGAGCTACTTTGAGATAGACGGTGTGTTTCGCCGTGTTGGTACATACGTTCCCGTACCAGCACGGCGGTTTGACGTTCGGCTCCGCCGCCGAGTCTCCCTGTACTACCGCATTGATGAATTCACCGCACCACGGTCGAGCCAGACGTCGATGACACTTCCGGCCCCAGCTCTGTCGCCGCTGTCGCCGCACCGCCGGAAGTTGCAGGCAGCCGCACGCGTCACGTTCGGCGGCCTCCTCGTCGCGGCTCTGACCGGCGCAATGGCCTGCAACGGCGACGAGCCCGCAGGCGTCGGCCCGGGCATTACGGCAGTCGAAGTGCACCCCGCCTCGCTCTACCTCGAAGTCGGAGCGACCGCACCGCTCCAGATCTTCGGCCGCAAAGCCGACGGCACCATCACCGACGAGATGACGCCGAAGTGGAGCGTCTCGGACCCCTCGAAGGCGAGCGTGTCCACAGCCGGAGTGTTGACCGCGCTCGCGAACGGGAGCGCTCAGGTCACCGGCAGCGTCGGCTCGTTCAAATCGACGTCGTCGGTCACGATCGTCTCCGGCCAGCGACCCGTGAAGACGTGGGGGCTGGATACGCAGGGACTGACCGAGGTGTCGCTGCTTGCGGTGTGGGCGGCGAGTCCGACGTCCGTATTCGCCGGCGGGCAGGAGGGCATCATCCTCCGCTGGACGGGTGGCGGCTGGAGCACCATGGCGACGGGCACGCGCGAAACCATCGTGGGAATCTGGGGCACGAGCGAGTCGAACGTGTTCGCCGTCGGCACGAACGGTCTCGTGCTGCACTACGATGGCGCGGCGTGGACCGCGATGGCGAGCGGCACCACGAACACGCTGCTGGAGGTGTGGGGGCTCGACGCCACCCACGTCTACGCCGTTGGTGCCGGCGGCTCGATGCTCAGATTCGACGGCGCGCAGTGGGCGCCGATGACGAACAACGGCAATACCGAGATTTGGGGCGTCTGGGGCTGGTCACCGACGAATCTCATGGCCGTGGGCCAGAATGGCGCGATCCTTCGCTTCGACGGAACCGCGTGGACGGCCATGCCGAGCCCTACGACCACCGCGCTGTTCGGCGTGTGGGGCAACACGCCTAACAATGTCTACGCGGTCGGCGTGGAGGGGATGGTCCTTCACTTCGATGGAACGAACTGGCAGAACGTGGAGAGTCCGACACGAAAGCACCTGTTCGGCATCTGGGGCGGTGCGCCTAACGACATATACGCCGTTGGAAATACTGGCGAGATCATCCACTTCGACGGCGCGTCGTGGTCCACAGTCGCGAACGCGCCATCGCGCCAGAACCTCCGCGCCATCTGGGGCGCTGGTGGCCAGACGTTCGTGGCCGGATGGTCGGGCACGGTCGCGCGTGGCAGTATCACCCAATGGAACACGCTCGTTACCGCACCCACGCTCTTCTCCGTCTGGGCTACGGGCTCGGGAAGCGGATACGCCGTCGGCCTCGGCGGTCTCATTCTGCGGCGTGATGCATCGGGATGGAAACCGGAGCCCGTTCCTCCGGCGAACGATCTCTACGGCGTGAGCGGCAGTGGGCCGACGAACGTCTATGCCGTCGGTGACACAGGGACCGTGCTGCACTTCGACGGCGTGCGCTGGTCGTCCATCGCGAGCCCGCGATCACTGCTGTACCGGTCAGTGTGGACGATCGATCGCGACCTGACGTACATCGTCGGTGCCGAAGGCACGATCCTCCGCGCCAACGGCGAGGCAGTGTCGTCCGTGACGAGTCCCACCACGCGCTTCCTGCGCAGCGTGTGGGGCAGCGCGCCTAACGACGTCTACGCCGTTGGCGACACCGGCACGATCATTCACTTCGATGGCTCGAAGTGGACGTCCATGGCCAGCGGCACGGCGTTCCTGCTGCGTGCCGTGTGGGGCAGTGGGTCGAAGGATGTCTTCGCCGTTGGTGAAGGTGGGACCGTGCTCCGCTACGACGGCGTGCGCTGGTACGCGCTACCCAACCCAACGACGAAAGCACTCCGCGCGGTGTGGGGCACGGGGCCCACCGACGTCTACGCTGCTGGCGAGGACGGGGTGCTGTTCCGCTTCAACGGCGGCACGTGGACGGCGCTGGACTCACGCACCACGCAGATCCTGCTTGGCTTATCGGGCGAGATAGACTCGCGAGTGTTCGCCGTGGGCGGAACGGCGACGGTGATGGCTGCCGATCGTTGATCGTCGCCACCACCGTCGTCTGTGGTCGTCAGACCTCGGCGAGCTCGCCTTCTTTCACCTTCGCCGATTCCTCGATCACCTTCTGCGCGGCGTCTCCAGGCATCTGCTCGTAGCCGTGGAAGCGGCGCACGAACGTGCCGCGGCCGTGCGTCATCGAGTGCAGGTCCGTTGCGTACAGGTGCAGCTCCGCCTGCGGCACGACCGCACGCACGCGTGTCCCACGTGCGTCGCCGAGTGAATCGGTGCCCAGGATGCTGCCGCGCCGACTCGAGATGTCGCCCATCACGTCGCCGAGATACTGGTCGGGCGTGGAGATCTCGACTTCATCCAGCGGCTCGAGCAGGACGGGGCGGCATTTCGGTGCCACGGTCTTGAATCCCTGAATGCCCGCCATCTTGAACGACATCTCGTTCGAGTCCACCGAGTGGTATGAGCCGTCGAACAGCTCGACGGCGAAATCGACCATCGGGTAGCCAGCGAGCACGCCACGCGCGGAGGCTTCCTGTATGCCGCGCTCGACCGCCGGAATGAACTTGCTCGGGATCGAGCCGCCGACGATCTCATCGATGAATTCGTATCCCTTGCCGCGCGGCGTCGGGCGCATGCGGATCCAGCAGTCGCCGAACTGGCCGCGGCCGCCCGATTGTTTCTTGTGGCGCCCCTGCCCCTCGGCCTTCGCCGTGATCGTCTCGCGATAGGCAATGCGCGGACGCAGCAGCTCCGCCCCGACTCCCGCCTTTCGCTTCAGCTTCGACATCGCGACCTCGAGATGCCGCTCGCCCATGCCGCTGATCACCGTCTCGTGCGTCTCCGGCACATAACGAGTCTCGAACGTCGGGTCTTCGTCGTGGAGCCGATGAATGCCCTGCTGGAGCTTCTCCTCGTCGTGCCGGTTCATCGCGCGCACCGCGAACGTCACGATGGGCTCCGGGAATTGAATCTGCGGCAGACGGACCGGGTGTTCCTTCGTGGACAGTGTGTCGTTCGTGTGCGTGTTGCGGAGCTTGGCGACACAGCCGATGTCGCCCGGGTGCAGGATCGGCACCTCGGTGCGGTCCTTCCCCTGCGCCACGCTGAGATGGCCCATTTTCTCGACGCTGTCGCGCGTCGCGTTGTACACCTCCTGGCCGTTCGACACGGTTCCCGAGAACGTGCGGAAGTACGTGACCTCGCCGATGTGCGGCTCGGACGTCGTCTTGAATACGTGGGCGGTGAACGTGGCCGTATCCACCGCATGGATCTCGACGGTCCTGTCGCCCTCCGCGCCCTTGAACGCGTGGATCTCCTCCATCTCGTACGCAGACGGCATGAGCTGCACGATCTCCGTGAGCAGCGCTGAGATGCCGTACGTCTTCTCGGAAGACACCACGAAGAGCGGGAAGAGATCGCCGCGCTTCATCGCTTCTTTCATGCCCTGAATCGCCTCGTCGCGACCGATCTCGACACCGTCGAGATAGCGCTCGAGCAGGGTGTCGTCCGTCGCGGAGATTGCTTCGATGAGCTCCTGGTGGTAGCGATCGTACGTCTCCTGCGCGTCGGCCGGGACGTCGACCTCATCGTACTCGCCGGACTTCGTGCCCGGCTTGTAGATGTAGGCGCACTTCGCGAACAGGTTCATGATGCCGCGGAATTCCGGCCCGTTGCCGATCGGCACTTCCACCGGGATTACCTTCGACGTTAGGCGCAGCTTGATCTGCTGGTAGATCTGGTCGAAGTTCGCGTTCTCCTTGTCCATCATCGACACGACGAAGAGCACGGGGTCGGCGCGCTCCACCGCCTCGCGGAACATCTTCTCCGTGCCGACTTCCACGCCGGCGGTCGCGCTGACGACGACGAGTGCACCGTCCGCGGCGGTGAGGCCGGCGAGCGCATCACCCTGAAAGTCGAGGTACCCCGGCGTGTCGATCAGGTTGATTTTCGTGTCCATCCACTCGGCGTAGGCACACCCGAGGTTGATCGAGAACCCACGGTCGATCTCTTCGGCCGTGTGGTCGGTGAGCGCCGTCCCATCCTTCACGGAGCCATGGCGCTTGCTGGAGCCAGAAACGAACGCGAGCGCGTCGACCAGCGTGGTCTTCCCGCTCGCTCCGTGACCGACCACGGCCACGTTCCGGATGTCTGCGCTGCGATACTCCCGCATTGCTCGTATCCTCGACTGCTCAGGTGATTCTCAGGTAGCGCTCAAGTGAGTAGGCCCATGCGCGGTGCCTCGCGAAGCCAGGCGCGAAGCAACTCGTCGCTGGTGTCGGTGAGGGCAAAACCGACGGGCACGGCGATGGCGCGCACGGTCTGCCTCGAATCGCTGATGCACGTGAAGACAACCGCCGCATCGACGGTGCCAGTGGCGTGCGACGCATTCCACAATCGGCCCGCGTCATCCGCGAAGACGCGAGCGCCGCCCGGAGACTGGCGGCGTGACTGCTGAGCGGGGCGCCCTTGCATGGAGTAGGGGTTCGAGACTTTTGAGGATTTGTCGCGCGGTCGCGGCTTCGTCAAGGGGCCTTACGGCACCCGTGAGCCATCGGCCAGCAGCTATCGGCCATCAGCGCTTCTGCCCGGTAGCCGTCGACGAAGAAAAAGGCCGCCTGAGCACAGCTCAGGCGGCCTTCTCACTGCTCTGACAATTCAGGGTTCTTGTCTCAATCTCCGTCGTTATCGAAGGTGATTCCGTCTGCTTCGCGGAAACTTTCGAGCATCGTGTCCATCTGCATCGCCCCTGGGAGCGTTACGGCGACAACGGGGGAAAACGAGAAGCTGATCGCGCGACGCGCGCCCTCTGGCCAATCGGGCATCGTGAGCCCGGCCACCAGACGTCGAATGGTTTGCCCGCACTCGCCAAGCAGCTCTCGCGCCGTTTCGACGAGCGTCTCGAGTGGTATGTCGAGATCGCGGGTCAGCAATTGGCCTGTGCTCATATCCCGCCAGGCCGAGTCTCCGACTGCGCCACGCTCGGGCCACACGCCGAGGTGACGAATCGTGTCCGAACGCTCTTCCGGCAACCGCCGCGACTCTACGGCGGCAGCGAGCGCCAACGCCAGCGACTCAGGACTCGGGACCCCGTAGAGGGTCACTACATCGCGCGGCGGCCGCTCCGAGTTCAGCGGCGCCGGCACCGAGTTCACGTGCGCCAGCACTGTCGAGTGTTCGGGGTTGTCCTCGAGCATCACGAGGATGTCCATCACCCCTCCCTGTGAATGAAGCTTCGCGGTGACCGACTCGAAGCGAGTCCGGAGCGCCGATCGTTCCTCGACTCGCACCGTACGAGGGCAGACCCCGCGCGCGCTCCTGAAGACACATACTGCGTATACGCTCCGGAGGTTCCAGCGGATTTCCGGCGCTACTCAATGTGTGTCGAGGTCGGGTCGGGCAAGTCGCATACCGACTACGAGTGCGAGGGCGAGCATGCTGCAGACGAACACCCGTTGCGCGGTGCCAAGCACCGCGCCGCTCGTCGACACGAGAACGGAGGGCACAACGTAGACGGATACCGCCCAACCGAGCGCACCGAAGACGGCGGCAGCAACGAGAAGTCCAATGCCCCGTAGCGACGCTGCGACAAGTGTGAAGCAGACGCCCAACACGATGAGCGCGAGTGCGACCAACGCGAGCCCGATGAGGGCCGTCGCCGGAGGGCTCGTGACGTCGAGACCGAACGCGTCGATCAACCCGCGCCCCGTGGCCATGAACGGCCTGAGCGCGAGCCCGTGGCGCAATCCGAGCCCGATCACGGCGCCGATTGTTCCGGCGGCGGCGACCATCCCGACTCTGATACCAGTTCCGATTCGCGCAGCGCTCATCGCGCGAAAGGAAACAAGGGTGGCCGATCCACTCAAGGGCGCGCGGGACGCTCGGCGAAGCGTGGTCAGCGAAGCGTAGTCAGCCTCGTGATGCCGCCTTGCTGGCGCGGCGGTATACCATAAGTTCTCCGCATGGCAACCACCGAGCGTCCAGCAGCCACCGTCCTCGTCGTCGAAGACCGACCCGAGGTTCTCGAAGTTCTGCAGCGCACTCTCTCCGACAACGGCTACGCGGTGCTCACGGCGGCCGACGGCGACGTGGGGCTGCAGATGGCACTCGACCATCAGCCGGACCTCGTGATTCTCGACATCGGCCTGCCGAAGCGCAGCGGGCTGCTCGTCGCCCGCGAGCTCAGAAACCGCGCCTTCACGGCGCCGGTGCTGATGCTCACGGCGCGTGACACGGTGTCGGACAAAGTCACGGGGTTCGATGCTGGGGCCGACGACTATCTCGCCAAGCCGTTCGACTATGACGAGCTGCTCGCTCGCGTGAAAGCGCTGCTGCGTCGCGCATCGATTCGTGCAGGCGAGACGGTGATGCGCATCGGCGATCTGTCGATCGACCCGATCTCACGCGAGGTGGCGCGCGCGGGCCGCAAGCTCGCGCTCACTCAGAAGGAGTACGCGCTGCTCGAGTACCTCATGCGACACGCCGGCATTCCGGTCACGCGCGAGCAGATCTCCGAGCAGGTGTGGAAGCAGCCGTTCGACCCGACCACGAACATCGTCGACGTGTACATCAACTACCTGCGAAAGAAGCTCGAGACGGACGGAGCATCGCCGCTGGTGCACACGGTACGTGGGGTTGGGTATGTGCTGAGAGACACGCCCACTGGAGACACCTAGCTGGTAGCTGGTCGCTCGTGCTTGTAGCTGGTTGAAGAGCAGAAACCCCGGGATGCCGATTCGTATTCGTGGCGTCCCGGGGTTTGTTGGTTTTCCGACCAGCGACCAGCACGAGCGACCAGCTACCAGCGTGCTCTTACTTCTTGGTCGTGTCAGCCACCAACCAGCCGGGCATGTCCCGCCACGCCAGCGGATCGACATCCTTGCCGTGCAGGTAGAAGCCGTAATGCAGGTGCGGCCCCGTCGCGAGGCCGGTCGCGCCCACGCGGCCAATGCGATCGCCGGCGCGAACGACGTCACCCTTCGAGACCAGCGCCGTATCGAGGTGGAAATACGCCGACACCGCGCCCTGGCCATGATCGATGAGCACCGTGCGGCCTGAGAGAATGTACTCGCCCACATCCGCGACCACGCCCGCTCCCGGTGCGACAATGGGCGCGCCTCGACGTGCGGGCAGGTCGATGCCAGCGTGTCTCCACGACGGGGCGCCGGTAATCGGCGCGTCGCTCGTATCCGTCGCGAAGGTGCCGCGCGTGCGAGCCTGCGTGTCGACGGTGATCGACCGCGAGGAGTCCGTCGCGCGATAGTAGTACCGCTCGACGCCGTACCCGGTGCTGCGCATACCGGCGACTGGCTCGCGCCACCGCCCGCTCCACCGCTGGTCAGGGGACTCCACCGACACGTTGCCGCGGACGGCACGAGCATCTCGCGCGATCTCGCGCGTGCTCGTCGCGCGTTTGTAGAGACTGTCCGTGAGGAAGATCAGCTCACGCCCGAAGTCGCGATCCGCGACTGTGATCTCGCGCACAATGCGTCCGCCGGGGCGATCGATCGTGAGCGTGAACGTTCCCGCGTCTTCATCCGCGGGCAACGGGACGGCGACGAACGTGCCTTCGGTCGTTCGATAGCACGGAAGCGGCGCGCTCTTCCACGTGCAGCGCGGCGTTGGCGTAGCAACGCCCTCGGCCAGCGCGAACAGGACGCCACCGCGTCGCGGTTCGGGTGGGTACAGGCGCACCATGCCGGTGTCGTCCACGATGCCGGCACGAAGGCTCTCCGCCGGAGTCACCGGCGACAGCGGCGCGGAATCGGTTACGACGGCGCCACGCGCACTCTCCGGAACCGCGGCGGCAACCGTAGTCGTATCCTGTTTCTTGGCGGCCGTCTTGTTGTCCACCACCTCGCAGGCCGCCAGCGCGGCGACGAGCACCGCTCCGCTGGAGAGAACAGCGAACCGGGCGCGGATCTGCACCTGCCGTTCGCTCGCGGGGAATTTGCGACGCATCGGTGTCGATCGGGGTAGCATCATCATTGGCGGGTCCTGTGCGGCGGTCAGCACGCCCGGCGATCTCGGGCGGGCGCGGTCGAGTTGGGCAAGGAGAAGGCCATCCATGGCCGGAGGCATGGTGCGCCTACGGGTGCTTAACAGCGCTGCACCAGGTGTCGTCTACCAATTCGAGTATCTACGTGTATCGACGTTCGGCTCTCCTGGCTCCGTGGCTCTCATGCGCAGACGTCTCACTGCTCTGTCCCTGTTCGGTACGTGCGTGTTCGCGGTGTATGGCGCGGCAAGCTGTGCGCGTCCCGCTGTCGCATCGCAGGAAATGCCTCACGTGTCGGCTCACGCGTCGAGCGGTATGCGGGAGCTCGATGCGGGGCAGCAGGTGGCGCACGCGCTGAGCCGTCTCGCGTTTGGTGCGAGGCCGGGCGACGCAGCGCGCGTGCAGACGATGGGTGTCGACACGTGGATCGAGACGCAGCTCCATCCCGAGCGCATCGACGATGCGGCGACCGATCAGTTCCTGGCGGGCTACGGCACGCTCGCGCTGAGCTCAGCGGAGCTCTACAAGCAGTTCCCTCCCGCGGCAGCGCTTCGTGCGCTGGCACGCCGAGACTCCCTGCAGCGCTCCAGGGGAATGACGCTCGCCGACTCGGTGCAGCTGCTGCAGCAGGCCCGGCGATCCAACCAGTTCGTCGCCGATCTCACATCGGCCCGCGTTGCGCGTGCGGTGATGAGCGAGCGCCAGTTGCAGGAAGTGATGGTGGATTTCTGGGAGAATCACTTCACGGTGTTCGTGGGCAAGGGTCAGACGCGATGGTATCTCACGTCGTACGACCGCGACGTGATCAGGCCTAACGCGCTCGGTCACTTCCGCGAGCTGCTGGGTGCAGTGGCCAAGAGTCCGGCGATGTTGTTCTACCTGGACAATGCGCAGAGTGTTGCCGACAGTGGACGCAGCACGCTGCGCGACGGGAACCGGGAACGGGGAACCGGGAACAGGGGACGAGCCAGGGTAGGAATGCAGCGTCGAGGACAGCGAGCTGCGGGCAGACCGGCTCCCGGTTCCCCGTTCCCCGTTCCCGCCGGCGCGGCGGCGCAGGCCGCGCCGCCGCGCCGGCCCCGTGGCGTCAACGAGAATTACGCGCGCGAGCTCATGGAGCTGCACACGCTCGGCGTCGATGGCGGGTACACGCAAAAGGACGTCATCGAGGTCGCACGCGCGCTCACGGGGTGGAGCATCCGCCCTCCGCGCCAGCTGCTCGCTCTCGCGGCGGACGCGCGGGTGCGCCGCATCGGCGAACGGATGCAGGACACCGATGCCGCCGGCGAGTTCGTCTTCCGCCCCGAGGCGCATGACGCGGAGGCAAAGGTGGTACTCGGACACAAACTGAAAGCGGGCCGCGGCATCGAGGACGGCGAAGAAGTGCTCGACATCCTCGCGAAGAGTCCCGCTACCGCGAAATTCATTGCCCGAAAACTCGCGGTGCGCTTCGTCAGCGACACGCCGTCGCAGGCACTCGTCGACCGCGCCGCGGCAACCTTCACGCGCACGAACGGCGACATTCGCGAGGTCGTGCGCACGATCGTGACGTCCCCGGAGTTCTTCTCCAGAGCCGCATTTCGTTCCAAGGTGAAGTCCCCGTTCGAGGTTGTCGTGAGTACATTGCGCGCGCTCGACGCGACGCCTGATGCGACCCCGCGAACCGCCCAGCTCGTCGCGCGACTCGGGCAACCGATCTTCGGGCACCAGGCGCCTAACGGGTGGCCCGAGACATCGGACGCATGGATGAACACGGGCGCGATACTCAATCGCATCAATTTCGGGATGGCGGCGGCGGCGAACCGGATTCCGGGCGCGTCGCTCGACCGGTGGCCGGAGTCGGCGCGACTGCGGAGCGCGTCACGCACGAAGCAGGTCGACGGCGTGGTGAGCTCGCTGCTCGGCGGTGAGGTATCGCGGCAGACGCGCGAGATCCTCACGACCGGCGTGCACCCCCTCGTCGCGCAGGCGGCAGCCGATTCGTCGGCGTCGACGGCGATGGGAGCGACGGCGGCCGACACGACGCTGAACGCCGACAACTCAATGGCGGCCGGCGAAGCGCCCGCGCGACGACGCCAGCGGGCGGCACAAGGCTTCACCAACATCCCCGAACTGACGGGACTCGCGCAGGTAGTCGGGCTCGCGTTAGGCTCGCCGGAATTCCAGCGACGGTAGCGCGGGCACCGCGCGCCCGTTTTCTCATACGTGTAGGCCGCATCATGCAACGACGTGCATTCGTGAAGTCCGGCGCGCTCGCGCTCGTGACGATGGGATTGAGCCCGCGCTTCCTGCGCCGGACGGCGTTCGGCATGGAGCTCCCAGGCGCGGCGAAGGGGCGGACGCTCATCTGTCTGTTTCAGCGAGGGGCTGCGGACGCGCTCAACGTGGTGGTGCCGCATGGGGAGGCATCGTATTACGCACTGCGTCCACGCATCGCCATCCCACGTCCGAGTGGTCGCCTGGGAGACGCGCAGGCAGCGATCGACCTCGATGGCTTCTTCGGGCTGCATCCCGCGCTGCAGCCGCTCAAGCCGCTCTGGGACCGCGGTCTCCTGGCGCCCATTCATGCCGTGGGCAGCCCGAGCACGACGCGATCGCACTTCGACGCCCAGGACTACATGGAGTCAGGCACGCCGGACGTGAAATCCACGCCGGATGGATGGCTCAACCGCTATCTCGCGACCAAGGGCACGTGCGAAGAATGCGCGACACCCGGCGACGTTAGGCACTCCCCGTTCCAGGCCGTCGCGATGACGGATCAGACGCCGCGGATCCTCGAGGGCGCGGCGCCGGCGGTCGCCATGTCGAGCCTCGACGCCTTCACCGTTCGCGCAGGCGGGTCATCAGCTGCGCAGATCGAGGCGCTGTATCGAACCGGGAGCGCGGACGTCGTGCACGCCTCCGGCTCCGAGATGTTCGAGGCGGTGAAGATGCTCCGTGCCGCGAATCCACAGCGCTATCAGCCCGAAAACGGTGCGAACTATCCGCGCTCGCAGTTCGGCCAGCGCCTTCGCGAGATTTCCCAGCTGATCAAGGCCAACGTGGGAATGGAGATCGCGTTCGCGGATGTGGGTGGCTGGGACACGCACGTGAACCAGGGCGGCGCGACGGGGCAGCTTGCGGCGCGTCTCGGGGACTTCTCACAATCGATCGCCGCGCTCGTGACCGACCTCGGCGATCGGATGGAGAACGTCGTGATCCTCACCATGAGCGAGTTCGGCCGCATGGCGCGCGAGAACGGGACGGGCGGAACGGACCACGGCCACGCCGGCGCGATGTTCGCGGTCGGTGGTTCGATCAAGGGCGGCAAGGTCCACGGCAAATGGCCGGGACTCGCTCGGGAGCAGCTCTACGAGGGTCGCGATCTCGCGCTGACGACGGATTTTCGCTCGGTGTTCAGCGAGATTGCTCGCAAGCATCTCGGGGCAGACAAGCTCGACACCGTCTTCCCGGGATTCGTTGCCAAGACGGACGTCGGACTTATCTAGAAAACTGCAGGCTTGTTGCTGGGTGGTCGTGCTGGTGGCTGGGTGACGCTGAGTGGAGCTACCAGCTGGCACCCAGCATCACCCAGCACCAAGCATCCACACCCAGCAACCAGCTGCCCGTAGTTAAAACTTGAAGATCTTCTTGAGCGCCTTTCCGAGTTTCTCTCCGACACTGTTGATGAACGGCTCGGCTTCCGGCAGCTCATAATGCTCCGTGCACACCTCGGTCGGCTCGGTGCCAGGCTTGAACCACTCGCGCTGCGTCAGCGGGCACCAGTCACCGGCCAGCATGCCCGTCTCGGCATCGATCACGCGGACAACCATGCCGGGCGGCGGTGTCCACTCCGTATCGTTCGAGCGATCGTTCCAGCCCTGCTGGTAGAACTCCGCCCACGCTGGCGCCGCGAGGCGGCCACCGCTCGCGTCGCCAGCGATGCTGCGCGGGGCGTCGTAGCCGAACCAGAAGCCGGCAACCAATGACTTCGTGTACCCGACGAACCACACGTCTGCGCCGTTGTTCGTCGTCCCCGTCTTCCCCGCCACCGGTTGCGTGACGCCGCCGGCGCGTATCGCGGTACCAGTGCCGCGGTCTACCACCGACCGCAGCATCGACGTCAGCTGGTACGCGTCCCGCGGGTCCATCACCGCCACGGGCGTCGCATTGTCCTGCGCCCAGAGCACGCTGCCGTCCGCCCGCTCGATCCGCCTAACGAGGCGCGGTCGCACGCGCAATCCGCCGTTCGCGAACGGGGCGTATGCCGTCACGAGCTCGATCGGCGTCACCTCCAGCGCGCCGAGCGCGATCGCCGGCACCGGCGAGAGCGGGCTCGTGATGCCATTGCGGTGCGCGGTCTGCACCACGCGCTGCTCGCCCACCGCTCGACTCACACGAACCGTCGCGGCATTCGATGATTTCATGAGCGCGCGTCGCATGGTCACACGACCGAGGTACTCGTCGCCATAGTTCGCCGGCGTCCAGATGCGACCATCCTGCTCGACTTCCACCGGCTCATCATCCACGAGCGACGCCGGCGTGAAGCCGGCCGCGAGCGCCGCCGCGTAGACGAATGGCTTGAACGCCGACCCAGGCTGGCGATGTGCGGAGAGCGCGCGATCGAAGCTGCCGCGTTCGTACTGTCTGCCGCCGACGAGCGCGCGGATGTCGCCGGTGCGCGGGTCGAGCGCGATCATCGCGCCTTCGATCGTACCGGCGTTCCGGCCAGCCCAGTAGCGTGCCTCCTGCTGGATCGCGGCCGCGCGGCGTCGGACGGCACGATCCGCGGCGCGCTGCGCACCGAGATCCAGCGTCGTGTACACGACGTAGTCGCTCGTCGTCGCCTCCGGCTCTTTGAGCATTGCCTCGACGGAGTCGACCACGCTACGGACCGCATCGAGCGCGTACGAATCGTCCGGCTGTGGCGGGCGCCATTCCTTGGCCGCGACACGCAGGGGCTCCGCGCGCGCGGCGACGAGGCCGATGTCGTCGAGGTAGCCCTCGCGCTTCATGAGCCCGAGCACCAGATCGCGACGTGCGAGCGCCCGCTTCCGGTTGTTGCGCGGCGTGTACGCCGTCGGCCCCTTGGGCAGCGCTGCGAGCATCGCGCCCTCGGCGATCGTGACATCCTTCACGCTCTTTCCGAACAGGTCGCGACTCGCCGCCTCGACGCCATACACACCGTTGCCGAGGTAGATGACGTTGAGGTAAAGCGCGAGGATCTGGTCCTTCGTCAGGCTCTTCTCGATGAGACGCGACAGGCGGAGCTCCATGAGCTTCCGCCGCATCGTGCGCGTGCCGACGAAATGTTCGGCAATGAACGTATTCCGCGCGACCTGCATCGTGATGGTGCTGAAGCCCTCACGCACGCCGAGCGCGGTGACGTTGCGAAGCCCGGCGCGAATGAAACCGCGCCAGTCCAGACCATTGTGCTCGTAGAAGCGGCGATCCTCGGTGGCGAGGAACGCATCCCGGACGTATCGCGGGACGCTCTCCAGCGGCACATTCACACGGCGAATGACCGTGAGGCGGCCGATGAGGCGGCCCTGACGGTCGAGGATCTTTCCGCCCTCAGGCGGTCTGAATCCACGGATCTCGCCGAGCGTTGGGCAGCCGTTGAAGCCGCAGGTGCCTAACCAGACGTCCACTGCGCCCACGCCGACGATGGCGAGCAGAAGCGCAGTGAGCCACGGCCAGTGCGTGCGAAGCCAGCGACGTGCAGGAACTGCGGGGTCGCGTCGCGCGCGATGCTGAAGCACGCGCCATCGGTCCCGGAAAAACGGCAGAATTGACAAGGGCATGGCCCGGGTTACGTCAGTCATTGTACACCCCAGCCCTTCTGCAAAGTTTCGACCCTCCACGGCGCACGAGTCATGTCACGTCGAGGATCCGGGTGTACGATATCACCTGATACCTCGGCCGAGCGCGGCAGTACAAGCGCCTGTTGCGCTCGATTACCGTTGTCGTCCTCCGATCGACCCTCGGCGTTTCCTCTCGACACAGACCAGCGTAGATGTCCCCCCGGATCGTTCTCTTCGGGTGCCTCGGCGCGACAATCGCTGCCGGCACCCTTGCCTGTTCCTCGAGTGACACCAGCCGTGCCCGTAACGCGTCCGGTGAGGTCGCCGTCGCTCCGACGTCGGTGCCATCCGTGGGCTCGTCCACGACAGCGAGTCTACCGTCGAACGAGCTCGGTCGCATTCCGGTGTTCGAGTACCACTTGATCGTCCCCAAGAACGGTGTGTACGAGCGGACGCCCGACGGATTGCGGCGCGATCTGGAAACGATGTATCAGCGCGGCTTCCGTCCGATCTCGATCAGCGAGATGCTGGATCGCAAGATCGACCTGCGCGCGGGCGAGTCGCCAGTCGTGCTCGTGTTCGACGATGCATCCCCGTCGCAATTCCGATACATCGACAAGAACGGCCAGCTCGAGATCGATCCGACGTCGGCCGTCGGCATTCTCACCGCGTTCAACAAGCAGCACCCTGATTGGCGCAACCGCGCCGTCTTCTGCATGCTGCCGGCGGCGCAGGCGGGGCGCGCCTTCTTCGGCGACAAGAACATCGAGGGCCAGAAGACGGAATGGCGGTACAAGAAGGTAAAGTTCCTGGCCGACGAGGGATTCGAGCTGTGCAACCACACGCTCTATCACGCGCGGCTGGATCGTGCGGGCGCCAAGGTGGAAGAGTTCATCGCCCGCGGAATCATGGCGATCGACTCGGCGGTGCCTGGCTACAAGGTGCGCACGTTGGCGCTTCCACTCGGGATGTGGCCGCAGAACCGCGAGCTGGCGAAGCGCGGCTCGTGGCGTGATGCGAAGGGGCGCACCGTGACATACTCACACGATGCGATTCTCGAAGTCGCAGGCGGGCCGGCCCGCAGTCCCTTCGACCCGCAGTTCAATCCCCTGTCGATTCCGCGCGTGCAGGTCATTGGCGATTCGGCGGTGACTCGCACCCTGGATGGGCTCGAGAAGCATGGTCAGCGGTACGTCTCGGACGGCGATCCAAAGACCGTCGCGAAGGTAGTGACGACCGCAGCTGCGAAGCACTGACCGAGCTGCTGTCATCCCGAGCGTCAGCAAAGCGCCGGCGAGGAACGACAAGGCCTACAGCTTCCACCCACGAAGGGACGTGAGCGCCGTATCCAGCGCCGCGCGTTGCGCAGGGTCCTCCGCCTTCGAGAGCAGGTGTTCGTAGGTCTCGATCGCCAGGTCGAGCGCGTCGATATCATGTTCCGCACCAGCGAGTGACGCGGCGTTGTCAGCCAGTGCCGCCCGCGCCAGATCGTCGGACGGAAAACGCGCGACCACCTGCTGCCAACGAGCGACCCGCTGGCGCGGATCGGATTCCGACAACGCCCAGAGGTGCCAACCACCACGATTCGTGGCATCGGCCGCTATGGCGCGGCTGGCGAGGGCACCGACCACGTCAGGCCCGTGGCCCGTCAACCAGTATGCATTCGCGAGAATCACGATCGCGCGGGCGTTGCCGGGCTGTGCCTCGACGATCCGCTCGTACAGCGGACCAGCAACCTCTGGGATCTGGCGGTATGGTTCAGCCGCGGCGATCAAGGCATCGGGGGTCGTAGCGTCCGCGATCTCTCGGAGGCGCGCAACGAGGTGCGCAGGATTCCCGTGGATCTGATATTCGTCTACCGCCGCCGCGAGCTCGGCGGGAATGTTCGATGTTGGCGAGAGCATTGGCGAAACGTAGCGTCCCATTATTCACGGAGGCACGGCGTCGCGCTTCCCGAGCAGGGCTGGGCACCACATCATCGAGACCATGATGCACCGCAGCGAACGGGCGCTCACACTCACCTGTGTCGCCGACCAATCCGCGCCTGCCGCGACGCTCCACGAGGCGCTCGTCGCGATGTTTCCGTCAGCGACGATCACGCGGGTGGACACCGACGTCGAGCAGTTCGAGCCCGAGGACGTCGATTGCGCGATCGTGGACGCCGCGGTCAACGGCGTCGATGGGGTGGACGTCGTGCGACGGATTCGCGCGCGTGGGTTCGCCGGGCCGGCGGTATTGCTCGTCGACCCAACTCGCGCACTGTCTCCGGGCGACGCGGCCAGTGCAGCTCGGCTCGGAGTACGCCTGTGTTCGTTGGAGGGCGATGTCGTTTCAACGCTGGCAACAGCGGTCACCGACGCTCTACGCGTTGGTGACGGCGGGGGCGACGGAACTCCCTCGGCGAGCGCGCTGCGGTCGCTGCGTCAGACCCAGCGGCTCATCGCTGCTGGGGAGATCGCGATGCGACTCCAGCATTCGCTCAACAATCCGCTGGCGGCGTTGCTGGCCGAGGCTCAGCTGCTGGAGCTGGAGACGCTGCCGCCGGACCACCGAGAGTCCGTGGAGCGGATCATTGAGCTCACTCGGCGTGTAGTAGAGGTCGTGCGCGGGATGGACGGCGTTGGGAGACCTTAATCTCCATCACACAACGACTGGCCGCGGAGTTCTTGCGCGAAACGCTTCAAGCTGCGATACTCGTATCGGCTGCCGGCGCGATGCGGTATGGCGCGACCGGCAAGTGGCGGGTGCAGTCGGGAAGCCCCAGTAGGCTTGGGACTTGCGTCCCTGCAACCGCGCGCAGAGGAGCAAAGGTCGCCTGACCGCGTGTGTAGTCCGCGCTCGTCGGTGACAAGCAGGGTTCGTGCGACGCTCGCACGACCGATCCCGTCTCTGGCAGCAGTCCGAACCGCACCCAACGTGCATCATTCGTGGCCTTCTCGGGCTCGCATGCCGTTTTTACGTGCGACCTCTTGATCCACAGGAGCACCGCGAGGCTACGCCGGTCGATTCCGGCGTGATGTCGCGAGTAAATACCCCATAACGAATATCGTTGCATGACCGAACGCCGACGCCCTCACCGTCGTGGCCGTAGCCCGCGCACGTACGACCAAACGTCCGCCGATTCCACTGGCGATGCGAATCCGTACCGCGACGGGGCCCCTGACGCCCCGGTTGATGGAGGCGACAACACCGACTCGCCGCCGCCCAGCATGGCCTCCGTCGCGACTGAGGACGCCCCTGCACCAGCTGCCCCGCCAAATCAGACATCCGCGGAGCCGCGCGAGCCGGAACAACAGCGCCCACCGCGCGAGTTCCGCGAGCGCGATCACCGTCCTCGGGAGCCCCGGGAGCACAGGGAGCACCGGGAGCACCGGGAGCCGCGTCAGAACCAGAATCGCGAGCATCGCGACCACCGCGGCGAGAATGGAGCCAGCGGCAATCGCCAGCAGAACCAGCAGTTCGGCGGCGGGAACGGTAACGGTCGCCGCAATCGCCGGAACCGTGGTCGTGGGCGCCCGCAGCGGGACAATCAGCAGCAGGTCCCGCCAACGCCGGTCATCGCGGACAGCGAGACGACAGGGTGGTTCGATGCGTCGCGTGACGGCGGGTTCATTCGCCGCGCCGCGAACAGCTACCTGGCAGACCCGGGTGACGCCTACATCGGGCCGAATCTCGTTCGCCAGTATGGCCTGCGGCGGGGCGATACCATCGTCGCGAGCACGGGCCGAGATCACCGCGGACGCAGTGCCGTGGTGGAATTGCTCAAGATCAACGAACAGGACCCGGCGACGGCGACGCGCCGTCCGGATTTCGGATCACTCACCGCGACCTACCCGGAGCGGAAGCTGTTCCTCGAGACGGGGCGCCCGGCAAAGGGTGGTCCCGAGCTCACGCGGCGGGCGATCGATCTCATCGCGCCGATTGGATATGGCCAGCGTGCACTGATCGTCGCCCCGGCACGTGCCGGCAAGACGATGCTCCTGCACGCGATCACGGAAGGCATCGCGATCAACCACCCGAACGCGACGCTACTCATCCTGCTCGTGGACGAGCGCCCCGAGGAAGTCAGCGAGGCGATCTCGTGGGGTGTCGGTGAGGTCATCGCGTCGAGCTTCGATCAGCCCGCCGACCGACACGTCGAAGTCACGGAGATGGTGCTCGAGCACGCACGGCGTCTCGTCGAGATGGGCAAGGACGTCGTGATCGTTCTCGACTCGCTCACCCGAATGGCTCGCGCTCACAACACCGCCGAGCGTGGCTCGGGCCGCACGCTGTCGGGCGGACTCGATTCGTCGGCGATGGCGAAGCCGAAGGCATTTTTCGGTTCGGCTCGGGCGGTGCTGGAGAAGGACGGTGGCGGGTCACTCACGATCATCTCGACGGCGCTCGTCGAGACCGGCTCGCGGATGGACGACGTGATCTTCGAGGAGTTCAAGGGAACGGGTAACAGCGAGATCAAGCTCGACCGCTCCCTCTCGGAAAAGCGCATCTTCCCGGCCTTCGACATTGCGACGAGCGGTACCCGTCGCGAGGAGAAGCTGTACAAGCCGGAGCAGCTCGACGCGGTGTACACGCTGCGGCGCGGTCTTCAGCAGATGCCTCCGCAGGCCGCGATGGAGTGGCTGATCAAGCGCATCGCGAACACAGCGAACAATGATGCGCTGTTAGCGGGACTGTAGAAACAGCTAGGCAGTAGGAAGGAGGCCCTAGGAAGGAGGCCGGAGGAGCGAGGAGGGAGCGGGCGCCAACACGGAGCTTGCCGCCTTCCTCCTTCCGCCGGCCTCCTTCCTTTCTTCGGCCCACGCCTTGCTTCAGGCGTTTCCAAATGCGTGCCTGTCGATTTGCTACCGTGTTCGGGGCGATCGTGGCGCTGCTGGGAGCGGGTCGCACGAGCGGGGCGCAGACGAAGAGCGCCAACAGCGACCAGATGGAGCGACCGGAAGTCCGGTCCCTGGCTTTGAGCGGCGTTCGATCTGTCGACCGAGATGAGCTGACTCAGAGCATCGCGACGACAGCGTCGCGATGTAAGAGCTTTCTCCTGACCGTATTCTGCCCGCTGACGCACTCGGATCGGATCTGGGAGAAGCGATATCTCGATCGCACCGAGCTGCGCCGCGATGTGCTGCGCATCCGCGTGTTCTACTGGGTGCGCGGGTATCGACAGGCTGCGGTGGACACCAGCGTCGTGAGCAAGGGCGACGATCAGGTCGCCGTTACGTTCAAGATCACTGAAGGGAGCCCGACACTCGTCCGCGCCGTTCATGTGAATCAGGCGGATTCGGTGCTCACGACCGCGCAGGTGGAACGCGTGGTCTCGGTCGATTCGGGCAAGCCGTTCAACCTCATCGAGCTCGACTCCTCCGTCGCGCGCATCCGTTTGGTCCTGCAGGACAAAGGGTATGCGGATGCGCGGGTCGACACGGCTACCGCGATCGATACCGCCGCGCGAACAGCCGAGGCCACCATCCGCGTCACGCCGCGATGGATAACGCACGTCGGCACTATCACTGTAACCGGCAACAAGTCGGTCTCCGAGCGGACGATTCGCAATTCGCTCAGCTTCCACACTGGCGACCTGTTCCGCCGCGTGGAGCTGAGCACAACGCAGCGTCGCCTATACGAGTCGGGACTGTTCCAGCGTGCCGCCATCACGGCGCCGCGCGGCCAGGACAGCATCAGGAACGTCGAAGTCAGCGTGACGGAAGCGGCGCCGCGTCTCGCTCGCGTGAGTGGGGGCTTCAACACATTCGATTTCATCCAGGTCGACGGCCGGTTCACGCACAACAATTTCTTCGGCGGTGCGCGGCGGCTCGATGCGGTCGCGACGTTAGGCAATCTGTTCGCCGAGAGTCTGAACGGCTCGCAAATCGGCGGGCTGATCGGCTTCCAGGACATCACCGAAGACGTCGTCGGCGATGCGTCCGCGTTTCTCGACCCGACCTATAACGCGAGCGCCGACTTCACGCAGCCGTGGTTCCTTTCGCCGAAAAATTCGGCCGGCTTCGGCGTGTTTGCCTACAGACGTATGGCACCATCGGTGTTCGTCGAACGTGGTGAGGGCGCGAACGTCTCGTTCACGCGAGACATCATGGATCGCGTGCCCGTGAGCCTGACGTACCGATTCGAGCTCACCGGCGTTATCGCCGGCGACGTGTACTACTGCGTCAACTACGGCGTGTGCGATCCGCAGACGATCGCGGCGCTCCGGGAGAGGCAACGGCTCGCGCCAGTCTCGCTCATAGCAAACGTGAACCGCCAGAACGATCCACTGGAGCCCAGGCGCGGCTACACAGCTGAGGCGCGCCTCGATCACGCGTCGGCGTACACGGGATCGAGCTTTCGTTACAACAGCGTCTACGCGGAGGGCGCGGTGTATCGGCCGATCGGCGCCCGATCGGTTCTGGCGTTCCACTCGCGCGTGGGGTTCGTGAGGGCGCTGGAAAGCACGCGACTCGCCACGGGCGCTGGCGAGGACCTGAGCGGTGACATCCTGCACCCGCGGACGCGCCTGTACGCAGGCGGAGCGCGGTCGGTCCGCGGCGTTGGCGAGAATCAACTCGGCCCGCGCGTTCTCACGCTGCCGGCGAGCAAGCTCGCGGTGATCTGCCCCGAGCTCAGCGGGGAGGCGGTGGCGACGTGCGATCTGTCCCGCGTCGACTCGTCAGGCAACGCGCTGGCCGACAGAGACTTCACGCCTCGCCCGTTAGGCGGTCGCGCGTTGATCGAGGGCAGTGTCGAGTATCGCTTCCCGATCTGGCGCGCCCTCTACGGCGCGACGTTCGTCGACGGCGCGCTGCTCGGCCAGGGCTCGCTGCAATCCGCGACGAAGGGCGCAGGCACGATCGCGCCGGGCATCGGCATTCGCTACCGCTCGGCGGTGGGGCCGATCCGCGTGGACGTCGGGCTCAACCCCGCGCTGTCGGAGGACCTCTCGGTGATCACGGAGATCCCCGCGGCCAACGGACAGGGGCAGATCGTTCAGCTGACCAACCAGTGGAAGTACAACCCGACGGGCGGAGCATCCGGCATCACCGGCGTGATGCGGCGCCTAACGTTACACCTATCCATCGGCGAGGCGTACTGACGTGGGTCGTCGCATTCTGGCCTACGCCGCAGCGTTCGTGGTGCTGTTGGTGGCCGTCGTATTGGTGGGGTTGCTCGTGTTCACGAACACGGACTACGGGCGCGAGCGGGTCCGCCGGTTCGCACAATCGGCCGTGCAGGGCGCCGCCAAGCATGGAGTCGTGCGACTCGGACGCGTGAGTGGGAATCTCCTCGAGGGATTCACGATCGCGAACGTGTCGATCCGTGACTCCGCGAACGCACCGTTCCTGGTCGCGGACTCCGTAAGCCTGAACTACGGACTGCGTGCGCTGCTGCGAAAGCGGCTCGAGCTGACCGACATCCGATTGGTTCACCCGCTCGTGGTACTGGACCGGCCGCCGGGCGACAGCGCGCTCTGGAACTACAAGGCGATCTTCAAGAGCAATACGCCGGAGCAGCAGAAGGACACGAGCAAGGCTGGTTTCGGCGACTGGATCGTACTGCGAAACATCACCGTGCTCGGCGGGCACATGGTGATCCGCTCCCCGTGGAAGCCCAAGAGTGAGCTGACTGGCGCGGCGCGCGACTCGGCCATCGCCTCCGCGGTTGCCGGGAAAGAGCGCGTGGTCGTCGAGCGTCGCGGCGACGGTTTCCAGAAGATCATCGAGTTCCGCGATTTCAACGGTGAGCTTCCTTACCTTCGACTCCAACACCCGGACACGCATGTCCGCCGGCTCGAGATCGCGAAGCTGTCCGCGACGGTGCTGCCGTTCCATCCACCGGCGGCCGTCATCAGCAACTTCATCGGCACCCTGGAGTTCACAGCCGACTCGATCTGGTTCAAGAACACGCACCTGTGGCTCCCGGGATCGAAGGCCGCGGGCGACGGGCGCTACGTGTTCGACACAAACGATTTCGACCTCCTGCTGCGCGCACAGCCGATGTCCCTCGCGGACGTCCGGTTCATCATGCCGCAGCTGCCCGCGCGCGGTCAGGGCAATCTCGATTTCCGCCTACAGTGGAAAGGCGATACGTCGACGTACATCGCGCAGAAGGTGGACTTCCGCATCGACTCCGCGCGGACCGGCGGTGACTTCGCCATCTCCATGGTCGGCGATAGCCTCTGGTTCCACGATACGGACCTGCGGTTCTCGTCGGTCGACACGCACCTGATCGAGCAGCTGGCGCCTCACGTGAAGATCCCGCGGCACGGGACGTTGAGCGGGTCGGCGAAGCTCGATGGATCACCTGGCCTCATGCACGTGGACGGCGACGTCACCTTCGACGATGCCCGCTATGGCCGCAGTCGCGTGATCGCGGTGGGGGCAGTCGGGACGACGGGCTCCGGCGTTCGGTTCCGCGATCTCGACGTCACGCTCGACCCGGTGCAGGTGGGGATGGCGACGACGTTCATGCCGACGCTTCCGGTTGGCGGCTCGATTCGCGGCTCGGCGCGCCTCAACGGCGAGACGAACGGGCAGCTCGTCGCGCGCACCGATCTCACGCACACTGACGGCGCCCTACGATCCAGAATCGCGGGGAACGCGACGATGCGTCTCGGGAGCCGGCCATGGTTCGACGTCGATGCCCGGTTGCTGCCGCTGTCACTGGCGGAGGTCGGCAAGTTCGCGCCTGCAGCAGGCCTCGCGGGCTCGGCAGCCGGCCCGATGCGCCTAACGGGAGACCTGGGGAACCTTCGCGTGGATGTGCGGCTGGCGCTCGCCGACGGCGGACGCCTGGACACGCGTGGCACGCTGGATCTCGCGAGCAAGGACAAGGGCTACGACCTCGCCGCTCAGATGCGCCTGTTCAACGCCCGCAGTGTCGCGGCGCGCGCGCCGGCCACCTCGCTCACCGCGACCGCGTTCGCGCGTGGTCGCGGCTTCGATCCAGCCACCATGCGCGGTGCGTTCGGCGCGAACCTCGCGACCTCCACGATCGACACGGTCGCGATCGACTCGGCGTACGTCCGCGTGGCCATCGCGGAC
>Ga0207691_10001264_pt1 | contig 25336 bp, 23 predicted proteins | sample KBSM13metaG_FD_184327 | JGI IMG/M metagenome (GOLD analysis project Ga0207691, IMG submission 184327) | Miscanthus rhizosphere microbial communities from Kellogg Biological Station, Michigan, USA - KBS M1-3 metaG (SPAdes) (version 2) | ecosystem: Host-associated > Plants > Roots > Rhizosphere >...
GACGACGACCTTCGCCGACGTGACCTCGCCTGGACGATCGTCCGCCCGGGTCGGCTCACCGACGAGCCCGGCACCGGCCTGGTTAGAGTCGGGGACCTTCCGCGTGGCAGCGTCACGCGCGAGGACGTCGCCGCGGTGCTGGTGGCTGCCCTCGACCTGACCAGGACGGTCGGCAAGACCTTCGACCTGCTCAACGGCGACGACGAGATCGAGGAAGCGCTCCGGAAGGTGTAGTCAGTCGCGGACGGCGACCGCCACCGCCACCATCCCCGGGCCCACGTGGGCCCCGAGCACGGCGCCCACCTCACCTAGCCAGATGTCGCGATCGGCGAGCCCGTCGGCGAGCCGTTCGCGCAGCCTGCCGGCGAGCTGCTCGGCCCGCTCCGGGCTCGCCAGGTGCGCCACGGCCACGTCGACCTGTGCGGACCCGGCGGCCTCGACCGCGAGCTCCTCCAGCCGGGCCAGCGCCTTGCCCGACGTGCGCACCCGCTCGAACGGACCCACCTTGCCGTTGTCGATCCGCAGGATCGGCTTCACCGACAGCGCCGAGCCGAGGAGGGCCGCGGCGGCGCCCACCCGGCCGCCCCGACGCAGGTACTCCAGCGTGTCGACGTAGAACAGCGACGTCGTCGACGCGGCACGGTTCCTGGCGGCCTGGGCAGCCTCGGCGGCGTCGGCACCGCCGCCCGCCGCGTCAGCGGCCGCGAGCACGGCGAAGCCGGTGGCCATGCCGACCTGACGCGAGTCGACGGGCACGACCGGCACCGGGCTGTCGCGCGCGGCGAGCTGGGCGGACTCATAGGTGCCGCTGATCTCCGCGGACAGGTGCACCGACACGATCGAGGTCGCACCCTCGGCCGCGGCCGCCCGGTAGGCCTCGAGCATCGCCGCCGGTGTCGGCCGGCTGGTGCTCACGGGCGTCCACTCCCGCAGCGACTTCGCGACCAGCTCGGGCGTGGCCCCGTCGGACCCGTCTTCGTCGGCTCCCGGCGTCAGCGCCTCGTCGTACGACACCGCGCCGATCACCACCTGCAGGGGCACCACCCGGATCCCGCGCGCCCGCGCCACCTCGGCCGGCAGGGACGCGGTCGAGTCGGTGACGATCGCGACCGTTCCTGAGGAGGCCGCGCTGCGACCATCTCCGGGGGCGGACATGCGGGAAGGCTACCGACGACCGCTCACCCGCCGTCCGTGCCCAGCGCGAGCGTGAGCTCCAGCACGGACTCCGGGTCGTCGAGACGCTCGCCGTACAGCTCCCGCAGCTGGCCCACGCGGTAGCGCACCGTCTGCGGGTGCACGTGGAGCAACCCGGCCACCTCCTCCCGCCGGCCGCGGCACAGCAACCAGGCCCGCAGCGTCTCGGTGAGCTTCTCCGCGCTCGCCGGACGCAGCTCGGCCAGCGGCCCGAGAGCCCGCGTCCGCAGGTCGGCGAGTGCCTCCTGGTCGGCCTCCAGCACCAGCCGGGCGAGGTGCCGGTCGGTGTCGACCGCCGGCCCGCCGCCCGGACGAAGCCCGAGGTCGCGCGCCCGCACGGCCCGGAGGTACGACGAGCGCGCCCGCCGCCAGCCCACGGCCGGGCCGACCACCGCGTGCCGGCCGTCGAGCGCGCGCAGCAGCACCGGACGCGCGACGTCGGGCACCAGCAGCACGGCCACCTCGTCGCTGTCGAGGTCGGGCAGGTCCTCCCCCGCGACCAGTGCCCGCGACCCCAGTGCGGTCTCGGCACCCCTGACCTGCCCCGGCGGCAGCAGCACGACGGTCAGCGTCTCCGGCGGAGACCACTCGGCGCGCTTCGCCGTCGCATCGAGCGTTGCCGGGGTCGCGCCGGTCACCAGCTGGCGGGCCAGCCGCTCCAGCAGCCGCTGCCGCACGCGCCCCGACGTCTCCAGCTCGTCGGCGTGGCCGGCCGCGCTGGCCGCGGACAGCTCGTCGATGTAGGCGAAGACCAGCTCGGCGAACGCCGCCACCTGGTCCGCGCGCAGGCCGGCCGCGACGGCCCGGTCGGAGAGCAGCCGCCAGGCGCGCCGGGCGCCCGTCCGGTAGGCCGCGAGCAGCGCCTCCATCGAGCGCCCCGCGCGTGCCTCGCCGCGGCCCAGCCGGTAGGCGCCCTCGACGACCGGTCCGAGCGGCGTCCCGGCGTCGGACGCCCCTCCCCGCGCGCCCAGCTCCAGGAAGCCGTCCAGCGCCAGCGCCACCGCGTCACGGATCGTGCGCCCCATCGTCCCCGCGAACGCGCCGCGGTAGCTCGGCACCTCGGCCACCACCACCGCCACGACCTCGTCAGACACCGTGCCGAGGTCGTCGCGCAGGGCCGCGAGAACGATCGGGTCCAGCCGGACCTCGGGCTGGGGTTCGGTCACCATGTTGTTCGCAGTGAACAATTCGAAGGTTCAGATTCACATCCCACGACCATGACTTTACCTCCTGCGTGGACCAGAGTAGATGGCATGACGACGACTCGAATCCCCTGGCGCAACCGCGCCACCCGGTTCGCCGAGACCGTCACCACGCCGCTGCTGCCGGCCGACTACCTCGACCTGTTCGCCCCGCTGCGCTCCGGTGCCGCCCTGCGCGGCCGAATCGAGGAGGTCCATCCCGAGACCGCCGACGCGGCCACGATCGTGATCCGGCCCGGAGCCGACTGGGCCGGGCACACGCCCGGCCAGTTCGTCCGGATCGGGATCGACGTCGACGGCGTCAGACTCTGGCGTGCCTACTCGCTCACGCACGGTCCGCGCACCGACGGCCGGATCTCGATCACGGTCAAGGCCGTCCCTGAGGGCGTGGTGAGCAACCACCTCGTCCATGCCTCGCGCCCCGGCACCCTGGTCCACCTCGAGCAGGCGGCGGGTGAGTTCGTGCTGCCGGCGGACGGCGGAAAGCTCCTGTTCGTCACCGCGGGATCCGGCATCACCCCGGTGATCGGGATGCTGCGCAACCTCTTCCCGGTGACCGACTCCGGCGTCGTCCGGCTCCCCCGCAGCGACGCCTTCGACATCACGGTCGTCCACGTGGCGCCGACCGAGCCCGACTCGATCTTCCTCGACGACCTTCGCGCGCTGGCGGACGTCGGCGCGATCGAGCTGCTCGCCCGGTACGACGACGTGCACGGCGTCCTCGACGTCGCCGACCTGTCCGCGCTCGTGCCCGACGTCGACGCGCGGATCTCCTACGCGTGCGGGCCGGCCGGCCTGCTCGACGCCCTGGCCGACCATCACGAGCGACGCGGCCTCGATCTGTTCACCGAGCAGTTCCGGTCCACGAACCGCGTCGTCGGCGAGGGTGGCGCGGTCACCTTCAACAACGCCACGATCGTCGAGGCCGACGGCGCCACCAGCCTGCTCGACGCGGGCGAGTCGGCCGGACAGCTGATGCCGTCCGGCTGCCGGATGGGCGTGTGCTTCGGCTGCGTCATCCCGCTCAAGGAGGGCTCGGTGCGCGACCTCCGCAACGGAGAGGTCACGACCGCCGAGCCCGGCGACGGCGTGAAGATCCAGACCTGCATCTCCGCGGCCGCCGGACCCTGCCACCTCGACATCTGATCCCCGCTCGAAACCCCGGACCCGATCCGAAGGAGTCACCATGACCACGATCCAGAAGCAGCCCACCAACCCGATCGCCCACCTCTCCCCCGAGGACATCGAGGAGCTCGGCCGCGAGCTCGACGCGATCCGGCAGTCCGTGATCGAGAGCCGCGGTGCCGACGACGCGGCGTACATCCGCAAGGTCATCGACGCGCAGCGCAAGCTCGAGCTGGCCAGCCGCGCGGTCCTGCTGCTCTCGATGTTCCCGCCGGCCTGGCTGGTCGGCACCGCCGGACTCTCGGTCGCCAAGATCATCGAGAACATGGAGATCGGCCACAACGTCATGCACGGCCAGTGGGACTGGATGCGCGACCCGAAGATCCACTCGACCACCTGGGAGTGGGACAACGCCTCCCCGGCCGAGCAGTGGAAGCACTCGCACAACGAGCTGCACCACACCTACACGAACGTGATCGGCAAGGACAACGACCTCGGCTACGGCATCATGCGTGTCGACGAGGAGCAGCGCTGGCACCCGATGTACCTCGGGCAGCCGCTGTGGAACTTCATCAACGCCTGCTTCTTCGAGTACGGCATCGCGGCGTACGACCTCGAGCTCGGCAAGAACCTGGCAAGCGAGAAGCGGCGCAGGAGCCCCGCGTTCCGGGCACGCGCCAAGGTCACGCTGAAGAAGATCCGCAACCAGATGACCAAGGACTACGTGGTCCACCCGCTGATCTCCGGACCGTCCGCGCTGAGCACCCTGTCGGCGAACTTCACCGCCAACCTCGTTCGCAACCTCTGGACGCACTCGGTGATCATGTGCGGCCACTTCCCCGAGGGCGTCGAGACGTTCGAGAAGAAGTCGATCGACGGCGAGTCCCGCGGCGAGTGGTACCTGCGCCAGATGCTCGGCTCGGCCAACATCTCCGGCTCCAAGGCCATGCACTTCATGACCGGCAACCTGAGCCACCAGATCGAGCACCACCTGTTCCCCGATCTGCCCAGCAACCGGTACGCCGAGGTCGCCCCGCAGGTGAAGGACGTCTTCGACCGCTACGGCCTGACCTACACGACGGGCTCGCTGCCCAAGCAGGTCGCCAGCGCATGGCACAAGGTGATCCGGCTGTCGCTGCCCAACGGCTTCGAGAACGCGCCGCTTGCTACGGTCACGGCGCTCACCACCAAGCAGGGTCGCCGCGAGCTCCGGAGGCGCCCCGCAGCCTGAGTCGCACCCGGTCCGGCGCACCCAGTCCGGCGCACCCACCGGGACCTGACAGGATCTGTGGGTGTTCCGCCTCCTCAAGGTCCTGCTCGTCCTGGCAGTCATCGCACTCGTCGTCGACCGTGTCGCGGACTACGTGGCGGAGCAGGCGGCGGCCGGCGAGCTCCAGCGCTCGCAAGGACTGGAGCGCAAGCCGGACGTCTCGATCACCGGGTTCCCGTTCCTGAACCAGTTCGCCTCCGGTCACTACGAGCAGGTGATCGTGACCGCGGACGACGTGCGCGTGGGCGCCGCGGACACCTCGCTGACGCTCGCGAAGGTGCGGCTCGACTTCCGCGGGGTCACCGCGTCCCGCGACTTCACCAGCTTCCGGGCGGAGTCCGCGACGGCGCACGCCACGGTCGGCTACCCCGCGCTCAGCAAGACGCTGGGGATCAAGGTCGGCTTCGGCGGTGACGGCCGGGTCACCGCGAGCAAGACGTTCACCGTGTTCGGCAAGACGTTTCGGCCCACGATCACGGTCGAGCCGAGCGTGGCCTCGGACGCCCTCACCTTTGCCGGCTCGCAGATCGGCGGCGGGGGCAACCTCCCGGCCGGTGTCAGCGCCGCGCTACGCGAGATCTTCGGCGCCGACCTTTCCCTCGAGGACCTGCCGTTCGACGTGAAGGTCACGGCGGTGAAGGTGACGAGGACGGGGCTCGACCTGGTGCTGGCAGGCAAGGACCTGAGCTACCAGCCGCCCTCCTGACCGAGTACGACGCAGCGTCACCCAGCGACGATGTTGACCAGCTTCGGGGGTCGCACGATCACCTTGCGGACCGGCCGACCGTCCAGCGCACGTCGGACCGTCTCGTCGGCCAGCGCGGCGGCCTCCAGGTCGTCCTCCGAGATCTCCGGGGAGACCTCCAGACGCGCCCTGACCTTGCCCTGGATCTGCACCACCGCGGTCACGGACTCCTGCACCAGCAGGTCATCGTCGACCACAGGCCACTGCGCGCGGGCGACGGTGGGCTGGTGGCCCAGCCGCTCCCACATCTCCTCGGCCGTGTACGGCGCGACCAGCGACAGCAGGATCGCCACCGCCTCGGTCGCCTCGCGCACAGCCGGGTCGGCAGGGCCGCAGCCGGAGTCGATCGCCTTGCGTGTCGCGTTGACCAGCTCCATGACGCGCGCGACCATCACGTTGAACCGGTAGCCCTCGACCAGTCCCTCTGCCTCGTGCACCGTGTGGTGGGTGACCTTGCGCAGCTCGGGGTCGCCGCCCCCGGCCGGCAGCCCGACCTCGCTGGTGACGTCACCGCTCAGCCGCCAGGCCCGCTTCAGGAAACGCAGCGAGCCGACCGGCGACATCTCGGCCCAGTCGATGTCGTCCTCCGGCGGCCCGGCGAAGACCAGGGTCAGCCGTACGGCGTCCACTCCGAACTCCGCTAATTGGTCCCCCAAGCTGACGCCGTTGCCCAGCGACTTGCTCATCTTCTTGCCGCGGTTGATCACGAAGCCCTGGTTCAGCTGCGCGGAGAACGGCTCCACGAAGTCGATCATCCCCATGTCGTGCAGCACCTTGGTGAAGAAGCGTGCGTACAGCAGGTGCAGCACCGCGTGCTCGACGCCACCGATGTAGATGTCGGTCGGCATCCAGCGCCGGACCAGCTCCTCGTCGAACGGCCCGTCCTCGTAGCGCGGCGAGCAGTAGCGCAGGAAGTACCACGACGAGTCCACGAACGTGTCCATCGTGTCGCTGTCACGCTTCGCCGGACCGCCGCAATTCGGGCAGTCGACGTTGACCCAGTCGTCCGCGGCGGCCAGTGGGGAGACGCCCTTCGGCTTCAGGTCGGCGCCCTTCAGCTCCGGCAGCTCCAGCGGCAGCTCGTCGTACGGCACCGGAACCTCGCCATCGTCGGGGCAGTGGACGATCGGGATCGGCACGCCCCAGAAGCGCTGCCGGCTCAGCAGCCAGTCACGCAGCCGGAAGTTGACCGTGCCCTCGCCGGCCCCCTTCTCCTCCAACCACGAGATGATCGTGCGTTTGGCCTCGTCGACCTCCATGCCGTCCAGCGAGATGTCGTCGTTGGACGAGTTCACTGCCGGACCCTGGCCGACGTACGCCTCGCCCTCCCAGCCCTCGGGCGGCTGCACCGTGCGCACGATCGGCAGCCCGAACCTCGTCGCGAAATCCCAGTCGCGCTGGTCCTGACCTGGCACGGCCATGATCGCGCCGGTGCCGTACTCCGCCAGCACGTAGTCGGCCGCCCATACCGGGATCGGCTCGCCCGTGACGGGGTTGGTCGCGTGCACGCCCAGGAAGACACCGGTCTTCGGCCGGTCGCTCGACATCCGGTCGATCTCGGATGACTTCCGGGTCTCTTCCAGGTAGGCCTCGTACGCCGGCCGCTGCCCCTCCGTGACCAGCTCGCCGGCCAGCGCGGCGTCCGCCGCGACCACCATGAAGGTGGCGCCGAACAGGGTGTCCGGCCGCGTCGTGTATACGGTCAGCGTGCGCTCGGACTCCTCGGTCGAGCTTGAGGAGACCACCGGGAATCGGACGTGTGCCCCTTCGGACCGGCCGATCCAGTTGCGCTGCGCAGTGATCACGCGGTCCGGCCAGGTCTTCTCCAGCGGCACCATGTCGTCCAGCAGCCGCTGCGCGTAGTCGGTGATCTTGAAGTACCACTGGGTCAGCTCACGCTTGGTGACCTCGGCCCCACAGCGCTCGCAGCGGCCGTCTACGACCTGCTCGTTTGCCAGCACGGTCTGGTCGTTGGGGCACCAGTTGACCGGGCTGTTCCTGCGGTAGGCCAGCCCTCGCTCGCGGAACTTCAGGAACAGCCACTGGGTCCACCGGTAGTACTCCGGGTCGCTCGTGTTCAGCCGTCGCGACCAGTCGAAGCCGACGCCGTACCTCTTGAACGACTCGTACTGGGTCTCGATGTTGGCGTAGGTGTAGTCCGCCGGGTGTGCGTCGTTGCGGATCGCGGCGTTCTCAGCCGGCAGCCCGAACGAGTCCCAGCCCATCGGGTTCAGCACCTCGTAGCCGCGCAGCCACCAGTAGCGCGCGATCACGTCGTGCAGCGCGGTCACCTCGGCATGGCCCATGTGCAGGTCGCCGCTCGGGTAGGGGAACATCGTCAGCGCATAGCGCTTCTCCCGCGGGGAGTCGTCGTCCGCGCGGAACGGCTGCATCTCGTCCCAGACCGGCAGCCACTTGTCCTGCGTGGCCCGGACGTCGTAGGTCTCGGGCTGGTCGTCCTGGTGCTCGTTCATCTCACTGTCTTCCGTCTCGTGGGCTCGTGTGCCGGACATGAGAAAGCCCCTCGCACAGGAGGGGCAGCCGCATCGCGTGGGTGTCGATGCGGCTAGGTAAGAAGCAGGACGAACCTCATGCGGACCATGTTACCCGACGAGGTCGGCGGGGCGGTCAGTGTTGTCTGCGGCCGGCCCACAGGTAGGCCAGCGGTCCGAACGGCTGGACCACCGCTGCTGCGCGGGATCGGGGCGGGTGGCGGGCCCTCCTGGCGGGCGCTGGGGTGGGCTGGGTGGTGCGCCTGCCAGGAGGGTCCGCCACCCGCACAGTGTCCGGGTGCGGTAGCCGAGCCGTGGTCCTGTGCGCCGTACTCAACACCGTCCGCCGGACCACTAGGGTCGATGGCATGAAGGTTCTGATCACCGGCGGGGCGGGATTCATCGGGTCGACGACGGCCAAGGCGCTCGAGGAGGCCGGGCACACGCCGGTGGTCCTGGACTCGCTGCTCAACGGGCCTCTGGCGTTCGTCCGCGACCGGATCTTCTACGAGGGCGACATCGCCGACCGCGGCCTGCTGGCTCGGGTCTTCGACGAGCACCCGGAGATCGAGGCGACGATCCACATGGCGGCGCGGATCAAGGTGCCGGAGTCGGTGGAGCAGCCCTACGAGTACTACCGCGACAACGTGGCCAAGTCGCTGGAGCTCTTTGACCAGCTCGACGAGCTCGGCCAGCCGCGGGTGCTGTTCTCCTCCTCGGCGTCGTTGTACGCGCTCAAGGACGAGTTCGAGGTGGTCGAGACCGACCCGCTGGCGCCGACCTCGCCCTACGCCCGCACCAAGCTGATGATGGAGATGGTGCTGCAGGACATGGCTGCCGCCACCGACCTGCGGGCGATCATCCTGCGCTACTTCAACCCGATCGGCTCCGACCCCGACCTCGAGTCCGGGATCTACGACAAGGAGCCCTCTCACGTGCTCGGCCAGCTCGTGATGGCGGCGCGCGGGCAGAAGGACCACTTCACGATCACCGGCACCGATCACCCGACCCGCGACGGCACCGGCATCCGCGACTACGTCCACGTGTGGGACCTCGCCCGCGCTCACGTCGCGGCCGTCGAGCAGTTCGACAAGGTCCTCGCAGCGGAGGGCGCGCCGAGCGCGGTCATCAACGTCGGCACCGGCGCGGGTGTCACCGTGCGCGAGCTGATCGCCGCGTTCGAGAAGGTGTACGGCAAGAAGGTGCCGGTCGAGGAGGCGCCGCCGCGTCCCGGGGACGCCGTGGGCGCCTTCGCCAACGTGGACAAGGCGCGCGAGGTGCTCGGCTGGACCTCGTCCCTCTCCCTGGTGGACGCGATCGACGCCGCACTCAAGTGGGGCGACAAGCGCCGGTCCGTCCTCGGGTACGAGTAGCCATGGCCGTCCTCGACATGTTCCGGCTCGACGGCCGGGTCGCGATCGTCACCGGCGCGTCGTCCGGGCTTGGCGTCGCGTTCGCGCAGGCGCTCGGTGAGGCCGGGGCCGACGTGGTGCTCGGCGCCCGACGTACCGACAAGCTGGCGGAGACTCGGTCCCTCGTCGAGTCGACCGGAGGCCGGGCGCTCGCGGTCGCCACCGACGTGTCCGACCCGAAGTCCTGCCAGGCACTGGTCGACGCGGCGATGACGGAGTTCGGCCGGATCGACATCCTGGTCAACAACGCCGGTGTCGGCACCGCGGTGCCCGCGACCCGTGAGACGCCGGAGCAGTTCCGGCAGGTGATCGACGTCAACCTCAACGGCTGCTACTGGATGGCGCAGGCGTGCGGCCGGGTCATGCAACCCGGATCGAGCGTCGTCAACATCTCGTCCGTGCTCGGGCTCACCACGGCCGGTCTCCCGCAGGCCGCGTACGCCGCCTCGAAGGCTGGCCTGATCGGGCTCACCCGCGATCTCGCGCAGCAGTGGACCGGCCGCAAGGGCATTCGCGTCAACGCGCTCGCTCCGGGGTTCTTCGAGTCGGAGATGACCGAGCAGTACCCGCCCGGCTACCTCGAGCAGCAGCAGACCCGGATCCCGGTCGGCCGCAAGGGCGAGGGCGCCGAGCTGGCCGCCACCCTGGTGTGGCTGGTGTCCGACGCCGGCGGCTATGTGACGGGTCAGACCGTCGCCGTCGACGGGGGCATGACGATCACCTGACGGTCGCCGCGGATGCAACCTTCACTCAGGATTGGCGACGTACGTTGGCCCCCATGACCCCCGCGGTGCGCTGGCTCCTCGTGGTCGTGGTCGCCCTGCTGGTGCTGGTGCCCACGGCCGTCGTGCACCTGCTCCCGGCCAAGGGATCCCCGATCGGTGCGGCGGCGCTCGCGGACCGGATCGACGAGGCGCAGACGCTCGCCTGGTCCGGCGAGGTGGCGACGCAGGGGGCGCTGCAGGTACCGGTGAGCGACTCGTTCAGCGGCATTGCCCGGCTCTTCGGCGACAGCACGACGCTGCGCGTGTGGTGGGGCGACGACACGCACTGGCGGGTCGACCGCACCCGGGCCAGCGGGGAGACCGACCTGTTCCGCGACGGGGACGACACCGTGAAGTGGAGCTACGAGTCGGAGAAGGCGACGTTCACGCCGTACTCCAACGTCCGGCTGCCGAACGAGGCCGACATGCTGCCCTCGACGCTCGCCGCGCGCCTGCTGTCCGGGTCGCGCGCCCGCGAGCTCTCCCGCCTCCCGTCGCGGCGCATCGCCGGCCACGACTCGGCAGGCCTACGTCTTGTCCCCACCGACACCCGCTCCACGATCGCGCGGGCCGACATCTGGGCCGACGAGGAGTCGGGACTGCCCACCCGGGTCGAGGTGTACGCCGACAAACGCACCCAGCCGGTGCTCACGACCGAGGTGACCTCGCTCGACCTCGGCGCCCCGAACCCGAAGACCCTGCGCTTCCGCGCCCCGAGCGGGATCCGGATCGACCACAGCCGCGCGCTCGACGAGGCCGCCGGGGCCAACGCCTTCGCGCCGTTCCAGCCGCCGGAGGAGGTGGCCGGCCTGCCCCGCCGCGGCTCGCCCGAGGACCTCGGCGCCGTCGGCATCTACGGCCGGGGACCCACCGCGCTGATCGCGTTCCCGCTCCGCACCTTCGTGGCCTCCGAGCTCCGCGACCAGCTGCTCAGGAGCAAGCGGACCCACGAGAACGGATCGGGCGTCGGGCTCGAGGTCGGACCGCTGTCGGTCCTGCTCACGCATGGTGACCACGCGTCCTACCTGCTTGCCGGCACGGTCACCCCCGACACGCTGGTGAAGGCCTCGGTCGACGTGCGTGACGGCGTCAGGCTGAGCCGGTGATCCGCACGCACGGCTTGACCAAGGCCTTCGGCCCGCTGACGGCCGTCGACGGGGTCGACCTCGATGTCCGCGAGGGAGACGTCTACGGCTTCCTCGGCGCCAACGGGTCCGGCAAGACCACGACCGTCCGGATGGTGCTGGGCCTGGTGCTGGCCACGAAGGGCACCATCGAGCTGTTCGGCGAGAGCATGCCGGCGGCGGCCAGCACGGTGCTCCCGCGGGTCGGCGCCCTGGTCGAGGGACCCGCCGCCTACCCGCACCTCAGCGGTCGCGTCAACCTCGCCACCTTCGACGCCGCAGGACGTCGCGGCAAGGGACCGGACCGCCGCGGCCGGATCACGGGGGCCCTCGAGCAAGTGGGCCTCGACCCAGGCGACAGGCGCCCGGTGCGCACCTACTCCCTCGGCATGCGGCAACGGCTGGGACTGGCAGCGGCGCTCCTGCGGAGGCCGCCGCTGCTGGTGCTCGACGAGCCGACGAACGGACTCGACCCGCAGGGCATCCGCGAGATCCGCGAGCTGCTCGTCGCGCTCAACGCTTCGGGCACCACGATCTTCCTGTCCAGCCACCTGCTCGCCGAGATCGAGCAGATGTGCACGCGGGTCGGCGTGCTCGACCGTGGGCGGCTGGTCCTGCAGGAGCAGCTCGACACGCTCACGGCGCCGACCGGACGGATCCGCGTGCGCACCCCCGATGTACCGCGGGCGATCGCGCTCCTCGACGGCCGCGTGGAGACCCGGGGCGACCGTGAGGTGGTCGTCCGCGGCACCGACGCGGCCGAGCTCAACGCCGCGCTGGTCTCAGCCGGCGTACGCGTGGAGGAGATCGGTCCGGTACGACGGCTGCTCGAGGACGTCGTGCTCGAGGCCAGCGAGGCCATCCGATGATCCGGGTCGAGCTGGTCAAGATGCTGCGTCGGCCCCGCACCTGGGCCACGATCGCGGCGCTGAACGCGCTGCCGACGGTGATCGCGATCCTGCTCGCGGCCACCGACCTCGGTCCGGCGCCCGGCAAGGGTCCGCCGTTCCTGTCGGCCGTGCTCAGCGACGGCACGCTGTTCCCGCTCGCGGCGCTGGGCATCGTGCTGCCGCTCTTCCTGCCTGTGGCGGTCGCGGTGGTCGGTGGTGACGCGATCGCGGGCGAGGCCGAGATGGGCACGCTGCGCTACCTGCTGATCCGTCCGGTACGACGCGGGCACCTGCTGGTCGCGAAGATGGTGAGCGTCGTCGCCTTCGTACTGCTCGCGGTTCTCGTCGTCGCGTTCGTGGCCTACCTCGAGGGCCGGTTCCTGCTCGGAAAGGGTCCCGTGACCGGCACCGTGAGCGTCTCCGGCACCACACTCAGCCAGGGCGAGCTCTTCCAGCGCACGATCGTGGCGTTCGGCTACGTGACGCTCTCGATGCTGAGCGTCGCCGCGATCGCGCTGCTGCTCTCGACCATGACCGACTCCGCGATCGCCGCCGCACTCGGCACCATCGGCTTCCTGATCGCCTCCACCGTGCTGCTGGGGCTCGACGCCGCGCACTCGATCCGGCCGTACCTGCCGACGCGCTACTGGCTGTCGTTCGTCGACCTGTTCCGCGACCCGATCCGGTGGGAGGGCGTGGTGCGCGGGGTGCTCGGCCAGCTCGCCTACCTCCTGGTCTTCCTGACCGCGGCGTGGGCGAACTTCGCGAGCAAGGACATCAACAGCTGACCCCGGTCGGCACCGTGGGACGGTCCGTGCCCAGAGTGGCGGTCAGGGCACGCAACGTGACCGGGTCGCCGGGCAGGTCGCCGTGGCTGGTGCGCGCTCCTGGACACAGCGCCTGCACCGTGAGATTGACCGCGCCGTCGAGCTCGGCGGTGTCCGTCGGCACGACGATCCGGTCGCTCGTCGAGCGCACGGTCATCCACCGCGGACCGTCGGGCGTCTCGTCGCCGGCATTGAGCTGCCGCACCAGCTCACTGTCGGTGGCGAGCTGCTCGCACGCCGTGGGGCACGAGCCGACGGCGTCCTGCGCCAGCTGGGCGACGTCGGTGCCGTGCTGGGGCGACCCGATGGTCAGCACCCGTCGTACGACGGCGGCGCCGCCCTCATCGCGCACGTAGAGTCGCGCGATCACTCCCCCGGCCGAGTAGCCGACCAGGTCGACGGACGGACCGTGCTGCTCGCGCAGGGTGCGCTCGACGAGGTCCGCGAGCCGCTTCGCCTGCGTACGCAGGTCGCCGGTGCCGTCGCCGCTGGGCCGGAAGACGACCGCGGTGCGGCCCTCGCGCCGAACCTCGGCGACCAGCGGGTCGAGGTCGGACACCGTGCCGCCGTACCCGGGAACCAGCACCACCGGACCCGGTCGCGCCTGGTCGGCCACGGCCTCGCCCCGTACCTGGCGCACAGCCACGAACGCGGTCGCGGCCACCACGACGAGGACCACCAGCGCGACGAGCGCGAGCACCAACCCGCGTCGGGCGGGCGCGAGGGACCTGAGCACGGGTCCATGGTGCCGGGTGTGTGGGTGGTGGGTGGCGGATGCAGCGCGCAAGCCCGCAAATGCGTAGTTGCGGGGGTCGGTGATCGGCACACGGCCCCCACAACCACGCAAATGCGGAGCTGCCGGCCAAGGACCCGCGCCCCACCCACCCCGAGCGCCCAGCTACCCCACCAGCAGCAGCACCAGCAACCAGAGCAGGGCAGCCGCGGGCAGGGTGCCCTGGACGATCGCGCCCCGGGCCTGGCGCGCATCGGAGCTCACGAGCACCAGCGCGGCGGCGACCATCGAGCCGCAGCAGAACGTCACGAGGGCGAGACCGGGGTCGTGGTCACCTCCGGCCGTGAGGCCTATGCCGGCGGCAGTACCGATCGCGAGGAAGAGGTTGTAGAAGCCCTGGTTGTAGGCCCACGGCCGCATCACGGCCGCCTCCTCGGCGCCCTTGACCCCGAACACACTCCAAGTCGAGGGTTGGTCGAACCGCAGCGACTCCAGCACGAAGATGTAGACGTGGATCACGGCAGCGAGCCCGGCGAACACCAGCGCTGCGATCAGCATGCCGTGCAGCGTAGCCGCCTAGTGCGGCGGCGGTTTGCCCTCCTGCTCCGCCTTGTCCCGGGCCAGCGCTGCCTCGTCGACGACGGTCGGCCGGATCACCGCCCAGGCCTGCATGCCGCCGGCGAAGAGCAGGAGCGAGATCCCGACGATCAGGTTCGGGTTGCCATCCACGGGGCCGGCGGTCGCGCGCGCGCCGCCGAAGATCCCGGCGAGCACGAGGATGACGCCATAGATGCCCATCAGCGCCGCGATGAACGTGCGGATGTCGAACGCGCCTGCTGTGTGCTTTGTTTCTGTCGAGTCGGTGGTGTCGTCGTCTGTCATGGTTCTCTCCTCACCAGAAGATCAGGTTCAAGCCGATGACCATGGCGAGGGCGATACTGGCCAGGATGTTCGGCTTCTGCCACCAGGGCAGCTCCCCCTCGTTCTCGTCGTGGAAGTCCTGCTTGGGGGTCAGGCTGTAGACGAGCCCGCGGAGCTCGGACTCCTTGCGCGGTCTGGTCACCATCGTGACGGCGGCGCTCACCAGGATGTCGACCACGAAGGCCGCACCCGCCGCAACGAAGCTCGCGCCCTGACCAGACAGGCTCAGCCAGCCCTGCGAGAGGGTGCCGAGCGCATCCTCGCTGGCGATGCCGACCAGCACTGCCGCCAGGGTGCCGGACACGAGTCCGGCCCAGCCGGCAGTCGCGGTCATCCGCTTCCAGAACATGCCGAGGATGAACGTGGCGAACAGCGGCGCGTTGAAGAAGCCGAACAGCGTCTGCAGGTAGTTCATGATGTTCGTGTACGACGCCGCGAACGTGGCTGTGCCGATCGCGATCAGGGTCGCCGCCACCGTCGCGACCCGGCCCACGGTCAGGTAGTAGTGGTCCTCCTTGTCCTTGATCACGTACGTCTGCCACAGGTCGTAGGAGAACACCGTGTTGAAGGCGGAGATGTTGGCTGCCATCCCGGCCATGAACGAGGCCAGCAGGCCGGCGATCGCCAGTCCCAGCATGCCGTTGGGCAGCAGGTCGCGGATCAGGTACAGCAACGCGTTGTTGTAGTCGGGCGTGCCGCCGTTGTTCTTCGGCTTGGAGATCTCGGTGACGATGACCGCAGCGATCATGCCCGGGAAGATCACCATGAACGGCACGAACATCTTCGGGAAGGAGCCGATGATCGGCGCCCGCTGCGCCGCCGAGATCGAGTTGCTGGCCATCGCCCGCTGCACCTCGACGAAGTTCGTGGTCCAGTAGCCGAAAGAGAGCACGAAGCCGAGCCCGAACACGATGCCGACCACGGACCAGAACGGGCTCGAGAACCCGGTCAGCGCCGTGCCCGGCCACGACGAGAGCTGCTCGGCTCCGCCGGCGCTGGCGGCCACCTTGTCCTGGAGGCCGCTCCATCCCCCGACCTTGTTCAGGCCGATGATCGTCAGTGGCAGCAGCGCCGCGACGATCACGAAGAACTGGAGCACCTCGTTGTAGATCGCCGCAGAAAGGCCACCGAGCGTGGTGTAGGTGAGCACGATCGCCGCCGCCACGATCAGGGAGATCCAGAGCCTCCAGCCGAGGATGACCTCGACGATGTTCGCCAGCAGGTACAGGTTGATACCGGCGATCAGCAGCTGGGCCAGGGCGAAGCTCAAGGCGTTGACGAGGTGGGCGCCGGTGCCGAACCGCCTGCGCATGAACTCCGGCACCGAACGGACCTTGGAGCCGTAGTAGAACGGCATCATCACGACGCCCAGGAACAGCATCGCGGGAACCGCACCGACCCAGAAGTAGTGCACGGTCGGGATGCCGTAGTTGGCGCCGTTGGCGCTCATACCGATGATCTCGACGGCGCCGAGGTTGGCGGAGATGAAGGCCAGCCCGGTCACCCACGCCGGGAGAGAGCGTCCCGACAGGAAGAAGTCCAGGCTGCTCGAGACCGAGCGTCTGGCCATCACGCCGATGCCGAGCACGAAGACGAAGTAGGTGGCGATGATGAGGAAGTCGACCCAGTTCGTGTCGAGTCTCAGATCTGTTGCCGCCAGGACCACCATGAGAGCCTCCCGATCGGGCTGCGCGACTCCCGTGTCACACAGCGTCGGTTTGGCACGCTACTCCAGATCGCCCCCCCGTCACTTCACCCCTTTGGTCTCCTGTCGCCCCCCGACTCAGGCGCAGACTCAGCCGCCGCGCCGCGTGAACGGCGACTCCGGACGCGGCACCGGCACCCCGTCGGCGACCAGGTCGGTCCACTCGGCGTAGAAGCAGACCAGGTCGCGCACGGGCTCCGCGTCGTGGAGCGGGTCGGGGTAGGACCAGGCCAGGTCGGCGGCGTCGGTGACGCCCGCGAGCGAGTGGTACGTCGCCCGCCCCTTGTAGGCGCAGACCGTGCGCGTGTCCGACGGCTCGAGGAGGTCCATCCGCACGTCCTCAGGCGGGAAGTAGTAGCGGGTGGGCAGATTGCTCTCGTACAGCGCCCGCGAGTTGCGGCTGTCGGCCAGCACCTGGCCGTCGTACGACACCACGAGGTGGCGGTACGTGGTCAGCACGTCGATCCTGCTGAACGGGTCGTGCGGGTGACCCATCACCGGCGTGTCGTCCTCGGTCCACTCGAACGGCGCCCACGAGAGCAGCACGTGGTCACCGAGGTCCGCGTCCTCGAACCGGTACGCCGCGCGCTCGAGCACCTGGTCGGCGACCACGACGTCGTACGACTGACCCGGAGCGAGGTGGATCTCGAACGCCTGCATCGGCGGCAGGACCGACGGCACCGGGTCGGGCGGGCTGACGTTGTCGACCGGCACGAGGCCCGCGGACACGTCGGCGACGGGCACTGCGTAGAGCGGCACTATCCGGTGTGGTTCCCACACCAGGCAGGCGGCCGTGGTGTCGGCGACGGGATGGCCGCCGATCGAGACCCGGATCCGTCGGGACACCGGCTGGAAGCGCAGGTCATCGCGCAGCGAGGCGAGATGGGCGCCGAGGTGCGTGGCCATGCCTCCATGGTTGGCCCGGAGCCGTCGTTCGGCAATCCCGAGCGCGCCTCAACCGCAGCGGCGCTGCTCAGTTGTTGAGGATGCGGGCCTTCTGAGCCTCGAACTCATAGTCCGTGAGGACACCCTGCTCCTTCAGCGCCGCGAGATCCTTGAGCTGGGCCAGCTTGTCGTCCATGCTGGTCTCCGGCGCTGCCGCTGGCGCTGGCGCCGGCGCCGCGTACACGGGCTGCTGTTGCTGCGGCTGCTGCTGCTCGTACGCCTGCTGGTCCTGCTGGGCCCAGCGTCCGGCCTGACGCCGCGAGACCCGGTTCGACACGGCGGTGGCCGTCCCGGCAATCGCAGCGGTTCGCGCAACTCCGCGAAGAAGTCCTGGCATCGTTCTCTGCCTTTCTCTGGTGGCTCAGCCCGCGGAGGCGGGCGGGGAGGCTTCGGCCGCGGCGAGCAGGGCCTGGACAGGAATACGACCATTCGCGACCAACTGCCCGCCGCTGCGCCTCAGCGCCCGCGCGAGGGGCGCTGCCCACACGTTCTCATAGACGAGGACGCCGGCCGAGCACCCTGCCTCCAGCACGCCTCCGGCTTCCGCGAGATCCTCCTCGCCGAGCAGCCCCGAGGACGCGCCCTCGAACACTGCCAGGTCCAGCTGGCCGTCACCGTCGAAGTCACCGATCTCCATCCCGTGGACGGTCCCGTCGGTCTCCTTCATGACGAAGGCGAAGTCGAGGATGCGGATGATGCCCCGGTCGACGAGGTCGACCAGAAGCGGCAGGCCCTCCCCCGTCATCTTGTTGCCCGGGAACTCGACCACGAGGTAGTCGACCGGGCCCATCTCGTCGATACCTGTGGGGTCCGACTGCTCAACGTCGTCGGTCATCGATTCTCCTAGATCTCGGGGACGTCCGCTGCAACCGTAACCGGGGGCGCATACCCGGCGTCCCACTGGGTCCCGCCTCGGTCGAAAACCTACACCGCGAGCCTCGGCCGACCTCATCCGTTGCGGGTGAAGCCGTGACCGAACGGCCAGCAGCCGGGGGGACGGGAACAGCCGGCCCAGGCCGGCGGAGTCCTCACCCAGGTTGAGAACCGCTCACGGCGCCGGGACGGTGAACGTCTCGCCGACGTCGAGGACCCTCGTCGCGCACCGGGGCGCTTCGCGCTGGAGTGCCGCCATGAAGTCCGGCCCACCCGCTTCCATCCAGCCGCGGGGCCAGGACCGGCCGGCCGGCACGTGCAGCGTCCGCCAGTGCACGGGGATCGCCCACCGGGCGTCGATCCGGTGGCACGCGACGGCAGCCTCCTCGGGCCCCATGTGGCCGGGCGACAGTCGCGGTCCCCAGCCGCCGATCGGTACCAGGGCGAGATCGATCGGGGCACCTGCCAGCGTCGGCAGGTCCTCCATGCTGTCGAAGAGCTCCGTGTCTCCCGCGAGCCAGACCACACCGGAGGGTCCTCGGACCAGGTGGCCCACGGCGGCGTTGGGTCGGTGCGGCATCGGTCGCGCGGCGTGCACGGCGGGCGTCAGCCGGACCTCGACCCGCCCGTTGCCTACCGGCATCCACTGGTCCTCAGCGAGACCGACACCCACGAACCCCTTCCGGGTCACCCAGGCGGCGTTCTCCGGTGCCGTGATCACCGGAAGCTCACCGACGAGCCGGAGTGAGCCGAGCTCGGCGTGGTCGTGGTGGAGGTGGGACAGCAGGATCGCGTCGGCCCCGTGCCAGGCCGCGCGCTCCGGGGTCTGGCCGCGTCGCCGGAGGATGCCGGCGTGGCGCTGGAGAAGCGGGTCCGCCACGATCCGGACGCCGTCCAGGTCCAGGACCACGGTCGAGTGACCGAGCCACGTGACCTCGATGCTCATCGGAGCATGTCAGCTCGTGCGCCGCGACCGGTCGGCGTGCTCGGCCCGGTAGATCGCCTCGTCGGCCGCGATGTGGACCACACGCGACACGGCTCGCCCGACTCCGTAGAGCACGACGATCCCTCCGACGACGGCGGCCAGCCGGTCCCAGCGGACGTCACCGGGGTGCACCATCGGGGGCCTCCCTTCCTCGAGTCGACGAGCTCATGCTGCGGCGGTCTCCACCCCGTGTCCTCATCCGTCGTGGGTGACCCCACGGATTGTCGGGCGGAGCACCAGCTCGAGAAGCGCTGCCACGACGGCGATCACCAGCGCCCCAGCGACCGCGCTGCCCAGGCCTTCGATGGAGAGCCGCTCGCTCAGCCCGGCAGTCACCGCCAGGAGCACTGCGTTGACGACGAGTGCGGAGGCACCGTAGGTGAAGGCGGTCAGGGGGAAGGCCGCCAGGTACAGCAGCGGACCGAGCACGGCGTTGACCAGGCCGAAGATGACCGAGACGATCAGGTACGTCGGGAGTCCCCCGCTGACGTTGATGCCGGGGATCAGCGCGGTGGCCACCCACACCGCGGCGGTCATGGTCATCCAGTTGTAGAGCAGGCGCACGATGGCCAGCAGGTCCCCGCGGCTGAGACCTGCCGGCTCGCGAGGCTGCTCGAGCGGCGGCCCCTGCTCCGGATCGAAGAGGCCGAACCTCGTCTTGAGCCGTCGGATCCACGGGTCCGGCGACGCGTCGAACTCGGCCCCGACCACGGTGCTGGCGACGAGCACTCCCGCGGCGGCGAGCAGCCAGCCGATGATCGAGATGGTGATGCCGAACAGCCCGAAGTCCTCGGTGGAGCTGGTCACCGCCTGGGGCATGTACACCGTCGTGGCCACGCCGAAGGCCGTGGTCGCAGCCCCCGCGGTGGCGCCGCCGAACAGCAGCCGGCGCCAGTGCACCTGGCGGTTGAGCAGCAGGTACGGGATCGAGGTCCACAGCACCATCCCGGTCACGAACGTGACGGGCAGAGCCCACAACCAGTCGGGTGGGAACTGCCTGAACAGGCTGCGGGCGCCGTAGGCGACCAGCACCTCGATGATCAGGACGACCAGACCGAGAGCAGCGAACAGGCCGCCCAGCACCCCGGACTTCTCCTGCTCCCACGCGGCGCGGAACATCCGCTGGAGTCGGCGGGTGAACGAGACCCCCGAGAACAGCAGGAGGAAGGCGCTGAAGATGCCCACGCCGCTCGACCCGCCGGCCGGCGTGGTGAAGAGCTGGGTCACCGCGTCGGCCGAGTCCCCGGACAGCCCGAACTTCCTGATCAGGCTCTGGGCGACGGCGTCCTCGTCACCGGCGGGGGCGAGGGCCCCGGCAAGGATGAGCAGCGGAATGAGCGCCGTGAACGCCTGCGAGGAGAGCACGATGCACCGGTCGAGTCCCCCGATCCGGACGAAGCGCAGGACGCAGCGACCCAGGAACGAGCCCTGCGCGCGGCTGGTGAGGGCAGCGAGGTCGTCCTTGGACCTGTCGAAGGGCGACTGGATCCCCATCCGCGCGCCCTCCTGCCGCTCGGTGGTCCGCATCGGCGACACCGATTGTCGAGCGACCCAGTGCGGCCGTCGTCATCCGTCATGGGTGAGCTTCGCGCGGCCCGTGGCGCCGTATGCTCCCGGGCGGTTCCCCGTCGGCGCATGTTGCTCTCACTGCAGGGCCGCGGTCAGCCTCATCACGTTGTCCAGGTAGGCCGACCCTCGGGATCGGGCCATCCAGTCATCGAGTGTGAGCTCCTTGGAGATCGCCCGGTAGGTGTCCTCCACCTTGCGCATCTCGGCGACGACCTCTGGTCCGAGGAGCATGAGCGAGACTTCGTAGTTCAGGCCGAAGGAGCGCATGTCCATGTTGCTCGAGCCCAACACCGCGACGTCGTCGTCGACGCTGAAGAACTTGGAGTGCAGGATCGCAGGCGCGGGATACAGGTAGATCCGAACTCCCGCACGCAGCAGAGCCTCGTAGTAGGAGCGCTGGGCGTGGTACACCATGAACTGGTCACCTGCCTCGCTCACGAACAGCTCCACGTCGATCCCGCGTTGGGCGGCCGTCGTGATGCCGTAGAGCAGGGACTCGTCAGGCACGAAGTAGGGGCTGGTGATCGAGAGCCGACGTTGTGCCGAGTACAGCAATGTCGTGAACGCACGCAGGTTGTTCTCCATCGCGAAGCCCGGCCCGCTCGGGATCACCTGCCCCTCGATCTCGCCGGTGGACGGCGACGCCGTACCGATCTCCTCGGTCAGCTTGACCCCGGTCTCGCTGTACCAGTCGGTGGCGAAGAGAAGGTTGAGCGCGCTCACAAGTGGACCTTCCACACGGGCTACCAGCTCGACCCACTCGCGCCCGAGCTCGTGGTTCTTCGGCTTGTTGTAGCCCGGCTCGATCAGGTTCTGCGACCCGGTGAACGCCACTACGCCGTCGACCACCAGGATCTTGCGGTGATTGCGCAGGTCCGGGCGACGCCACTCGCCCTTGAGCGGCTGGATCGGCAGCATCGGGTGCCACTCGATCCCGGTCGCGTCCAGGCGCGCCTTGAACTGCTTGTACCCGGGGATGCCGCGTGACCCGAGGTGGTCGAAGAGCAGACGGACAGTGACCCCGCGCTCGACTGCCCGCACCAGCGCCTCGTAGAAAGGTCCCGTCACCTCGTCCCAGGACGTGATGTAGAACTCCACATGCACCCAGGTGGAGGCGGCGTCGATCTCGGCGGTCATCGCGGCGATGGAGTCCTTGTACCCAGGGAACAGGGCAACCTGGTTGCCGGGCATGGCCGGCTGCGCCCCCAGGTTCCGGTTAAGGGTGGCCACCGACCCCACGTACTCGGGCCCGGGGAAGTCGTGCTCGAGGGTGGGCACCTGCGCGGTCCGCTCCGCCACGAGCGCGTTGACCTCGGCCTGCTGCTCGTGGCGCCGACGCCCCAGCCGGGTCCGCCCCAGCATCAAGAAGATCACGAGCCCGAGGACCGGGATGACCATGATCACCAACAGCCACGCCATACCACTGGAGGGACGCCTGTTCCTGGGCACCACTCCCAGCGCGACAACCTTGATCGTCAGATCCAGCAGGTACAGCGCAGTTGCAATCCAGGGAGCCATGCCGGTCAGCCTGCCGTCCGGGAGGCCAACGGTCCTCACCCACTGAGCGTGAGTTGCTCGGCCCGGTGTGAGTGAAGTCGACTGAGTCGACGCGGGGCGTCAGGACGTCGAGGCCGGCTCATGCCGTCTCGACGGCAGGCTCAGGCTCGTCGTCAGGGTGCCCGCTGATCAGCGGGAGCATCCACCCCGCGTCCGGGTTGGCCTGGACCAGGATCGCCCTGAACAGCAGGCTCATCGGTACCGCGAGCAGCGCGCCCAGAGGTCCCAGCACCCAGGTCCAGAAGATGAGCGAGAGGAACGTCAGCGACGTCGACAGCCCCACGGCGTTGCCGACGTACCGCGGCTGGATGATCGACTGGATCACCAGGTTGACCACGCAGTAGACGACGATCACCGCGAGCATCAGGGCCGGCCCTCCCTCGAGCAGCCCGACCACGGCCGGCGGGATGATGCCGATGACGAACCCGATGTTGGGGATGAAGTTCGTGACGAAGGCGAGCACGCCCCAGACGAACGCGCCGGGCACGCCCAGCAACGCCAAGGCCACTGTGTCGATGACGGCGACGATCAGGCCGAAGACGGCCGAGACGCCGAGGTAGCTGCGGGTGCCTCGCGCGAAGGAGCCGAGCGCGTCGACCAGGTGCGGCCGGTGCCGGTGGACGTTCTGCAGGAGGCGCGAGACCTGGGCGGAGTCGAAGGCAAGGAACAGCAGCAGCGTGATGATGAAGAACAGGTCCGTCAGGATGGACAGGACGTCGGACAGGACTGACGTGGCGGCGTCGACCACACGGCCGACGTCCATGGCACCGGCGACCGCGTCGACCTGGGCGGAGCCGACGCCGCGGGCCGCGAGCCAGTCCCCCGCACCGGTGACCAGGTCGTTGATCTGGGGCGCGTACGTCGGCACCAGCGCGGCGAGCTGACCCACGGAGATGATCATGGCGAGCGTCATCAGCACGATCAACGTGTACGCCGCGATCAGCACCACGACGGACGCCGCCCACACCGGGAGCCGGCGCTCCAACCTCGCGCGCAGCGGATGGAACACGATCGTGATCGAGAGGGCCAGCACGACGGGGCCAACGATCCCCGCGGCCGACCTTAGCCCGGCTATCACGATCACGATCGCGGCCGCGCCGATCAGCAGGGTGGTGGTGCGTGACTGCTTCATGCAGTGCTCCTCGGGAGGTCCGTCCGGTGCCCCAGCGACTCAAGGATTCCAACCAGGTGCCGGTGGAGGCTGTCGCCGCCGTGGATGGGTTCGGTCGGCGCCAGCAGGTCGGTCGGGGCGAGGACGAAGCCCCGGTCCTGCCAGCCGCCGAGCCCGCCGTGGCAGCCGACGAGAGGCTCGAAGGCTGCCACGTCGAGGGTGTCGGGGTCGAGTGCGCTGTTGACGTAGATGTCCGGCGCCTGAGCCATCAGCGTCGCCGTCAGCAGCATGGCCGGGGCGTGGTCACCGAATGTCGCGAGCGGATCGGCGCCCTCGACCACGCCGGTCGCGAGGTGGTGTCGGCCGGCTCCCCCGATCGCCACCGGACCGTCCTCGCCCAGGACCGCGACGAAGCCGACTCCCGGATGCCCGGCGAGCCCGTTGACGAGGAAGGGCCAGCGCGCATCCAGCTCCGCCAGCGTGAGGCGCTGCGGTTCGGGGACGTAGACGAGCCCGAGGTTGCCGCTGCCGAGCACGATCAGCTCGGCGCCCGCCACGGCCTCGTTTGGCTTGATCCGGTTCTCCACACCGCGCGAGGCGGCGCGTGTCACGCCGGACGGGGTTCCTCCCGACATGTCCTCGAGCACCGAGTCGACCCGCCCCCATCCCTCGACGCTGCCCTCGATCCCGGTCGTCTCGGAGTGTGTCAGCGACTGGCAGAGCTCACTGAGACCGAGGCCGTAACGCGACGCGAACGGTTCGCCCTGGGCCTGTCCGTGGTCACTGAGGAGCACGAGGTGGTAGCGCCGGGGCGCTCCGTGGGCCACGCGCTCCAGTACGGAGAACACCTGGTCGAGGCTGGTCAACGAGGCCAGAGACTCGATCCGGGTGCCTCCGGCGTGATGCGCGATCTCGTCGTAGTCGACGTAGTCCACATAGATGCTGCGGGCACCGCGCATCATCGCCTCGCACACCACCGTCGTGTTGAGGTCACGGAGCAGGCCGTGGCTGAAGGCCCGCAGCCCCGCGAACGTCCATGAGCGGTGCACGCTCGGGTACACCACCAGCCGCTTCTGCTTCACCGCCTGGAACCGTTCGCGCACGATCTCCGCGAAGGTCCGCGAGAGGCTGCGGGAGAGACCATCGGGGCGGAGCAGGAAGCGGGCGAACACCTCTCGGGTGCGTCGTGAGCCCCGCGTCACCTCAAGGCGGCTCATCGTCATCGACGCCTTGGGCGCATCCCCCGTGAACAGGTTCGAGATCGAGACCCCGTCGTCGGCGAGGAGGCCGTGACCGGTGCTGGCCCGGGACTCGATGATCGCGGCGTCGTCGGGACGGTTTGCGACCAGGACCCTGCCCAGCTCGCGGTCGTACCAACGGAAGGCGGGGACCCCGGCGGCCGTGCCCTGGAGGATCGCCTGCTGGCTGGCCGGCGTCGTACAGGGCATCTGCACGATCCACTCGTGCAGCGCATGGGAGCCGCCGTCGACCCAGCGCCGGAGCGTGGGCATGGTCCCGGAGTTGAGCGCCCAATGCATGACCGGGAAGGACACCCCGTCGAGCTGGAGGAAGAGGACCCCGTCGACGTCGGCGTCCGGCACCTGCGTCGGCCGGATCCGCAGCAGCGACGCGACGAAGGTCTCGTCGGTTCCTGCGCTGAGGATCCACACCAGGAGCGTGCCGAACGCAGCCGCGATCCAGGCGGCGGCGACTGCGGTCCCGAAGTCGGCGAAGCTGGCACCCGGCACGATGGCGAGGGCCAGCTGCATCACCAGCGCCTGGCCGAAGATCGTGGCCAGCGCCACCGCGACCCAGCCGATCAGGGCGCTGAGCCGGACCAGGACGGGACGCACGATCATGCCGACCAGACCCGTGACGGCGGCAGCCGCGAC
>Ga0207691_10001265_pt1 | contig 25300 bp, 23 predicted proteins | sample KBSM13metaG_FD_184327 | JGI IMG/M metagenome (GOLD analysis project Ga0207691, IMG submission 184327) | Miscanthus rhizosphere microbial communities from Kellogg Biological Station, Michigan, USA - KBS M1-3 metaG (SPAdes) (version 2) | ecosystem: Host-associated > Plants > Roots > Rhizosphere >...
CCATTCGCGCCGCTCGCAGGTCCTGGATATTCCGGTCGACCGCGGGCTCGGGTAATCTAGCACGCGGCTGAACAAGGCACCTCGCTCACCCGACGTCGACCGTGTTCCGATTCCCTATTCCCGATTCCCGATTCCCGATTCCCGATGAGCGAGAAGCCTCCAAGTCCACACTCCGCGGTGAGCGCGGCCACTCCGACGCCCGCAACGCCGGTTCGCGCGGCCGAGCGACGGCGCCGTCAGATCGGGTGGCGAACGTCCGATGTCCTGCGTGCAGCCGCGGCGGTCGCCGCGATGTACCTCGCTCTTCGCCTCATTTGGCTCGCGCAAACGGTCTTTCTCACGGCCTTTCTTGGGGTCCTGTTCGGACTCGCGGTCTCGGCCGGGGTGGATTGGGTGCGGGCGCGCGTGCGTGCGCCTCGCGGCCTCATCGCCGCGCTGATCGTACTTGGTTCTGCAGGCGCGATCGTTGGATTTTTCGTCGTTTCCGGCCCCGTGCTGGCAACTCAGTCGCAGGAGTTGCAGACGAAGCTGCCCGAAGCGATCGACAAGATCGACCAGTGGGCTCAGAGCAAGGGGTTCCTGGGATCGCTGATCCGCGGGAGATCATCGACGACGGCGCCAGGACCCACTCCGCAGCCCGTGAAAGGCCCGGAGACGCCGGCCGAGCGTACGACCGGCGCCTCCCCTCGTCAGGTGCCGACGGACAGCGCCCTTGCCGCGACCGCGGGTGCATCGACCACGGCTCCACCCCAGACGCTCAAGCAGCGGATACTCGGCCAGCTCGCGGGACTCACGAGATACCTGTTCGGCTTCCTGTCATCGACCATCTCGGTGTTTGCCGGGCTGGTGCTGATTCTCGTCTTGTCGATCTACATCGGTGCGGACCCGGACACGTATCACGATGGACTGATGAAGCTCTTCGCGAAACCGTGGAGGAAGCGCGCCGGGGAGGTGCTGACCGCGATATCGATCGCACTTCGGAAATGGCTCGTGACGCAGCTCATCGCGATGGTGGTGATCGGCGTCGTTTCGACCATCGTGCTGCTCATCCTCGGCGTGAACGCCGCCGTGCCCTTGGGCGTCATCGCGGGGATTCTCGAATTCGTCCCCACCGTCGGGCCGATTCTGAGCGCGCTGCCCGCCGTTGCGATGGGCTTCGTCGATTCTCCGCAGAAAGCCCTCGCCGTGATCGTGGCGTACATCGCCATCCAGCAGATGGAGAACTATCTGCTGATTCCGTTTCTCATGCGTGAGGGTGTCGACCTGCCCCCGGCGCTCACGATTATCGCGCAGGCACTCATGGCCTTGATCTTCGGCTTCCTCGGCCTGCTGTGCGCGGTGCCGCTGTTGGCCGCAACCATGGTCGCGGTGAAGATGCTCTACGTGCAGGACGTGGTGGGAGAGCCGGTCGAAGTGTTCGAGGACCTCGAGGATGACTGACTCCGGGCCTCAAGGGCCCGGGGCACCCGAGTCACCCGCCGTCGCGCCATCCGACCGCGACGAGCCCATTCCGCTCGTCCGTCGCTTCCCTGCCCTCGCCGCGATCCCGCGCTCGCGGCTGGGTCGGTTTCCGACGCCCGTGGAGCACCTCGAAGGGTTTCGCGACGTCGACTCGCTATGGGTGAAACACGAAGACCTGTCGTCGGATGTGTTAGGCGGCAACAAGGTCCGGTCGCTGGAATTCCTCCTCGGACGAGTCGGACAGGGCGACACCGTGTTGACGCTCGGCGGCGTGGGATCGACGCACATCCTCGCGACGGCCGTTCACGCGGCGCGGCTGGGAGCGAAGACGATCGCGGTGCGCTGGCACCACGACATGCACCCGTCCGCGCACGAGGTGGCGGAGCGGACCGTGGCCGAATGTGCGGAGGTCATCACGGCGTCGAACTTCGTGACGGCGATCCCCCCGCTCATTCGTCTTCGACTCACGCGTCAGGCACACTACATCCCGCTCGGCGGCAGTAACCCGTTAGGCACGTTAGGCCATGTGAACGCGGCGCTCGAGCTGGCCGACCAGATCGAGGCGGGCGAGCTCCCGCCTCCGGCTCGACTGGTCGTGCCGCTCGGGAGCGGTGGCACGGCAGCGGGGCTCGCGCTCGGATTCGCGATCGCCGGAATGGACACCATCGTCGTCGGCGCGCGCGTGGGGCCGCGGATCGGGGCAAATCGCTGGCGCGTCCTTCGTCTGGCAGAGCGCACGCGTCAGCTCATCGGGCGTTATGCCGGGAACCCGCCGGCACCGGTGCGCGGTGACCGCGTCGCCGTCTCGCACGATCTCTACGCCGGGGCGTACGCTCGGCCGCATCCGACCGCCGAACACGCTGCGATTCTCGTGGACGAGCTTCGTGGATGGAGACTCGACGCGACCTACAGCGCGAAGGCCTTCGCGGTCGCGCTGGACATGGCGTCCCGGCACGGGACACCGACATTGTTCTGGATGACGTTCGACGCACGCTGGATGAAGAGCCTCGGCGTGGAGGAACCTGGGTCGTGATCGTGCTGTGTGATGGCGTCGAGATCGGCTACGACGATGTCGGCACCGGGATGCCGGTGGCATTCATCCACGGGTTTCCGCACAACCGGACGCTCTGGGCGCCGCAGGTCAGCGCGCTGGTGGATCGAGCGCGCTGCATTGCGCTCGACTTGCGCGGCTTCGGCGAGAGCTCGAAGAATGGTCCGTTCACCATCGACCAGTACGCCGACGACCTCGCCATGCTGCTTCGGATGCTCGGGATCGAACGCGCCGTCGTGGCCGGTCTGTCGATGGGCGGGTACATCGCGTTCGCGTTCTGGCGCCGCCACCGCGAGATGGTACGGGCCCTCGTGCTGGCGGACACCCGCGCGGGCGTCGACAATGAGGAGACGCGCGCGAAGCGTCTCGCGCTGATGGAGCTTGCGCGTGAGCGAGGCAGCGGCGCGGTGGCGGACGGTCAAGTCGTCGGGATGATCGGCAAGTCCACACGCGAGAAGCGCCCTGCGCTGATCGATGACGTCCACCGAATGATGGGCAGCGCATCGGTGGACGGGATCCGCGGGGCCCTCGAGGCAATGCTCGGCCGCGCCGACTCGACTCCCACGCTGGCTACGATCGACGTCCCGACACTGGTGGTCGTCGGCGCGGAGGATGTGCTCACTCCTGTCCGCGAGGCGGAAATCCTGCACGACGCCATTCGCGGAAGTCGCCTCGAGGTGATAAAGCACGCGGGCCACGTGAGCAACGTCGAGCGGCCGGCGGCGTTCAACCATGTGCTGAGTGAGTTCCTAGCCGCGCTGGACTATGCCTGAGGGGGTTGTCATCCCGAGCGAAGCGAGGGATGACGACGGTTACCTCGTGGGCCTACCTGGTGGGTTTTCACCCTTGAAGACTTCCCGGTTGATCTGCACATACTGCTTCATGTTCCCGGGCACGTCTTCTTCCGGGAAGATCGCCGTCACCGGGCATTCGGGCTCGCAGGCGCCGCAATCGATGCACTCGTCCGGGTGGATGTAGAGCTGCTGCTCGCCTTCGTAGATACAGTCCACCGGGCAAACGTCGACGCACGCCTTATCCTTCGTTCCGACGCAGGCTTCCGTGATGACGTATGGCATTGCGGGCTCTGAGGTAGCGATGGAAGTCGTCTGGTTATGATATCCGACGCAGTGCCGGCGAGACAAGGGCGCGGGCAGGGCGCGTAAGTTATCATCCGCCATGCGCCTCACGGTCAACGGCCGGACCTGCCAGATCGACGTCGCTCCCAACGCCACGCTGCTCTCGGTCCTGCGGGACCAGCTTTATCTCACCGGCGCCAAGCCGTCCTGCGAGCGGGGCGAGTGCGGTGCGTGCACCGTTCTCGTCGCCGATCCCGACGGTAAGCCAGCGCCTGTCTACAGCTGTCTCGCGCTCGCGCTCGCGTACGAGAACGACTCGGTCACGACCATTGAAGGGCTCTCGACCAATTCGAGACCCCATCCGGTGCAGGCCGCGTTTGTCGAGCACGACGCGGTGCAGTGCGGATTCTGCACGCCGGGCCAGGTGCTTGCAGCGGTCGCGCTGCTCGCCCGCGATCCCGACCCCTCGGACGAGGCGATCGTGCAGGCCATGAGCGGCAACCTGTGTCGGTGTGGCACTTACCCGAAGATCGTTCGCGCAATCCACAGCGCCGCGTCGGCGATGCGAGGATCCAATGGCGATTGATACCCGGGACACGCGTGAGGCGGGCACGGTTCCTCGACGGTTCGTCACGACCACGGTCGAGGTGGAAGGCCGCGAAGAAACGAAAGTCGTCGAGCTGCCCGAGCACGAGCCGACGCCGTGGGATGAAAGCGCCGAGCTTCGCATCGTCGGACAGCGCGCGACTCGCGTAGATGCCCCGGAGAAAGTCGCCGGCCGAGCCCGGTACACGGCGGACCTAACGCGTCCCGGTCTGCTCCACGCCGCCATCCTTCGTTCGTCGATCGCGCGCGGGCGGGTGAGTCTGGACCTGGCGCCTGCCCGCGCCGTCGCCGGAGTCGTCGACGTCATCGGCAGCGCGGAGCTCGAGCGACGCATCCGACTGGCCAGCGGGCCGCTCTTCGACACCGCGATCACGTATGCGGGGCAGCCGCTCGCCGCCGTCTGTGCCGACACCGCGGACGCCGCGTGGCGAGGCGTGGAAGCCATCGTCGCACGGTACGAGGCGGAGCCGTACGTCGGCTCCTTCGACGCCGCCGTGGCCGAGGGTGCTCCGACTGTGCGCCGATCGTCGAAGAAGCCCGCGTCCGACGACCCGACCAGGTCGCCAAACCTGGCGTTCGGATCGCCGGACGTCCTCGAGCGCGGCGACGTCACGCGTGGCCTGGCGGCCGCGGACGTTGTCGTTAGGCGCGTGTATCGCACTCCGGTGCAGGTGCACACGGCGCTCGAGCCGCACGGTGCGGTGGCGGAGTGGGACGGCGACCGGCTCACGATCTGGGAATCGACGCAGGCCGTCTTCCGCGTTCGCGAGCAGGTTGCGCTCGGGCTGGGAATCAGCCAGTCCTCGGTTCGGATCATCAAGGAGCACATGGGCGGCGGCTTCGGCGCGAAGACGTCGGCTGGCGCGCACACGTTCGCCGCCGCGATCCTGGCCCGGCGGGCGGGCCGCGCGGTTCGGTGCGTCAACGACCGCGAGGCCGAGCAGACCGACACCGGCAATCGGCCCTGCACGACGCAGCGCGTCACGTTAGGCGCCCGGCGCGATGGCCGGCTCACCGCGATCGTCTGCGAGGCGGATGTTCCGCTCGGCATTGGCGGCTGGGATGGCGGCCCGGCGGGACTGTTTCACGAGATGTACTCGTGTCCCAACGTGCGGACTGTGGAGTCCTTCGCCTGGGTGAACACGCCCGCCATGATAGCGTTCCGCGCCCCGGGGCACGTCGAGGGCGCGTTCGCGCTCGAGAGCGCCATGGATGCGCTCGCCCGCGAGCTCGACTTGGATCCGCTGGAGCTGCGCCGGGTCAATTTCGCCGAGCGTGACGAGAAGAAGGATCGGCCGTTCTCGAGCAACCGGTTGCGCGAATGCTATGACCGTGGTGCCGCGCGGTTCGATTGGAGCGCGAAGCTGCCGTCCAGCGGCCGGTGGCGTCGTGGCAAGGGGATGGCCGCTCAGGTATGGCCCACGGGCGGAGGCCCGCCGGCGTACGCGATCGTCAAGATCAACGGCGACGGCTCGGCCGACGTGCTCACCGGGACGCAGGACCTCGGCACGGGATCGCGCACGATCCTCGCGCAGATCGCGGCCGAATCGTTAGGCGCGCGTCTCGAGGACGTGCGGATCGTGCTCGGCGACACCGAGCGCACACCGTACGCGGCCACATCGTGGGGCTCGATGACGACACCATCGGTGGGCCCCGCGGTTCGTGTAGCGGCGGAGGACGCGCTTCGCCAACTCATCGAGGCGGCCTCGGAGGTACTCGACGTCGAGCCATCGCGCCTGCGCGCGAGCGACAGCGTCATCGCGACGGAAGACCGCGCCGCCTCGATCACGTTCCGCTCGTTATGCGACCAGCTCGGTGACGTCATGATTCTCGGCCGGGGCGCGCGTGGCCCGAACCCGACCGGCGTGGGGCTGGCGAGCTTCGGGGCACAATTCGCCGAGGTCGAGGTCGATGCCGAGACCGGCGTGATTCGGGTGGTCAGGATCGTCGCGGTGCACGACGCGGGTCGGATCATCAACCCGACGCTGGCCGAAGCGCAGGTCGAGGGCGGAATCATTCAGGGACTCGGCTACGGGCTGTTCGAGGAGCGCGTGCTCGACGCAGCCACCGGCCGGATGCTGAACGCCAACATGCACGACTACAAGATTCCGACGATCGGTGACGTGCCGCGAATCGAGGTCGAGCTGCTGGACGTCCCTGATCCGACGGCGAATCACACGGGCGCACGCGGCCTCGCGGAGCCGCCGATCATCCCGACCGCGCCGGCGATCGCGAACGCGGTGGCGAACGCGATCGGCGTCGAGGTGCTCGAGCTGCCTCTCACGCCGTGGCGTGTGTTAGGCGCTCTAGGTAGTCATCCCGAGCGAAGCGAGGGATCGCCATCGTCCCGGTAGAGGGCCCTCGGTCCGAACGATCGCGATCCTTCGCCTGACGGCTCAGGATGACCTACGTCCGCCACGGCGGCGGATCGCCGCGTTTCCGCGGCAACTCCGGGTTCTCCCGGTAGAGCGTTGCGGTTTTTCCGATGACCTGGATGACGGTCGCGTCGGTCGCCGCGGCCAGTTCCGCCGCTGCATCCTTCGCGGCCACGTCCGCGTTCCGCCCGAGCTGTACCTTCACGAGTTCGTGAGTCCGCAGCGCGTCATCGAGCGACTGGATGACCGTCGGGCTCAGGCCGTACTGGCCGACGTGCACCAGCGGCGTTAGGTGATGCGCTTCGGCGCGCAGCGCAGCGCGATCTTTGCCGGTCAGCGGCATTGATGGGGTCAGTGGGAACCGGGAACAGGGAACCGGGAACAGAGGCTCCTTGGACGCACGGTTCCCTGTTCCCCGTTCCCGGTTCCCTTCACGCTATCCAGCGTAACAATACGTACACTTTCCCTTTTCCTGCGCGCGGTGCACGGCGAGCACGCCGGACGGAACGAGGGTAAAGCCGGGAATCAGTCCCTTCTCCCACTCCGCCTTCGCCGCGTCAGCGGTCATCCCTGCCTTCTGCCCCAGCATGCTGCTCAGGACCGTGTGGGCAATGTTGCAGACGACGAACGTGGTCCCGCGCGGCTGGAGCTTGTTCACCGCCATGTCGGGGAACATCAAGTCGCCTTCCTTCGAATTGTAGAAGATGTTCCGAGTGGCAGGCGCCTTCGTCGCCGGATCGGTGACCTGCGCGAACTCGCCAAGCTTGTATTTCGCCCAGATGTCATCCGTGTACGCGATCGGAATCGAGAAGTGGCGGAAGCCGATGACGGCGTTGACATCCTTGTCCGTCAGGCTGTACGCCGACTTCATCGTATCCATCCAGTTCATCGCGTATGCCAGCGCGAAACCCGAGTTCACGCTGGTGGCGTCGTAGTACTGGCGATACCTGCCCTTCAAGTTGTCGATCCACTTGTCGTCCATGGGTGGGGCAGCAAGCAGCGACTCGGCGCCGAGCAGCGCGGGAGCACCGAGAAGGGCGATCGTACCCGCTCCGACCTGAGCGAGAAACGTGCGGCGAGGGCTGTCGTTGAGAGTGCCGGAGTCGTGGGCGCTCATGACGGAATCTCCATTCCGAGGGGTGCGGCCGACGCCCGGGCAGCTCCGCCCCGACGTTCGACCCACAGACACGATACCGCTTGGCGGGCTAGAATCAACAGCCCAGAGCTGCGGCGCGGCAAGCGGTCGGCTGCGACTGTGCGGCGATATTCTCCTGAGACGGGAAACCGTGCTGTTTCCGGCCAATGGGCTTCGACCAGCCACAGGGCGCTAAGTGGCACTCGGGATCGTTAGGGTACACGCAGCTCGTGAACCTGCCAGCAGAAAACATCGAGGTGCCACGTCGTCCCTGCCAGGCGTCGGCGTTGTCATTCTTAACTGAAATTTTGTGATGGAGGTCACACAGTCCGGCGCCATCGTTGCGAGAGCGAACCGAACGGGGGAGGAGGTGTACGATCCGGCTAAGAACCTTCGGCTGAGGCCCATGATATCCCTATTTCGTTCGACGCGTGCGCTCATCGGCAGCGCCTTGCTCCTCCCCGCGTTGGTTGCGTGCGACAGCATCACTGGCACTGACGACTTGAGCCGCGAGCAGTCGAGGCTCGACCGCAACTGGGACCGGTTCCAAGCATCGACCCCGCTCAGCTACAGCTACGTCGTCCGCGTCAACTGCCAGTGCCCGACGGACGTCACGCGTCCGGTCACGGTGTGGGTGGATCGCGGGTCGATCGAGTACCTCCTCTACGAGGACAACGGGCAGCCGGTCCCGCTTTCGTACGCGAGCTCGTTCCCGAGCGCTGAGCAGCTCTTCGACGCGATTCAGGACGGGATCGACCGACGGGCCGACGAGATCGAGGTCGACTACGACGCAACGTACGGGTATCCGACCAACGTCTATATCGACTACGATCGGAACAGGACGGGCGAAGAGCTCAGCCTAACGACTCACGGAATGCAGCCCTGGAATTAGGCGACAGGCGATAGGCGGCGGGCGGCGCCAGGCTGATCGATCAGACCACGGTGGAACCCGGGATGGCCGCTGTCACCACTAGTGGGCCGCTGGGGGTGGCCTCACTCGGACCACCGTGTAGCCACGGTTGGTATAGACTGGTTCCACTGGCGCTGGCGCAAAGCCCGAGGTCCGCTGGCGCCACGCCGTCGAGTCACGGAACACGATCACCAGCGGTAGCTCTCGCCACGCATCCGTAATCGCACCGGACTCGAAGAACCTCCCGATCTCTTCGTATCGCTGCATGTTCCGCGGCGTATTCACACGGTGGGAGAACCACGAGCGCAAAGGCGTGTAGGTGGTCAGCAAATAGCCCACGTCGTCGTCCTGGCTCACGACGACGCTGCCGCGATTTTCCGGGCGGTTCATCCAATCGAAAAGCGCGCGCTCGTCGGTGGACAGACCGTAGCCAAGCTTCACCGAATCCGGTGGCAGCGGCTTGCCGAGTTGGATGCCCATCGCCTGAGCCGTGGTGGCGCCTAACCACACCACGTTGTCGAGGACGAGGACGAGCCCGAAACCGGCCACCGCGAGCACCCTCCATCGCACATGGGTGTTCTCGCGCACGTGGTCGATAGCGCTGATGAGCGCCGGAAGCCCAAGCAGAAAGAGCGCAATCCAGCTGTATCCCCGCGTGAAGTGAATCGGTTGAATGGCGCGTGGGAGAAACAGCTCGTGGTTCTCGAGGGCGAGACTCACGAACAACCACACAAGCACGAGTCGATTGGGGAACTCGTTGAGCACCGTGCGCGGTCGTGCGGCCGGCCTGAGACGCGCCCAGGCGCAGCCGCCCACGATGCCGTAGGCGATGATCGTCTGCGCCACACTGATCGTCCAGCGGATCGTCCACTGTTCCTGTAGCTGCCGGTGCTCGGGGAAGCTGGGGAGGTAGACCAGGTAGTACCACACGTGCAGCGCGACGAGCACCGCGGAGCCGGCGACAAACCACCACGGGACGACGCGACTTCGGAGCACGACAAGCTCGAGCGCACTCCACGCCAGAGCGATTAAAAGGAATTGCAGGCCCGTGAACGGGTGGCTCGCGGCGAGCACGGCCATCACGCCTAACGCCGCCGCGAACCGCCGGCGAATGATCAGGAGAGCGGCGCCGAGAAACAGCGCGTGATAGACGGCTTCGGTAGCGTACACGAAGTTCCGCCCGAAGTTGAGAAACCACCATCCCGCCGCAGGATCGGCCAAGCCGGTGAACCACCAGTACCCGGAAAGGCTGGGTGGTTCGGCGAGCTTCGTCCCTGCTGGGCCCGGGAGAATCACGAACAGCATCCCCAGGAGCACGACGGCGCCACCGCCCCAGAAGAACACAACGAGCGCCAGCTTCCCCGAGGGCGTCGCTCGGCTCGCGAAACGGTCGAACAGCGCGATGCCGATCCGTGCACACACAACGGCAGCGATCAACCCAACAAGCGCGAGCACAACGCCCGGGTCGGCTCCGGGCAACCGGCCAATGAGCCCGAGCAGAAGCGTCAGCGGCTGGAAGTAGATGCGTGGCGTGCCGTAGTCATACGTGAATGGGCTGCCGTACAGGAGCGAAAAGCCACCGGCGTCGAAATGCTCCCGCGCGTTCGCCATGTAGTACGGCATGTCGTACGCGAGGAACCCCGTGGGGTGTAACCCCGCGCGGATGAACCCCACATAGTGTCCCACCAGGGGCGCAAATGCAGGGAGGGCCAGCCCCAGGGCCATGACCCACACCCACGCTTGCGCGCGAGTGCGGGTGCGCGGATTGGTCAACGGCGGCGCTGGTTGCGGTGTGCTCACGGTGCGCTACTTCGGATTGGTCCAACTCATTGACGCACCAGTCGACCGGGCGCACCAGGATACGGTCGCGCCCGGAGTGGCGCCGTCCGTCGCGAAGTCGTCCAGAAGATATGGGTTGGGCGCCGCGAGAGGCGAGTTGCTTCCGCTGGCGTCGGTTACTATTGGAACGCATCGTCGGCCATGCCTGCCAAACCGTCTACGCAATCCCGAATCGGAGTCGCCCTCGCGATCGCCTTAGGCGTAGGGACGTTCGTGTATGCCCTACAGTCCCGGCATCCCGAGGTGCTGGCGTATGACTGGACCTTCCATTGGCGAGCGGCGCGAGCGGTGTTGGACGGGCTCAACCCATACCTCGTGGTCGTCCCAAGCGGGCCGTACCCGTTCTCGTATTACTGGTTCTACCCGCTGCCATCGGTGTTCATGGCGCTGCCGACCGCGCCGTTGCCGGCTGTTTGGTCATCCGCGATCACCGTCGGAGCAGCGAGCGGTCTCCTCGCGTTTGCCATCTCGCGCGACAACTTCTCCAGATTGCCGATCTTCCTGTCCGCACAGTTCATGATGGGCGCCGCAGCCGGCTCGGCGCCGATGATTCTCGTCACTGCGGCGATTGCGTGGCCGGCGCTGCAATGGCTCATCGTGATGAAGCCGAATCTCGGCCTGGCCGCGTTCGCCGCGCGGCCGACATGGCTCGCGGTCTGGGGCACGGCGGCGTTATGCGGCGCGGCCTTTTTTCTCGTGCACGACTGGCCGGTGTACTGGGTGCGGCAGGTCCTCTCCATGAAGGGAGGCGACACGCATAGAGTACTCGGGCACCTCTCCCCCGTCATGGTGCCGGGCGGCGTCCTGCTCGTGCTTGCACTGCTGCGCTGGCGACGTCCCGAAGCCCGCATGCTATTCGTGCTTTCGCTCGTGCCGCAAACGATGACGTTTCACGACGTCCTGCCGGTGATGCTCGTGCCCCAGACCTTCAGGCAGTCGCTCACGTTAGGTCTGCTCTCCCACGCGGCGTTTTTGCTCGCGCGCAGCGAGCTTGTCACGGAAACCGACGTCGGCACGATGTTCCACAACACCGCACCGCTCGCGCTCTGGCTCATGTACGTGCCGGCGCTCATCCTCGTACTCATGCGTCCGAACGTAGGCGCCGTGGGAAGCTGGCTGGAACGATTCACTCCGCGCTTGCCGCGGTGGATGCGGGGCGCGCCAGAGGCGGCGACCAATGCATGATACCCTGAGCCGATAGTTCCATGCTCGACAACCTCGGCGCGGCCACTCTTTCCAAATCCCCGGCGACACGCCGCGAGCTGGTGGTGCTGGCACCCGTCTACAACGATTGGTCGGCCGTTGGGCTACTGCTACCGGTACTCGACTCCGAGCTAGCTCGGCATGGGCTCAGAGCGCGCGTGGTATTGATCGACGACGCCTCGTTCGAGCCCAGGCCCGAGGGCCTGTTCCAACGCGAATTGGACGCGATTTCCGAGATCCGGGTGCTGACGCTCAGGCGAAATCTCGGTCATCAGCGCGCGCTCGCCGTCGGTCTCTCGTACGTACAGGAACGGATTCCATGCGACGCGGTAGTCGTGATGGACTCCGATGGCGAAGACAACCCAGCTGACGTACCGCGGCTCTTCGCTGAGCTGACCGCGCACGAGGGACGCACGATCGTGTTTGCCCAGCGTATCCGGCGGTCGGAGGGGTTCATCTTCACGTTCCTCTACAAGCTCTATCGGCTCGCCCATCGCGTGCTCACGGGCATTCCGGTGCAAGTCGGCAATTTCAGTATCGTACCGTGCGCGCTGCTGGACAGGCTCGTTGTCGTGTCGGACCTGTGGAACCATTACGCCGCGGCCGTTTTTCATTCCCGGCTCCCGTTCACGATGATTCCTACCGCGCGCGGCCGCCGACTCGCCGGGCGCTCCAGCATGAACCTGGTCTCGCTCGTCGGCCACGGTTTGAGCGCAATCGCGGTCTTCGCCGATCGCGTGGGTGTCCGCGTGCTCATCGCATCCATCGTAGCACTCCTCACCACGCTCCTGGTCGTGGGTGTGGCGTTAGGCCAGTGGGCGCTGACGGGGAAGGCGCCACCCGTGTGGCTTCCGATCGTTGCTGGAATAGCCGTCCTCGTCGTCGTACAAGCGGCGGCCGCGGCCAGCCTGTTCGTGCTCCACGTCCTGTTCACGCGGGCGGCATCCACGTTCATCCCCGCTCGTGACTACCGATTCTTCATCCATTCCGATGAACTCGTCGCAGGACGCGCTGGCGCACTCGTATAGTTACGTCGGAAATGAGCTCGAGCTGTTTGCCGAAGCAGTGCACTGGAAGCGCTACTTCCGGTCGGCGATTGCAGATCGGTTGGTGGGCGACGTCCTCGAGGTCGGCGCGGGGATCGGCGAGACGGCGCGTCATCTTCTCGACGGGCGCCAGCGATCGTGGCTCTGCCTCGAGCCCGACGAGCGCCTCGGGACAAGGCTGCGCGCGTGGGCAGAAGCTGGTGACGTCGCGCCGCTGCCCACCGTGCAGATCGGGACCACGGCCGACCTGGATCCGAGTTCGCGATTCGACACCATCCTCTACATCGACGTCCTCGAGCACATCGAAGACGACCGGGCGGAGATGGCTCGAGCCGCAGAGCTGCTAGCGCCTCGCGGAGCGCTGATTGTGCTGTCGCCAGCATTTCAGCAGCTGTTCAGCGACTTTGATCGATCAGTGGGACACTTTCGGCGCTATACGCGCGCGTCGCTGGCCGAAGTCATGCCGCCATCTGTTCGCCAGGTTCGACTGAGATACCTGGACAGCGTGGGCTTCCTCGCATCGCTATCGAACCGCGCACTGCTGCGGCAGGCGCTGCCTACCCGGCGACAGATCGCTCTCTGGGATCGAGTGATGATCCCGGCATCTCGGGTTCTCGATCCGCTGCTCGCGCGAAGCTTCGGGAGGTCCGTCCTGGCCGTCTACGAGCGCATCTGATTCAGGGCTACCTGCTCTCCCAGGCGAACCCGGTAGCCATTCGCTCGAGACGCCGAGGGTCTTTGGGTTTCTTGCCGTCGACGATCCGCAAGACGCTCGTGCCGCCCAGAAACGGCCCGTACCCCCGCGTCGCGAGATCGTCGATGCCGTCGCCGTCGCCATCCAGGGCGTAGAGCGCCTCGTGACCGCGGAAGCGGTAATCGCGCAGCCGCAGGGGAGCGAGCGCTCCGGTCGAATCGACGAGAACGACCTGCTCGCGGACCCACTCGTACTCGCCCGCCCAGAGGGTCGCCACGACGATGGCGCGGCCACCGGGGAAGCACCCCGCCGCCATGGTCGTGCGTGACTTGAGTGACTTGAGGAGCCGCTCGTAGGTCGGCTGCTCGCCCAACCGAAGCACCTGCTCGAGTGAGTCTCGCACGACCTTGATCCTTTCCTCGAGTGGCGGGGGCAGAGGGCCGCGCACGCAGGCGGTGTCTGTGAGCGCCTCGGACGCGGAGTCGACCAGCTGCGCCGTCGCCGGCAAGGGCTCGACCTTCTTTGCCAGTGAATCGACGCGGGGCGACGTGGCGACCGTTGCGACTATGCGCCCGTTCCATGTGTCGAAGCCGGTGATCGTGGCATCGTCGGCGCCCCAAGGGCCCCGGAGACGGAAGCGCGTTCCCGTTGGGAACGGTGTCCGCGCCTCCACGGCGAGCTTGTAGGCCGCGAGGCGAGCAGGATCTCGCCGGACCTCGGCATCGACCCGTCCGATGTCCACGAGCATGCGCTTCCCGCGCGCGGCGGCGAGGAACCAGCTCTGAGTAACCGGCGGGAACACCAACTTTTCGGCGATCGTGTCGGCGAGCGGTGGGAGAGTCTTCGGCCGGGCACGAGCGGCCGGCCGAATCCGCCGGGCGGTCGAGGCCAGGGCGCTATCGATGGAACCGCGCAGACTGCCGACCCCGACGCTCAAGGCAGTGTCGGACTGGGGACTGGGGACTGCGGACTGGGGACTGGGCTGGTCGACTGTGGAGTCGGTCGGTTCGGCTACCGAGCCCCTGGTCGTGTCGGTTGTTGCCGCTGCGCGCTCCGTACAGGCCGCGGCAACCCCGACCAGCGCAACTCCAGCAAACCAGCGCGCTAGGCGATTGCCCCGACTCTGCGAACGACCCCTGACCAGGTTGTGGTGATGAAAACGCCCGTCTGACATACTTTGTGTGCCGAGTCCCCAGTCCCTAGTCCCCAGTCCCTGATGATACACCAGTTTGCGTACAGTCGCGCATCGTCCAGCGAAGACGCGGACCAGAAGCTTGCCGCTGTTGGTGCCGCCCCGCTGGGAGGCGGCACGGACCTCGTGGTATGCATTCGCGAGCACCTCGCCCGTCCGGAGGCGCTGGTAGACCTGACGCGCATCCCGGACGCGCAGGGCGTAACCGAGCGTTCGGACGGAGGGGCCCGGATCGGCGGATCGGCGCGCCTGGCTCAGCTGGCGCGCCACCCGCTGGTCCGCGACCGGTTTAGCGCCCTCGCAGAGGCCTGCGAGAGCGTCGGGACACCGGCCCTCCGCACCATGGGGACGATTGCCGGCAATCTTTGTCAACGACCGAGGTGCTGGTATCTCCGGAGCGGCTTTGCCTGCCACAAGAACGGGGGCGACAGCTGTCCTGCGGCGTCTGGGGAGAACCAATACCACGCGATCCTCGGCGGCGGGCCGTGCTACATCGTGCACCCGTCGGACCCCGCTGTAGCCCTGACGGCGCTCGAGGCGGAGGTGGAGATCCGCGGGCCATCCGGCGTTAGGCACGTGCCGATTGCGGACTTCTATGTGCTGCCGAACGAGCGGTTGGACCACGAGACGGTCCTCGCCGCCGGTGAGTACGTGAGCGCGGTCGAGATCCCGGGTGGCTCGGCTGGCGGAGTGCAGTGGTACGAGAAGGTGATGCAGCGGGCCGCGTGGGATTTCGCGCTGGTGTCGCTGGCGGCGGTGAGACGACAGGACGGCGGGATTCGGCTTGTGTTGGGTGGGGTGGCGCCGAAGCCGTGGCGGGTGGCGGAGTCGGTGGAGGAAGACGTCGCCGTCGGAGGACTGTCCGAGGACGATATTGGGACCTTGGCGGAACGGGCACTGTATGATGCGCGGCCGCTGGCGAAGAACGGGTACAAGGTGGAGATGGCGGCGGCGGTGTTGCGGCGAGGGATTGCGGGCGTCGGGGGATCGTGATCCCGGGAGAGGAGAATCATGGAATGGCGTAAGCTGTGGGCGGTTGTTCAGCGCGAATACGTCGAGCGAGTGCGCACGCGTTGGTTCGTGCTCGCGACCGTTTTCGGGCCGATCGTGTTCGGGACGCTCATGTACCTGCCAGCGTATCTCGCGACACAAAACGTCGCGTCGCCTGACGTGGCCCGTATTCGCATCCTGGACGCCACCGGGACGGATCTCGGTCACCGCATCTCGGTCGCGCTGAATGGTGGGCTGTTCGGCGATACGACGCGGACCCGGGTCGAAGTCATCGACACAGCACGCATTGTGAGAGCCGAATCCCTGGCAACGCGCGCGGTCATAGCCGGGGCCATCAAGGGATTTCTTATTCTCGAGCCGGGAGCATTTCTCGGAAAAACGGTGCATTACGCCGGGGCGAACGCCACGTCGCTGTCCGATATGCAGCGCATCGAAAATACCGTCCGTCGCGAAGTCCTGGCGCAGCAGATGCGATCGTTAGGTATCTCCGCGGCCGATGCGGAGCGTCTCAAGCGCGCATCCGTCGATATGAGGGCTGAACGAATCACAGCTCAGGGGCGCCAGGGGTCGGGTCAGATCAGCGTGCTGATCGCGATTTCCGTCGCCATGCTGCTCTACATCACGATCTTCATCTACGGGCAGAACGTGTTGCGCGGCGTCATCGAGGAGAAGCAGACGCGCGTGGCGGAGGTTGTCGTCTCGAGCATCAGGCCAACCACGTTGCTCGCCGGCAAGGTGCTTGGGGTCGGAGCGGTCGGGCTCACGCAGATGCTGATCTGGAGCGCGGCGTCCATCCTCATGGCGAAATACCGGGTCCTCCTGCTAGAGCAGTTCGGCGTTACCGCGGTACCACTTCAGTTCCCGTCGATCAGCTGGCAACAGGGCCTCATGCTCGTCCTCTTCTTCGTGCTCGGGTACACATTCTACGCGGCGCTGTTCGCGGCAATCGGCGCGACGGTGAGCAGCGAGCAGGAAGCGCAGCAGGCACAGATGCCGGTCGTGCTGCTACTGGTCATCAGCATCATGTTCCTGCAGCCGGTCCTGAATAACCCCGAAGGGTTGCTCGCTCTCAACCTTGGATGGCTTCCCTTCTCGTCCCCAATCGTGATGCCGCTCCGCATGAGCGCGGTGAACCTTCCACCGTGGCAGATCGCGTTGTCGCTGTTCTCGCTCGCCGCCGGATGTTACATCGCCGTTTCGATTGCGGCGCGCGTCTACCGCACCGGACTGCTCATGTACGGGAAACGGCCGACTCTACGGGAAGTCGCTCGCTGGATCCGCGAGGCGAAATAGCAAGACACCCGAGCCAATCTCGCAGGGATCCCTCGTTAGGCCGCCGGAGCACGAGCGCCAACGCCGGATAGTACGCGAACGCGAGCACCCAGATCGCCGCGTTCGCACTCGGGTGCGCGCCCGGCGTTTGTGTCTTTATCCACAACACGCCGCCGATGTGCCCGAGGAGAGCGAGCACCATGCCTTCGACGCGCGTGCGCGCAACGAGCATGAGTGGCAGCTGGTCCGCGAACATGGGAAGCTGCGGCACCGCCGCCATTGCGAGCACGAGGCGAGCATCCTCGCGACGCCACCTGAGCAGCGCCGCGACCAGAACGATGCCCGCGAGCGTGAACAGCGGCGGAGGATGACCTTGCATGGTCCGCAGGTTCGCGATCCACTTCATCGGCCAATGAACATCGAACGCGAGGGACGCGACGAGGACCGCGGCCCCTCCGTAAACCGCCGCTCGTGTGGGACGCGCCAGCGCGAGAGCGACTCCGATGTTCGGCTTGCAGACCGCGAGAAACCCCAGTCCGGGCAGGAGCACCGCCGCCATGATGAGCGGTGCCCACTGGCCGAGTGACGCGGCCATGACATAGGGGAAGCTCAGGAACAGCGTGAGTCGGGCGTATCCATCGCGCGATAGCGCGAATGCCAGGAGCCCTGACGAAACGGCGAAGAACAAGGCCCCCGCCACCGGCAACGCGAAGGGCGCGAACGGGACGACAACGAGAACGCTCGGGAACGGATAGAAGAATCGATCGTTGACGAAATACGGCGCGCCGCTCGGCGTTACCGCGTACGGATCGAGTCCGTGGAGAAACGCGCGCGCCGCATACCAGAACGCGAGGAAGTCAGGGTAGAAGCCGCGCCGCATCATGAATGCGAGCGCGAGCAAACCGCCCCACGCGGCGGCGGCGAACGCAACCACTAGCCTCGCCCGCGTGCTCACGCAGCGGCCAGCGGTTCCCGACCGCGGAAGCGCTGCGGAAGCACCGCGGTCGCCCGATCGAGCCAGGACGGGATGATGCCCTCGTTAGGCCGCCGAAGGACCATGACGAGCGCTGGCAGATACATCGTCACCACGACAGCCACGCCATTGATCCAGAAGAACCGGCTTTGATCGATGCCACGGGAAAGCACGTACACGCCGAGCGCGACGTCGCTCCCGATGACGAGAGCGTACGCCTGGTACCGCGTTCTTGGAATCAGGAACAGGGGAAGCGCCTCGTACACGAACGGCGACTGCGGAACCATCCCCAGGACCGCGAGCAAGCGCGCCTCCGGCCGGCGCCAACGCAAGAGCGCGAGTAGCGTGAGGAACCCGACCGGCGTGCGAAGCGGAGAGAAGTGATAAGGAGAATTCGGCAGTTGCGTGAGCCACTCCCGCGGCCACGACGGCATCGCGGCAAGACTTACAACCGCGAACAACACCATCGCGAGCGCCGCCCGCCAGGAGAGCGAAGTGCCGAGGAGCGCCAGGCCAACGTTCGGCTTCGCCGCGCCGAGAAACGCGAGCCATGGCAGGAACAACGCCGCGGTCAGCAGCAGCGACCACTGGCCCATCACAGCCGCGTGGGTAAAGCTCGCGCTCAGGAACAGCGGAAGCCGTGCGTAGGATGTCCGGGTAACAGCGAACGCGAGAATCGCTGTCGAAAGCGCGGAGAAGAGCGAGAGCGCGACGTCCGGCCGGAGCAGCGCAAACGGCACCGCGACCAGAATTGCCGGCATGGGATGGTAGAGGTGAAACGCCGGACCGATGACTCGAGGCACGGCCTCATATGGGTTCTGTCCGTCGAGGAGCGCGCGCGCACCCACCCACCACCAGTGAAAATCAGGAATGCCGAATCCGCTACGGTGCGTGGCGATCCACGAGATCGCCGCGGCAAACAGTCCAAGCGCGCTGGCGATCGCTATCCGCGCGAGCAGCGCCGGACGAGTGGCCCCGCTATCATCGACTGGCGTGACATGTTCCGATGCACCGCGTGCGCTCATCTCACCGTTGCGGATAGAACGCAGCGCCGGTTCCGCCACGACTCGTTGGCGCGGTTGGCGTGAAGATGCGCTGCATTACGGGCAGGTCGACGGCCAGCAAGATGACAATCACCAGCGACGCCGTCACCACGGCCGCCATGAGTCCCGGCTCGCGATACAGCCGCTCCGGATTCTGCGCGGCGCTGTTCTCCTTCATCGCGACGGAGAGATAAACGGCCATGACCAGCGCGATCGCCGGAAAGGCGAGAATGAGCTCCAGTCGATACCGCATGCAGAACGCGCCGAAGAACAGCATCGCCGCGGAGCCGTAGAACATGACGGCGACGAGAAGCCGGTCTGCGGTGAAATGCGCAAACGACTTTCGATACGCCGCAGCGCGGCCCGGATTGTTGATGTTTCTGAACTCGGCGTACCGCTTGAGCGCCATGAAATAGCACCCGATCATCCAGTAACTCAGAAGCAGCGATGAAGGCGCAATGGTGGAATCAGTGACGATGAACCACCCGGCCAACATGCGTATCGGATTGTTGATTGCTTCACTCAAAACGTCGACGTACGGCAGATCCTTGCTTCGCACCGGTGGGATGTTGTAGACGCACCCCATCACCCACAGCGCGAGCACGGTGAGCATGAACGGAACGGAGACGGATCGCGCGACGGCCACGCCGGCGAGCATGAGCGCCACCCACTGCGTGTACCCCAGCGGTATGCTGACCTGCCCCGACGGGACTGGTCGCTTATGCTTGGTGGGATGATGCTTGTCGAACGGCGCGTCGATGAGCTCATTGAGCGTGTAGTTGCTCGACGCGATCAGGCAAACCGCCAGAAACCCGATTGCAATGCGCCAGCCGAGCCCCGTGCGGTCGACGCCAGGGTCGGTTCCGAGCGCCACGACGATTCCCGGCAGAACGAAGACGTTCTTGAACCAGTGATCGACCCGGGCGATCGAGAGATGGCCTCGCCAGGACGGGCGCACGCGGGCCAAGGCCTCTGCGTGCTCCGCCGAGGGTTGCCGTGAGTCGTCCGGCATTTCGGTCATTGACGTCACGTCACGCCAGCTCGAGTCGTATCATGGACAGGGACGATCATAGGCGCTGGTTTGTCCCGGCGCACCTGGCCAGCGCAGATTGTATGTGAAGCAGGCGCCCTCCGGCCACCAGCCCTGTCCGCCGCCCGATATCGCCAGTCTTTGACCGTCGTCGATACGCCATCGCGCCCGCCCGCGCCCGCCCCGCCTGCTCAGCGCACACGGTTCGCCATCGCGCTCGGGACAGCGATAGCGGCCGGCCTTTATGTGTGGGCATACGCCCGGGCCAACCCGGACTTCGTTAGTGACTTCGACCAGGTCTGGGCGGCCGCACGCGGCCTCTGGACAGGTCGGGACCCGTACAAGTTAGTGGGACCGCGCGGGGCATTTCTGTGGAAATGGCCGCTCTACTATCCGCTGCCGGCTATCCTCATCGCTTCGCCGCTCGGGCTCCTGCCTCTTCTCGCCGCCCGTGTGACCTTTGCTGCCATCTCGGCGGGTTCGTTCGCGTACGCGCTCAGTCGAGATGGTTATGCGCGGCTGCTGTCGCTCCTCAGCATTTCGTTCGTCACCGCGGTCGAGCTGGTACAGTGGTCGCCCTTGCTGACCGCGGGAATGCTCCTCCCATCGCTGGCGTGGACCGGGGTCGCAAAGCCTAACCTTGGCGCTGCCATGGCGGCCTATTGGTCCTCGCGGTTGACCGTGATCGTCATGGCCATTGGATCCGCCGCCCTGATTGCCGTGAGCTTTCTCGTACAGCCGAACTGGGCGGGAGAGTGGTGGGCCAACGTGCGAAGCGCCCCGCATTTCGTCGCGCCGATTCTGCGCCCTGGCGGTATCCTCTTACTCGTCGTGCTGGCGAAATGGCGGCGTCCGGAAGCGCGTCTCCTGGCGGCGCTCGCGTGCGTACCGCAGACGCCGACTTTTTATGACCACGTGTTCGTCTTCGTGGTACCGCGGACATCGCGCGAGGTGCTCGCGCTCGTGGTCCTGACGTTTGCGGTCTACTTCGCCGTGGCGTTCGCTTCTCCGTTCACTTCGTTCCAGCAGTGGGGGGATTTCGTGGCCGCCGCCACGATCCTGTTCGTTTACGCACCGGCGGTAATCATGGTGCTTCGGCGGCCTAACGAAGGTGAGGCGCCGCGGGCGCTGGCGTGGCTCGCCGCGCGTGTGGTGCCCGGATCGCGAGAACGGGCGTGATGACCGAACCGGCACCTAACGAATCGCCTGGCGAGGTGCCGCCGAGCTCGACGGAGAGCAGCGTCGACGCATCCGAGGCATCGCAGCCGATCCAGCTACGTCTTGCCGTGGCGTTTGCCATGGCGGCCTGGGGTGCGTTCATCGCGTACTTCGCGTTGTCCACTGCCCCGGAACACCTGGCGAAGGACTTTTCGTGGCCGTGGCGTGCGGCCCGGGCGCTTCTCGACGGAGAGAATCCCTACCGCGTCATTCGTCCCACGGGTCCTTATCCGTTCAATGCGGCGTTCTTTTACCCCTTGCCCGCCGGCATAGCGGCCCTGCCCTTCGCGCTGTTCCGGCCATCGGTCGCAGGCGCCGCGTTCGTGAGCCTGTCGAGTGGATTGCTCGCGTTCGGACTGGCGCGAACCCGCAGCGGTCTCGCCAAGCTTCCGGTCTTTGCCAGCGCGCCCTTCTGCATGGCGGCCCTGCTGGCGCAGTGGTCGCCGCTGATGATGGCCGGAGCGGTGATTCCGTCGCTGCAGTTCCTGGGGGTCGCCAAGCCTAACGTTGCGCTGCCGTGTTTCGCGTACCGGCCAACGCTTCGTGGTGTGCTGCTCGGGGCGGCATTCGTCGTGCTGAGCCTGATGATCATCCCGACATGGCCATTTGACTGGCGCGACGCGCTCAGAGAGGCACCGCGCTACCGCGCGCCCGTCACGTACTTCGGCGGCCCGATCCTACTGCTTGCGGCGCTACGCTGGCGTCGTGCCGAGGCACGGACCCTACTCGCCATGTCATTCATGCCGCAGCTCACGCTGTTCTACGACCAGCTTCCGTTGTGGCTCGTGCCGACCAGCGTTTGGCGATCGCTCGCTCTGTCAGCACTGAGTTGGGTGGCGTGGGCACAGTGGTATCCGAGCCGCGCGATTCCGACGCACGTCGCCATCGCGCGGCCGTGGGTCTTCGGCCTCATTTACATTCCCGCCCTCATCCTTGTGCTGGCACCCCCTGAGCTGACGTTTCGCCGCTGGGGCCGGGGCTCGAGTCCGTAGCCCGCTCTCCGCGAAGCCAGGCGGGCCAGCCGCGGATGAGACGCTCGAACCAGATGGGAGTCTGGCCGACGTTAGGCAGGCGAAGCACGAGAATCGTGGCGGGCAGATACATGCCGGCCGCGATCATGGCCTGAACCGCGCGCGGATCGCGAGTGAGGTCGTGTGGCGTCGTTGCAAGCACGGCGATGACCGACACCCACGAGCATGCGGTCAGGGCGAGCGACTGGCGCCACGTGCGCGGGACGAGCCACAGGAAGAGGTGGTCGTAGTGGAAGGGCGCGAGCGGCACGAGTGTCATGGCCGCGAGCACGCGTCCCTCGAAGGTCCTCCAGCGCAACAACCCGAGCAGCCCAATCGCGCCTAACGGCCACGTGGCGACCGGTCGATAGGTGAGCGTCGCGAGGCGAACGTGCTGGAGCCACTCGAGCGGCCATACCGGGACGAGGAAGAACGCAATGGCCACCAGCAGCCCGCCCACGATCAGCGTCGACCACTGCGGGTACAGCGCGAATGAGACGACTCCGAGGTTTGGCTTGGCGGCGCCCAACCAACCCAGGCCGGGCAAGAGGACGGCAGCCATCAGCAGCGGCGACCACTGCACGTTCGTCAGTGTCAAAACCAGCGGCGCAGACAGAAGCGTCAGTAGCGGCCAGTAGCGGACTTTCGTGAGGGCAAACGCGAGGACGGCGAATGAAATACCAATGAACACGCCGCCGGCCATCGGAGGACGAAGCCCGGAGAACGGAGCCGCGATGAGCGCGCTCGTCAACGGATAGGGGAACGGGCCCGCGGCGGCATATTCGCGTACGCGTGGCATGTGCTGGTACGGGTCGCGCCCGGCGAGGAGATGTCCGGCGGCGCGCCATGGAAATGTGAAGTCCGCGGCAAAGAACTGAGGGTTGCGGGCCAGATAGTCGCGACACCAGATACCGGCGCTCAGCCCGATCGCGAGTGCAACGATCGCGCGGATGTAGAGCGCCGGCGTCGCCGGTGTCGTGGAGTCGCCCGCGCGGCTCATGTTGACCGACCGAACCGGCGTACTCGGCCCATCGTCGCCTCGATCGAGCGTGGCAGCACGCCCTCGTTAGGCCTCCGGAGGATCACGATCAGCATCGGGACATAAAGGAACGCGATGTTCGCCACCGCGGCGACCCGGGTGTACGAATAGAAGTCGCCTGACTGGCGCGCGGGGAACGCGACCCACATCGCGGCGTGTGACAGGAGACCCAGCACCAGCAGTTGCCGGTTCGACATCGGCCAGGCGAAGAACACCAGCGCTTCCTGCGGACCGGGCGTGCCCGGCATGCAAGCGAGCGTTGCCAGCCACCGCGCCTCCGGCCGCCGCCATCGAAGCAACGCGAGCAGCAGGACAAAGCCACCTGGCCGTAGCACGTAGGGGCGAAAGTGCGGTTGCCCGCGAATGGCACTCAGCCAATCGCCTATCCAGCCAGGCCTCAGCACGAACGCCAACACCAACATGGCCGTGGCGGCTGCAAGACCCGTTACGACAGCGCGGGCTGACGAATACGTGGTGACCACTGGCAGGCCGGCGTTAGGCTTGCAGGCGAAGGCCCAGCCGAAAGCCGGCACCATGGCGGCGCATGCCATCCATCCCGACCACTGAACGAGCGACACCGTGAGGAATGCCGGCGCGCTGAGTAACGCCGCCAGCGCCCACACGCCGCGCCGCATCACGAGAAAGGTGAACACACCGAGTGACGCTGCGGCGAACGTCGCCCGAGCGGCCACCAGAGGCATCAGCGCGAACGGAATTCCGGCGACGACGGCTGGAAGGGGGTAAAAGAGCGGAAACGGCAGGGGGCCATGGCCGCCGAACCCCGTCGTCACGGCGCGGTATGGATTCTCACCGGCGAGAAGGGCCCGCGACGCCACCCAGATCTGATCGAAGTCGGAGACGAACGACGGGTCCCGTCGCGCTGACCACGTGACATAAAGCGCAGCCAGTGCAGCCACCGCGGCCGCTACTCCGATCCTGGCTGCCGTCGGCGGGGCTGGCCGTGCAGCAACGTCCTCCGCGTTGGTCAGACAGCGCTCGTCGGAATTACCGTGAGGGTGACCCCGGGACGCGGCTCGCTGCGCCGCTGCGTGTCGACGCCGAATCAGCCCGGATCGTCTTCGAGTCCGCCGCCGCAAGACGTCTGAACCGCGCGTCCGACCGCATCTGGTCGAACCTCGGGTCGCGGAGTGCCATCGTCATGTCCACGCCGGTTGGCTGGATGCGTCGCAGCGCCTCGAACGCACGGGTTCTATCCCCGAGCGCCTCGAAGGCGAGGCTCGTATAGGTGCCCTCTGGGACGGTCATATGCCGGCCCGGTTGCAGCTTCACCGAGGCAACGCGTCGAGCTTCCAACCGGACGTCGTCGACGTTCGTGCCGCTCGCCGTGACGTAGAACTGCAGCGCGCTGCTCCAGGGCGAGGCCGTCAGGCGCAAGGCAGTCTCCGCATCGCTCAACGCGTCGCGGAATTCGTTGAGCTGCATCCGCACGCGCGCACGCAGGGCGTACGCCAGGGGATCGTACGAATCGGCGCCGATACTGGCGTTCACCAGCGCGCAACTCGGCCCGTATCGCCGGTGATAATACTCGTACTCGGCCAGGGCCCGAAGCGCCGAAGCGCGGTTTGCCTCCAACGCCAAGGATCGCCGGAGATGCTGCTCCGCGGCCGCGTCGCGACCCAGCCGCATTAGTGTGACGGCGTACGCCTCGTGCGCGTCGGCGCTGTTCGGATCCGCCGCGATCGCCCGCTCGTGGGCGGCGACGACACCGGCGTAGTTCGCCGGATTGCGATATCGCAACAAGATGGCTCGAGCCGTCCAGGCTTCGGCGTTGGCGCTGTCCTTCTTCAACGCGGCATCCGCGAGCGACATGCCCGCGAGAACATGTTCGCCTATGGCTCGGTCGTCGCTTCTTCCCAGACGCTCGAGGAGCGCGACACGCGCGCGTGCCGCGCGGGCGGAGGGTATCGGTGCGCCAGGATCGGCGGCGATAGCGCGCTCGTAGCTGCGACGAGCAGAATCGGCCGCAACGGGGTCGTGCTGCGCGAGGAAATAGTCTCCGCGCACCGTGATCTCGTAGGCATCTGACGACATGCCCAGAAGCGCTGGCGGCACACGCGACTGTGACATCTCTGCGACCGCCTCCGCGACCGCATCG
>Ga0207691_10001268_pt1 | contig 25260 bp, 20 predicted proteins | sample KBSM13metaG_FD_184327 | JGI IMG/M metagenome (GOLD analysis project Ga0207691, IMG submission 184327) | Miscanthus rhizosphere microbial communities from Kellogg Biological Station, Michigan, USA - KBS M1-3 metaG (SPAdes) (version 2) | ecosystem: Host-associated > Plants > Roots > Rhizosphere >...
GTCGAATTCTGTTCGTGCACGGCTCCTCGATGGCCTCGCAGCCCACCTTCGACCTGCAGGGCGGCCGGGCCGATGCCTCGGTGATGGATTTCTTCGCTGCGCGCGGCTACGACACTTGGTGCGTGGACATGGAAGGCTACGGCCGCTCCACCAAGACCCGCGACAACAACGCGCCCATCGCGTACGGCGCCGATGATTGCTTCGCCGCCGCGAGTTATATCGAGAAGCTGCGCGGCAAGCGCCCGCTCCTGGTCTACGGGATTTCGTCAGGCGCCTTGCGCGCGGCCTTGTTCGCGCAACGTCACCCGGAGATGGTCGCACGGCTTGCGCTCGACGCCATGGTCTGGACCGGGGAAGGCTCGCCTACGCTCGCCGAGCGCAGCAAGCGGTTGCCTGAGTTCCGCGCCAAGAACCGGCGCCCGATCGACCGCAAATTTGTGCGTTCGATCTTCGAGCGTGATCATCCCGGCACCGCCGACGACGCCGTCATCGAGGCGTTCGCGGATGCCATCCTCGCGCTCGACGATTCGGTGCCGACCGGCACCTATGTCGACATGTGCTCGAATCTGCCGGTCTGCGATCCGGAGAAGATCACCGTGCCGACCCTCATCATGCGCGGCGAGTACGACGGCATCGCCAGCCTGTCCGACTTGGTGAAATTCTTCGAGAAGCTGCCCAATCCCGACAAGCAGTTCGCTGTGATGCCGGGCATCGCGCACGCCTCCTTTCACCAGAAGAATTACGCCATCTGCTTCCACATCCTGGCGAGCTTCTTTTCGCAGCCCGCGCCGGTCTACAAGAGCGGGCATTGATGAGTGGTGCCGTCATTGGCGGGTCAAGCCCGCGCACGACAAACAATAGAGCGGCGCCACAAAGAAGAGGAAACGTGATGCTCAAACCGACGCTCGCAATCGCGCTACTCGTCACTCTCGTCGCGCCTGTTCGTGCGCAGGACGCCATCGACGTCGCCAAGGCGAAGGCCGAGGGCAAGGTGGTCTGGTACACCTCGACCCCGATCGAGCAGGGCCAGAAGATCGCCGACGCGTTCCAGAAGGAGACCGGCATCAAGGTGGAGATGTTCCGCTCCGGCGGCTCCTCGATCCTGCGGCGCTTCCAACAGGAGATGGACGCCGGGCGGGTCGCCGTCGACGTGCTGACGCACTCCGAGCCGGCGGCCGCCAATGCGCTCGGCAAGAAGGGTTTCTTCGTCGCCTTCAAGCCGGTCAATTTCGACAAGGTGCCCGAGGCCGCCAAGGATCCGAATGGTCTGTTCGTCGGCCAGCGGCTGAACATGATGACGCATTATCTGCGCAGCGACAAAGTCGCGGCCGCCGACGAGCCCAAGACCTGGGACGACCTGCTCGATCCCAAATACAAGGGCAAGCTGGTCATGACCGATCCGTCCTTCACCTCGCTACAGGTGTCGGTGGTCGGCACCATGGCGAAGGCGCGCGGCTGGCCGTTCTACGAAAAGCTGCGGGGAAACGACGTCATGATCGTGCAGGGCAATCAGCAGGTGTCGGATATGCTCAAGCGCGGCGAGCGGCTGATCGCGGTGGGTGCGCTCGATTCGTATGCGGCCGATCTCAAGAAGGAAGGCCATCCGATCAAGACGCTCTATCCACCGGACGGCGTCTTCGTCATTCCCTCGCCGACGTCGGTGATCAAGGGCTCGCCCAATCCCAACGCCGCCAAGCTGTTCGCACAGTTCATGATCGGCGACACCGCGCAGAAGATCTTTCCTGACGATGGCGGCTATTCCGCGCGCGTCGATATCGCGCCGCCGCAAGGCTCGCCCGATCTCAAGAGCCTCAAGATCATACCGGTCGACGACGAGTACATCGAGAAGGAGACCGGCCGCATCAAGCGGCGGTTCAACGAGATCTTCCAATAGGTCGCATGTCGCGCACGAGTCTGAACGAGGCCCTCGCCCGGCGCCCAGCCCGCCGGGGAGGCATTGAGAGACGAACCGGATCGCCCCCGGGGGTTGCGCCATGATGCACTGGTTTCACGCCCTGCTGCCGCGCGAGGAGCGATTCTTCGACCTGTTTGCCAGACATTCCGATGTGGTTGCCGCCGGCGCCAAGGCGTTGCGCGGCATGCTCGAGGGCGGCGACGCCGTCGAGCGCCACTGCAAGGCGGTGATGGATCGCGAGCAGGACGCCGACAACATCACGCGCGAGGTGCTGATCGCGGTGCGCCGGAGCTTCATCACGCCGTTCGACCGTGGCGACATCAAGGACCTCATCACATCGATGGATGACGCCATCGACCAGATGCAGCAGACCGCCAAGACCATCATGCTGTTCGAGCAGCGGTCGTTCACGCCCCAGCAGAGGGAGATGGCCGACGCCATCGTGCTGTGCGCCGACCTGGTGCGGGAAGCGATGCCGTTGCTCTCCTCCATCAATACCAACGCTGGCCGCATCAGCGAGATCAGCGAGCAGATTTCGCAGATCGAGGGCCGCGCCGACGAGCTGCACGACATCGGGTTGCGTGAGCTTTACCGCGCCAATCAGCCGTCCAATTCGATGGTGTTCTTCATCGGCAACGAGATCTATGACCATCTCGAGACGGTGGTCGACCGCTTCGACGACGTGGGAAATGAAATCAGCGGCATCGTCATCGAGAACGTGTGAGACCCAGCGCAGCTTCGTCCCCGCGAAACGGGGTTCATCAATACCGGCCTCTGCAGCATGAGTTTCCGCCTTCGGCGGGACGACAGATGATAGAGCCGACGTGGGCACTGCCATGGACGCCGTCGCGCTTGCTCTGCCGATTCTGATCGCTCTGATCACGGTCGCCCTGGCCTTCGATTTCCTCAACGGGCTGCACGATGCCGCAAACTCGATCGCCACCATCGTCTCGACCCGCGTGCTGCGGCCGCAGCACGCGGTGATATGGGCTGCCTTCTTCAATTTCGTCGCGTTCCTGATCTTCGGGGCGCATGTGGCGCAGACCGTCGGCACCGGCATTGTCGCCGCCGATATCGTCGACCCGCGCGTGGTGTTCGCCGCGCTCACCGGCGCCATCGCCTGGAACCTCATCACCTGGGGGCTCGGCATTCCCTCGAGCAGCTCGCATGCGCTGATCGGAGGGCTCGTCGGCGCCGGTGTCGCCAAGGTCGGGATCAAGGCCATCGTCTGGGGCGGCCTCGCCAAGACCACCGCCGCGATCGTGCTGTCGCCGCTCACCGGCTTCGTTCTTGCTCTGCTGATCTTCCTGATCGCTTCATGGGTGTTCGTGCGCTATACGCCCTTCGCCGTCGATCGTCTCTTTCGTTCGTTGCAACTGGTCTCGGCATCGCTCTATTCCATCGGTCACGGTGGCAATGATGCCCAAAAGACAATGGGCATCATCACGGTGCTGCTCTACTCCCAGGGTTATCTGGACGGCGAGTTTCACGTGCCGTACTGGGTCATGCTCTCCTGCTACGCCGCGATGGGCCTCGGCACCCTGCTCGGCGGCTGGCGGATTGTGCGTACCATGGGTTCGCGCATCACGCGGCTGACGCCGTTTCAGGGCTTTTGCGCCGAGACCGGCGGCGCCATCACGTTATTTGCTGCGACCGAGCTCGGCATCCCGGTCTCGACCACGCATACCATCACCGGCTGCATCATCGGCGTCGGCGCCGCGCGCAGGGTGTCGGCGGTGCGCTGGAAGGTCGCCAACAACATCGTCGTCGCCTGGATCATCACCATTCCGGCCTCCGCCTTCATGGCCGCGCTCGCCTATGCCGTCGTGGGGGTGCTGGAGTGATCGCAGGCGGGCAGCGCCGGTCGCGGTCCGTCGGCCATGGGCTTGACCGCTTGCGCGAGGCGGTCCGAGACAAGGTCGCGGGACGCCGTTCGGCCGCGCCATGGGACCCGTGATCACCAGGAATTAACTAAAGGGAGGCAAAACGATTCCATGCTTCCGCCATGCTGTTACCGCATGCCGGGCGGGGTAGGGGAAGCGGGGAACAGCATGACTTTCCACCAGCCACTCGTGCGCACCGGCGCGGGTCTCGTTGCGGCCGCGGCGCTGGCGCTGCTGTGCGCCTGCTCGAGCGACCGCGAACTGCCGACCGACGAGCCGAGCTTCTATCGCAGCATGGCGGCGTCGGGTGCGCAGGTGGACGCCGCGACGGCGGCGTCCATGATCTCTGGCTACCGGACGAACAACGGGCTGACACCGGTCACCGTCGATCCCGCGTTGATGAAGATGGCGGAGGCGCAGGCCCAGGCCATGGCCAGCCGCGACAAGCTCGACCACGACGCGATCAGCACCTTCCGCGACCGACTCAAGCAGGGCTACCGCGCGCGCACTGCGGCGGAGAACGTCGGCGCCGGCTATCACACCTTGGCGGAAGCTTTCTCGGGCTGGCGGGACTCGCCGCCGCATCGCGCCAACATGCTGCTCAGCGGCGCGACCCGCATGGGCATTGCCACGGCCTACGCGCCGAAATCGAAATTCAAGGTGTTCTGGGCATTGATTCTTGCCGAGCCCGACGACCAGCGCGGATAAGATATTGCCGCGGTCAGGTTCCTTGCGGCATGAGATTCGACAGCGCCAAAAAACGGTTGAGCTCGGGCTGGAACGCTGAACGCGCCGCGGGCGCCTCGCTCCAAAGTCTAACGAGGCGAATCGTGCTGAGGCATGATCCCGAGACGTTGCCGCTTGTCGGATCGGATCATGTGTCGCTCAGGCGAGCATTAAGAAGTCAGCGCGAACAGGTCGCGCCCGAAGCTACCGCGGGCGTCGTCGAGCAGTGGCTGCACCGCGGCGCGAAAGGCGTCATGCTCCCCTGCCGTGAGCTCGACGATCTCGCAACCCTGCGCCTCGATGCCTTTGCGTGCGTCCTTCTCCTCCTGCACGTGGAGCCCGCGCTGGAAGGCGACCGCGTCCGTGATAGCGCTTTGCATGGCGCGCTGAAGGCGCGCGGGCCAGGCGTCGAAGGCGGTGCGATGCAGGAAGATCGGCCGCGAGATGTAGAAGTGATTGCTCAGCGTGTGAAAACGATGAAACTTGTGCACGCCGTAGGTCACGGTGTTCGAGAGCGGGTTCTCCTGTGCGTCGATGGTGCCGGCCGCGATCATCTTGATCGCCTCGGTGAGGTCCATGCGCATCGGCACCGCGCCCAGAAGCTCGAAGGTCCGCGCCTGTACTTTGCTCGGTAGCACCCGGATGGTGAGCCCGCTGAGGTCGGCGGGCAGGCGCAGCGGGTGCACCCGGTTGGAGATGTGCCGAAAGCCGTTCTCGAACCAGCCGAGAATGCGGTAGTTCACGCGCTCCTCGACCTTGCGCGCCAGCACGTCGCCGAGGGCGCCGTCCATGGCCGCGCGCGCGGCCTGTGTGTTTCCGAACAGGAACGGCAGGTCGACGATGCCGAGCTCAGGCACCCGATCGGTCAGGTAGCTCGACGATTGGTAGCCCAGGGTCAGCAGACCATGCTCCACCAGCCACAGGATGTCCTCGGCGCGATAGCCGAGATCCATGACGTTCCAGACGTATTTGATGTCGACCTCATCGCCGAATTCGGCCGACAGCCGATCGCCGATGAATTTGAGCGCGCGGCTGAAGCCGGTGCTCGCGGGGCCGTAGCCTCCCATGCGAATCTGGATCGGATCGGGCATTTCGCTCTTTCGTCAGGACGTCGGCGGGGGTGGCTGGCTCATGGCCACCGCGATCCCCGACGCGGCCAGGCCCACGCCGAGCGCGAGCAGAATTCCCCCAACGCCGGTGGCGGCGGCCACGAGACCGGCGAGCGCGGGAAACACGATCTGGCCGACCCGATTGCCGGTCATCCGCAGCGTGAGCGCGGTGCCGCAGACCTCCGGCGGCGCGATATACATGACGCCCGAAAGGGTCAGCGTGGATGCGATGCCCATAGCGAAGCCCAAGAGGACGAGCACCACGTACATCGTCGGCAGCGAGAGCGGCAACGCCAGCACCAAGAAGCCGGCGGCGCTGCCGAGCATGCTCGCCAGGGTGAGCGGCAGGCGGCCGATGGCAAAGATCAGCCGGGCGTAAAAGGCGCGTGAGACCAGCGACGCCGCGGCGCGAACGGTCAGCAGCAAGCCGATATTGTTGGCATCGATGAGCCGTTCCGCTCCCAGCGCCGGCAGATAGATCACCAGCAGATCCAGCGCGGTGACGGTCACCACGCTCGACAGCATCACGGCGGGAAATCCACGCAGCTTGAGCAGGCGGCCGACGGGCATGAAGTTGCCGGAATCGTGATGGCGCGCCTTCGGCGGGGCCGCCTTGATCAGCAGCGCGACCAGCACGCTCAACGTCGCTGCGATGAGGCCGATGGCGAACAGAAGTCCGGTGGGCGGCAGCGCCGCCGAACCGCCGAGCCATCCCACGACAAAAGGGCCGAGCCCCTGTCCCACCGACGCCGCAACCATGTAGTAGCCGAGCGAGGCTTCCCGGCTGCGGGTTCGGCCCGCGCGCACCGCCAGCATCTGATGGCCGGCCATGCAGAACATGTGGCCGAAGCCCAGCAGCACGCTGAACCCGAGCAGGTGCAGGGCCGATCGCGGCCACGCCCAAAAGCCGATGCAGGCCAGGAAGACCAGGGCGGCGCCGGTCCGGGTCGCCTTGGCGTCGTTGCCCCGATCGATCCAGCGGCCGACCTGCAGCGCCGTGAATACCGGGATGATGGCGAAGCCGGTGGCAATGATGCCGAGCCAGAGCACGGGCAGGCCGAGCTCGATCGCGCGATACGAGGTGGTGATCCGGATGATCAGGATCAGCGTCTGGGTCAGCGTCACGTGGACGAGGAACGGAATCAGCAGGCGGTAATCGAGGTCGCTCCCGGGAACGACGCGCGCGCTCGGCTCCTCACTCATCGACGGATCGTTTCTCCTGCCCGAGCCTGACGAGGCGGCGGGATCTTAATCATCTGTTTACCGGTTGCCGCGCATGCCGCAAGGCCGCGCGCTCCGATTGCGCATGCGGTGAGCGCAGGCCTGCTCATAGGAACATATTCAGCGATGCAAGGGGGAGTGAGCAGCGCGGCGTGAACGTTCAAAGCCGCGGACGATAGCCATCCGCGGGGAAAACAAGCGCCCTTGCCACAACGGCCGCCGTCAATTGGTCCCGTCGAGGTCAATTTTTTTCCTTATTTGTCAATTCAACTCCCGCTGTTGTTTCGGGGATCTTCTTCTGGGGTTGGGGACTACTCTCTCTATCGTCCGGCTTGGAAAGTGCGCGCGTTGACACGTCGTCGCCCTGGGGAGGGTTACACGTGCGCCAGATCCAGCGGGACGACTCCTCCCAGAGTTGATCGGCAGGGGGGAGTTTCCTTTGGTCTCACAGTCGATTGCTGTGATGCGTCACCCGCGTGTGCTGCCGGCACCGCGACGGACGCCGATAAGGGTAGGGCCGCCGCTCCGGCAGTTGCCGCCCGCGCTCCGCCGGGCCGCGATCGCACCGACCCGCCGACCTGGCATTCCACTGACGCTGCGCCGCCCGATGATCGCGATGGCCCTCCAACGGCCCGCGCTCGCGCTCAATACCGTGCTCACGCATGGCGTATTCGCGCTCAAGCTCGTTGCCGGGGTGCTGGCGGCGGGGACGGTGGCGTTGGCCATCATGAACAATCGCGACATTAAGCCGGCAACCACGGGTGCCACCACGGGTTACGAGCTCGCCAGCATCGGGGGCGTCCCGGGCCTGGGCGGCAATGAGACCGTGGTCTTCCGTCGTCCGTCGGCGCGGGTGCAGGAGCCGATCGCCGCCGCCGCCGAGAGCGATCAGCCGGTCTCGTATTATCGGCGCGCGATCCAAACCATCCGCTTCCTCAATCCCACGCCGCGCGTGGCGTTGGCCTCGGCGACGCCGGAATCTTCGCGCGGCTTGATCAAGGTGCACGGCTTCGCGACCTTCGCGCCGAAGGAGGGCGTGGAGCCGGACGGCAGCGGAAGTATCCTGCGCCGCGATCGCAAGCCCAGCGGCGGCAGCGCGATGGATGAGATCGACGACTACCTCTGGGAGGTCTATCAGCGCCAGCCGGTCAAACGTGATTCGACCGGCGACTTCACCTGGAAAGATCCGGCTGCCGCCAGCCGCATGGGCTTGTCGCTGCAGGAATACGTGATCGAAGGGATGGACCCCGGTTTCCGCGAGCGGCTCTATCGTGCCGGCCGCGCGATGGACGCCGACGGTATTCAGTGGTCCATGCTGAGCGCGTTCCGTGACGACTATCGCCAACGCCTCGCCTCGGGCTTCAAGGCGCGCACCGGCAACTCGCTGCACGGCGGCAGCCGCCGGACCGGCGGTTACGGCCATGGCCGCGCGATCGACATCACGACCGCCGAGGGCGATGCCGAGGTGGTCTGGCGATGGGTCGACGTTCACGGCTCGAAGTACGGCCTGCAGCGACCGATGCCTGGAAACGATCCGGCGCACATCCAGCAGGCGGGCGAATGGAAAAAGGGCTCGGCGGTGGCGACACGCGAAGCGCGCGGCCGGGTCGCGGGCGCCGGCGGCGGACGGCACAAGCGCAAGGTCAGATTCGCGCGGCGCTAGTGCGGTGGATTTGACGTTCCTATCGTTTGGGCCGCAAGCACGCTGAGCAACTTCCGACGACACCGTCCACGGGCGCGTATGGGCATCAGCAGGATGTTTGACACGCTGGGCCAGGGCGGCAGACGCACCAACCCAGCGCTGGACCTTGCGGGCACGCCTCACTAGCCTGCGCCGCGATGTATGCCCCTCACGTCCTGCCTGCCGCGAGCGACTACGACGCGCTCTACCGCGCGTTCCGCTGGCAGGTGCCGGCGCACTACAATATCGGTGTCGACGTATGCGACCGCTGGGCCGCCAGCGAACCCGGCCGCATCGCCATCTTTCACGTGGGCGCAAACGGCGCGGTGCAGGAGATCAGCTACGGTGCGTTGCGCGGGAGCTCGAACCGGCTCGCCAATGCGCTCGCGGCCCATGGCATCAGGCGTGGTGATCGGGTCGCGATCCTGCTGCCGCAAGCTCCGGCGGTGGCGGCGAGCCACATCGCCATCTACAAGCTCGGCGCGATCGCGCTGCCGTTGGCGATCTTGTTCGGGAACGAGGCGATCTCCTATCGCCTGCAGGATTCCGGCGCCCGGGCGCTGATCACCAACGCCCAGGGACTGGAAAAGCTCGCGGGCGCCCGCGCCGCCATTCCCGACCTCGAGCTCGTGCTGTCGGTCGATGGCGCGGCAGACGGCGCCGAGGATTTTGAGGCAGTACTCGCGCGCGCGGCTGACGAATTCACCCCCGTCGCCACCAAGTCCGACGACCCCGCGCTGATGGTCTATACCTCGGGCACGACCGGTCCGCCGAAAGGCGCCCTGCACGCCCATCGTGTGCTGATCGGTCATCTTCCCGGCATCGAGTTTCCGCACGAATTCCTGCCGCAGCCCTGCGACCGATTCTGGACCCCGGCGGACTGGGCCTGGGCCGGCGGTCTGCTCAACGTCCTGCTGCCGGCCCTGCGCTACGGCGTGCCGGTGGTGGCGCAGAAGGTCGAGAAGTTCGACCCCGGAGAGGCCTACGCGCTAATGGCGCGGATGAGCGTGCGCAACGCCTTCATCCCGCCGACGGCGCTGCGGATGCTGCGCTCGGCACCGCCTCCGAAGGCGGACATGCGCCTGCGCTCGGTCGGCTCGGGCGGCGAGGCGCTCGGCGCCGAGACCTTCGAATGGGGCAAGTCGGCGCTGGGCGTCACCATCAACGAGTTCTACGGTCAGACCGAGTGCAACCTGGTGCTGGCGTCATGCGCGGCGCTCGGCGTTTCGCGCGCCGGCGCGATCGGCAAGCCGGTGCCCGGCCACACGGTCGGGGTGATCCGGCCGGACGGGGCGCAATGCGCGCCGGGCGAGCTCGGACAGATCGCGATCAGGCGGCCCGACCCCGTGATGTTCCTGGAATATTGGGGCAAGCCCGACGCGACCCGCGACAAGTTCATCGGCGACTGGATGACCACCGGCGACCAGGGCGTCGCCGACGCCGAGGGCTATGTCCAGTTCATCGGACGCGACGACGATGTCATCACGTCGGCGGGCTACCGCATCGGCCCGACCGAGATCGAGGATTGTCTGATCCGGCATCCCGCGGTGGCGCTCGCGGCGGTGGTGGGCAAACCCGATCCGGTGCGGACCGAGATCGTCAAGGCTTTCATCGTGCTCAAGTCCGGACAGGCGCCGAGCGACGCGCTCGCGGCCGACATCAAGGGCTTCGTCCGGACCCGGCTCTCCGCGCATGAATATCCGCGCGAGGTCGCCTTCATCGAGCACATGCCGATGACCACGACCGGCAAGGTGATCCGCAGATTGCTGCGGGAGCGAGCATGATGCCGCGCGCGAGCGTTGCGGCGCATGGCTGCATCGCGTCCACCTCGCCACGTGCGACCAGCCTCGTAAAGCAGAAATGGATGGCATAACCTTCGCGCTGTCGCCCAAGAATGGACATCCCATAACGGACATCCCATGGAAACAGCTGCAAGGCGGAAGACCAACAGCCCGTCCTATTCGACCGCCTATTTTTTCCTGGAGGGGCTCAGCGAGCTCGGGATCGAATATCTATTCTGCAATTTCGGCACCGATCACGCGCCGATCATCGAGGAGATCGCGCACCGGCGAAAGCGCGGCGATGCACTCCCCACCATCATCACCTGTCCGCACGAAAACACCGCTGCCCACATGGCGGCGGGCTACGCCTTCGTGACTGGACGCGGCCAGGGTGTGCTCGTCCACGTCGACGTCGGAACTGCGAACACCGCGACGGCGATGCACAACATCTTCCGCAGCCGGCTGCCGGTGCTGCTGATGGCCGGCAAGGCGCCGTACACCACCGGCAACGAGCTGGTCGGCTCGCGCGACACCTACGTGCACTTCGTGCAGGAGCCGTTCGATCAGGCGAGCCTGGTGCGCCCCTATTTGAAGTGGGAATGGACGCTGCCATCCGGCATCGTGGTGAAAGAAGCACTGCGCCGCGCCCACTCCATCATGCAGAGCGATCCGCAGGGGCCGGTCTATCTGATGATGCAGCGGGAGACCCTGACGCAGCCCTGGAGCGTCGACGACGTCCGCAGCTTCGGCGCCGACCAGCACGGCAGCACCGCCGGCGGCGGCGCCGATCCGAAGCTGGTGTCGCAGCTCGTCGACCGGTTGCTGGCGGCCAAGAGTCCGATCCTGATCACCGGCTATGCCGGCCGCAGTCCGCGCGCGTCCGAATTGATCACGGAGCTGGCCGAGTTCGCCGGCATCGGCGTGTTCGAGTCGAACATGACCAATAATATCTCGCACGACAGTCCGTGCTTCCTCGGGTTTACGCCCGACAAGCATCTGCCCAACGCCGACGTGGGCCTGCTCGTCGATGTCGACGTGCCGTGGTTCCCGAGCGACGTCGAGGCCAATGCGAACACGTTCTGGGCCCATATCGACGTCGACATTCTCAAGCCGGCCTCACCGATGTGGACGTTTCCCGGCCATCTGCGCATGCAGGGCAGCAGCGCGCGCATTCTCGAACAGGTCGTAGAGGAATTGAAGGCGAGAGCGACCCCCGCATTCACCCAGGCCGCGCAGGGGCGGGTCGCGCGGCTCACCGCCGAGCGCGATGCTCGTCTCGACCGCGCCAGAAAGCTCGCCGCTGACAAAGGCAAGCAGGACGCGATCAATCCGCACTACCTGTTCGCGGAGCTCGGCAAGCTGCTGGCGCCCGAAGACCTGGTCTTCAACGAAGGCGTTCGTAACGCGGGCGCGGCACTGATGCAGATCGATCGGCCGCTTCCGGGCACGATCATGCGCGCGGGCGGCGGCGGCCTGGGCTGGTCCGGCGCCATGGCGCTCGGCGCCAAGCTTGCTGCCCCGGAGCGGCTGATGGTGCAGATCGTGGGCGACGGCAGCTTCTATTTCGGCAGTCCGTGTTCGGTGTTCGCGGTGGCGCAGCATCACAAGCTGCCGATCCTTGCGATCGTGCTCGACAATTCCGGCTGGTCCGCGGTGAAGGAATCGACCCTGCGGGTGTTCCCCGACGGCGAAGCCAAGTCGGCGAACGAGTTTCAGGCCGGGCTGATGCCCGGCGTCGAGTTCGGCAAGATCGGCGAAGCGTTCGGCGCCTATGCGGAAAAGCTCGACGATCCCGCCGAGGTGCCGGCGGCGCTCGCGCGCTGTGTGAAGGAGGTGCGCGGCGGCCGCTCCGCGATCCTGCACGTCCGGGTGACGCCGCTGTGATCTGCCGCCTCGTGCTGAACAGCGTTGCGAAGCGACGCGGCTCGAAGCATCGTAGGCAGGCCATGGCCGACTTGCGCGCTCAACAATGAAAATCCCGGGCTAACCCGGGATCCATCGTCGCCCTTCGAGACGCGCTTCGCGTCTCGTCGGGGTACAAGGCGCGGAGAGGGAGGACTGATGCATAAGTTCGCGGGACCAGCAGCGCTCGCCATCATGATCACCTGGGCTGCGACGCTGGCGCCGGCGCAGACCGCGCGCTATCCCAGCCGCACGATCGAGATCGTGGTGGCCTACGGCCCCGGTGGCTCGACCGATCTGGTGGCGCGTGCGCTGGCGCAGAAGTTTCAGGATCGTCTCGGTCAGTCGGTGGTCGTGCTCAACAAAGCCGGCGGCAGCGGCACGGTCGGCGCCGCGCTTGCGGCGCGCGCCAATCCCGATGGCCATACGCTCTATGTCGGCTACACCTCGGAGACGGTGATCGTGCCGCCGCTGGTCAAGAACGCCAAATATTCCATCGACGACTTCGAGCCGATCGCGATCACCGGGCTGGTGCCGCTGGTGCTGATCACATCGAAGAACATTCGCGCCAACACCGTGCGCGAGCTGATCGAGGAATTGCGCGCCGCGCCCGGGAAGTTCACCTTCGGCGGCGGCATCGCGAGCCCGCCCCACGTCATGGGCGCATGGTTCAATCGCCTCAACAATCTCACCGTCACCCACGTGCCCTATCGCGGCGGCGGGCAGGCCGTGGCCGACGTGATCGGCGGCCACATCGACATGTTCTATGCCGGCCTCGCCGCCGCCAAGGGCGCGATCGATTCCGGCGCGGTCAAGCCGCTGGCGGTGACCGGCGACGCGCGCTCGCCCGCGCTCCCGAACGTGCCGACCTTCAAGGAGGCCGGCGTGACGGATTTCGATCTCGTCAGCTGGAACGTGCTGCTTGCGCCCAAGGGGACGCCAGCTCCGATCCTTGCGCTCCTGCGCCAGGAGACCGCGCTTGCGCTCGACGATCCCAAAGTCCGCGAGCTCTATGCAACACAGGGCGTGGAAGCGAGCCCGAGCCAGGACGTGAAGGCTTTCCTCGTCAAGGAGCGCGACAATTTCGGCCGGGTGGTACGCAGCCTGGGCATCACGATGGAGTAGGATCGTCCGCGGGAGCTCCGCCGCTCCCGCGTCAAGCCTTAGGACCGGGGCGAGCGAAGCGAGGTGGAGGCCGTGCGTGGCCGCCGGCGCTCACGCAAGTGAACCTAAGCCAGCGGCGCGACCGTGCCGATATAGGCGGCGATGACGCGAGGATCCTTCAGCACGTCAGCGGGGGCGCCCTCGGCCAGCGTCCGTCCGTAGTCGAGGACGTGGATACGATCGGCGAGATCGGCCACCATCTGGAGGTCGTGCTCGATCCAGATCATGGTGATGCCGAGTTGGTGCTTGATGCGCAGGATGAAGCGCGCCAAATCCTCGCGCTCGTCACGATTGAGCCCGGCCGACGGCTCGTCGAGCATCAGGATTGTCGGCTCGAGCGCCAAAACGCGCGCGAAGCCGACGAGCTTCTGGATCCCGAACGGCAGGCCGGCGACGGGCGCGTGGCGATAACGCTCGAGCTCGACGAACTCGATGATGCGCTCGACCGCCTCGCGGTGGCGCATCTCTTCGCGCCGCACGCCCGGAAGAAAGAGCATCTCGGCCAGCGGGTTGGTGCGGATGCGCGCGTGCCGCCCGGTCAACAGATTGTCCAGCACCGACATTTGCGCGAACAACTCACCGTGCTGAAATGTGCGCGCGAGCCCGAGCCGGGCGATCTCGTGCGGCGCGCGGCCTGAGATATCGTTGCCGCGCACGCGGATCGCACCCTCGCCGTGGTAGATGCCGCTTACGCAATTGAGTACGCTGGTCTTGCCGGCGCCGTTCGGGCCGATCAGCGCGAACAGCTCGCCCGCTTCCACCGCGAGCGACACGCCATCGAGGACCGTGAGTCCGCCGAAGCGCAGCGTGAGGCGGTCGAGCGCGAGCTCAGCCATACCACCTCCGGCTGCGGCGATATTGCTTCACGTCGCGATAATTCCTGCGCTCGCCGCTCTTGGAACCGAGATAGAACTCCTGGATGTCGGGATGGCTGCGCAGGCGCGCGGCGGTGCCGTCGAGCACGATCCGGCCGTTCTCCATCACATACCCGTAGTCGGCGATCTCCAGCGCCACGGTCGCGCTCTGTTCGACGATGAGGATGGTGATGCCGAGCTCGCGCCGGATTTCGATCAGCCGGCGCAGCAGATCTTCCACCACGACCGGGGCGAGGCCGAGCGAGAGCTCGTCGACCAGCAGCAGCTCGGGCCGGCAGACGATGGCGCTCGCGAGCGCCAGCATCTGCCGCTCGCCGCCGGACAGCAGCCCGCCGATGCGGGTCTTGAGCTCGCCGAGCCGAGGAAAGAACTGGTAGACCAGTGCTTCGCGCCGCCGGTGCTCCACATGCGACGTCCCGCGCGGCACCGGCGCGATGAGGTTCTCCGCAACGGTGAGGTTGGGAAACACCTTGTCGCGCTCGGGCACCAGCACGATGCCGCGCCGCGTATTCTCGTGCGGCGGCCGGTTCTCGATGTGCGTCCCCTTGAAGCTGATCGTGCCTTCGGTCACACGCGCGTCGTCGAGGCCGAGGAAGCCCGAGATCGCCCGCAGCGTCGTGCTCTTGCCGGCGCCGTTCGTCCCCAGCAGCGCGACGATCTGCCCCGCCTCGACCGCGAGCGTGATGCCCTGCACCGCGGTGATGGACCGCTTGTAGACCACTTCGAGCTTCTCGATCGCCAACAGCGTGCCGGTCATCAGCGCGATCCCGATGCGGAGCGGTGCTTGAACGGCCACAGCAGGAAGTAGCTCTGGATGCGATGCCAGATGCCGACGAGCCCGAGCGGTTCGAAGATTAGGAATAGGATCATCACGAATCCGAACCCGGCGTAGTTCACCGCGAACAGCAGGCTGGCATAACGTTGCGCGCCCGGAAGCGCGAGCAGGCCGGTTTCGATGATGTATGGAAAGAGAGTGACGAAGGTCGCGCCAAGCAGCGCACCGAGCAGCGAGCCCATGCCGCCGATGATCACCATGGCCAGGTACTGGATGGTGAGGAACAGGGAGAACGCCTCGACCGAGACGAAGCCGCGGTAATAGGCGAACAGCGCGCCCGCCACCGCGGTGATCGCCGAGCTGATGACGAAGGCCAGCAGCTTGTAGCCGGCAATGCTGATGCCGAGCGCCTCGGCGACGGTTTCGTGCGCGCGGATCGCGCGCCAGGCCCGGCCGCTGCGCGCGCGCAGCAAGTTGACGCAGAGCAGCAACGTCGTCGCCGCCGCCGCCAGGAGGATAAAGTACCAGATCCGGCCGTCGGTGATGGCAAAGCCGCCGAGCGTGGGCGGATCGATCACGATGCCGGTGGAGAACCCGCGCCGCGATTCATACTCGCCGCCGAGATAGATCACCACGAAGTGCAGCGCCAGGGTGCTGACCGCGAGGTAGAGCCCGCGCAGGCGCAGCGACGGCAAGCCGAAGATGATCCCCAGCAATGCGCCGACAAGAGCGGCGCACGGCAGCGTGATCCAGAACGGGGCATTGGTTTCCCGGAACAGGATCCCGACCGTGAACGCGCCCGCCGCCATCAGGCCGGCGTGTCCGAGCGAGATCTGGCCGGCATAGCCGGTGAGCAGCATCAGCGAGAGCGCGCCGACGCAGGCGAGAAAAACCTGGCAGGCGAGATCGAGCTGGAATGCCGAGGCCGCGAAAGGAAACGCCAGCAGCGCCAGGATGAACACGCCGAGACTGGTGCGTTCGAGCCGGGTTCCGACCAGCGCGAGGTCCTGCGCGTAGCTGGTGCGGAAGTAGCCGCTGGCGCGCGGTGCCCTAGACACGGTCGAGTTCCTCGCGGGTGCCGAACAAGCCCCAGGGCCGCACGATCAGCATGGCAATCAGCACTAGGAACGGCACCACGTCGGACAGCAGCGGATCGATATAGTGGATGGCAAGCACCTCGGCGGCAGCCACGATGAGCGAGCCGAGGAGGGCGCCGATGAGACTGTCGAGGCCTCCGACCAGCGCCGGTGCAAACGCCTTGAGCCCGATCACCACCATGGTCTGGTCGAGGCCGGAATCGAGCGCGATGAGCATGCCTGCGATCGATCCGCTCAGGCTCGAAAGCGCCCAGGCCAGCGCGTAGATTGCATTCAGGTTGACGCCGCGCTGCGCCGCCAGCAGCGGATTCTGTCCGGCCGCGCGCATGCGCACGCCCCAGCGGCCGAAACGCAGGAACGCGAACAGCCCGCCATAGACCACGGCGGTCATGATCACCATCAGCGCGGCGCAGGCCGAAATTCGCGCCCCGCCGATGAGCTCGATCGAGGGGTTGGAGAATCCGAGCGCCTCTAGCGGACGCTGCTGCGCTGCCGACCAGATCAACACGATCAGGCCGCGCAGCAGAATGCCGATCGCGATGGTCGTGAGGATGGCGGCCAGCACCATCTCTCCGGTCATCTTGCGCATCAGAAGGACATAGACGAGGACGCCGATGGTGAGGCTCATCACCACCGCCACGGCGATCGCCGTGAGCGGGTTGCCGACGAACAGCGAGGCGCTGGTGAACAGCATATAGGCGCCGAGCATGGCGATCTCGCCGTGCGCCATGTTCAACACCCGGCTCACGCGATAGATCAGCACGTAGCCGCAGGCGAGCAGCGCATAGATCGCCGACAGCACGATGATATTGACGATGAGCTGCACGGACTGACGCTTTCGCGGTCATTCCGGGGCGCGGGCGAAGTCCGCGAGCCCGGAATCCATAAACTCAGGTTGGGGGTTCTGGATCCCGGGTTCCCGCACCGGACGCGGGTCCCGGCATGTCCGGTTCTGCGCGCCCGTCACTTCACGTCATACGGTACCCAATCCTTGGCCACGGCGATGGCCGACTTCGCAGGATCCCAGTGGTAGACCCGATAGTACTGGCGGGTGCGGAAATGGTTGTCCTTGCTCCACTCGATCGGTCCACCGCGCAGGCCCTGGGTATCGACCTTCACGTTCTCCATCGCCGCGCGGATCTTGGCGGCGTCGGCGGGCCACCCCGCGTTCTTGAGCACCGCCTCCAGCACCATGCCGCCGATCCAGCCCTCGGTCAGCTGCTCCGCCGGATAACGCACATTGCCCTTCTTGGCCTCGTCCACGATCTGCTTGTGGATTGCGAGATTGTCCTGGAACAGGGAGTTGGCGCCGATCACGTAGAACTTCGGATCCTTGATGCGGGCCAGCTCGCCCTCGGCCTCGATGTGAGCCCAGGTGATGTAGTCGCCCTGCCAGCCCAGCCGACGCAGCGCCTCGAAGGTCTTCACTTCCGTCACCCATGGCGCCCAGGAAAATATCCAGTTCGGGTTGGCGTCCTTGAGCTTGGTGGCGAACGGCGTGTAGTCCGCGGTCGGTGGCGGAATGACTTCCTTGTCGACCGCAGTCATGCCCATGGTCTTGGCCTGCTCCTCGGCATAGTCGATTTCACCGCGCGAGAGCGGGATCGCCATGGCGGCAAACCCGATCCGCACCGGCTCCTTCGCCGTCTCCTTGATGAAGGCGAGCGTGGCCCGGCTGTCGTAGCCGCCGGCATAGGCGGTGGTGCAGAACTGCAGCGCTTCGGCCGGCGGGTAGACTTCCTTCGGGCAGACCGCGCCCATGAGCATGAGCGGCACGTTGGCCCGCTTGGTCTCGGCGATGACGGGGGCGTAGGTGGACGACAGGCTCGACAGCACCATGAGGCGCACATTGTCCTGGGTCAGGAGCCGCTTGGCATTGGCGGCGGCCTTCGAGGGCTCGGCCTGGTCGTCGAGCACGATCAACTGGATCTTCTTGCCGTTGACGCCGCCGCCGGCGTTGAGACGATCGACATAGAGGCGCAAGCCCTCGATCGGCGGAGCATTGGTGCCCGCCGCCGGCCCGGTCAGCGCGCCGCTGACGCCGACGACGTAACTCTCTTGCGCCGCGGCCGGCCACGCCAGCGCCGCAGCGACCAGTGCGCCCATGAGACTTGGTCTCAGCATTCGTTTGTCCTCCCTCGTTGAGCGAAATGTCACGCGGACTCCGCCGCGATGCCATTGCTACGTTTGACGCGCTTTCTGCGAACCGGTGTCCACTTCGCCGGAAAGCGCTATGCCCGCAATCAGCTTTTCCTCGCGGTCATCGTACATGCTTTCGACCAGCGGCTTGAAGCGCTCGTACATGAGATGGCGCTTGACCTTGCGCGTCGGGGTGACCGGCTCGCCATCCTCCTCGGGATCGAGCGCCTTGGGCAGGATGCGGAAGGCCTTGATCTGCTCCGCCCGTGCCAGCTCGCCGTTCGCGCGCTCGATCTCGGCCGAGATCAACCGGACCACGTCGGGGCTGTTGGCGAGGCTGGTGAAGCCGGTATAGGGCACGTCATGGCTGCGGGCCCAGTCGGCGACCGTGTCGGCGTCGATCTCGATCAGCGCGGTCAGGTATTTGCGGCCGTGGCCGAACACGACCACTTCAGCCACATAGGGGCTGGTCCGCAGGATATTCTCGATGAACGACGGCGAGATCGTCTTGCCGCCCGAGGTCACGATGAAGTCGCGCGCGCGATCGACGAGACGAAGCGCGCTCGCGCTCCATTCGCCGATATCGCCGGTGCGCAGCCAGCCGTCGTCGCCCTTGATGGCGCGGGTTGCGTCCGGATTGTTCCAATAGCAGTCGAACAGATCTGGGCTTTTCACCAGCACTTCGCCGTCGCCGGCGAGCTTGACCTCCCAGCCCGTGGCTACCGTGCCGACGTTTCCGGGGCGGGGAAACGGGCCGCGCTGGCCGCTGATGATGCCGCCCGCGGTTTCAGTCTGGCCGTACATCTCCACCACGTTGACGCCGAGCATCTGCCACAGCGCCATGGTCTCGGGCGGCAGTGGCGCGCCGGCGCAGACCACGAGCTCCAGCCGGTCGAAGCCGAGCTTGTTGAGGATGGGCACGAACACGCCGGCGCGGCAGGCACGGTAGAGCGCCTCGCGCGCAAGGCCTGCCTCGCCGTCCCAGCGCCGGCGGGCGTGGCCGCGCGCAAACCGAAGCGCGAGATCGGCGGTGGCGCGTTTGCTGCTGCTGGAGTTGAGAATGCCGAGCAGCACCTGGGAAGCGAATTTCTGCAGGTAGCGCGGAACGGTGAACAGCACCGTGGGCGCAGATTCGAACAGTGTCGTCGGCAGATCTTCCGGGCTCTCACCGAAATGCGGGACGAGGCGCGAGATCAGCGGCAGCGTCACCGCGACGTCGCGACCGAGCACATGGCAGAGCGGCAGGTAGGCCACCGTGTGGTGCGGCTTTTGCGCGAGCGTCGGATAATGCTCGACCAGGTTCGCTGTGGCGGCGAGATGCTTGCCGTGGGCGACCAGCGCACCCTTGGGATGGCCGGTGGTGCCCGACGTATAGACGATGAAGGCGGGCTCTTCAGGGTCGAGCCGTCCCGCCTGCTGCTCCAGCCATGCAAGGTCGGGCTGCTCGACCGGGGCGAGCAACGCATCGTAGCCTCGAAGCTTGGGATGCGCGTAAGCGAACATCGCGGAATCGTCGAGCACGACGATCCATTTCAATGCGCTCAGGCCGTCGGCAAACGACAGAATCTTGTCGACGTATTCCTGGTTCTCCGCGATGAACATCACCGCGCCGCCGTCACGCAGCTGGTACTCCACCTCGGCGGCCGATGCGGTCGGATAGATGCCGTAGACGATGGCGCCCAGCGATTGGGCTGCGAGGTCGCAGATCAGCCATTGCTCGCAGGCGTCGCCCATGATGGCGACGCGCTCGCCACGGGCAAGGCCGAGTTCGGCAAAGGCGCGTGCCGTGCGCGCCACCAGCGCGGCGTAATCGCGCCAGTTGCGTTCGCGGTAGAGGCCGAGATGCTTGCAGCGGAAGGCGACGGCGTCCGGCAGCGCGCGCGCCCGCTCGCACAGCAGGAGCGGTGCGGACTTGCGGCGCAGCGCCTCCCGGTCGACCGATGGCGTTGCGGTCATGCGGCGCTCTTGAGCGTTTCCCTATGCGTTTCTATAGCCCGAGGAGTGGCGCAATTCTATAGCTCGATAGACTGGGCATGCGTCACGGCGGCCCGCTCCGTCGCCCACCATTCCCGCGCGCGCCGGCATTGGGACTGCGCCCGACGATTGCAGCCTCGGCGTCGTGCCTACGTCGACGAGCTTCGCGACGCGGCTATTTCATCACGCACTGTGCGTGGTAGCGGTCCTGGTGATCCTTGAGCGCGGTGGCGACGGTCTTGAGCGTGTAGGCGCCGTCCGCATCCTTCACCGTTTCCTGCAGGTAGAAATTCTGGATCGGGAAGTGGTTGTTGCCGTAGCGATAAGGGCCGCGCACCGAGGCGTAATTCGCCTTGCGCATCTCGTCGCGGATCGCGTCCTTGTTGCCGAGGTCGCCTTTCACCCCGGCCACCGCGCTGTCGATGAGCTTGGCGGAATCGTACGCCTGGGCGGCATAGAATGACGGATAGCGGCCGTATTTGGTGCGAAAGTCGGCGACGAATTTCTTGTTCGCCTCGTTGGGCAGATCGTTCACCCAGTGCTGGGCGCCGGGAATCCCGAGCGCCAGCTCGCCGAGCCGCGGCAGCGACAAGGCGTCGATGACGAAGGCGGTGTAGAGCGGTATCTGCGCCTTGAGGCCGGCCTGGGTATATTGCGTGAGAAACTGGATGCCGGCGGCGCCGGGATAGAATGCGAAGACCGCATCCGGCTTGGCGGCGCGCGCCTTCGCCAGCTCGACGGAGAAGTCGAGTTGGTCCGGCCATTTGGTGTATTCCTCGCCGGCCACCGTGCCTTTGAAGTTCTGCTTGAGGCCGGCGATCACGTCCTTGCCGGCGGCATAGTTGGGCGCGATCAGGAAGGCTGACTTGACGCCTTTCTGATTGAGGTATTCGCCGATCGCCTGCGGGACCTGGTCGCCCTGCCACGACACCGAAAAGAACCAGGGCGAGCATAGCTCGCCGGCGATCTGGGACGGACCGGCATTGGCGCTGATCAGGAAGGTTTGGGCATCGACCGCGGGCTTCAGCGAGGCCAGCAGGACATTCGACCAGATGTAGCCGGTGAGAAAGTTGACGCGATCGGAACTGATCAGCTTGTCCGTCTTCTGCTTGCCGACCTCGGGCTTCTGCTGGTCATCCTCGTAAATGACCTGGGCGGGGAGGCCGCCGACCTTGCGGCCGAGATGATCGAGCGCGAGTTCGAAGCCGTCGCGCATGTCGTTGCCGATCACCGCGGCCGGGCCGCTGAACGTGCCGACAAAGCCGATCTTGGCGCTCTCTTGTGCCGCACCCGGCGTGGCCGCGAGCGCAAGCAGGGCCGCGAAACCTGCGGATCGCTTGTTCATATCGTCCTCCCTCGATCTCAGATTTTTTGTCGGCAGGCACTCCTTAAAGCTTGCCCCAGAGCTGCCGGGTGGCGAGATCGGCACCCTGCCGCATCGCCTTGAACTTCTCCCACACCACCGTGTGATGCACTTCGGTGCGATAGAGCGCCTGGGACGAGAAGCCGCAATCCGCGGCGGCGATCACGTTCTCGCGCCCCACCAGCTTGGCGAAGCGCATGATGCGTTCCGCGATCAGTTCCGGATGCTCCACGATGTTGCTGGCATGGGTGATCATGCCGGGGCAGACCACCTTCCCCTCCGGGACCTTGATCCGCTCGAACAGGTGATATTCGTGCTCGTGGCGCGGATTGGCGCATTCGAAGCTGTAGGAGCCGGCGCTGATCTTGAGCATGTAGCCGATGACGTCGGCGAGGCTGGCTTCGTACAGGCGCGGGCCTTCGTTGATGCCGTAGCAGGTGTGGAAGCGGACCATCTCGGCCGGAATGCCCTTGAGCGCGACGTTGGTGGCCTCGACATAGATTTCGGCGCGCCGCTTCTTCTGCGCGTCGTCGAGACCGGGCTCGAAAAAGATGTCCGGCAGGAAGGGGTCGTCGACCTGCACCAGGATGCCAGCCGCGACGATCGCCTTGTATTCCTTGTTCAGCTCGGCCGCGAGCGCATGGAAATACTCTTCCTCGGATTTGTAATACTCGTTGATGCCGACGCCCGACGGCGCCGTCGCCGGCAGGAATACATGATGATCCGGAACGCCAGCGGCCTTGGCGGCGGCTTTGACATTGTCGATGTCGATCTGAAGATGCTTCTCGCCGCGGTACTTGACCGGGGCGACGCAGACCACCGGTGAAAGCGGCACGATCGCGCCGCCCATCATCGCGTCCTTGAAATACTGCGCGTAGTATTCCGGAAAGGCCGCGACCTCCTGCTGGAACAGCAGCATCTTCTGCTTGGGGCGAGACTCGAAGCCTTCGAGCCGTTCCTGGATATAGGTGAAGAAGCCAGGCTTCGAGACCTCGCCGTCGGTCACGATGTCGATGCCGCAATCGACCTGCTTGCGCACGCTGTCCGCGACCGCCTTGGTGATGGTCGCGTCATACGTCTTCTTGTCGTAGGGCTGGCCGGCGAACTTCGCCTTCATCATATCGAGCACGGCGTGGGGCCGCGGCAAGCTGCCGATGTGCGTGGTCTGGATGCGATCGGTGTTTTGTTGAATGGTCACAGGCGTTGTCTCCCGGTTCGCTCGTGCCGTCGGAGCGCGGCACTTAAGCGTGTCTCTAAGAATTGCCGTTACGCGCGGACTTCCTTTCCCGCTGCCCCTCGAGCCGTCAGATCAGTGTGACCGCGTGCGGTGCCGAAACGATGACCCGGAAAAACCCGCGGACGCTCCGGACAGGATGATTTCTAGGCCGCTCTTTGCTTGTGCGCGCCGTCGAAGGCGGGCGCCACCTCGCGCATGAAGCGCTCCATCTCTTCCTTGACCTGCTGGTGCGGCTTCAGCCCGACGTTGAAATAGAGGATCACCTCGTGAAAGCCGGCGGCTTCCACCTTCTTCAGCGTGTCCGTGATCCGCTGTGCCGACCCAATCAGCACCGAATTTTCCGTGAGATCCTCCGGCCTGACCTTGTTCAGCCGCGCCACCATGTCGACGAAATAGCGATAGCTCGGCGGCGCTGTCTTCGGATCGCCCGGAAGCGCCGGGATCACGCATTCGCGGTAGTAGCGGATCTGGCGCGCGCGCTGGGCGTCCTCTTGCGCCTGATTGTCGGCGAAGTGGGTGAAGTAGCTGCACATCAGGCGGCCGGGCTTGGTACCGTATTTGGCGCACGATTCATGGTAGAGGTCCGCAACCTGCTTCAAGCCGCCGAAACTCATGGCGGCGGCGAATGGCGCGACGATCAGGCCGCAATTGAGCCGCGCCGCCAGCTCGATCGAAGGCTTGGAGAACGATCCGACGTAGGTCGGTATCGGCTTCTGCACCGGCTTGGGCGTGATGCGCACATCTTCGAATGAGTAGTGCTTGCCCTGATGGGTGATGCGGTCCTCCGCAGCCCATAGCTTGCGCACGACCTCGAGCCCCTCGTCGAAGATGCCCTGATTGTCTTCGAACGAGACATGGAACGGCAGGTATTCACGCTGATCGTAACCGCGACCGGTCGCGAAATCGACTCTCCCGTTGCTGAGAAGGTCGAGCGTGGCCCATTGCTCGGCCACCCGGATCGGATGGTGCAGCGGCAACACCGTCACCGCCGGTGCGAGCCGGATGTGCTTCGTTCGCGCCGCGATATAGGCGAGCACCAGATCCGGGCAGGACAGCACGCCAAGAGAATTGAAGTGATGCTCGCCGATCCAGGCCGAATGCATGCCAAGTCGATCGGCATGCAGCGCTTCTTCCGTGATGTCGGAGACGAACTGGTTCGGTGTCCGCGCGTTGTTCTCGTAGTGATTGTCGCTCAGGGTGAAGTAGCCAAATTCCACAACACTCCTCCCATGTCTACCGAGCTTCAACCCGGTTCTTGTTCCCGACAATATAGATGCATTTGCAACAGTTGTAAACGCAACTGGTCGGCCACGTCGTGGGCCATTATGCACCGAACCGAGGGTCCCCGTCAGCGCGACAGCTTTGACATCGCGGGAACGCGCCCATAAAAGCTTGCGCGCATCGATCTTTCAGGAATGTCCTATTCGTGCCCAGCCGTCCCAATCTCGATCTCGGCGAATATCTTCCCTACCTGATCAATCGCGTCGGCTCGGCGCTGGTGGTCGATTTCGGGCGCAGCACGCTGGCGCGACATCGGCTGAGCATTGCGATGTGGCGCGTGCTGGCGGCGCTCTCGAGTGATGACGGCCAGCGCCAGATCGACCTGGCCGTCATGACCAGCATCGATGTTTCGACGCTCTCGCGGGTGATCACCCGGCTGGCGAGAATGGGCCTGGTGACGCGCACGCGGTCGGCGACCAACAGCCGGGAGGTGGTCGTGCGCCTCACCGGCAAGGGTGTCGCGGCGCTCGCGCGCCTGATCCCGCGAGCGATCGCGGCGGAACGCCGTGCGATCGCCGGCGTGCCGGCCAAGGACCTCGCCGTGGTCCGGCGAAGCCTGCGCCGCATGTACGAGAATCTCGCCGGGTCGTCGTCGGGCTAGCGGGCGGACCCGCGCACCGCAGTCCGCCGACGCGGCGGCTTTGGCCGTTTCGCCACGCCTGCGACCAGCAGGCGGGCGAATTCGCCGCTGATGCGATCGATCGCCACTTCCTCGGCGCGATACCAGTTCGCCACCGCATTGGCCATGCCAAGGATACCGAGCACCGCCAAGCGGGTATCGAGATCGGAGCGGAATTCGCCCCGGCGCACGCCTTCCTTGAGCACGCTTTCGAACACCTGCTCCAGTCCGCGCGACCATTTCCCGATCCGTCGCCGGCTCTCGGGCGGCAGGTGCTGGCGCTCGTTCAGGAACACCCGGACGAAGTCGCTGCGATCGGTCAGCGGCGAGAGGTGCGACTTGATGAGGCGGGTAAGCTTATCGGCCGCGCTGCCCGGTCCCGACGCGATCGCCTTGGCGACCTCGAAGAAGCCGCCCACGCCCTGCAGACAGACGAGCTCGAGCGCGCCCTCCTTGGAGGGAAAATAATAGTACAGGCTCGCCTGCCTGATGCCGAGCACGTCGGCGATGTCCTGGGT